>Ga0255048_10000829_pt1 | contig 22741 bp, 30 predicted proteins | sample JV7_2_2_MG_FD_183619 | JGI IMG/M metagenome (GOLD analysis project Ga0255048, IMG submission 183619) | Seawater microbial communities from Jervis Inlet, British Columbia, Canada - JV7_2_2 | ecosystem: Environmental > Aquatic > Marine > Inlet | place: Canada: British Columbia | collected 2016-10-06
TGGAAGTTAAGGGCGGCGGCTGGCATCGCCTTAACGTTCCCGCTCTTGGTCGTGATCGCGTCGGCACCTCGGAGAACTCCACAGAAGAGAGAGTCTCGGGTCCAGATGTAAGCCTCGGACGCTGTCGCGCCGGGTACAGCCGTATCTCGTCGAGCTGCGCCAACATAGACATTCGGGATCCCTAAGACATCACGCAAGACGTCGAGGACGGCGCCGTCATTAAGGATACGATCACCGCTTGCGAGACCGTTCGCTGCTGTTCCGGCGAACCCTCGGACCTCGGGGTTTCGGGCGATCGTGCGGAACAGATCGCGACCAAAGATCAGAGTGTCGGGGTTGATGCCATGGACCGCCGCGAAGACGGTGTCCTTGAGCTGGTCAAGGTAAGTCAATGCGTCGGCGCCGGCGGCGTTGAATGTGCCCCCGAACTCAGCGGCTGAAGTCGCGTTGTTAAAGTTACCCGTACCGAAGAGGAGATCGGCGGCGCGTTGCTCTTTGGCGAGCTTCATGACGCGGGCGACTTTGCGAGCGATGCGAGCTTCTTCGGAGCCGGGGTATTGGCTGTCGAGGATGTCCTCCATCGCGATCGAATCACGCGCCGAATAGATGCGAGCCATGAAGGTCGTTGAGCTTCGATCGAATCCACCGATCGCTTGACGCTCGGAACCGGGAGCGCGCTCAAGGTCGAGACCTGCACCGGCGCCCATGAAGTTCCGCGAGTTCTCGATGAGGAGAGTCCCGCTTCTTTCGGGGATGACAACTGTCTCCATGCACTTGTCGGCGATGAGCTGATCATCGCTAGGGACGGCCTCGAGGACGAGGCTTGAAAGGATCTCGTCTACTGGATGAATATTGGAATATGAACTAGCCATTTAAACGACTCCTAAAGCACTGCACTAGCGGGAGACCAAAGGACGGTGAGTTGATCACCACTTGTCGCCGCTGTTTGGTTGATGTTCGCTTGGACAAACATGTTGGGATAATCACCGGCGCCCGCGACCGCGACGGTGCCGGCAGCGGCTGCCGCAAGTCGAGGAGTCGCCTCGAATGCGTTGATATTTGACGCCGCACAAATGACGCGGGTCAAGCCGAAGACGACGACCTCGACAGCGTCACCGGTGGAGCAAGCGCGCTGCGCGACCCCGACGGCCGCGACATCGGTCCCAGCAGTAGTTACGACGACCTTGCTGTCGGAGTTGATAGAGACGACGGCGAACTCGGTGATCGCGCCCGCGGCGATGAATGTTCGTACGATGTTTTGATTGCTCATTGGTTATCCTCCGTAAACGGCTTTGTATGAGTCGGGGTTCTGCTCTCTAAACTGAGTGAGAGCTTGCGAATAAGTGATCGACTTCTCTTCGGCGAGAGTTCGCACTTTTTGATCGAGTGATTTTTTATTAAGCTCTGCACCGCTTGCGCCGTGGCCGATCTCATCAAGAGGGACCGACGAGCCGATCGAGCGAGATGAGAACAACGCCCAAAAGACGGGCGACGAGTTGCGCTGACTCCACGCTTGAGAGGCTGCCTCTTCTTCGCTTGGAGTGATACGACCTTCTCGGAGAAGTTGACCGACCGCCTCGCGGCGTTGGACGGTCTCTTTGTCAGCCTTGAGGCCCGCGACTTCCTCGCGTAGCTTGTTGATCTCCGAGAGAAGAGCGGGAGTCGCGTCGAGGGTCTCACTCATCTTGACGGTGATCTCCTCTTTCTCCTCTTCTTCTTCTTTGACCTCTTCGGCTTGCTCGACGACCGCTGGGGTGTCGGCTTGCGCTGTCTCCTCTGAGGTCATTTGAGCCTCTGAGTCGGCCATCAATTCGGCGATCTTGTCTTCGAGCTCCCTGACCATCTCGTCTTTGGCAGACAGGGCGGCGCGGAGCTCCTCTTCATTCATTGAGTCCAAGTTATCCACTGGGTCTCCTTCGTTTAAAGTGACTCGGTCGATCTTGCTGTGAGCTTGCGCCGGCCGAGGGGTGAGAGTAATTGCTAATAGTTGAGCGTCTCCGACTTTGGATCCACCATCGCGGGAGAAGATCGCGCCTTGAAGATACTCGGGCGAACTCCAAAGGATCCCGCCCGCTTGTTCGACGACTTCGAGCCCTCGCTCATTATAGGCGGGGACCGCGTAGAGCCCATCTTCTCGAAGATCGAGATCGACGATGAGGCCGAGAGCCGACCCACTAGAGGGAGGCGCTGGAGGGCCACCATTGAAAGGGCTTGTCGAGTGTTGCCAGTCGATGATGACGGGGTCGACCTCTTGGCGCTCTTGATAAACTCTGAGGAGCTCTTCAAGTAGACCACGATCGATCTCGTTTCCGATCGCTTCTCCGCTCATCCGAGAGGAGACTTGACCCAAGGCTAGAGTCTTGAACGGGCGCCCGACGGTGAGCCCCTCGGGGATGTCGTATTGAGTCGATGAATCGAGCTGGATCGCCTCGCCATACGCTCGGAGAGCTGTCGGCGTTGAGATCATGACCTTCTTCTTTTTGATGATTCGGCTCTTGAGCCGTTTAGCCTTTTTCAATTTGTCGCCTCCTCTCGATGAGTGCCTCGGCGAGACTCATCGCGCCGCCCTTCGATGATGATGTCCTCTCGATGGTCGAGCGTTGAGCGTCTTCGGGGAGGTCTCCCGCTCCGAGCCTCTCCCTGATCGCTCGTTCAAGTTCATTATCTGCGGTCAATAATCCCGCCTGAACTAGGGGGGCGAGCATCCCGAGGGACTCGGCGAGGTCATCAGTATCGAGGCCGGTATGAGTTAGGCGGGGCAGCTTGGAGGGATCGACGGCGCCATAGTTCCAACGGATCAAGCGCCCTATTGTCCCGCCTCCTCTTCGACCTGGACCGCTGACCTGGGCGGCGACTATATCGCATAGATTAATGGCCGCCCTTCGGAACATCGAGAGATGAATCTCGCCGACTGACCGCGCCCCGGTGTCGCTGATCCCGAGGTTTGCGAATTGGGCGAGGAAGGCTTGAGAGATTTGATTGTCACACTCTTTGATGATGTCGAGCGGACCTTGAGAGTAGAGGGCCGGCGCCACCGCGTAAGCCTCAAATTTAATCGCGGGATTCTCGACGAGATATGATTGCTCTGTCGAGATGAATGCTTGGGCTTGGGCTTCCGCCTCATCGATCATCGAGTCGATGTCGCCATCGGTGAGCCCTTGCTGTTCGGCTACGGATCGGTCGACGGTGATCTTTGGGGTCGGGATCGCCCAACGATCAAGGCCGACGCACATTAAGTTACTGACTCGCTGCTTAGTACGCCACCACCACCAGACAGGTCGAAGCATACCCACGCCCTCAAAATTTGATCCTGTTCGATTCAAGGTCAAGAGGATGAGCTTGTTCGACGGGATCGGTCGAGGTTGCTTGTTCACGCCGACTGTGTTTTGAGTGACGCCGTCGAGGTGCTGACCGTCTCGGCTTAACCATTGAGAGTGCGCTGAAGGCTCCCGATCAGCGTATAGATCGAGCCAAACTTTGACCTTGCCTTGACTGTCGGGGCCGACTCTATATGTCTCCTCGGCGTAGCGATAGCCCAAGGGGACGAACTCCATCAAGTAGGTGAGCTGCTCCTCGAAGGAGCTCGCCATTTGCCCCGCCCATCCGTCGAGACCGTAAGCCTCGTTTGCATATCGAGCGTATTCCTCGGCGACGGGGTCGTTTTCGACTCCCGCCTGAAAGCGCCAGGTTGCGCTTAATAAAGTTTGTCTCAACATATGCCAAGATCGACGAACGACTGGATCAGTCCTCAGCATCTCCTCAGCTTCGTTGACCCAATTCAAGCCCGTCAATTTTGGATTCTGCTCGACGCCCGAGATCACTCCGCCCGATAACTGCGTCCCCGTTATCCCTCTTACCCCGAAGCGAGGATACCGCGCTTTAAGGTGCTTTGGCGCTCGCTCTTCGGGCTTATAGTTCATATTTTACTCACAGATATATAGACGCGCCTCAACATTATTATAGAGTAAGGGGGTGAAAGTCAACCCACCTAGGTTAGACTTGACCTCATGGGGTCATAACGTACCCTCTTTATATAATATGCCAAGGAGTGATCATGGACTACGCGAATATATTGACCGAGATCGCCCCGATCTTGGCGACCGCCGGCGGTCTGCTTTGGTCGTTCTCGAAGAAGGTGACTAGAATTGAAGCTCAGCTCGCCGCGCTTCAGCACCAGCTCGAAGATATGAAGAACCACATCGAGGGGAACCGACAAGGCCGAATCGAAGTCTTTGGAGTCATCAATAATTTGCTCAAAGTCAAAGACAACGAGCTATCTGAGCGCCTCGCTCGGGTCGAGACAATCATTGAGAAGGGGATTGATAAAGATACGATCAGGCGACTCGCGACGATCGAGGCCGAGCTCGGGCAGCTGTCGAAATAAATGGAGCGCCAATTCGCCATCCTCGTCATCATCGACATCGTTGAGTCAACGAAGTTTATCGAGACCGTCGGAGACGTCAAGGCGGCCCAAGCGATGCGTCTTTATGATCGGATCTTTAGAGGGCTCTTGATTAAATGGTCGGGCGTCGAGATCGACAAGACCGACGGCGCCCTCTTGATCTTCGAGACGATGCGAGAGGCTCTTCAATATGTGACCGAATATCACAAACTAGTCGAGCATCATCTCGGCCTCAAGAGTCGAGTCGGGATTCATGCCGGTCATGTCATGATGTCGACGAACCATGCTCACTTTGTAAGCCGAGGAGCCAAGCCCGTCGAAGTCGAGGGAGTTCAAAAGCATATCGCGGCGCGGATCATGAGCCTGGCCGGCCCAGGTCAAACATTGCTATCGAAGAGGGCGGGCGAGTACGCCTCCTCGGTTCGAGCGGGTCTCATGATCAGAGACATCGGGCAATGGCGACTAAAGGGGGTACGCGCCCCGATCACAGTCTATGTCATCTCATGGGATCAAAGCCGAATGAAGCCACCGAAAGAGACATCCAAAGTCAAGCTCATCAAGCCCCCAAAGCTCACGCCCGAGGAGAGGCGCCGTCGCTTCTTTTGGCGATGGGTCGCGCCTTATCTTGTGTTGATATTGGGTCGGGAGTATCTAATGATTCTTGCGCTCATCGAACAAGCGGGGCTCATCCCATATCTTTATCTCGATGTCATGTCCCGAGGGGTCAGCGCAATCGTATCATTTATCCACGGGCTCTTTTATTTCTAAACCGGAGGCCGCTTCCGCTTTAGCTTCAGCCTCAAAGAGCTCCTTGATGATCTGGGTATAAAGTTTAAACGACTCGATAAAGTCATCATGCTCCATGTCGTGGTATGCGTCGGTGATCAGTCGCTTGGCGAGGGTGACCATCATTAGTGCCTGTTTCTCAGTCATGCTGCTCTCTCCAATTGAAGAGATCGATCTCCTCGCTTTTAGGTTTCGGTGTCTCATAGATTATGGGGTTGCCTGACCAATGGGCTATCCTCGCCCTTGAGATCTCGACGTATTCAGCCTCGCGCTCGATGCCGATATAGTCGACCCGCTCAAGAGCTGCGGCGCACCCCGTCGAGCCTGACCCGTTGAATGGGTCTAAGACGGTTCCGCCCTTGGGCGTGATGAGTCGGATGAGGTATCTCATGAGGTCGATCGGCTTGACTGTTGGATGTACGTTGGCTCGCATCGGGTGATTTGTCGGGCGATCTGATCGCGTCTCCTCTCCGCTCATCGCGCCCGCCTTCTTGAGGTCGAACCCACCGAGCCCCGCCTCTCGCTCACCCCTCGACGCCTTGGCGCAATAGAAGAAGCGGGATTGATCGCCGAGGGTGGGGGCGCTCTCTTCATCGAAGATGACGTTGGAGGGCCATCGCCCACGGTGCTCGCTCCCCTCATAAGCGGTCGTGTCGGCGCCGAGGAACTCGATGGCCCTCGTCCCTCCTCCATGCGTCTTTATTATCTCCTCGCCGATCCTACATCCATCTATATTAAGCGCCCCTGCACCATACCTCACCACATTCCCCGCGACCGTTCCCTTGATCGGTTTGCGGACTAATAAGCATGGCTCATAAGCGGGCTTAAGAGCTGTACCCCATCCCTCCCATTGACGGGCTTCATCGGATGCGGGTAGTGTCAAGGGCATCTCGCTCGGCCCATCACTGCTGAACGTCACACCGGGAACGACTTTTTTGAAGCCGATGACCTCGCGCTCAACGCCCAAACCCCCATCGATCGCCTTACTCACATTAAGCGATTTGGGAAAGCCTGTTCCGTAGATCCATTGGATCACATCTCGCATCTCGAACCCCGCGAGCCTCAAAGAGAGCCCCATGAGATCTTGAGATCGTGACGCCGCGAAGACTAAAGCATGACCGCCGGGCTTAAGGACTCGCATGACCTCGACCCAAAGCGCCGGGGGCGGAACGAAGACATCCCAAGACTTGCCCATGAAGCCGGCGCCCGTTGGCATATAGTCGAGATCACCTCGACACCATTTAAGCATAACGTCGGCGACTTGGGCGGGCGACAATGCCGACAGCCCATAGGGCGGATCGGTGACGACGGCGTCGATCGATCCGCTCTCTAAAGACTTTAGCTCGTCAATCGAGTCCCCGTGGATGATCAAAGGGCGCCCCAGTCGTCGAGCTTTTGAATGAGTAGAACAGTGAAAACGAATACAGCGAAGTGAATCAAAACGAATCCTTTCGGCCACCGCCGACTTTTACTTTTCGACTCCTCGGCGTTCGCTTGTTCGCCGTTCGCTCGATGTCGGTGTCTGACCAATAATGATAAATACAATCATATCGGAGAGCGTCGAGGGGATCCTCTCGCCCGTCCTTCCTCGGCTTCTCTTGTTTATCCCAAGCGTAAGACATAAGCGCCCGCCTGATCGAGTTGCCCTTGACTCTCTCGCCTCGATCCCACACCTCCCGCGTCACTCGATAGCGCCCGCGATGGAAGGCGCGCTTTAACTTTTGAACGCCGTTGAGAATGTCGGTCATGATCGGATCGGTCGTCCATCGAAGAGGCATGCCGATCCCGCCTAGATCGGGGTGACGCTTGATCATTCGGAAGGCTGATCGACCTGTATGATCTGACCTCGCGGCGCCCGCCTTGTCAGCGACTCCGGCGTCTAGCCATATCCGACTCGATGGCGCTTGGGTCTGGAGCGATCGAGGCCAAGCGACAGCCAAGATCATCTGGGCGAGCTGCTCGATCGTCACCTCATGGGGGTTGAACTCTTGACAGATGACCGAGGCTTGGAGCTCCTCGTCGTATGCGATGATCAGGACCGAGGGCTTACGGAATCCCCAGTCGATCGCTATCCTCGCCTTCATCTCGGGACGATACTTCCACCCATCGATGATGTGTTTCTCGGGGTTGAACTCGGAGTAGACGAGACCGCTCGGCGGCTTTGGTCTGTTCATGACCATAGCCTCGCGCTCATCGGGCGGGAGTAACTTAGTCGCCTCAAACCATTCGGCGGCGAGGTTCGATTCGTTCACATAGCTATTGAAGAGGAGCGGATCATAGCCCGCGTCTTCAGCCATTTGACACCACCAAGCATCAACGACGGGGAGACCGACGAGGACGAGTATCGGAGACGGCCCCGATCGAAGACGACCGAGAGCTTTATGAGCGACCTCGGCTTCGAGTGTTTGACACTCATCGATGAGGGCTACGCCGCTTGTGACGTTGAGCCCTTCGAGAGGGTTATGGGTCGCGTCTCTTGTACCTGGGCGGAAGTAGGACCGGCACCAAACGGTCGACCCGTTATTCGTATCCGTCCACCTTCTCATAGTGTGATTATAAACCCATCCGATCGGCTCAAGCCACTTCTCGATTTCGGGCATAAGGACCGAGTTATACCGGCCGTTCGTATCGGTGACCAATAGCGAACTCGTCCCCGGTCGCGTCTTGGCGATGAACCAAAGAGCGAAGATCAAGCCCGAGGTCTTACCCGATCCCCATCCACATCGAGCCGAGACGATCTTATCTTCTCGACGGATGCCGGTGATGATGTGGCGCTGGAGTTCGTTAAGATTGAGCGTCATTCGCCTCGGCCTTCAATCGATGATAACGGGCGCGGGCCTCCGCTCTTAGCCTCTCCCGATTCGCTTGATAATATGCGGCGTACCTCTCCCGATTCGCTTGATAGTAGATCGAGGCGTATTTTGAACAATAATATGCTCGCGACCGGGCGCGGCCTTTCTCACGATTCCGAGCATAATACTCCCTCGACTTTCGATTCTTCTCTAGTCGCTTTGCCTCATCACAGCTCATCTCGATACCTCCTCGACCTCTCGGCCATCACCGCCCGATATTCGGGATCTTGGCGCCGGCGTCGAGCATACTCTCTTTGATAGGCTCTCTTGCGCTCCGCTGCCTCTTCGTATGTATAGACACACGCGCGCGCGCGCCTTTGATCTGCAAGACCGCGACACCACTCGGAGACCTGATAAAGAGACGGGCATTGATCGGCGGGGAGCTCCTCGGCGAGGATCGCTCGGACCGCTTTATTTGATCGTCCCGCGCCTTCGGTCTTGAGCTGTCGAGCGCGCTCTTTTATTTCATCTCTAGTCATGTTACTCTAAGGGCTCCTTATGCAAGGTATTGAGTCAATCGGTCGAGTCCTCGGATTCGATCTTTTGATTTTCGGCGCCGAGATATAGCTCTCTCGTCTGCTCCATCATCGCGACGACTTCGTCTTTGCCGTCGCTTCTTGAGACAGTGACGTCGATCTCTCGGCGTTGGCTGTATTGTGCGGGGTGTCGTCTTTCAAGGATCCAAGCGGCGGCCTTCCAGTCGTCGGTCGACTTGTCCGCGATCCGTTGGAGAAGTATAGCCTCACTGTAGGCGACCGCTTCGAGGATGTCTTTATCGAACTCGGGGTCTTCATTCCTCCATGTCAGAATCGTTGTCCGGTGTATCCGGTGAAGCTCGGCGGCGCGCTCGAAAGTAATCCCGACGCGGATCGCTTCGATGATCCCGTCAAGGGTCGCTTGATTCTTCTTTGTCCGTCGGCCCGACTTTCGCGCGCGCGTCATCGCTTTTTTTTGATTCTTTTTCGCCATCGATGATCTCCCTTAACAGCCTCATCTCATCTCTGAGATTCCACGTCATGACCGTAATACGCTCTTGAAATTCTCTCATCTGCTGAGGAGGTCGAGGGACGCCATCGATCTCTTGATCTCTCATCCTGTGAAGGTTCACAAAGACTCGAAGAACTTGAGAGAGAGGGGCGACGAGCGCGACCGCCTCCTCGGTTGTGAGATCTCGCTTTACCATTGAGCGCCACCGCCGACTTGTCGAGGGTTCGCTGCGGTGATCCGTTGGCCTCGCCTCATCACGATAGACCACGCCGTGATCCTGATTCCGTTTTTCTCGTATTGATCCGAGACGAGCTCACCTTCGACCCAAACATAGTCGCCCTTTTCCCAGTTTTGGACGCGGTCGGCGGTGTATCTCCATGCCTTGACCCGGTGCCAGTCGGCGACCTTTCGATCTTTAGATATGCGATCGGTCGCTACGCTGAACTCGGCTAGCTTATTGCCATGAATATCCTTGACCTCGGCGTCGGAACCGACGCGCCCCATGATCGTGATCGTGTTTAGAGTGTCCTCGCTCATCATTTACCCTTATGCTTTAGATAGATAATTATCATACGCTTATCGATCATATAATCAAGTTATAATTTTGATTATATACATTGACTATGATAATCTCGCCGCGGTGTAAATCTCCCCTCGCCCTTGATTCTTAGGGTGAGGGGTTCTTTTTTTTCGGCGCCGAAAACAGAAGAGGCCGACCTAGAATTAGACCGACCTCAAACCATTACGCCCGTTGATTTATCTTGCGAATGAGTTCATCACCGACGAGATCAATGATCATATCTCAGATTCTCAAATATCCCAAATAGTTTTTTCTTGCTTCGCTCTTCGATCATGTCCGACCATCTCAACGGGATCGGGGAATATGCTCTTGAGTCGGGAGACCATCGCTTGTGAGTTGTCGAGGAGGCGCTTGACGATCTGAGCTGGGGAGAGGTTCGTCGTCATGATGACCGCGAGCTCCCCGGCGGTCCATCGCTCATAGATGAGCCCGAGCATCTCCTTGGTTTTGTCTCGATACCACTCCGATGCCCGAGCATCTCCACCGATCCCGCCGAGCTCATCGAAGAGAAGGACGTCGATCCCATCGAGCCAAGACTCCATCGGGCTTCGATCCTTGCCCGACCATGATCTTTTTTCAGCTTCGAATAGTCGAGTGTGAGTTGTGTATCGAACCTTCATCCCGCGCCAAGCAAGCTCTTTGGCGATGGCATAGAGGAGGGTCGTCTTTCCGTTTCCGCTTGATCCATGCATAAGCATTGAGGGAGGCATATCTTCATGGCGCTTATATCCGAGGAACTCGGCGACCTGATCTTCTTGGTGAGCTGAGTCAAATTCATACATCCCAATATATGCGTCGCGAGCATCTAGCGGGAGCTGCGCTTGCTCGATCCTCTTCAGTCTTCTTCGTGGAATCTCGCAGTCTTGACAGAAGGCGGCGACTTGATAGCGGCCATCGCTCTTGAAGGTGAAGCCCTCTTGGCACCGCCCGCAATAGTCGAGGATCACCGTCGAGATGTAGCCGCCCTTTGGGACGAGATAGCCGCCATGTAGATCTTGAGGGACTAGCGTCCGCCAAGACTTCAGCCGTTGAGGAGGGTCATCGCGCTCGATGCGTCTTTGATCCGATGCCGCCTTGAGCTTGTTTAATGTTATTTCAATTCCGCTTTTCATGATTGCGTCTTTCAAGTTTACCATTGGTTGGGGTGCCTCATCTTCTTTGATTCCTCTTGTTCTCGTTTGATCTCAGCGATGGCGGGGACCACATCGAGATCGAATTTATCCCAGTTCATGTGATGCCATAATGGGTAATTTTCCACTCTCCAGCTGTGCCACCAATGGATCCATCTGATCTTAAACTCTTGCTCGATCCCACATCTCTTGAATGCTTCGTTGAGGGTCTTCATCCTCTTCTTCTTTTCGTCGTGAAGATCTGGAGGCATATATCGATCGGGTTTATAGGATCCCCTCAATACTTGTTTCTCTTCGACCGGGAGCGCCGCGCGCGTTGGTTGATTATTTGGTTGATTGATAGGTTGATTAGAAGGTTGATTAGAAGGTTGATTATTAGGTTGTATATATAAGGGCGACTTTATGTCACCACCTAGCGACACTATGTCACCACCCTTATGTACCTGTTTGTCACCACCTAGCGACACTATGTCACCACCCCTTTGTACCTGTTTGTCACCACCTAGCGACTTTATGTCACCACCCCTTTGTACCTGTTTGTCACCACCCTTATGTACCTGTTTGTCACCACCTCGGATGCGGTCAATGTTGAGCTTCATATCTGATCGAGTATTCATCTGCCGACCAAGGCGCCTCGATGACCTCTCTATATAGCCCTTCGAAGCGAGCCCCTTGAGAGCTCTCGATATAGCTCGGCGTTGAGTAGCGAGAGCGTCCGCGAATTGATTGATCGATGCGGTCCCTTCCCAGCTCACCCAGTCGACGAATGAAAGCGCGACCAACAAGGTCAGCTTCTCGGTCGGTGTTAGATCAGATAATCGATAGATCATCTTCTTCAAGTCGTTCTCTGTCATGTGTCTCTCCTCATGGTTGGTTCTTAGACTCTACACCAAGGACAGCCTCATGACAATCTTTTTTATAAAGAGTGAAAAAACTTTTGACAGACTCCGTTTATAGTGTTATCAATGACACATCAACAGCGACCGAGAGGTCAGAAGGACAGCGAAGATGAAGATCACCAAGGAAGCAATGAAGAAGGCTCTTTTCTACTCAATGGCCATTAAGGCGACAGAGAACACTACAGGAAGCACCGCCGCGGAAGCTGTCAAAGAGTTCTCAGACAATCTCGATCAGGAGAGGGCGAGCTTCAGGTCATTGCTCGCCAGTGACAACCAAGAAGAGATCAAAGCGCGCCTTGAGGCCATGCTCTTACACGCCATGAACAATTAAGCGGGGTCTTGACCTCTGCCGCCCGGTGGCCCTCTAGCTCTCCGAGTTAGGGGGCTTTTTGGGTGAAGGGGCACGAAGCCCCACAGCATAGGAGACAATATATGTTTAAGCGAATCCCATCTCATCCAGTCTTGAACGCTCACTCAGATCGAGAGATCGAGCGCGCCGTTCGATCCCTCATCGAGAGCAATGCAATTAAATACCCTGACCTCGATCAGCTCTCGACAGCTGCCCGCGATCTCTATGACAGCGAAGAGGAGAATAATAGCGATTGCTCCATCATCGGCGACACCTTCTACTTTGCGTGCAACGGTCCCGCTTGTATTCATGTCAACCTGATAAGTGCCGCTGTCCAAGACGAAGAGATCGGGTCTTGGATATGACACTTAAAGAGAAGCTGAAGAACGACTTAAAAGCTCATCGATATAATTTCGGTCATCTCGCCGAGATCGCTGAGATCTATAACTCTCAATTATCACAATACTTGAGCGGAAAAGTAAAGCCCTCGAAGAGAGTCGCCGCCGACCTGGCCCGAGCTGCTACGGATCTCACCGGCGTAAGTTATCGGGCGTCACACTTTATCCACAATTCAACCCTAGAGGATTAATATGATCATCTCATCTCTGCTCGTCATCCTGACATCCATCTTCCTGATCAACATGGCGCTCGATTCAATCCGCCCGCCGAAAGTCGAGGCGCCTCTCTTCATGTCCTCTCCATCTCCCCTTAACTTTACAACGATCCGCGCTCTCTGGGATTGCTTCGATCGCTTCGAGCGGATCTTCGAGTGTCAGATCGATGACCTCCTCTCCCAAGGAGTCCTCACCCAAGAGGACATCGAGCAAGCCGCCGACGAGCTCATGGTCGATAAAGGATACATGACGATCGACGCTCTCAACATGTCGCCCGATGACTTCACCCGATTACTCAATAACTGGATCGTCTACGATTGGTCCACGAAACCCCGCCAAGATCAAGACGCTTTTATCGAGCTTCTTCTTCTCGCATAAACAATCAAATCTTCGCATAAGGATTTATAATGTTAAACGATTCTACACTCTCAATCATTCGCAATCTATCGAAAGATGACCGCGATTTTAATGACAACGTCAAGGCCTTCCTCACCTTCGGCCACCTCTATCAAGGGAATGTCGCGGTGACCCTTGCGCATACATACATCATCAAGGGTAAGCCGGCGCTCAACGCCGACGCTATGGCCGGTGTCGTCCGTCGATACATCGATCCAAACGGCGTCAAGATATGCGCCTACATCCGAATTGTCGAGCACACCGACAAGATCTGCACGATCGCGACGAAGCGCGCCGATGAGCTTGAATGGGAGTTCGAGCACACTTGGACGTTCACGATCGAGGAGGCCAAGCAGCGAGACTTCTTGAAACAAAAACAATGGCAGACAATGCCGAAGAATATGCTGCACAAGAGATGCATCACCGCCCTCCTTCGAGTCGCCTATCCTGAGATCATCGGCCAGACATACTCGCCCGACGAGCTCGCCGAGGGGATGATCAAAGATGACAAAGAGCGCGATGAGATCATCTTCGCTCAAGTCGGTGATCGCCCGCCGCGTCAAGAGCGTCAACCCTCTCGCCCTCCTCAGCCTCAGCCTAGACCACCGGCGCCAAGGCCCGAGCCAAAGCCCGAGCCAAGACCCGAGCCCAAAGCCGATCCCCTCTCTCTCGAAGAGGACGCCATCGCAGCTCTCGAAGCATATGATCCCCATTGGCGCAAAGATCCAGGCGACTATGAACGAAGGATGAGAATGACCAAGGCCGAGATGCGAGTCGAGATGGCGCTCCAGGTCTTGCCTCAAGCTCAACGCGTCGAGCTGTGGAAGCGATACGGCGAGGGCGCTCAGCCTCCGTCCGTCGTCATCGGCGCGACTCCTCAACTCGACATGAACTCAGTCCCATTCTGATCGACCGCGAGGCGATCGCCCCGCTCACTTTTCAACGCATAAGGAAATACATTGAAAACATTTACCCCTCTCAAAGATAACAATCTAAGCAATACGCTGGAGCGATTCGCTCGACGAATGCATCCTCAGGTCTGGACAAGAGACCTCATCAAGAACGCCGAGGAAGCCGGCGCGACCACGTTCTCTCTTCGGCGAGAGTATCGAGCGAACACCATCGGGGCCGCTCGGTTAATCTTCAGCGATGATGGGCGCGGGATGTCGGCCGATGACCTCAAGAAGTACATCGGTCAATGGAACTCGTCATCGAAGACTCAAGCCTTCGGTCATCATGATAATTATGGGATCGGCGTCAAGGCGACGACTCTCCCTTGGAATCATTACGGGGTCATCTTCCTGTCTTGGACATCCAAAGAAGATAAGGGGTCAATGATCTGGCTTCACCGCGACCCTGAGACGAAGCGATACGGGATCAAGCGGATACCTCGATCAGCGCCGGTGATCGATGACGAGACCGACGCACCGCTCATCGATGATGAGGGCTCGATCGTCCACGACTTGTTCGATGATGTCGTTTGCCTCAATGAACTCTCTTGCGAATATCCAGAGGGGTATGACGGCATTAAATGGGCGGCGCTGAAGACTGTCGAGATCAAGGCCGCCGGACATGGGACTTGCGTCATATTGTGCGGCAATGATCGCGTGTCGCATATATCAAGCAAGCATCCGCACTGGGGGCCCCACAACGCCTCGATCTTTTCATTTATCCGAGACCGCTTTTTTAAACTGGGCATGAGGGGATCTTGTATTAGGGACGGTGTTACAGGGAAGCCCACCGCGGTCAGAACATACGACGAGCCCGGCGACGGCTATTGGGAGGACGAGGGGACCATGGATCTAAGTGTAGACGGTCTGGATTATGGCATCGCCTGGGGCATATCGGACAAGAAGGCGGTGAGCAAAGCGGCAAAGAATCTTTATAAACTTCATAACATGGGAGGGGCTGTCGTTTATTTCTATGATGGCGAGCTGTATAACCATCAGCCCCAGAAAAACGTGATGAGATCTTGGGGAATTAATCACGACAAGATCATCCCCCGGGTTAATCTGATCATCTCGATGCCAGTTCGCCAAAAGATCGAAGGCGGCCATCATGTCGGCGTCTATCCTGATGACACTCGATCCCGTCTCCTTTGGGAGGATACGCGGTCTAACTCTCGGACGCACACGCTCCCGGTCCGCGCACTGAAGCAACACTTTATCGATCATATGCCCGCGCCGATCAAGGCGCTTCTCGATGAGGCATTCGCAAGCCGAGAGGATCGCGAGTCGAGCATTGATCATAATGAAGTAATTGGCAAGTACGCCCACATCTTCAGAGCTCGCGACCCCCAGAAGAAAACACTCAAAGCGGTCTGTGATCCCGACGGAGACCTGAGAGTTGAGGAGATTCCGCCCGAGCCCTGGACCCCTGAAACATCGACAGGCTCAAATCGCCCGACGAGCTCAGACCCAAAGCCTGCGACCGAAAGCAATGACTCGGCTGACACGCTCTTCGAGACTGGCAATACTCCCGCGAGCGCAAAGAAGGAGAGGGCGCCGAAGGTCCAGGTCTCTTGCGCCTGGATGCATTATGACTCCAAAGGTGTGAAGGCGAATAGTTCAAGCGCCTTCAGGGGTGAGAGCAAATACACTTTCCCGTTCTGTTACGCGCCGAGCGCCGGCCGCAAGATCATTCTCGCGAACCTTGATCACATTCACTTTAGATCAACGGTCTCGTACTTCATCAATCAATTCAAGGACGGAGGCCGCCGTCGAGAGCGTATCACCGAGTTGATTCAAGATGTCTACGAAGCGATCGCCATCGCCAAAGTACAGCACCTCATCGAGCAAACGAAGAGGGACCGGAAGCGGGACATTATTGAAGAGGCGTCGCTCGCCGCGCTCAATCAAATCATTCTCGGATGCTATCCCGCCTATGAGATCATCGAAGCAAAGATCATTAAAGAGCTGAAGCTCTCCCCGATCAGATGATCAATGATTCGTGAGGATCGCCTCAAGCCTCGCGAGCTGCTCCCTGATCTCTGTATATTGCCCATCGATTGATGTGAAGCGTTGATCAGCGACCGAGGCCCGCGACTCTAAACTCTTGACCTGTTGCTTGAGGCGCCCGAGCTCCTCGCGGTCTCGACCCTTGTCTCTAAAGTGATCGAGGGCGAGGCCACCGAGGGCGACGATCGTGGTGATGGAGATCATCGTGTTGCCGTCGATTGTCATAGTCTCACCTCGCGATTAAGTAGGCTGATGTACCGAGGGCGACCGCGCCGAGACCGATGGCGACATATTTCGCGATCTGGGTATTGGTTCGGCTCTTGGTCAGCTTGATTTTAAGATCTTCGCTTTGAGCGGTCAAGAGCTCGATCAAGGTTTGCGAGTCGTATTGAGTCGACTCGCAATCTTGATGCGCTGCTCTCAATGCCTCCTCGGTTTGTATCGCTGCCTCTTGAATGACGTAATCACAGACAGCTTGAGATGACTCGACGAGACCCTTGACGACCACGAAATCTTGGGGTCTCAGAAAGACCCCGCGCTCTTGCAATAGCATTCCCGCCGGGACGGGGCGGCCGATGATCTTACCGCCGGGGATCTTGATCTCGGCGGCGGGAGAGTGGACGAATAAGAAGAGCTGTAGAATCATCGCGCCGGTGTACATAGGATCTCCTTCTCTAAGGCAATGTAGTCTTCAACCGCCTTCTTCACCGCGCCAACACAAAGAGGCTGGCACTTCTCGAAGGTACAGTCTGCGATCCCTCTCATCGCCGCCGCCTGGCGATCGACATCGCAAGAGATAAACTTCTCCCGCTCTTGGACGAGACCGATGAGCTCCTCGGCGCACATCTCAGATTTCGGGATATGGCCGCGATCGAATCCGACTTTATAGCCGAGGGCGCCGACGGTTAGCGCGACGAATCCGAGGGCGATATATTTGATCGACTCGGCGTTGATGAGTTGTGCTAGTTGGATCATGGGTCTAGTCTCCAAATTGTGGCCCGCCCCATTCCCGCATAAATATACTGGGCGGTCGTGCTGTTGAGGCCCGACGCCCAGACTTGATTTACGCTTGTAATCCTTAGGCTCACACTGACAGCGCCCGAGGTCGCGTCTACTAAAATAAACGCCTTTTCATCTCGCCCTGTGAGCTGTAGATCTGGGTTGCGCTGTTGAACTACTCGACCATGAGATCCGATATATCCTGTCCCATTATGCCATTTATACTCGCAGTATGTATTGGAATTAAGGGAGGTCGCGTAGCTCTGCGTTGAGCCCTCAACATAATAGAAGTATCCAGTTGGTAGTGTGATGACACCACTTGAAAAAGACAGCGAGGCCGCGAGTGATCCGAAGAAGTCACTGGCTGCGTTAAACTGAACGTCGGCACCAACAGCAGAAGAAGTGTTATTTGCTGGCGTACATACTGCAAGAGCCGACGGATTCATGAGCACTTGGCCAATGTGGCTGGGGACATAGCTCATTATTCACTCCTCATTATTATCGATCTCGACCTATCGGGATCTATGACATAACTCGATCCCGCCTGTGACTGCACTACATAACTTGCGCCTCTTCCGTATCCGACCCACGCATCATCCGATCCAGCGTATGCGCTCGATATGTTGCCCCAAAACTGGGCAAAGTGTGCGCGATCAGCTTGATTGTTAATGTTAGCTACTGCCCCGATTGCGTTATTTGTAAGGGTTGTAAAGCCTGAGTGAAAACCCTTACCTGTAGCGTCGGTGATCTGAGGCGCTGCGCCCGATACCCAAGGCTGAGAGAATGTATCGGCCTGCCCAGAGGTTGATGAATACGTTAAGAGCGCGAAACATGAGGCGGTATTTTGAGAGAAGTAACTCATCGACTTACTTTCCAGAGCAGGATCCGACAGTCGGCGTCGAGCGAAGGGACGCTCGCCCCAATCTCGATCGCGAGGAGTCGGAGGGTTAAGAGAGATGAGGAGTCAACGCTAAATTCTGCCGTCGCCTCGTCACAATTTCGACCGACATACATATCAGTATTCCCGAGCTCACCGACCGCCGACCCGTCGAGATAAAATTTAAACTGAACATTATCGCTCGCGGTCGTGCGAGTGAAGCTCGAATATGCTTGAGCCAAATAATGTCCAGCACTCAAATTAATCTCGGTCGAGTTCGTGATCGCGGGGGAGCTCGGGTATGTATCATCTAACAACGAGACATTATACTCGCCACCGATCGCGGTGATATTGTTCGACCAATTAAACAAAGCGAGCCTCAAGGTCTTTTGCGCCGTCCCTCCTTGGGCTTTGTAACTCATATCAAAATCCAGTTCGCATTATCGCTCTGAAGCGTGATCGAATCATATTGGGCGCCGATTGCAAACGTAGACTGGCCCACATAGTCAATGTATTCAGTGCCGTTGGGATCGACTGTCACCGCTGCGCTCGTGAGTCTTTTGATTTGGAGCTTGAATCCCGATAGCCCAACGGCTGTTGGGAGGTTGATGGTTCCCGCGCCGGTTGATGCGGTGTAGGTGCGCTCAAGCTCGCTCGCGCCGATCGCTCCGTCGGTCGTGCCGACGGTGTAGGGGGTCGCGGTGATGTCGGTCACCGTCGGTCGAGATCCGCCACCACCGGCGGCCGCCTCAGCTCCCCATGAAGTCGAGGAGTGATCATAGGTTAGGACATAGTTGTCGATACCCGCGCCGGCTGTATACGCGACATCTGAGAGCGTCGACATCGGGAGAGTCGCGACCTGGAGGTCGACTCGGCCCGTCGTATAGTAAAGGTTTGTCACCTCGCCGACTGTCGCTGTCGTCAAGTTCTGATTAAATGACGCGAGGCCGACCGCTGAGAGCGCCGTCGAGACAGCCTGATTTGACCCATCACCCAAGAAGATCTTATCAGTGTCGAGGTTCGGTGTCGCGGCTGATCGACCCGCCCCGCCGACTTTAATAATTCCCGCGCTCGCGTCCGCTCGTACGACCCGCCCGATGTTTTGGATGAGATTCGATTCGCCTGTTGGCGCTGTGTTCGTGAGAGCTCCGGCGGTGGCGCTTGATACATAAACAGTATCGCCGACGCTTAGGCTCCATGTCGTCGTGTTGACGTCGTTGAGATTCCCGAGGGTGATGATCGTCACCTCGGCTTGATCGTTCGCGTTTGCATGAACTAGGCCGAAGGCGGGCATCGTCAAGGCGCTATTAGAGCGAGCGAGATCGACGGTCGGCACCGATCCAGAGATCCCTTTGATATATACGACTTGACCCTTGGTCATTAGGCCGCCTGAGTCGTTCTTAGCTTTGAATCTGATCGCGCCGTTGATGTCGGTCCAGCTCGTCAAGTATCGGAGCGCCTCAGCCCCGATCGTTCGCGTGAGGTCGGCGTCGGGCTCGACCGAGCCGGTGGTCTTAATGATCCCCGTCCCGTTCGGTGCGATGGTGATGTCTCCGTTTGAGACACTGACAATCGACTGACCGTTAACATCGAGCGAGCCGCCGAGCTGCGGGGTCGTGTCATCAACGACAGCGGCGAGACCTCCCGAAGGTAAGCCCGTAAGGTTTGAGCCGTCAATAGCTGAGAAGCCGGCGACGCCACCGCCGACATCGATCAAGATCGGGATGTCACCGACTGCCGTCCCCGTATCCTCATTCGCTGCGGTCCCCGTCGCCTGATCGAAGATGTACCACGCCGACCCATTCCATCGGATCGTTAGCATCTGATAATTATTGTCGATTGTCACGCTTGTGGCTTGCGTCGTCCCATAGTTTACAATCGTTCCCGCGTCCCCTGAATCTTGAGCAATAACGAGCTCACCTGCGCGAATGCGAGTGACGACAAGAGTGTCGCCGTCGGTTACGGTAGAGCCCAAAGGGAGGTTGACCGTCACCGATGTCGCGCCGAGTGCTGTAATCCAGTATGCTCGATTAATTGTTGCGGTAATGGGGGTTGAGGATGTCGTAAAAACATCAAGGCCGGTGAAGGGTAGATTAGTCAGTTGAGATCCATCGACGGCGGGGATCTTGGCCGCTACGTCGAGCTGGAGAATCTTGCTTGCAGTTGTGCCTACATCAACGTTTAGGGTTGAAGTCGCGCCGGTTCCCGAGAGGGTCAACGCCGTTCCATCGATGTTTAAGACTGAGTTATCTGCGTAGATAGTTACGGGGCCAGTCTGTGCATTCACTGATGTTACTGGGGCTGTGGCTGGGGTGACCGCCTGCCACTCTGATGAGGCATTGACCCAGGTCAATACATCCCCATCAATACCTGGGCCTGCTGTATAACTCGCATCTGATAGAGTGCTGAGAGGCAACGTGCCCACCTCTGTATCTACCCTAGCATCTGTATAATAAAGGTTCGTGTTCTCTGCGATATTTGAAGAGTCGAGAACCACTGGGCCGGTGAAAGTGTTGACTGATGTGACTGCGTCTGTGTTGTCGAACTTATCAATTTTGGCGTTGTCGACCACGCCGCCCATATCTGCATTGATCACCAGGGCATCATTAAGCGCCCAAGTTTTACCGTAGATTGTACCCGCTACCGAGATCCGGTAGAAGTCGCCTTTAAGACCATTCGAGATGTCAGGCGTTGTGGGCTGACTAGCATCCAAAGCGCCCTTGTAGTCAAAGAGCCCCAGTACTGCAGCGCCTATCTCATCAGCCACTGTTTTGGGGGTCATGGCTATTAGGTCATTTGTGCCAGTGGTGGCCTCCGCTGATGTTGCGATTCTGATCTTTCCCTTTACAGTCTCTGACGCGTCTGGGACTGATGCACCGCCGCCGCCGCCGGTGAACCCTTGAAATTTAATGCTCATGAGATCTCCTAACGATTAAAGCCGGCATAGATGATAAACGAATCCGCGCCCGCCGCCTTCTTGTAAGCGATCGAGGTGACACTCTCGCTACTCTGTAGGGCCGCTGAGTCAATCGAATAGTCTCGTAGAAGAGGGATCACGCCGGCGGTGTTCGATGTTGGGTCACCGGCGCCCGCGGCCGCCCTCAATTTTATAAAGCTGACCGATGTCGTGTTGGAACTCACCGCGCCGATGAAAGAAAACTTCGCACCGATCGCGACTTGAGCGCCGTCGGTCGTGTCATAAAAGTCGGTCACCGCGAGAGTGTGCCAGTCTGTATCGTTGACCGCGCTGGCGTTGTAGGCGCCGACTAATTGGCCGGCGGTGATGGGGTCTTGAACTCCGAGTTTACTCATGGGGTCTCCGTTTTTTTTTCAGGTTTGGGCGCTTTGGCTTTGGCGACTACGTTCGCGCCGACGTAGGCCAAGAAGAGAGTATCGATCAGCCCCATGATCTCAGTCGTCGCTTTACCCAATAGGGCGAGCAAGAGGATCGAGGCAAGCGAGGCATAGAACGCCGCAGCCTTTCGACCGCCGACTTTGTCGAGCATAGATGGGGCTGATTTTTCACTCATGAGAAGTCTTCGCTCAAGGGTCGATAGACGTGAGCGACGTCTTTTATATTCCGCGTTCGAGTGGATACGCCTTCGCGCCATCGTCCGTCGGGGCCGTTGCCCTTGGCGTTACCCTCGACGGTGTCGAAGCTGCCCTCATCGTCGGGAGATGTGAGGGCTAAGACAATATGATTACCTTGAGCGGGCGTCTGTTTGTCACTTGTCCAGACGACGACTATGTCGCCGGTCATGATCTCATCGGGGTCTCGATGTCTAGGGGTACTCGACCAATTGCTCATCAGTCTATAGCATGAAGGCATGATCTTCTTACGAATTCCAAAGCTAAACCGAGGACCATAAGCGAAGGCAGCGAAGGCGCCACACCAGGCAAACTGACCATTGCGAACATAGTCATCTTCCCAAGTCCAGCCGATCCCATCCATTGATTTTATATAAGCATTGATCGGGTGCCAGTCACCTCCGCCCTCGGGCTCTGTGACATCGAGTTCCCATTGAGCAAGAGCGCGCTTGATCGCTTGCCTTGAGTGATCGGTTGGGTAGGCTCTGATCAAAGATCTCGCGCTTGAGATCGTGACCTCGGGAGTGTCTAGGCTCATCTGATTAACGGCTCTCTGGAGTCGACGATTGATCTCGTTTTGCTCTTCGAGCTGGGCGAGTAGTTCTTTTTTAGTCATGAGTAAACCTGTGCTTTTGTTGAGTTTATCAGAGGAGGGGACGCGGTGGAAGCCAAGTATCCATCAAGCTTTAGATCGCCGACCGCGCTCGCGTATGTCGTCGATTCGATTGTCCCGAGGGTGGTGATTCCGTGAGGCGCTGAGAAGGTGATCGTCTGCCCCGCAATCGCTGAGATGACGAGGCCGGTGATGGCGCTGTCTTCATTATAGACGGGCAAGAAGTCGACGACATCCGAGACCGCGAATGAGCTTATGTCATCGGCGCCGAAGTGACTCGCGCTGACCTCGACCTGTTGGACGTTCGGGATATTGACGACATTCGCTGAGGCGTTCCAAGCGACGGGATCAAGGCCCGTTGAGATGATCTCTAGTTGACACCCTTCACCCATCAGCTCTTGACGTATTGATCGAATCATTCCGACGCCATCGGTCACCCCATAGTCGACGCCGTATCCCTTGAGTAATGGAGAGTTGACGATCGCATATGAGCCGAGGTCAAGATAGATCGATGGACCTGTGCCGATCGACCCGCGCCAGACTCGAAGAGGATTCGATAAGATCTGGAATAGACGGGCGACCATAGGCAAGAAGTGATTATATGGGTCACCTGTACCGCTCCCGAACTGATCAGAGGAGACACCGTACAGGTCGAGCGAGATCTTGCGCTTCTCGCCGTCGTACCGATTGATTGCCTCTTGATTATTGTAGG
>Ga0255048_10000830_pt1 | contig 22723 bp, 20 predicted proteins | sample JV7_2_2_MG_FD_183619 | JGI IMG/M metagenome (GOLD analysis project Ga0255048, IMG submission 183619) | Seawater microbial communities from Jervis Inlet, British Columbia, Canada - JV7_2_2 | ecosystem: Environmental > Aquatic > Marine > Inlet | place: Canada: British Columbia | collected 2016-10-06
CCGTGGCCTTGTCGTTGTTCACTCGGACTGCGATCACGCCGGCTCCGGGCTGCTTGTCTTTGTAGGTCAGGCCGTGAGGCGTCAGAAACGCCTGCCACTCTGCTTGTTGCCAAGGCTTAGAGAACAGGTGCATCCTGAACAGGATCTCGGTCACGCTACCCTCCACCAAAAGTCGCGGCGTAGAAGTCGTAAGATCGCGCGGAGCCACTCTGGATCTCCAGTCCCGACGCCGGGCCCAAGGGAACCGTAGCGCCAGGCAGCGTCGTCGTGAGCACAGCCTCGCCCTCGACCACGAACGCGTCAGACAGGAGGTAGACACGGATCTCAGTGCTACTCACTGAGTCGATCACCAGCCAGTGCACGGCAGCGTCAGCTGTGACACCCGAGTCGGTGAAGGTGTCGGTCGTCCCGTTGCCCGCCGCAAACATGAAGTTGCTGTCGCCGGCCGGGGTGGAGAACCTCAGCCCGACATAGTTCGTGGCGTCCGTCGCCGCCGGTGTGTTCGTGAGCGACATAACGTCGTCGTCGGTGTCGCTCACCGACACGTACGCGCGCACAGAGGTCGCCAGACTCAGCCGGAATCGCTGAGCGCACCAGTAGCCCGCCTGGTCTCCCCGCAGGGTGCGGTCGCCCAGCGTCCACCCAGCCTGGTCGCCTGTAACAGTCCCGCTAGTCAGCCGCAGGCGCACGCCCTCGGCGCGTGCCGAGGCCGTAGACGTCGTGCTCGTCTCCGTGATCGTCACGGCGGTGCCGGTGCCGGCGAGGCTGTTGTTTGTCATGTCCACCGAGACCGCGCCCCGGTGGCTCGCGCCGAGGCGGTCGAGCGGAATATCGGAGCGGGCTCCACCGTGCACGGCGGTGCCGGCCTCGACGCTGACCGTGCCAAGGTTGCTCGTCCCGTACGCAGGGGCGAGCCAGGCAGCGGTCAGGCACGCCAGGGCGGCAGCGAGGAATGCAGCGGCAGAGCGGTCCATGCTACGGGGTCTCCTCTGTCAGGGTACCGTGCTCGTCGGTGGCGTACCAGTTTCCCGCGCCGTCTGCGACCAGCTCCAGGCGCGCGCCAGTCGACTCTAGACCGAGATACTCGCCCGCAGCCATGACGCCTCCCGAGTAGGTGATCGTGTCAGAGTCGTGGGGGTTGGCGCGGAAGCTCTGGGCAGCCGCGCGCACAAACACATGCGTGGTACCGGCGGCAGCGTTGTCGGTGAGAGTCAGAGCCACAACGCCAGCGGCGCCGGCGTTGGTGAAGACCGAGTCGCTTTCCGTGGCAGCGATCAGGTCGTCGGCGGTGTGCGCCTGGTAGACCTTTCGCACGGAGGCGCCGCTGATATTCGCGGACGTGATCGTCGCGCTCGACCCGAGCACGAACACGGCGGCCTCGTTCCCGTCGAGCAGGTCGGCATTGAGGTTGCCCACGGCGGTCGTGCTCGCAATGATCAGCGGCGCGGTGCCGGTCGCCACAGTCGACTCCAGCTGGTTGCCGCCGACCGTACCGGTCGCTGTAAGCGTGGTCAGGTTGATCGTACCCGCGTCGACGTTTCCGATATTGCTGGCTGCAATCGCGGCAGGGATCAGCGCCCCGAGGAACAGGATCAGGGCGGGGAGAGCAGCGCGGCGGAGCGGGCTGCGGCGGTTGGGGTCGTGCCCCAGGATCACATTGTGTCGGTGCATGTCAGTCCTCTGTCAGGGTTCCGAATTCGCGGACCGAGACCCATTCGCCGGTGCCGCTGGTGGAGGTTGCCGCCGGCACATAGACCAGCTCCAGGATAGCGTCTGCGCCCAACTCTAGCCCGGTGCCGTCCTGGGCGAGCAGGCCGCCCGTGTAGCGGATCCGGTCAGGGACTATCGGGCGGGCTTCGAGCGCGGCGTTGGTTCTCTTGAGTCGAACGATTGTACCGCTCGGCGGCTCGCCGGGCAGGAATACGTCGGCCCTGGCTGCGTTGGTGCCCACGACGATCACGTCGGTCTGGGCCGACGTGATCGTCGTGTCCGTCGTCGCTATGACGACGTCATGCAGTCTGCGGAGCGCGCCAGCGGGTGATCCCGCTGACCCGCCGTTATTGGCGGTGAGTACCTGGCTGCTGACGCGAGCGATACCAGCGTCTGGGGCGCCGTTGGCGTCTGCCGTGCTCGACCATCGGAGCGAGCCCGCGTTGTCAAGAAATACCCTGCCGACGCCTGCTGAAGTGTCCATGCGTGCGTCAGGAGCAGCACCGCTGGTCGCGGTCGCGAGGAACCGGAGGGCAGCGTACCCAGCCATGCCACCTGCCTCGGTGGCCACCTCTAGGTTGCCATTAGCCGACGGAATGTTGCGCAGCAAGATGCGCGACGCAGCCGAGAACCCGTCCGCGAAGTGCAGCCGCTCAACCAGCAGGGAGCCGTCAGCCCCCCCCCCGTCGGTGACGCGGAGCGTGTCGTCCATACTGGTGACGGGCGCGACCCCCGACACGACCGCCCCCGTGTTGAGAGGGTCGCTGATCGACAGCTCACCAGCGCCGCCCCGCGAGAGGCGCAGGTCAGGGAGGCCAGATACGCTGGCACCTGCGAAGTACTCTATGTCGCCCGTCGACACAAGCTGGAGACGGGGTTCCCCGCCGAAGCTGCGGAAGTATCCGTCCGCGGTGTTGTTCCCGTCGTCGTCGACCAAAAAACCGTCGGCAGCCATGGTCGACGCGACAGCGCCGTCGAACACGCCCAGGACCCCCGTCGTGATATCGCGGAGCTTGAGCTGTCCAACCGCGAACATGATCGACTCGGCGAACAGGTGCCCGTTGCCAGACCCGCCAGGCCCGAACACACCCAGCGTGTCAGCCTCGGTCGTGACCGAGGCAATCGATCCGGACCCGCTCCACTCCAGCACGGTGCCTACACCGATCACGGGATTCGTGCTCGCCGTCGCGCCGCGGGCGAGCGTGCTCTCCCATGTGTCCACCTCGACTGCCGCCGCCTGCGCCTCCCAGCTCGCGCTGGTCGCCTCCCACGTGAGGAGGTCGCCGTCCGAGGCGGCGAGCACAGACGCCGCGGAGACGTCGCTCAGGTCCCAGGTGGCGGTGGTGCTGTTGACCCATGCCGCGCTGTCGAATCGCAGGTGATCGCCAGTGCCAGGTGTAGGTGCCGTGACGTCTGCCAGGTCGTCGAGGTTGCTGGCACCGACGCCTGCGTCGGCCTCCCACCTTTGGTCGGTGGCGTCCCATGTCAGCACCTGGCCACCCGTAGGCTGACCCTGTACCCCGACCGAACCACCGAACAGAGTGGAGATCGTCCCGGTGACCTGGCCCACGCCCTTCCGTGCGGTCTCGGGGTCAGCGACAGCGACCCCGGCCATGCACAGGCATGCCCCCAGAGCACCGATCAGCAGGTGTCGTCTAGTCATGGACGTCTTCCTTGGCCCGCATTGTAGTCTCCAATTCACCGACCCTTTTTTCGAGCGCCGAGATCCTCTTTTGCAGATCCTTGTCGTCCTTGTCGTCCTCCGCGTCTACGAGCGACCACCTTTCGCCGTCCCAGCGGTGGTGCTGATCCGCGGCGCCGCGGACACATGCGGGCTGCGGAGCGTGCGGGCATGGGGACTCGCCGGGCCCTACCAGGGCAGACCAGTCCAGATAGCCCACCCGCAGCAGGTCTCCGGTCTCGTCGTGAATCACTCCCGGGACCGTCTGCCCTGTCGACACCCCTACACCTCCTCAACGAATCCGACCACGTCTACGCGCCCACCGCCGCCGCCGCCGAATGCTCCTGTAGCACGACCCTCGATACCCTGATCGGTGCCCTGCGTGTGCAGGTAGGTGATCACCTGACCGTCGCTGTCGGTGGCAGCACCCGAGTACGCCGTGATCGGGTGCTGCAGCGCAGAGGCACCTTGCATGTTTCGCGGGCGAACAGACATGCTGCTGATAGCACCGCTGTTGCCGATCACTCGCACGCCGAGGTGTAGCTGAGACGCCGTCGGCGGGCTGAATATGTTTGCGATCGCTGTCCAGACTCCGGCGACGAACGCGGACACGAGGGCAAGGGAGCCGTCCGTCTCGCGGTACTGGTAGGTCCGAGTCGTGCCTTGGCACCTACACGAGTAGCTCTTGCTGGCCTGATTGATACCCTCCAGCACGCCGGCGACGCCGACTCGGCGAGAGTCGGCAGCATGCGTGGCGGGCGGGTTGAGTAGGCGCGTCCGCTGAGATGAGATCATGGCGGCCACTCCGCCGGTGCCGGACACGACCCACGCATAGGTGTGGATCGTGTCGATAACGTTTCCGGAGGGCAGGCCGCCCAGCTCGATACCCAGCCCGGCTGCGCCGTTGGCGGTCAAGTCGCGGAGGACCATTGCGGTCGCGCTGGTCACATGCGAAATCGTCTCGGAGTCGAAGTTGCCACCGCCGCGGTCGATTGTGACGGTGGCGTTTTCTACGCGCTTGACGGCGGTCGCGCCTGCAGCGCCGAGGGCGAGAGAGGTCGTCAGCAAGTTGTCCTGGGTGATCGCAGTCACGTACACGAACCGCCCGTGTGCAGAGGACCCGATCAGGTCCCCGACTGCAATCTCGCGAGTGAAGTCGGTTCCGCTGCCTGTGACGACGAATCCCGCGGAGGTAACGGTGCCCGAGAGCGCATGCGCGACGGCGTCTAGCTCGGCCAGGAAGCTCGTCCCGACGCCCGTGATTGCCGTAGATATGGCAGTGGTGACAGTGCCGGAGAGGGTCAGGTAGTCTGCGCCTCCTGCCCCCGCCGCCGTGGTGTTTGCGCTCAGCCTGCCGTTGGCCTCGATCAAGGTCCCGTTGAGCCCGATACACGCACTCTCGCGCGCGCCCATGCGCGGGAGGAGATTGACTTGCGCTGCGAGGATCCCCGTGCGGTCGACGCGCTGGGGCGCGAAGCCGGAGATAGCGGAGCCCTGGGCGCGCAGCGACCCGCCCGCCGACAGGTCTACTAGTGTCCCGTCATCCCTGCGCCACCATGCCTCATTAGCGCCCGCAGTGTCGCCCGCGAACAAACCAACGTCCGCTCCCGCCATCGGGTCAGCCGCTTGCTCCGCAAGGACCAGCCCCGTTGGGTCGATCAGGCCGCCGACCGTGAGCTTTCCCGTCACGTCGGCGTTGCCGACAACGAGCAAGCCACTTTCGCCGAATGTCATAAGCGGAGAGACAAGCTCGGAGCCGTCACCGCTGTCGAGCGGAATGAATTGCAGCCCGGTAGGGGCGTGCTTCATGGCCACCCCGCCCCGCGCGCCGTTCTGCCGGTCAGGGGTCGAGAACACCAGGCGCGTCAAGCCGCCTGCCATGATCCAATCCATGACGTACGGAGACACGCGCAGCGGATTCGCCGGATTGTAGTCCCCGTCCAGCACATGGCGCAGCTCGACACCCGCGGGAAGTGGCAGTACGCCACCGCCCTCGGGCGCTGGGCTGCCGGTGCGGACAGCAGCGCGCCCGCCTGCGCCGTAGCGCCACCCGCGCCACGTGCCGTCGCCACGTGCGTGACCCTCTAGGACCATCGCTGTGGGCGCACTCCGGTATGTTCCCAGGCGCCTGGCGCTTGACGCGTTGCCGCCTCGCGCGAAATCCTCAGCGACAGCGTTGTCGGGCCTCGCCTTGATCGCGATACCCCCGGCAGCCACGACCTGCCCGGGAAACAGCGGCGCGCGAGTGTCCCGGCCACCAAGCTTCCCTCGCAGGCTGGTGCCCTGCTCTCCGGTACGCACCCAGACCGCCGTAGGCCACCCTGTCTGGTCCAGGACTCCGGCAGCCCTGAGCGCAGCCACCTGCCAGGCGGAGACACCCCTGCCGACGCCTCCGATCCCCAAGCTCCCGGCCGGCAGGCCCGACGACTGCTCTGCGCCTCGGAATGGGGCGCCGCGCGGGACTCCTCCCCTCGGCCCAGGCGCGGAGGCGCGCGCGAATCGCCCGGCCACAGACCCGCCGAGACCGGCTCTGGCAACTGGCGGGTCCCCAGACAGGCGAGGGCGTCCTCCTCGTCCTCCTCGTGCGCCGACCCCACCCGGCCCGGTGCCTGGGCCACCCGCACCACCCATACCCGGCCGCCCAGCGTTGGCGAACGGTCCGAGGTTGGGAAGGGGCGGTGGCTGCAGGGGCGGCGGAGGCAACTCCGGCTCCGACGGGATCGCCGGCACCTCAGCCTCCCACCGCCACAGTCCAGCACCCACGCCGCACCGCCACTGGTGCGCAGACTCTGGGTCGTTGCGCAGGTGCACAGGCGAGCGCAGCGGGTAGCCGTCCGGCTGCGAGTACGCGGTCGGCTCGAACTCCAGTGGGGCGTCGCCAGCGCCGCCGCGGAATAGAGTGCTGGTGTGCAGGTGGCCAGCGTTGATCGGGTGGCCGTCTCGGTCGGTGCCCACCTGGTGCTGGTCCACCAGTCCGCCGACCTCTAGAGGACCACCTGCCAAGGATCCCATGAGGGCGTGCACATTGCCGGGCGTGCGCTCCCCTCCGCCTCCCGGGTCAGCAGTCGTAGAGTCACCGCCACCGTCCCTGGTGCGTGTCTGTGTGTCAGACAGCGTCGACCGCAGGCGCGCGATCTCTCCGTCTATCTGTCGGATCTGAGCCACCAAGCGGTTGACCGCACCAGCCCCGAACGGCACCCCCGACCGGGCAAGGTCAGACTTCACCCGCTGAATCTGCGCCTGGATTCCAGCACGGCGCTGCTGCAGCTGGTCGATTGCGTCGAGCGTGCCCTGGATCTTGGCCGAGTAGCTCGACGCGCGCGGCGGCGCGAATGCAGGTGGAGGGCCGGGAGGCCGCTCAACCGAGGTGGGCTGACCGACTCCTGGCTGCTGCGGGCGGGCCCTGGTGCCGTTCGCGCCAGGATCGCGTGTCCTGGTACGTGTCGGGTCCTCCGGCTCACCAGGGGGCTCTGGGCGCCTCTCTGGCTCAGGGTCTACCAGCTCAGATCCTGCTCCCGCAGTGACCCAGCCGTGACCCGACTTGGCGTCTTGGCCGGAGACACCCAGCTGCCATGCCAGGGCAGGACCGTCGGTCGGCACTGCGCACCGCTTGTCGGGCACCAACACACGCCATGCGGTATGCAGAGGGGCTGGCTGCGGATCTAGTCCGCCGTTGTCGTCCAAGTCATAGACCAATGTCGATTTCTCGGGGTCACCTCGGCGGTTGACCGCGATCAACACACCCGGATCGGTCGGCAGGAACAGATTGACCTGCTTCTTTTCCTCGGTCGACACCAGGACTACGCCCGGCGTGCCCTTGCGCACGCGCGGAGAGTCGGGGTGCGCGAACGCCTGACCGGGGGCGTAGCGTGGGTCGCCGCCAAAATCGGGGCCGGTGCGGACAGGAACGTAACGCACCACCCGCTCGCGGCTAGGCTCCTGCTCTCGCGCACGCGCGCGGGAGCCTGCGAGGGCGAGGGACGGAGGTATCTCTTCGTCCTCAGAGATCACGACCGGTAACGCGAACGTCCAAGAGCCTATTGCCCGCGTTGCGGGCGGTACGAACTGTCCTCCTTGCAGGTCGCCCACAGTGGGCTGGGTGCCCTGCGACCCAACGTGTCCCTCCGCGACGTACCGGAACGGCCAACCGGCCTCGCGCTTCTCGATCTGCAGTCCGTGAGGGACGTTCCTCGCCTCAGGGTCGACGTCCGGGCGGTGATCCCGCAGGGGCAAGTCGGGTTGGCTACCGCGGTCTGGTATGGATCGCCCGCTCACTCGACTAGCCTCTCCACTATCCGCCGCGTACCCATGGACAGGAAGCTACCAGGGGACCTGGGCGGCGGGTCGGAAGGAAAATCAAGAACCGTCGTGGCGCCTCGGCCAGCGCCGAACTCGTGCGCGACGGAGCGCGTGGTCCCAGCCGGGACCACGCCAGGTACAAACCCGGTATGCAGCTGTCCCTCTACACGATTGGCGAGGGACGCATAGACGCGCGCGGCAAACGCGCGCGCCTGGTCGTTAACCTCGTCCACATTGATGGGGTCCCCCAAGGCTGCGGTGAGATCTTCCTGCCCGGCCCAGGCGCGGTAGAACGCCTGGGCGTGTTCGTCTTGCCATCCGAATCTTGCTACGGTCGTCGTCGACTGCACTCGCACATGTATCTCAGGCCCGACGCCTCCTAATATCTCCGTGTTCGGGAGCAGCCCCAAGACGTCACTGGCCGTGACTGGCACCGTGTGAAACTTCCGGAGGCTGTTAGGGGCGCCCATGCCGACTGTCACTATCACGCTGATCTGGTGAACCACGGTCGCGTCAGCAAAAGCCAGCCACTGGTTGCTGGCCCTCGGGTCGTCCTCGGGTAGTCCGTCTGGTTGCTCAAGCGCAGTCGGATAGATCAGGGTCACCTGCCCTGTAAAGTCTCTCTCGAACTGCAGGAAAAGAATGCCCTGGTCCTCGTCCTCTACGAGCACCCGCACGGGCGCGGGCGCGAGATCCTCGATAGGGGTGTCAATTATCTGCCCCCCGGTTGGGGCGTTCGGGTTGGCAAACCTGTTCCTGATTGGGCGCCAATCGCGCTGGTCAAGACCTGCGAGCCGCACGGCCTCGATCTCTCTCCAGAAGGACACCTCGGCATAATCCGTGAAGACCGTAGCCGGGCCCCTGCTGCCGCGCTCTGTGTTGATAATGGCCACGCGCTCCGCCTTGATCCCGCGCACGCGATCTAGCCAGCGCTTGCGCAGCTGAATGCGCTGCCGGAATGCCCCACGCAGAGCCCGGATCCTGCGTCCCCAGATCCCTGTCACGTCCAGCTTGGGCACACTGTAGAGCGTGATCGCCGGGCTTGCGTACGCAGTGCGCAGCACGTCTAGCGTGATATCAGGGAGGGTGGGGATAAGCTGCTTGCCGGCGAGAAACTCAAGATAACCGTCGAGGTCTACATACGTACCCAGCACGTAGTCCTGGCCTCGTATCGTTGCGTCCTCCGGAAGTGCAACTACATAGTCACCGGTCGGCGGCTCCGCTGCGCGCTCTCCTCCGTCGACCGTTGGGTCCGCACCCTCCTCCACGTCTATGCGCAGCTCGACGCGCCTCGTGAAATGCACCAGCACACGGCTCGGCAACTCTTGCCTTCTGTCCTGCAGGTCAAAATGCGGAGTCTGCTCGTAAGGGTCTCCGATACCTGCGGCGGAGACGGCCGAGTCGGGCGACACGCTGGACCCTACGCCTTCGCCTGGCTGCGCCACTCCGACTAGGTCGCGCTCACCGCCGCTGAGGCGGTTGAATACGACGACCCTGCCGTCGTAGTCGACGTACACGCCGTAAGCTCGCCCGAAGTAAGCGAGCACGCGAGCGAGCGCCACGTCGCCAGGGTCGTCCAATTCGAGCGCCTGAACGGGCGAGTTGTCACTGTCGCCCAAGACGGCAGCGACATCAGGCTCGATGTGATAGACCACCCCGAGATTGGTCAGAACGTCTCGCAGCACCTGTAGCCCGGTCCACCGGGCGCCGTTGCGCAGGGACCATGGCGCATAGGCCAGATCGTCGTCGATCTGGGCTACCGCGACAGGTGCTCCCGGCAGCCGGCGGCGGGCTCCTGTGCGGCGGGGCATATTGTACGCGCGCGCGACGTGGAGCCGCCCCCACGTCCAGCGGCGGTCGACAACAATCAGCCTCTCTTGGTCGCGATGGTTTGCTGGGCTGGTGCCCAGGATCGTCAGGGCCTCGACCGTCTGGGTTCCACGGCCCTCCGCCGTGGCATCGAGCACAAGCACCGACCCGTGTATCCTCCCAACAGCGCGGTTGTACAGATCGGTCGCTATCAGCCTGGGCAACACATACCCGCGAGCGTGGGGAGCGGTGCCCACAGTCAGAGCCCACCCCCCGCTGGACTCGTGCAGCACCTGGCCGTCCAACGTCACCTTCACTGGTCACGCCTCTGGTTTCTCAGGTCGCGAGGAGACCCTGGCGAGACCGAAGAACTCATGCTCGAAGGACTACCAGACTCGCCCGCGGCCTGCGGCGCAGGCCCTACGACTCGGACTGTCTCGCGAGTTGTGGTCGACTGTAGAGTCAGTGTATTAGGCGCGATACCGATACGCTGAGTGCGTATCGTCGGGCGTTCGCGGCGGATCAAGAATGCTCCGCCCGCCAGCCCACCGCCCGCGCCCTTGCTCCCCCCGCCGCCGCCGATCCCACCAAGCTGCCCGCGGCCCCCGTTGGCTGGAGTGACAACTATGGAGAAATTGTCCCCGATCCCGAATCCGACTGCGCCTTGCCCGGGGAAGCGGATATGGACAGGTCCGGGCTTTCCTAGGTCGCTGAGCAATACCCTGCGGCCGACCCCGTCAGCGGGGCGCTGGCCTGCGCCTCCGCCTCCACGCGCACCGCGACCGGAGATCGTGACATCTGTGGTCGAGACAGTCCGCAGGATCACAGCAGAGCCAGGGCTAACGTCATGGGGTGTGGGCGCCGGGTCCTCGCCCTGAGTCGGGAATCTGTCCGCATAGTACGGCCGGAATACATGGCGCCACTCCGTGGACTCCGACGTGATCACGACACGGCTGAGGAGACTGGTCGACCCTTGGCTGGCCAGCGCTCGCACTCGCGCCGTGAGCACGTTGAGCTTGGGGTCGTAGGAGGGACCAGACTCGATCACAGCGATATCAGAGCCGCCCGTAGCGTCCCGGATGTTCTGAATCACCCACGGCAGCAGCCTGCCGTCCCACAGGCTGCGGAGCGACGGAACACCTGTGATTACGTCCTTGTCCACGTCTGCGCGGAATGTGGCGAGCACCTGGATCAGTGGCGCCGAGGCGCTGCTCCCGTCGTCGTCCGCGCCTGGAGTCGCTGCCTCGATCACAAGCAACTCGTTTGCGATATCGGGATCGTCCAGCAGTCCGGCACTCTCGTTGTGGATCAACTCGCGGAAACTGCGCTCCCATGTGGTCACGTGGTCAGTGTCGTCCGTAATCGTGCGCTCACCGATTCCAGGCACGGCGGCCCATGCGCCACCCAGGAGCACCTGGATGGTTGCGATCTTAGTGCCGGCAGCAGCGTTGTAGCCGGCGAGTGAGGCGGTCCCTGACCCGTTGTGCGTGTAGGTACCGCGCACAACCAGAGTGCGCACGCGAGACGGTGAAGTTGACACCTCGTAGGTGAGGTCAGACCGCAGAGCGGCGGCATCGTAGTCTGCAGGTCGACCGCCGCGGACGATCACGTCGAAGCGAACGGATCGTCCCGACTGCCCCTCTTGGTCCTGCGGCTGGCTGATCTCTGCCTCTACATTCAGAGCCTCGCCGGTGGAGTGTGCTGCAGACAGCAGGGTCCCCTCACTGGCCCCGGTCCCCGCGTTGACCAGCTCCACCAGCAGATCAGATCGGGGAGTACGGAATGCCGTGGTGGCCGCAGCGATCTCAGTCGCGAGGTCAGCGGCGCTCGTGGTCCCGGCGATTTGCAGCGTGAACGAAAACGAGAACGCGTCGGAGGAGTCTGAAATCGAGAACGGGCCCACAGGCTGCCGCTTCGCCTGTCCCTGGCCGGCTACATAGGATCCATATGTGATCCTCAGCTCGCGACGTGGCACCGCTACTCACCACCCGTCGTTTGCGCAATGAAGTCCTCAAACGAATCGAAGCCTCTCCTAGACGCCTCGCCACCCAAGGCAGCAGCGCCCACCCGCCTGGACTGCCGCTGCAACATGAACACGTCAATCTGCTGCGCGGCCTCAACGTCTGCGACGTTGCGAACCAGGTCGTCCGATATGGGCACACCAGCGCGCGCGAGGGGAGCGAGCTGCGCAGCAATACCACCCTGGGTGCCTGACAAAATAGAAGCAGCGTCGACACCTGAGCGAATCACATCCGACAATTCAGCGATAGGCCCAAGCAGCACCTTGGCGGACTCACTCAATTCACCCGCGGCAGCCACACCCAAGGTGATGGCATCGGTGAGCAAGCGGATATCTGCGGCTGTCGCACTCGCAGCCGTCCCCACGGCTGCGCCAGCGCCACGGACGCCGCGGATCTGCGCAGCGAATCCGCGCTCTGCGTTCGAGCGCCCCTGTAGTGCTCTAGTGCCCTGCTGAAGGCGCTGCGCGAACCTGTCAAGGGCTGTCGCCGCCTTCTCGCTCGCGCGCGCCCCGTCACCTCTTGCCACCTATCACGCACCCAGACCGGTCAGCATGGCACCCGCCCGCGCTGCGGCCCTGTGCTTCTGCCAGCCGGCCCACGCAGAATCCGCGAACCGCTCGATCTCGCCGTCGGTCATATCGGGATCCGGCTCCTGCTCTGCGTGTGGATCGTGCGGCAGCCCGCTGCGCGCCTGCGCGAGGGCCTCCTGCTCGGCGGGAGACCACGAGCACCACTCAGACACTGGTACCACGACGCCTCCGCGCACCAGCCGGTCGGCTGCAGCCAGCAACGCAGCGGCCACGCCAGGGTCGCACAGCGCCTCCTCGAACTCGTCTCGCGAGAGAGACCCCAGGCCGCACGCATGCCTCAGGCTCATGGTGCGGTCATCTCCGACGTTGGCGCCCATTCCAGGCGCCGACCGTCACTAGGGCGGCGCGCAGCGACGAAGGAGACCAGCCATGTGACCTCTGAAGCGGCGCTCATGTCCAAGGCTGCCTCGCCTCCTCGCTCTGCGGCCACACGAGGCAGGGCCTCGTACAGGAGCAGCCCAGGATGCGTGGGATCGTCTGGAGTGAACAGGACCTGGACCGCTTCGTCCGAAGCCCACGCACCAGCGCGCACAGGGCCAGGTTCCCGGAGCCACTCGCCCGAGCTGGTGAAGGTGTTGGGGAATACGGCCGTGATCGCGTCGGCGTCGGCGCCGCGAATGCGCCACACGATCATGACGCCTACGCCACCGCGTACGTCGTCCACGACCTCCCCGCCGAACTCCCACGCGGTGAGCGGCGCCATCGAAATATCAGCCCAGCGCAGCGTGACATTCTGAGCCAGCCCCAGGAGCGTTCCTCCATTGGAGGCGGCGGCAGCGGTGATGTCGGTGAACGGTCCCACAGAGATCGTCCCTGGGATTCGCAGGGCCTGGGCTATGGACGGCGAGGCCACTGGCTACGGGTCCGAGATCGTGGGGGGGGTTCCCGCCACTGTGTGAGGCAAGTAGCGCGCAGCGACCAGAGCAAGCATCTTCTGGATCTTGCTGTCGGGCGTCAGCGAGTCCGTGAACGTGTACTCGTCGTCTAGCTGCCAGTCTGCGACACCAGACCCCGCGTCGTTGCCGAGGCTCTGGAGCATGTACCAGAGGCCGGCGAACTGAGCTAATGACGAGAAAATGAACTCCGTAATCAACAGAGTGCCCGTCGTGCGGGAGGCGAGTTTTAGCTCGACGACTGCGGACGACTCGATAAAGTTAGCAGGCCACAGGTCGGCGTCAAATGCGGGCTCGACCAGCGTCCAGCGATCGTTGGTCAGACTGGACACGGCCTGGGTAGTCGTCTTGCTACCTACCTTCATTGTGAAGGTGCCGTCACATGACACCTGCCGACGAACCGCAATGGCGCGGTAATACGGCACACCTGTGCCTAGCTGAACATTCGCATCAAGGAAGGTCTGCGTGAGCGTGACGTTGTCGTCGAGCTGCAGGCTGTGCGGGTTGGCAACCCCCTGTGGCGACCGGTAGACGGTATTGCGGTTGAGCGTGATCTTGGTCACGTCGTCAACGGCCCAGGACCTGATCACGTCAGACGCGATCAGCGTGTACAGCCCGCCGGAGAAGTTAAGGGCGCCGCCCACGTCGTAGAAGCCTGCATTGCTGACAATCGAATCGGACGCCTGCACACCGCGCGTCGCGTCACCGTCGCGCAGCACCAGCCCGCTGCCCTTGCCGCTGGCGCTCTCGTACCCCAGGTCGGAGCGCGGCGCATTCGCACCCTTGAATTCAAACAACTCCTGGTAGCGCGTAGCCCCCAGATTCTGGTCTGCCACGCAGCGCACGCGTACGGCCTCCGCGAAGGCCGCCTCAATGTCCCGGCCAAACTCGTCGACTGTCAGGCGACGCAGCACGCCGGTGCCGACGTTTCCCGCCGCGGCGGCGGGAGTGGCGAAGGTAAAGCCGCGCGTAAGGATCGTCACCGGAGTCGGTGTCCGCGTAGCCCAATCCAGGAAGATTCGGTCAAGGCACGGATCAAGAGTGCGCTCGGGATCCCCGAGGATGTGGTGACAGAACGCTGCGGCCCAGACCTCCAGCACGCCCCGGAACTGCTGCACAACTTGGCCAGCACGCGTCTCGATAGCAGACATGGCTCCGCGATGCTGCGCGGCGAAATCATTGAGGACGTTTGCGTCTGCCGTATCGATATCCGCGCCCACAGTCTGCTGTGACAGGTAGTTGTCGAAGATCCTGGCAATGTCTTGCAGCTGCGTCCTGAGCTGTGCCTCGGTCGGCGCGGCCATCTACACCCCCTCGTGCGAATGCAGCCTCGCCAGCTCGACGTCTACGATCCGCGACCCGCCGCGTGGGTCCTGCCACGCCACGACAAGCCAATCCTCGCCGGAGTCTCTGATCACGTCGTTGCGCCTCGGAGTCGGCGCGTAATCTGCGATAGAGTAAGTGTACACTCGCGCGCGGTGCGAGTCGTCGTCACTCCTGCGCTGGCGAATGGCCAGGGACGCGAGCGCGACAGGAGTCCCTCCTGCCGCGGGTACGTAAAAGATTGACGCCTCCCCGTGGACCTCCAGCATCAGATCCCGTGCGGCCGAGAACAGGTCGTCGGCACCAGCCATGACGTCACCTCACCCACAGGTCCAGAGTGCCGGCCGACGGTACAGCGACCACCTTGACGGCGTCGCTGCCCTTGCTGTCGAAGTACAAGGCAGGTGCCATGAATGCGGAAGCCCCGTCGGTGTAGGTAGCTGACGCAGACAGCGTGGCCACGCTGTGGCTCTGCGTGGTCCAGTCGCCGTCGTTGGCCAAGTCTCCCCGGATCACGACGACCGTTGCTGTCGCGCTCGCGTTCGTGAACCGGCCGCTGATCTCCACTGTTGCAGACCCCGCAACAGTGAAGGTAGCCAGCGTTGCGATACCGGTAGTGGCGCCGACGTCGCCCTCGCCGGTCGACGTGCCCAGAGACGTCAACGACGCGTCCCCGGACAGGTCGGTGACCAGGGCGTCGTCCACAGTCGACCGCAGCGCAGAGACCGTGGACTCGTCGGGATAGGTCTCAAACACGCGGTCCTGAGCCGCGAGGGCGGCAGTCAGCACGAGCAAGAGGCCAGAGGCTACAGCGGTGCTAGCGCGCATGACACGGCCCCCCCCCTGCTAGTTGGCGACGTCCACGAACGTGGCGCTAGCGCCTGCTCGGTAGTACATGACGTACGGCAGCTCAATGTCGCCCTGCTCAGTGCTGACAAGGACCATGATCCTCGCGCGCTCATTGGGCCCGACAACGCCGAGGTCGAGCGTGATAGACCTATCACCGGCCAAGGTGCCGGTGATCGTAGACGTCTGCTCCTCGTTGTCAGTCCGCCAGTTGGCGGACTGGAACCGACGCGCCACAGCAAACCGAATCGTCTCGCTGGTGTAGCCGCCCGCGAAGCCGTCGTTGCCGTCGCCCTGGTCAAGGTCCACGTGAACCTTGACGTCGTTCATGGCGAAATTGTCCTGCGGCGTGATCGTCAGCAGGGTCTGATAGCTGGTGTAATCGGCCGCTGAGACGTCGACAAACGTGCTCGAAGACTGCACACGCATAATCGACGCATCGTAAAATCTAGGCGACGTCTCGACCGCCTCGGCTCCAGGAGGAAGGAGAGCCAAGACGGCGAGAACGGTCGCAAAAAAGAGAGTGACAATGACCGCGGTCTGCTTGTTCATTATGGCTCCTAGACGCGCGCCGGCGGAGTAGTGGCAGACAGGTTCTGAAGCCAGCCGACGTAGTCGGTGACACCGATCTCCATATCCCAAGCAAGGCGCACGCGGACAGCCTCACGGGTGCGGGTGTACGCCTCGGTGCCGGTGCCGCTGTGGGTGCTGATCTCGGGCGCAAGCTTCCACTTGCGCACGAACAAGAACTGTGGGTAGCCGTAGTACCAAGCCGTGCCGCTGAGGTCGTCGAGCTTGGGAGTGTGCAACAGGCGAGTGCCGGCGAACAGGCCGCCCGGCCCAAACGGGTTGGCCTCATTGAGGACGCCGGGCGTGAGCTGCGAATTGAGGATTTTGAACGCTCGCGTCGCGAGTGCGGCCGGCACAAGGAGCGTGGGCACGCCCGGAAACAGGATCCTCCGCCCGCGGCTATTTGTCATGGCCGCGATTCTCAACCGCGCAGTCTCCAGGTCACTCTCGTCCTGCAGTGAATTATTGGTGATCCGGTTGCCGGTTGCCGGCAACCGAGTCAGAGGCGCCGCGTTGCTGGTCACGAACAGCGCACGGCCCGCGTTGGCGAGCGGGCCGTGGAGCACGAACGGGTTGGCTGGAACAGCGGCCGAACCGCTGTTGTCCGTGACCCGCTCCAGGATCTGCTCCTCCTGCAGCTCGCGGCCGATCCTGCCGACCGCGGTGATACGGTCCTCGACACCAGCGACGTCATTTTCGTCGATCAGCCGCTGGGGGATCACGACCTGCAACCCCTGCTCGAAGTGCTCGATCAGGAACCGCTCCTCACCGGCGCCGATCTGAGTGTACTCGGTGGTCTCGTCGGTGCGGCGGTAGTCAGCCTTGGGATCGGTGACAATCCCAACAAACACCGACATGGCCTTGTTGTCCTGCCTGTCGCGCACAAGCATGTCACCCACTGCGGGGACATCCTCGTACGCCTCGGTAATCCCAGCAACGGTCAGGCCGTTCACCAGCAGCGGGAATGCAGCGGTGGTCACAGCGCGCTGTGACGCCGCGTCGGTAACGCGCACGTCGATCGACTCCAGCGCCGCGTGCATGCCCTTGATATCGCGAGTCTCCGCGAAGCTGAAGCCGGCCGCGTCGTCGTCGTCGACCGCGTAGCCAGAGCGCTTGGCACGAGACCAAGAAATACGGCGCTTGTGCAAGTCTCGGATCAGGTGGGCATAACCCTCCGGGTCCTCCTTCGCCTTGCGCCGGAGGCTGGACAGATGCAGCCCCGGAGAGCTCAGAACCTCGACGCCGGCTCCGAGGCGGATGCGTGGCCCGACAACTCTCTGGGGGTAGGCGGCAGGATTGACCTGCCGGGTGGTCGATCCGCCTCGCTCGCTGCGAGTTGTGTGCATGACTTCGGTCATTTTAGTTTCCTCTTCCGTCCCGCGGGGACTAGCTGCCGAAGTCGGCCAGGTAGGAGACTGCCTCAAGGATCATGAACCTCACTTGAGACGTGTTGACAACGGCGGTGCCGTTGTCGACCAGTCCGCCGCTACTCAGGTGATTCTGGGGCCGCGGAAACCCGTCGTGGTCCCAGACAGTGCCCAGGGCATTGGTAACGGTGGTGGTGACAGTCGTAGCACTGGCTACGGCGATCGTGGAACCGCGAGCCGGAGAGTCCGCCGTGGCGAGGTCGAACTCCCACAGGTCCAGCTTGCGCGGGACTGCAATCCAGTATTCGCCTGCGAGGTCGCCGGCCTTGATGTCCTCGGCTGCAATCGCGACAGTGCCAACCATGGCCTTGTCGCTTGTGAGCGGCACGAACACGCCGCCGCTCAGCTCCAGCAGGTCGCCGCGGTTGATCTCCTGGGTCGTGCCGGCCTGGAAGTTGCCGCGCTGCAGCAGGGGCTTGCTGGCCTCCCCCAGGTGCTTCACAAAGCGAATCATCCGCTACTCCTTGCGCAGTGCGCTGACCAGTCCAGACGCGGTGCAAGCGTCTGGACTGGTCGTCGGGGTCGACGTATTGCCCCCGCGCTTCGACGCGGGTGCGGGGGGGGTTCCGACGGGGCGCATGGTGCGCTCCCGCTCCGCGATCAGCGCGGCGCGCGCCAAGGCGGGGGTGATCTGGGGGTCCTCGAGCAGCAGGCCCTCGGCGAAGCTGCGCAGGTCACACGGGCAGAAGGACATGATCAGGCGGCGGCGGTCCTCGACCTGGCGAGCGACGATCCCGTCTGCGGTACGCTCTTCTTCTTCTTCGTCGTCGTCGTCGTCGTCGTCGTCCGCTCGTGGGTGCTTCGGCTTCTCGCCCCGGTCGTCGTCGGACGTGTTTTCCGGGGTCCCGTTGGCGATCATGCTTCCGATCTTCTCCAGGAAGTCGGTGGGGGGATTCTTGATCTCTCCGGACTTTATCGCCCCGATGACGCCGGGGGACCGATCGGTTCCGGCAGCAATCTCTTTGATCGTGAAGCCCATACCCTCGGCCTTGTCGATCAGGTCTCGTGCCTTCTTTCCGTTGCCCTCCGCGCCCTCCTCGCCCTCGTCGTCTCCTCCGTTTACCGCTTCTCGCTGGCTCATGTGGATCTCCTGGTAGGCGCGCTTGACGGCGTTGGGGTCGGCGGGGACGGGTACGACTGACAGCTCCAGCAGCGACCACTCGGTGACGACCCGCGCGGGGCCGGTGACCTGGCGCTCGCCCTCCCCGTCGGTCTCGCCCCGGCGAAGCTCCCGCGCCTTGCGCGGCTCGAAGCCAACCGAGACCGCGGACAGCATGCCGTCACGCGCCAGGGCGAGCGCTTCGCGCCCGGCCTGCGTCGCCTCGGTGAAGGTGACCCTGCCGACGACCTCGGCGCCCTCGACCCGCATGGTCGCCTTGCCGACAATCTGGGAGACGTCGCCGTGCTGGTGGGTGTTGAGCACGACCGGGTTTCGCTCGAAACGCGACAGGTCAACGCCGTCCGCGCGCAACACCTCGGGCGTACCGAACACGTCGACCGGCGTTTCGGTAGACGCGGTGAAGCGGTACGTCCGGTCATCCTCGTCCTCGTGCTCGCGTAGCTGGACATGGAGGGCGCGGGTTAGCTTGATCATGCGGCCTCCTGCACAGGCACGAAACCTTCGACCGGCGCGAGCATGCCCTCCACGGTCTCCCGGTCCAGGCCCGGGAAGGCTACGAGGACGGCCTCAACCGCCGTCTCGATCGGCAGGAGACCCGAGGCCACGTCCTTGAGGATCGAGATCAAAGCCACGACCTGGGCACCGTTGAGCGCGGTGTCCTGCACAGGCTCGTCGGAAGCTCCGCCCTCAATGACCTTGAGCGATATATCTGCACCGTCGTCTACCTCCTCCCGCAGCTCCGCCTCAAACCGCTCCTCCTCGACCTGCTGGCGCACGACCTCGCGCCAGTCCTTCCCGAGCCCGGCAAGAATGTCGCGCTTCGTGGCGAGGCCCGCCTCCAGCAGGATCTGCGCGGCAGCCGCCTCCTTCTGCGGGTCGACCCATGGCACCGCGGGCGGGATCCACGACGCCAACGCGACCTGCTCCGGCGTCGCCTGCAGCTCGCCGCGCAGCACCATGTCCTCCAGCACCGAGCGGCGGATCCAGGCGAGGACCTCCACCACCTGCGCGCGCTTCACGCCGTACGAGACATCGGCCTCAATGCGATCCATGCGCTGAGAAGCAAAGTTGGCCTGGCTGAAATCGTGCAGCACAACCTGCCAGCTCACCCCGAGGGCGGCGCCGATCCGGCGCGCCAGGATACGGACCAGCACCTCGATATCTGGCATGGGGAAATTTGGTGAAATTAGGCTGATCTTCTCACCGGGGAACAGCCGGAGGATCATGCCGGGCACCAGGTCCTGCTTGATTCTGGTCCCGTAGCCGTCGGCCGTCGCCTCGTTGTCAAACAAGTTGTCCAACGGCTCGGGCGACTCGATCGCGGCGCCGAACGAGGCGCCAACATGGACCCGCTTCAGCACCGCCTCTATCAGACAGTCCATGTCGCGCAGATCCTGAGACACGGCGTGCAGGTCGGTGACTCCCCTCGACTGGCCCGGCCGGTCGACCACCTTGAGGTGGCGGATCTCTTCGGCCGGGATCCGATCGAACTCCGACCGCACGAACGGCACGTGGTGCGGCTTGAGCGGTCGTACCTGATTGCTGATCAGCTGGTCGCCTGGGTGCCGGCGAGAAATCCAGTAGGCCACGACCACGCCGTCCCGGTCGCGCTCGACACCTGCGCGCACTTGTCCCTCAGGGTCCTGCAAATCCCGTGCGCTAATATCTGTAGGGGTGCCGACCCTGTCCCCCTCGACGATCTCCACGACCATGCGGCCACCGCGCTGGGCGCGGTGCACAAATATATCCCCGTCCCGCACCATGCCGTAGACCAGCAGGCGCTGGACACCGAGCCACCCGCAGCATTCTGCGGGTGCGACAACGTCACGCACGGACGACCACGCAGCATCAATCCGAGAGCTTGCGCTGGGGTCCTCGGTGGCTGCGCGGTCCTGGATCCCTACCCCGATCACGTGGCGAACAAACGAGTCAATCACACCAGAGCCGAGAGGATCGTCTCGTCCTAGCTCGCGCGCCTGCTCTCGCTGTCGGTGTAGATCCTCCAGCGTGTGCGCATCAGCGCTCAGGCTGCGGCTGATAGACCGCCAGGGCGTAGTGCCAGGGCCAGGATTCGCATCCGCATATCCACGCGACAGAGCCGACTTGGCGGCCCTGTACGCCTCGCTGTACTCGAGATCTGTATCAAGTAGGTAGCGATGCCTGGCCATGGTGCCGCGGCGGGGGCTGAGGAGATCGAGCACACCCCAATACGCACGGCGCAGGCGAGTAGTCGCAATTCGCCGCCCGGTCAACGGTGCGCTGGCCGCGTCAGAAGAATGCGCTTACCGCGCGCGCCGGCCCTCACTGTGGCCGCCTGGATGAGCTCCAGATTCTCGAGCATAGCCTGGGGGTCTGGCAGCTCGCCTGCGGCGCCGTCGAGGGTCACATTGACCGGCAAACCGGCCCAGGTGGCCGCGTACGCGGCCCACGCTTTGTGTGCGGCTGCCCACGACGACGCCTGGACGGCGTCGTCGAACACGACAAGCGCGGCCCTGAGGCCAGCGACAGTGTGAGTGAGTGCCATGCCCGGAGACTAGCCGGTAAATGCAGCCCTGCTTAAGGAGTTCCGGGGCCGGATAAGCTAGCGAAGCGAGTCGTTGCGGGTGCTCTCTCGCCCGCAACGCCGGCAGGCGTAGGTCGACCAGCCAGGGCGGAGGTTGACTCCGACTAGGCGGAGCATGCCTCCGCACAAGCCCTTGCGCCTCTCGCTTGGGTAGGGGCAGCGCACTAGTCTCACACCGCCGCCATGCTCCACTTGTTCCCGCAGTGGCGGCAGAGTAGATACGCGCGCAGGCCAAGCTGCTCGGTGTGGCGGATCCCGTAGCAGATCACCGCCGCCGTTGGGTAGTCAGGCCGCATGACATGCATGCACTGCGGGCAGGGCATATACGGCTTGCGCTCGTAGCGCTTGGGCAGCGCTACCTCCTCCGGCCACCGGCAGCCGTCCACCAGGACGGGCCGCGCCTGCACCTTCGGGCGCCTGCTCCTCGGCTTCTTCACGCGCGCCGCCCCCCTCGTCTGAATTTCCATGTGCCGTCCTCCGCTGTCTCGTATCCCCGAGAAACTGTAGCCTCTGCGGCGCCCAGGGGCGCTCTGTGCTCCGCGCGAACGATCTCCGCGCCAGCGGTCGCGTAGACCGCGCAATGCCACAGGTCACGTGGGGCGTGCTTGCTGTTGCGCTCCCAGCGCCAGCGCTCGACCCCGCCCGCCGTCCGGATCAGCACCTTCGCCTCGGCGCTCATGTGCCGGCCGTAGGTCGCGTCACCGGCGCACGTGGCCTCCTGCCACCGGTCCCCGTCCGCGACCGCGGCAGCCACCACGTCCTTCCAGTACTGCGTATTCAGCCAGACCAGGTCGTGGCGCCGGCGCGCGCCGCGGGCCGTCGTATCGATCGTCGTCCTCCTGAGCGGCGGCGCGCTGAGCGCGTCCCGCGCGTTTGCGCCCCGGATCGCGGTGACCCGCGCCTCCCGCCTCGCGAGGTCGTAGACCTCTTGGCTCCGGGAGCCGTCGGGCGTGTTCATGCCGCCGCCCGCGTCGACCAGGAGCACCGCCGCTCGCGCCTGACCGCCCAGCTCCAGCGGCCACGTCCGGTTGACCGTGGCGCGCAGCAGCAACGCCTCGGTCGTCGCCCAGCCCCACGCCAGGCCGCGCGAGCGCCCGCCCTTGCCGACGGCGCGCGCGACCCACCACCAGCCCGCCGCTTGCGTGTCCGCCGCGCAGACTACCGACGTGGCCCACGACGGGACCAGGCCGTTGGGCCACGTCGCCCGCGCCGCGAACAGATCCGCAGTCAGCGCACACTCCTCATCATGGTACGCCTCGCCCAGGGTCTGATTGTGGTACTCCATGCGATCCTGTGGTGTGATCGCGCGCAGCCAACCGGCAGCCACCACCCCGAGCGGGTGATGCGGCCCGTAGAGGTCGCTGACATGGTACGCCCGAGAAGCCGCCCAGGAGCCCGGCTCCTGGGGGTCGTCCTCGAACTCGGGCTCAGCGTCCCGCTCTTCAGGCACCCAGCCGCCCGCGTCGAGACACCGGGCCTTGTCCGCGTCGTGGGTCTCGCCGCCGCATGGGCAGGCCAGCCAGACCCGGCCGGGACCCTCTAGCAGCGCAGCCAGCGCCCGCCGCTCGTCCGGGTCGTCGGGGGCCTCGGCCGGGGACCCGCCCGCCCAGCGCAGCCGGTCGAGCGTGAGCCGCTCCCGCTCGCCGCAGCCGGCGCACGGGACGGCGAACACGAGCTGCTCGCCCGCGCGCCGCGCGGCGCGCGTGATCTCCCCGTCCGGGATCGTCGGGGTTGAGATCAGAACCTGCTTGTCCCGCGGGCGGTACGTCTTGGTCCGTGCAAACAGCAGCGCGGTCGGCGACCCCTCCCGCCCCGACCACGCCGGCCACTTGTCTACTTCGTCGCCCACGGCGCGCGCGATCGGGTCGGCG
>Ga0255048_10000832_pt1 | contig 22642 bp, 22 predicted proteins | sample JV7_2_2_MG_FD_183619 | JGI IMG/M metagenome (GOLD analysis project Ga0255048, IMG submission 183619) | Seawater microbial communities from Jervis Inlet, British Columbia, Canada - JV7_2_2 | ecosystem: Environmental > Aquatic > Marine > Inlet | place: Canada: British Columbia | collected 2016-10-06
CGTGCAGCACCAGGATCTGACCGTCGACATCGGGGCCGGCGCCGATACCGATAACAGGGATTTCGAGGGTCGCGGTGATTTCGGCGGCCAGTGTCGCCGGCACGCATTCGAGCAGCAGCATGTCGGTACCTGCCTGTTCCAGCTCGCGCGCCGTCGCAATCATCTGCTCGGCCGCGCTTCGTGCCTTGCCCTGCACGCGATAACCGCCCATCTTGTTCACCATTTGCGGCTGCAGGCCGAGGTGCGCGCAACTGGCAATGCCAAAGCGAGCCATGGTTTCGACGGTTTTCATCTGCGTTTCACCGCCTTCCAGCTTGATGACCTGAGCCTGGGTTCGCTTCAGCAGTTCGCTGGCATTGTCGAGCGCCTGCTGGGGTGAATTGAGCGAGCCAAAGGGCATGTCGAGCATCAACATGGCGTTATCGAGGCCGGCGGCGACCGCCTTGCCGTGGTACTCGATTTCGTCGAGCGTGACCGGAATGGTCGTATCGTGGCCCTGAATGACCATGCCCAGCGAATCGCCGACCAGCACCACTTCGACCCCGCAATCCTCGACCAGACGCGCAAAGCTGTAGTCATAGGCGGTGAGACAGGCAAACTTTTCTCCCTGCTGCTTGAGCTTTTTCAGCTGCGGGATGGTGACCTTGTCTTCGAGTGGTCGGGGGATATACATGGCATGACCTCTTTAGAGGGCGAATGATGACTGATTGAAATAATGACGTCCACAATGGATGCCATTGATTTTTTCGAGTATGGCCTGGTAATCGTCGGCATTATCGATCAAATCGACCGTCTGGGTGTTGACCGTGAGCAGCGCGCTTTCATCGTAATCGTGGAAAAAGCGGGTATAGGACTCGGACAATCGCAGCAGGTAATCGTCGCGGATTTGCTGCTCGTAATCGATACCGCGATGAGCAATGCGTTCGCGTAAGGTCGGCAGCGGCGCCTGCAGGTAAATGACGAGATCGGGCCGTGGCGCATTCAGGGTCAGGTGGGCATAGATTTGCTCGTACAGAGCCAGTTCATCGCTGCTCAAGGTCATCTGTGCAAACAGGCGATCCTTGTCGACCATGAAGTCGGCAATGTAGGCGCTGTGAAACATATCGGCCTGGCCGAAATCCTGTACCTGCTGGGCGCGCTGAAGTAGAAAATGCAACTGCGCCGAGAGTGCATATTGCCGCGGATTTTTGTAAAAGTCCGCCAGAAACGGATTTTCCTCGGGCTTCTCCAGCAATAATTCGCTGCCGAATTCCTGCGCCAGTTTCCGCGCAAGACTGGTTTTTCCGACTCCGATCGGACCCTCGACGACGAGATAGCGAAAGCGTTCAGCCATGGCTTTTGTCGAGCCTTGTCATGCTCAACGCCGGCGCATGTTCGGCCAGGTAGCCGAGACTGCCATAGCCCGGAACGAAGCGGTCACCGTCGATTTCGAGCATCGGCTCGAGCACAAAGCGACGCTTCGCGAACTCGGGATGGGGCACGACGAGGTGGCTGTCGTCGATGTTGCGATCGCCGAAAAGAATGATATCCAGATCCAGCGTACGCGGCCCCCAGCGCTCCTTCTCGTCGCGGTTACGGTAATAGGCGTGTTCTATTGCCTGCAATTCCAGCAGCAACGCTAGCGGTTGCAGGCTGGTGTCGATCCTGACCACGGCGTTGATGTAATCGTCCTGCGGGACGTCGCCCAGCGCCGCGCTGCGGTATAACGACGAACGCCCGCGCAGCCTGCACTCGCGGATATGCGCGACGGCGTCGATCGCCTGTTCAACAATCGTGCTCGAATCTCCGATATTACTGCCCAGCCCGATGAAAACCGCTTCAGTTGCCATCGCGTCGGGGCCGGCGCCGTCGTGGGCGTTTTCGTTTTGCGGGTTCCGCATCGGGACTGGGTTCCTGGGTGGCCTGGAAATCGGTCCACCAGCGGCCCAGCTTATGGGGGAACAGGCCAACCATCGCCTGGATGTACATGAAATCGTAGGCGGCGCGGAAAACCGGGAATTCCAGCATGCGTTGTGGCTGCTTCCCCTGGGTTCGATGAAAGCGCGGCTGGGTGCTCCAGATATCCCTCGCCATCTGGCTGAAGCGGCGTGGAATCGAGATGTGGCGAACCTGGCGTTTCATCACGCTTTCACCGACCTGCACCAGCGCCGGAATCATGCGCTGCCGGTCTGATTGCATCTGGTTGGCCTGCTGCAGCACTGCCGGCCACAGCAACACCGCGAAGATGAAACCCGGTGACACGGGCTTGCCGGAATTTACCCTGTCGTCGGTATTGACCAGTGACTGGTCGATAAAATCGAGCATGGATTCGGAAGGGTCGTCACGCAGCCATTCATCCAGCGCCGGCACCAGGTACTTGAGCAGGTTGAATTCGCGCAACAGTGCGAAAACGCGCACCGCGCTGCCGGAGTGAAACAGCTTGATGACTTCGTCAAACATGCGCGCCGGTGGAACCACCGCCAGCAGATGACCAAATTCATGGATGGCGCTCGCCGCGGAGGCTTCGATGTCAAAATCGAGCTTGGCGGCGAATCGTACCGCTCGCAGCATGCGTACCGGGTCTTCCGGGTAGCGGGTCGCGGCATCGCCGATCAGGCGCAACTGCCGCTTGTCGATATCGTCCAGGCCGCCGGCGTAGTCGAGCAGGCTGTAGTCGGCGATATCGTAGTACAACGCGTTGACGGTGAAATCCCTGCGAATAGCGTCTTCCGCGATATCACCGAAGGTGTTGTCGCGCAGAATGCGGCCGTTGCTATCCAGTTCCGTTTTGGGCGAATCCGCGGCATGCGCGCGGAAGGTCGCTACCTCGATAATGTCGCGGCCGAAGCGGATATGCACCAGGCGAAAGCGGCGCCCGATAATACGGCTGTTCTTGAACAGGGCGCGCACTTCTTCCGGAGTGGCGTCGGTAGCCACATCGAAATCCTTGGGCTGTACCCCAAGCAGCAAATCGCGTACACCCCCGCCCACCAGGCAGGCCCGATGGCCCGACTTTGACAGACGATACAACACTTTTAGCGCGGAATCGGAGATCGATTTCCTTGATATGCTGTGCTGATTTCTGGGGATAACGGTTAACTTGTCTGAGAGATCCTCGTCGTATTTCACTCGGTAATTGAACTCTTTAGAATGGCGTCATCATAACATTACGCGTATCGCTGGGTACGGCTAATTAGTCATGCGGGAATTCGGCTCGACCCGATGTCGCCCAGGGCAGGGCGCCTGCCGCGACTAGCGGTTGACGCGTCTGCGCAACAGGAACTGCGCGGTCATCAGCAGAAAAAGCGATACCGCAAGAACCATGGTGCCGATGGCATTCACCTCCGGTGTGATACCTCTGCGAATCGACGCAAAAATATAGATCGGCAGGGTAGTATTCGCGCCGGCGACAAAAAAGGAAATAATAAAATCATCGAAACTGAAGGTGAAACTGAGCAGAAACCCGGCCAGGATCGCCGGGTAAATCTGCGGCAGTGTGACCTGGTAAAAGGTGCGCCAGGGCGTTGCATACAAATCCATCGATGCCTCGATCAGGGCGCGGTCCATTCCGGCAATGCGGGCGCGCACCAGTATGATTACCAGCGACATGGTGAACAGCGTATGGGCCGCAATAACCGAGGCGTAGCCCATGTGGAGTTTCGGCGGCTTTACCCCTTGCGGCCAGATCGAGGCCAGTATCGGGTTGAGAAAATCAAATACCGTGACCAGCGCCACCAGGGTCGCAATGCCGATGACAATACCCGGTATCATCACCGATATGTAGATCAATCCATCGAATAGAACTCGCAGGCTTCCTTTCAGACGCTGCAGGGCCAGTGCCGCGGCGGTTCCCATCAAACTCGACAGAACCGCCACCGACAGGGCGACAATCAGGCTGGTGGTAAAAGCGTCGCCGACAAACGGATTTGACAGCGCCTTGCCGTACCACTGGATGGACAGGCCGCGAAGTTCGCTGGCGTGCCGCCCGGCATTGAAGCTGAACAGCACGATGATGCCGATAGGCACGTAGAGAAACAGAAAAACCGCGATGGCGTAAATTCGCATGCTCATCAGCGCTTACATCAGTGACTCATCGCGGCCGGTATTGCCGCGCATCATCAATCGCATATAGAGGCTGACGGTAATCAGCATGATCACTACCAGGGTGACGGAAACGGCGGCGCCGAACGGCCAGTTGCGCGACTGCAGGAATAAATCGACCAGCGCATTGCCGATGAAAAACACCTTGCCGCCGCCGAGGAAAGCCGGAATTAAAAATTCCCCCATCAGCAGGATAAAAACCAGCATACAACCCGTCGCGATTCCCGGCATAGATAGCGGCAAGGTAACTTGCATGAAGGTTTTAAACGGGGAGCCACCGAGGTCATTTGAGGCTTCAAGTAACGTTTTATCGAGCTTTTCCAGGGAGACGAATATCGGAAACACCATCAATGGCAGGTAGCCATAGACAATTCCGATCAGCACCGCTCCCGGGGTATTGATCAAGCGCACGCCCTCGATACCTATCAGTTCCAGCAGCGTCGGAATACCGCGGCCGCCGAGAATGAAAATCCACGCATAGGTGCGTACCAGCAGGCTGGTCCAGAACGGGACGATGACCAGCACAAGCAGGATTAGCTTGTAGCGCCGATTTACCCGCAGGGCGAGGTAATAGGCGAGCGGATAGGCCACCAGCAGGCACAGCAGGGTGCCGATCGGCGCGATCATCATGGTGTTCTGGAACGCCTTCAGGCGTGACGGCAGATTGGCATACTGTTCGAGTGTAAATCCGGGGGCGTATCCGCCCACCGCCGCGCGCTCGCCAAAACTGAAAACCAGGATGACGATGAGAGGCAAGATCAGCATGAACAGGAACCACATCGAGGTCGGTGTCAGCAAGGCTGCCGTCAACCAGGAGTTGGTTTTGCTATCTTCTCTCATCGTCATCCATCGACCGGCTTCGCGCTGGTATCAGGCCGACTTGAAGCGAGCCATTACCTCGGCCCGGATCGGATCGGTCAGCGTCACCGCCGCGCCGAATTCGAGCCCGTTCATCAAGTTTGCCGCGGGATGCAGAATGGGATCGTTGCCGAGCGAATCCGGCTGCAATGCGATTGCGCGGGAATCGGCGGGCGCGTAACCATGCACCGCTGCCTCGCGTGCCTGCACGTAAGGATCCTGCATAAAGTTGATGAAAGCGTACGCCGCATCCAGATGTGGCGCGTCCTTTGGAATGGCGTAGAAGTCCGTCCAGATTTCACCGCCATCGGTAGCGATCACATAAGCCATTTCCGGCAGATCGTTGTTGAGTTGGGTGCCGTCGCCGTTCCAGCAGATCGACATCCAGGCGTCGCCGCTGCGCATACCTGGCTGGTAATCCGAGGTGATCGCGAACAAATGCGGTTTGGACTTGATCAGCAGCGCTTCGGCTTCGGCGAGTTCCTTGGCATCGACGGAATTGAACGAGTAGCCGAGCGCACACAGGGCGCCGCCGATCGTGGTCAACTGGTAATCGTGCACGATGGTATGTCCGGAGCCCTTGCCCATGGTCACGTCGAAGAAGTCTTTCCATGACTTGGGGCCACTCTTGATTTCATTGGTATTGACGACAAATCCGGTCGTTCCCCAGTTCTTCGGTACGCAATACACCTTGCCGTTAACCGTGGCGGGCCCGGCAAATTTCGGGTTGTTGGCCGCGGCGTCGTAATTCGGCAACCTCGACAGATCCAGTTCCTGGATCAGGTCGAGTTCGACATAGTTGGAGATGGTGTAGTTGGTCGGTACGAAAACGTCCCAGCCGGTACCGCCTGCCTGTAGTTTGGCCAGCATTTCTTCGTTCGATCCAAAGGCGTTTACCTGGATATTGACGCCCGTCATTTCGGTAAATTCATCCAGGTTGGTCTGGTTGTGGTAATTCGGCCAGGTTGAAAAAATCAGTCGATCACCCAGGTCGCCGAAGGCGTGGGCCCGGCCCGGCCATAGCGAAGGCACAGCCGTTCCCATAACCGCCATTGCGGCTCCCAGACCAGTTACTCCCAGGAAATGCCTGCGCGTAACCGAGCCCTTTTGATAGCGCCGAAACTCTTTCATGAATTTCTTTGCGCTTATCGGTTTATTGTCATCGTTACCCTTGCTCATCTTGTTCTCCTCTAGGAATTCGCTCCGTTATTATAAAAAAAAGCTGTTACTGACGGATTGGCAGTACAGCCCTAGGTATCTCCAAGAACCAGAACCGACTCGGGTTTCCAGCCTAAAGCGACATGGTCACCCGGTGCAAAACCCCGGTTACTGCTTTCATTTGATTTTGGAGATAACACCATTACTTCACCATATCCCTCGGTTGCCACCAGGTACTCCGAGTGTTCACCGAGAAATATCCTGTTCATCACCTGCCCTCGCAGGGCGATGTTTGTGTCATTTTCATCAGCGGCCTTTATCGAAATCATTTCGGGACGAACCGCAATGCAGGCCTTGCTCCCGTTTTCCAGCGGCGACGCTCCTTTAGATTGCCTGCCGGCCAGGTCCTGTCCGGATTCAGATTTGAGCGTGACCACGGAATCACTGGCGCTGACCACTTCAGCGTTAAAAAAGTTTGTTTTGCCAACAAAGTCGGCGACGTAGCGGTTGACGGGTTCGTCGTACAGCTCGCGCGGACTGCCGGACTGGACTATGTGCCCTTCGCGCATGATGCAGATGCGGTCGCTCATCGATAGTGCTTCCTCCTGATCGTGGGTGACCAGTATGAAGGTGATGCCTACATCCCGTTGCAGGGTCTGCAGTTCGATCTGCATCTCGCGTCGCAGCTTGCGATCCAGCGCGGCCAGGGGTTCATCCAGCAGCAGGCAGGTCGGACGATTGATGAGCGCGCGCGCCAGCGCCACTCTTTGCTGCTGTCCGCCGGACAATTCCCAGACCTTGCGCTTGCCGTAGCCGTCCAACCGCACCATTTCGAGTGTTTCATCGACGCGCCGGGTAATTTCCTGCCTGTCCGGTTGCGGCTTGCGCTGGCGCAGTCCGTAACCGATGTTGCTTGCGACGTCCATGTGCGGAAATAGCGCATACTGCTGGAAAACCATGTTTACAGGGCGCTTGTGCGGGGGGATACCGACGACCGAAGCGCCGCCGATGAAGACGCTGCCTTCGCTGGGTTGGTCGAACCCGGCAATCAAGCGCAATGAAGTGGTTTTGCCACAGCCGGACGGCCCCAGGAAGCTGAAGAAGGCTCCTCGCTCCACGCTGAGGGAGACGTCGTCGACCGCGACAACTTCTTCGAAACGTTTGGTGACGTTACGAAACTCGATATCGACCTGGTTCGAGCTACTGGAATGATCGGACATTCCTGTCTTCCGGCAAATGCATTTTCCCCCGCGTTGTAATTTATTCTTGAGTTTTGCAGAACAAATAGCATACCATGTGAAACAACTAAGTACATACAATTTTTGTTATTTGGGGTATATATCCCGAAATCGGATAATAAATACGAATTGTGAACCCAAGACCTCGACAGGATAATGCGTATGGCGTCTAGCCCCGCGCGAATGAAAAAATCCGACCTCGGGAATGCCGAATGGGTATTGCTGTTGTCGCGCTGTATCGATTCGATAGACGGCGACGACTACCCCGCCCAATTGATCGACCTGCTGCGATCTGTTGTCCATTTCGACTACTCGGTTTCCTTCGCCTATCACCAGAATGAAAAACCGCTTTGCCTGTATCACAGCTTCTCGCCGCTTGAGCGGGTCGTATTCGTCGACGAGTATCTGGAGGGACCTTACCTGCTCGATCCATTTTTCAAGGCCTGTGGCCGCCTGGTCGATACCGGCCTGTATCGATTGCAGGATGTCGCCCCGGACCGTTTTTACCAGAGCGAATATTACCGTTCTTACTACGTTCAGACCGGGCTTGCCGAGGAAATCGCCTACACAATGTATTTCCAGGATGGGGTGGCCGTGGTTATTTCGCTGATGCGTTCCGGCCAGCACTCGCGTTTTACGGCGCGCGAGTTCAAGCTGCTGAACAACCTCGTGCCGATCGTGAACAGCCTCTCGCAAAGGCATTGGAGCGACCTGCACAACAGCTTCGAGGGCAGGGCTTCGGGCGTGGATAACGTCGCCAGGCAAAGCATAATCGAGGATACGGTCAGCGCCCTGTTCGGACCGCGTATAACGCCGCGGGAGATTCAGGTGGTTGTGCAAATCCTGGGCGGGCACTCCTCGGAATCGATTGCCCGCAGCCTCGGCATAGCCGTGGGTACAGTGCGAATTCATCGACGAAACATTTATGCCAAGTTGCAGATTTCATCGCAACAGGAGCTTTTCTCGATCTTCTTTCAGAAATTCAAAACAGTACGCGAGTAGCGGTCGATCGGGCCGCGCTTGTGAACACGCAGGCAGGACCATGGGACCGGTACGAATGACATCACAATAGGAGGCGACAAATGAGTAACGACAGTAACACCAACACCGGGCAGTCCGCCGGGCGACTGGCGGGGAAAACCGCGGTTATTACGGGCGGCGCCGCCGGCATGGGGCGGGCGACTTCGCTCGCTTTTGCCAGGGAGGGCGCCCGCATTGCTATCCTGGACATCCAGGTGCAGGCTGGCGAGGAAGTCGTGCGGTTAATTCGCGACAACGGCGGCACCGCTGAATTCATCGAAACCGACGTTGCCAATGCCGCGCAGGTAGAGGCTGCGTTCGACCGGGTTATCGATACGCTAGGTCCCTATAATGTGCTCTTCAACCACGCCGGCACCATTACCGTAAAACCCCTGCACGAGACTACCGAAGCCGATTACGATCGGCTGATGGATATCAATGTGCGCTCCGCCTTTCTGGTGTGCCGCCGCGCGGTCAGGGAGATGAGCGACAACGGTGGCGGCGCGATTGTTATCACTGGATCGGTTGCGTCGGAGATGGGTTACCCGCTCGAGTCACTGTACTGCATGACCAAGGGCGCGGTGCTGCAACTGGCGCGCACTATTTCGGCCGAGTATCGCGATAGCGGTATTCGCTGTAATGCGGTTTGTCCCGGATTCGTCAAGACAGCGCACGGCTTGCGCGAGATCAGCGAGCTGGATAGCGCCGGGCAGGCCTGGGAAGAGGGCGCGCTGGCCGAGGCCCAGGGCCGCATCTGTGAACCGGAAGAGGTTGCCGCGGCGGTTGTGTTTCTGGCCTCTGATGAAGCCAGCTTCATCACGGGTGATGCGCTCTATGTGGATAACGGCTGGTACGCCAAGGGCTAGAGGCGGTTACGACCTGCGCTGTAGTCATTAGCAGGCTGTTACCAGGGTTTATTCGGGGTGAGTACCGTGTTTGAATAGCGGCACTATGAAATCCGCAAATGAACGCGTCAAGCGCTGTCTCGATGGTTTCGGACTCGAGTTCGAAATCCGCATTCTGCCTGCGGCTGTGCGCACCGCGAAGCTTGCCGCCGAGGCGCTGGGTTGCGAGGTCGGCCAGATTGCCAATTCGCTGATTTTCAGGAATCGAGCCGACGACCAGGCGGTGCTGATCATGTGCGCCGGAGATCGGCGTGTCGATTTAGGCAAGTTGAAACAGCAAAACGGGCTCGAACTGGGTAAGGCCGACGCCGAATTCGTGCGCCGCCAAACCGGCTTTGCGATCGGTGGAGTGCCGCCGGTCGCCCATGCCTTGCCACTGCGCTGCCTGCTCGATGAATCGCTGCAGCGTCATGCCGAAATCTGGGCCGCGGCCGGTACGCCGGAATCGGTTTTCCGCATGACGCCGGCGCAGTTACACGCGATTACCGGGGGCGCCTGGCAGGATCTCGCCGAGGATTAGGCGGGCTAACCTTCGAGCGCTTCCCAGCGCTGGTACAGATCCGCCAGCTCGGCCTCCAGCGCCTGCAGTTGCTGCTGTTCGTCGCGAATCAGCGCCGCATCCTGCTGGTAGTAATCGGCGTCAGCGAATCGCAGGTGCAGCGCCTCGATGCGCGCTTCCAGTTTCTCGATCTTGCCAGGGAGGGCGCGCAATTCACGTTGATTCGGATTGCGCGCGCCGGGCACGGGCGCGGATTTTTTAGCCGCCGTCGTCTTGCCTCTGGGTGAGTCCTGTGGTTGTGCCTGTCGCAGCCAGTCGCGGTAGCCGCCGACGTACTCGTTGATCACGCCAGGGCCTTCGAATACCAGCGTGCTGGTAACCGTGTTATCGATGAATTCGCGGTCGTGACTGACCAGTAACAGGGTGCCGCCGTACTCGATCAACAACTCCTCGAGTAATTCCAGGGTTTCGATATCGAGGTCGTTGGTGGGTTCGTCCATCACCAGCAAATTGAATGAACGTGTAAACAGGCGCGCCAGCAACAGGCGATTGCGTTCCCCTCCGGACAGTGCCTTGACCGGCATGTGGATGGTTTTTTCATTGAACAGGAAATCCTTGAGGTAACCGACCACGTGACGCGAACGGCCGTTGATGGTGACCTGGTCACCGGCCGCGGCGAGATTGTCGCGCACCGTTTTTTTCGGATCCAGCCCCTCGCGGTGCTGATCGAAGTAAGCGACTTCGAGCCGGGTGCCTGTCCTGATCCAGCCGCTCTGCGGCTTCAACTGTCCCAGTAGTAACTGGATCAGGGTCGATTTGCCACTGCCGTTAGCGCCGAGAATACCGATCTTTTCGCCGCGCAGGATCTTGCAGCTGAAATCGTGCACGATCGGCGTGTCGTCCCAGGCGAAACTGATGTTTTCGGCCTCGATGACGATCTTGCCGGAAGCATCCACTTGTTGGGCATTCAGTTTCGCCGTGCCGCTGCGTTCTCGACGCGCTGCGCGTTCCTCGCGCATTTTTTCGAGCGCGCGCACGCGCCCTTCGTTGCGCGTGCGCCGCGCCTTGATGCCCTGTCGAATCCAGGTTTCTTCCTGCGCCAGTTTCTTGTCGAACAACGCGTTGTGGCGCGATTCGGTTTCGAGTTGCGCCGCGCGTGACTCCAGGTAGCGATGGTAGTCGCCGGGCCAGCTGCTCAGCTTACCGCGGTCGAGATCGATGATGCGCGTCGCCAGCCGCTGCAGGAAACTGCGATCGTGGGTAATGAATACGAGCGTGCCGTTGAATCCCAGCAACAGGTTTTCGAGCCACAGGATGGAATCGATATCGAGGTGGTTGGTGGGTTCGTCGAGCAACAGTAAATCCGGCTCGGCTACCAGCGCCTGCCCCAGCAGTACGCGGCGTTTCATACCGCCGGAGAGATCGTCGAAGGGCTGGTCGGCGAGCAGCGAGAGCCGCGAAATCGTGCTCGAGATGCGGGTTTCCAGGTTCCAGGCGGTCTGTGCCTCGATCTGATCCTGGTAGACCTGCATGCGACCGAGCGCGTCCGGGTTGTTGACGGATTCGAGTGCTGCATGGTGCCACGCGGTGATGACGCTGGCGAGTTCGCCGATACCCTGTGCGATGCAGTCGTAAACACTACCGCTAAAACGGTGCGGAACCTCCTGGCTGAGTTCGGCGATGCGCAACTCTGAACCGTGGATGATGTCGCCGTCGTCGACCTTGACGTGGCCGGCAATAATTTTCAGCAGAGTAGACTTGCCGCTGCCATTGCGCCCCACCAGGCACACCCGTTCGCCGGCTTCGAGCGTCAGGTTGACACCATCGAGGAGCGCGTGGTCGCCATAGCTGTGGTGAAGATTCTTGGCCTGTAGCAGGGACATCGGTATCGACCAGGGGAAACTGCGCTATTATGCGGTTTTCGCACAGATTTTAAAGGTGAATTGAGAACGCTATGTGTGGACGTTTCTTTCTCGATGCAAAGGCGGGTGACATCATCGAGCACTACAATGCTCCGCCGCCCGACCTGTTTACGGCACGCTACAACATCGCGCCGACGACGCCGGTGCTGGCTTTCGGCCAGGGGAAATTCGACCTCTACCGCTGGGGCCTGATCCCGTCCTGGGCAAAGGAGCTGAGCATCGGCAATCGCATGTTCAATGCACGCGCCGAAACGGTCGCCGAAAAACCCTCGTTTCGTAACGCCTATAAACGCCGCCGCTGCCTGGTGCCGGCCAATGGCTTCTACGAGTGGCGCCTGGAAGACGGGCGCAAGCAGCCCTATTGCTGCCACATCGATCACCAGCTGTTCTCGATGGCGGGCATCTGGGAACACTGGCAGGATGCCGAGGGAAATGAAATCCAGTCCTGCGCGCTGCTGACGACGGATGCGCGCGGCGCCATGCAGGAACTGCACCAGCGTATGCCGGTTTACATCGCGCCGCGGGATTATGCCGACTGGCTCGACTGTCGTGCGGATGACACCACCGCGGCCGATCGCCTGCTTGCCGAAACGGCGCCGGATTACGAGTATTACGCGGTCAACAGCAGCGTCAGCAATTCGCGCAATGAGGGTCCTGACCTGATCAAACCGCTCGCCTAGGCGGCTATAGATTTAGTCCTTGTTGCCGCCGTTTTTGACGAGGGTTGCGAGGTGCTCGTCATCGAACTCCTGTTCCAGTCTTGCGGCGGCTTCATCGACCGCGACCTGCAGGTCCCTGCCGCAGTTGACCACCTCGCGCCGCCATTGTTCGAGGTAGGCATCGGTACCCGCCATTTTGGCGCGCATCGCGGCCTTGTCGATGGCTTCGGCGAAGCGTTCGGTGAGCACGATCTTGGCGGTATCGCGGCGTTCCCTGGCAATAACCTGGGCGGGAATATCGCGCCAGTACACGGTGGTGAGTTTAGCCATCTGACGGTTCTCGACTGAAAAAGTAAGGTTGTTCGGCAGGCGAGTATAAAGACGCGGCTGGATCAAATCCAGCAACAAGTTTCTCGATCGCCGGGTCTTGAAAATATTGTTTACCGGGCTTCTTCAGAGGGCGTAGAATGCCGCGCAGTTTTGAAACCATATCGGGGAGAATGCAATGCTGGAAGTTGGATTTATCGGGCTCGGGAACGTGGGCGGTAAACTCGCCGGCAGCCTGTTACGTAACGGTGTCGATTTAACGGTCCGTGATCTCAATGCCGACATCGCGCAACCTTTTCTCGACGCCGGCGCGAAGTGGGCGGACAGTCCGCGTGAAATGGCGCAAAGCGTCGACGTTCTGATTACCTGCCTGCCGAGCCCGGCGGCCAGCGCCGCGGTGATGGAGGCCGAGGACGGTGCGCTCGCCGGTCTCGGTGAGGGTAAGATCTGGGCGGAAATGAGCACCACCGACAAGGACGAGGTACTGCGCCTCGGTGAGAAGGTTAGAGCGGTTGGCGCCGAACCGGTCGACTGCCCTGTATCGGGCGGATGTCATCGCGCCGCGACCGGCAATATCGCGATATTTGCCGGCTGTGAACGCGCCACCTTCGAAACCATGCTGCCGCTGCTCACGACCATGGGCCGCCGCATTCTGCACACCGGCGAGCTCGGTTCGGCTTCGGTGCTCAAGGTCGTCACCAACTACCTGGCGACCGCCAACCTGCTGAGTGTCTGTGAGGCCCTGGTGACCTCGAAGATCGCCGGCATGGATCTGAATACTACCTACGAAGCGATTCGTATTTCCTCGGGCAATTCCTTCGTGCACGAAACTGAGAGCCAGGTGATTCTGAACGGCAGCCGCGATATCAGTTTTACCATGGACCTGGTGTGCAAGGACATCGGCCTGTTCAACGATGTCGCCAGGCGCGGCGGTCTCGAGCTTGAGTTGGGCTCGTTGTTTCAACGCATCTTCGAGGAAGGCCAGGAAAGGTACGGGCCGCGCGAACTGTCGCCGAATATCATCAAGCGGCTCGAAGAAAAGACCGGCGTCGAGGTTCTTGCTCCCGGTTTCCCGCCGGAAATGCTCGACGACGAACCCGAGGAATCCGGTTACGAGGTACTGGTCAAGGGCCGATAGCCTTCCCTGTCATTGCGAGCGCAGCGAAGCAATCTCCAGAAGGTTTACAGGTCGTCTGGAGATTGCCGCGTCGCTGCGCTCCTCGCAATGACGCGGAAAAAAAAGGGGACGGGACCCTTTTATCGCATGCCGCGGCAGCAGCAGGAGGATTTAATTTCGCTGTCGGACTGCCGAATCATTTCGTCGAGCCGCGGCTTGATGGCGGCGGCTTCGTCGTCCCGCCCGAGCCGCAGCAGGCATTCGTGGTAACCGTGTAGAGCCCAGATGTTGTCGGGGTGCTGGGTGCAGCGTGGCAGTCGATTACCGATTCCGAGATCGTCCTGGTAGTGGATTAACGCTTCGTCGACGTGGTCCTGCTCGAGCAGCAGCGCACCCAGCGCATGCCGCGGCGGATGCATCCACGGCCAGGGTTCCGAGTACTCGAGGTGGTCGCTGAGTATGCAGGCCTCGCGCAGGTAGCAGTAACCGAGCTGGTGATTGCCGGCATGATACTCGACTTCGCCGTTCATCATTGCCTGCGCCACCGCGAGGATGTCGCGGCTGGGGTTGTTGGCCATGATGTGCCACTCCGGGATCAGCCGGTAACGCCGGTAGAATTCCTGCTGGTAGTGGCGCCCCGTCTCCAGGTCGCCGAGCGCCGCGTGCGCGATCGCCTTGGCGTAAACCAGCAGGATCGTCGTGATCGGCACCGCATCGGGATCGTCTGGCATCGCTTCATCACAGATCTGTTGCCAAAGGCCGAAGCGAACCAGCACGTGGGCGCGTGCGGAGTGATAGCCTTCCAGGGTCGATGCGAGATAGCGCTTGTCTTCTAGTTGGCACCTGTTCCGCACCAGCTCGCAGATGTCATCGGCGCTTTGCAGCGCCTGCTGGTACTGGCCGAGAAACATCGAGGCCCAGATGTTGAAATGGTGGTTATGCACGACCGAGATCATGTAGAACTCGTCGGTGCCGCGCAATTTGACGTAGTCTGCATCGATCCAGGTCGCGCGGCGGTTGGCGTCCGCCGCGTCTTGCCAATACCCGCAGAGGCTGTCGATGTGGCTCGCCATGTGCACCAGGTGCCCGCAATCGGGGCACAGGTCGCGTAGCTGGTCGGCGTATGGCAGCGCCTTTTCGGGCGTCGGCGACATTTCATAGGCGTGGATATAAAAATGCAGGATGCCGGGATGCGGCGTGAGCTGCTCGCGTTCGACGCGTTGCAGGCCGTGCTCCAGAATGGCGATGGCTTCCTCGGTGCAGGCGTCGCGGGCGGGTAAACCGTACTCCAGGTCCCAGAGTTTCCACGGGGTCAGGTTCATGACGGCCTCGGCGCAGAGGCAGATGACGTCCAGATCGTCGCCAAACTCGGCGTAAGCGCGCCGCATCGCGTCGGCATAGTCGCGGCCCCAGCTATCGAGTTCTTCCTGGCCGCTTGCCCGGGCGGACGGATGCTTTGCGCTGAGCGCATCGATTAACGCCCTTTCGACAGGGGAAACCCAGTCCTTCAGTTGTGCGGCCTTGCATGCGTATTCATGGCAAAAGGGAATGGTTTGCTCGCGTTCCCGCTCACCGTACCATTCCCAGGGCTTGTTATAGAAAGGGCCGCTGGCGTAGGCGATACCCCAGTATCCGATGGCGCATTGCGGGTCGATTTCGACGACCTTTTCGAAACAGCGTACCGCTTCTTCCTGGTTGAAGCCGTAACACCAGACCAGGCCTCGATTGAACCACCGCTTCGCGGTATCCCTGGTAGTGGTGATGTCACGCCGGTAGCTGCCGAGGTCGAAGTAATTGTCCATCATCTGCCCCTTGTAAAACCACAATAATTATATTGATTTATGGCGCTGCCGGAAGCTTTAATACGTGCCGAAGCGTTGTTTTTAGTCACCGATTTGACGACCAGGGTGTTCGACAATGCCGCGCCCGCCAAGTATGCTGAAATGCCTTCACAGCCGCCCTTGAAACCATGCCCGACCTGTCTTACCTGACCCGCAACAATCCTGCACGTTTCGATCTGAAGACCGGGCAGGAAACCATGAAGGCCGTCGTCACCACGGCGAATGGCGACTATGACAAGCTCGATTACCGCGAAGTGCCGATGCCTGTCGCCGGTCCCGGGGAAGTATTGCTGAAGGTGCTCGCCGCCGGCGTCAACAACACCGAGATCAATACCCGCCTGGGCTGGTACTCGTCTTCGGTTAGCGGCGGCACCGAACAGTTTGCCGCAAGCGAACGCGATGCCGACCAGCTCGGTGACGGAGGCTGGAATGAAGCCACGCCATTCCCGTTTATCCAGGGGACGGATTGCTGCGGTGAAGTCGTCGAAGTTGCCGATGACGTGGTATCCCTGCAGCCCGGTCAGCGCGTACTGGTGCGCGCCTGCATGCGTAAAAACGGTTTTGGTTCGCTCGAAAACATCTGGATGGCCTCGGACTTTGACGGCGCCTTCGCGCAGTTCGTCAAGGTGCCGGCGAGCGAAGTTTTCAGTGTTGACTGTGACTGGAACGACGTCGAACTGGCTACTATCCCCTGCGCCTATGGCACTGCCGAGAACATGGTGCACCGCGCCGAGATCGGCGCAGGCGATCACGTACTCGTGCCCGGCGCCTCGGGCGGAGTGGGTTCGGCCGTGGTGCAACTGGCGAAACGCCGCGGCGCGCGCGTCACGGCGATTGCCGGGAAATCAAAAATGGAAGCGGTGGCGGGCCTCGGTGTCGATCGGGTTATTCCACGCGGAGCGGATTTGCTGGCCGAGCTGGGTGCTTCGAGTGTCGATGTCATCATCGACAACGTTGCCGGTGATGGCTTTGCTACACTTTTGAAGTTGCTCGGGCGCGGTGGACGTTACGCCTCGTCAGGCGCGATCGCAGGGCCGATGGTAAATCTCGACATGCGCGATTTTTACCTCAAGGATATACGCATGATCGGCTGCACAGCCTGGGATGAACCGGTGTTCCCGAACCTGATCCACTACATCGAAGCCAATGAAATCATCCCGCTGGTGGCGCAGACTTTTGCGTTGCAGGACATCGCCCAGGCGCAGCAGGAATTCCTCAAAAAAACCCATTTCGGCAACTTCGTCCTGACCCCACCACCCTAGCAGTATCAATATCACTCAAGCTCGCAAATCACCACGTTGTAAGTAATCCCGTCAACGGCGCGGCCGCAGGGACGCGGCCCTAGGCGAAAGGCGACAGGGACGTCGCGTAGAGCCGTGCCCTTTAAAATCAACCCTTTTTCGGGAAGCCGAAGGCCAACCGGTCCGTCGCGAGGGGATACTCCGGTTGCCTCGGATCGAGGGCACTATTTTGAAGTATTTCTGTAGGGGTTAGAGGTGGTCGGCGATGTAGATGAACAGGGGTAGGGTGAAGAAGGCGACGATCACCTGGAAGGTGACGATGCTCGACATCAGCTCGGCATTGCCGCCCATCTTGCGTGCCATGACGTAGGCCGAGGCCGCGGTCGGTACCGCACCGGCGATGATAGCGACGCTGCGCGCCAGTCCGTCGAGGCCGACCAGCCACGACATCAGAATGACGATGGTCGGCATGCCGATGAGACGGGTCAACACGCCGATGCTCAGCAATAGTTTGTGCTGTGCGGCCTGCTTCAGCTTCATGCCGGCGCCGACCGCGAGCAGTGCCAGTCCGAGGCCGCCGGAACCGATGATATCGATGGTGTCGAAGAGGATATCCGGTACCCCGATCCAGTTTAAAAGCAGGCCCACGGCGCAGGCGATGATCAACGGATTGGTGAAGATTTTTCTGGTTACTGCGATGAAATCCGGCTTGTTGTCGCTGTGACCGTAAACCGATAACACGATCACCGATATAACGTTCAACAAGGGCACCATGATGGCGAGCGCCAGCGCCGCCAGGGTGACGCCGGCGTCTCCGTAGAGCGGGCCGATGACGGCGATGGCGACGAAACCGTGAAATCGCGTTGCACCCTGAAACACGCTGCTGAAACTGGGTCCGCTCTGTGGAAAGCGCTTCCACACAAAGGCCTGGATCAGGATCAGCATCGCCGCCATACCGAGGATGGCGACTACCAGCACCGTCATGAAGTCGACTATTGGTACGCTGCCAAGATTAGCCCGGCTCAGGGTGCGGATGATCAGGAAGGGGAATAGCAGGTAAAAGCAGATGTGCTCGATCGCGGACCAGACAGATTCATCGATGACCCTGGTTCTGAACAGCAGGTAGCCGGTGAGGATGATCAGGAAAACAGGGGCGATGACGTTGAGAGTGGCAATCAACGGATATCAGTCCCGGGCCTGTAATTCATCTTCAAAGGTCCAGGGGATCGAGCGTGGTTTCAGCGTCGACTCGGGAACAACCGATTCAAGCGTATTTATTTTATTGGTTTGAACGTCGTAGCGTCCGATACGGATAAGCACACCATCGGGTTCAAATCCCAGCACGACCCCGGCAACTTTGATTGGAGTGCCTTTTTTATCGGTGTACAGGTAGTACACCTTGTCTCCATCTTTCATGGTTACAAGCTAATCACTCTGTTGATGATTGAAGGGGGTATGGTAGAACCTATAATGCTACAGCCCATGTCTAGCCATCCAGGCATTGTAACGCTCTTCCACGGGATCGCCGAAGTCAACCCACCACTCAGGGCTGGCGATAATCGAACGCACGATAATTTCGGGCCGATTTGGCATATGTTCCATAATATTTTTACCGTTGTGAAACCAGGGTTCGCCATTCCTGATAATGTCAAACGCGGATGCGCGCATCGGACCGTAGTTTATAAATCGAGCCTGTCTTGCTTGTTGCGCGGGTGCAGAAGCATGAATTAAAAATTTCTTTGCTTCCTCCGCATTGGGCGAACCTTTCACTAATACCAACCATTCTTCATCGAGGACCTGGCCGTCCCAGATGGTAACAAACTTTTCGTCTCTGGTAAGTACCGCCGAACCTACTCGACCGTTGTAGGCCAGTGCCATGCTAACCTCTCCCGACTTCACCAACTCCAGAGGTTCGGTACCGGAGTTCCAGATCACAACATCATCCTTGATTTTGTCGAGCATCCTGAATGCCTGGTTGATGCCGTCGGTGGTGCTCATTACCTTGTAGACGTTCTTGATTGCAACGCCGTCAGCGACCAACGCCATTTCGATCAGCCCATGTGGCCAACTGCGCAAACCTCGTTTACCGGGGAACTTCGCCAGGTCGAAAAAGTCTTCGATCCTGTAGGGTTGAACGCCTTTGAATCTGCCCTCTTGATAGAAGGCGACATATGACCAGAAGACCTGTGGGACGACGCAGTCGTTGGGAACCTGTACCATGATATCGTCATCCATCATGGTACCATCGCTGGCTTTTTCAAACATATCTCGATCGAGATCCTCGAACAATCCTTCGTCGCAACCCACGCGCGCCTCGTGAGAGAGCACATCAACGATGTCCCAGATCACCTCTCCTGATTCAACCTGCTCACGAATATCATCGAGTCCTCCCTCGTACTCGATGATATTAATCGGGCCACCCTGATAGGTTTCGATGTAGCCTTTTTTCTGGGACTCGGCGTAAGCACCTCCCCATGAAACGAAATTCAAGTCAGCATTTGCTACCGTAACAACCGCAATCAACGGCGCAAGCAGTGCGAGTTTGAGAATTGAAGCCACGATATTTATCTCCCTTTCGGCAAATTTGTCGGTAGTATAAAAGACTTGAACCCGGGCCGCTGGATATAACTTGAATTGCTTTGCAACCCAAACTACAAACCTGTGACCATGCGCTTTACAAGCTACATATTGCGACACTGGCAAGGGAATGTCTCGCTGGCGCAGGCTTTCTGGGTCAACCTGGTTTTGCTGACGGCTATACTGGAGTTACTAGGCCGATTTGTACTCCCACCCTATATCGAAAATGAAGAGATAGTCACCAGCGCGGTAGTCATATACCTCGTCATCACAAAATTGATAATTTATCCCTGGCAGGTAATGGGAGTAATACGGGTTAGCGACCGTCATGTTAAAACTGACACTGGCAGAAACTGGGCAAACTTCGTCCAAATTGCGCTGGTCGCAAGTCTCGCGTTCACCTTGATCACAACCATAGAAACCTATCAGTCCCTGCAGATTTTCAAACAGGATTTGATCCTGAGGAATACCCCCCCGGATGAGCTGCAGTATTCACTTGACCTGATTGAGGGAGATACGTTGATTCACCTGCGAGGAACTTTTCAAATAGGCATAACGGACAAGGTCGAGGAAATGGTTCGGCGCCACCCGACAATTAGCGGGATAATTCTCGATAGCGAGGGCGGTCAGATTTACGAGGGAAGGGGTCTGGCGCGGGTCATAGGAGAGAATCGACTACGAACATTTTCTCAGGATAAATGCCTGTCGGCCTGCACTACGGCCTTTGTCGCGGGCACCACGCGCACCCTGGGGACGAACGCGCGCCTGGGATTCCACCAGTACAAAACCTACAGCATTATTCCTTCTATCGATGTTGATAATGAACAGGCCAGGGACATGGCGATTTTCGTAAAGCAAGGAGTATCGCCGCAGTTTCTGGAGAAAATATTTTCCCAGCCACCGGAGAAAATGTGGTGGCCGGAAATCGATGAACTGGTCTCCGCCGGGGTGGTTCAGAAAGTAGGCTTTACGTTAAGCGCTAGTGAGGAGTAATACCACGCAAGCGTTCGGTGCGGCGGCGCATCAGTTCCAGGAATACCAACAGTGCGACCGATATCATGATCAGTATGGTCGCAACCGCCATGATGGTCGGGCTGATCTGCTCGCGGATCCCGGAAAACATTTGCCAGGGTATGGTTCTCTGGTTGTAGCTGCCGACGAATAACACCACGACCACTTCATCAAATGACGTGATAAAGGCGAAAAGCCCCCCGGAGATGACGCCGGGTATGATCAAGGGCACGGTGACCTTGAAAAAAGTATTGGTGGGCGAAGACCCGAGACTGGCAGCCGCACGCGTCAGGCTGTGATCAAACCCGGTTAGTGTGGCAGTTACCGTAATTACCACGAATGGGGTGGCCAGTGCCGCGTGCGCCAATATGACGCCGATATGCGTGCCCTGTAAGCCGATTCTCGAGTAAAAGAAGAACATACCGGCGGCGGAAATGATGAGCGGTACTACCATCGGCGATATCAGCAATCCCATTATCGTGGTTTTAAACGGGAAATCGGGGCGGCTCAGGCCCAGCGCCGCAAGGGTGCCCAGAAAAGTTGAAATAATAGTCGAAAAGAACGCGATTATAAAACTGTTTTTAACCGCGCCCTGCCAGTTCAGGCTGGTGAAAAACTCATGGTACCACTTGGTGGTAAAGGCATCGGGCTGCAGATGAAGCATTTCTGACGTAAACGAAAAAAAAGGCTGCGCGTTAAACGACAGCGGCAGGATGATCAGGATCGGAAATATCAGAAAAGCGAATATCGCGACGCAAATGGTCAGGAAACAATAATGCCAAATGCGCTCGAAAAGTGTGGCGTGGATCGGTAAGGCCATCTGTCTACCCCAGTTTCATGTTATTGATACCGACAACCTTGTCGTAAAGAATATACAGCGCCAATACCAGCAGTAACAGTATGGTTCCCAGGGCCGCGGCCAGACCCCAGTTAAGGGAGGTCGATACATGGTAGGCGATAAAGTTGCTGATCAGGGTGCCTGTGGTGCCGCCTACGAGTGCCGGCGTGATGTAATAGCCAATTGCCAGTATAAATACCAGGATACCTCCAGCACCGATTCCCGCGACGGTATTCGGCAGATAAACACGTACAAACGCGGTAAACGGGGTTGCGCCCATCGATCGTGCTGCGCGCACCCAGCTGGGAGGAATGGTTTTCATTACGCTGAACAGCGGTAAAACCATAAAGGGAAGCAATATGTGGGTCATCGCGACTATGGTGCCGGTCTCGTTATGTATCATCGCCAGGCGGTTATCATCGCTGAGTAACCCTACGCCAACCAATATGTCGTTGATCACCCCTTCTTTCTGTAATAGTGCAATCCAGGATGAGGTTCGCACCAGCAGCGAAGTCCAGAAGGGAAGCAAAACCAGGATAATCAACATGTTGCTGGTCTTGGTTTTTACGGTCGATAGCAAATAGGCGATCGGGTAGCCCAACAATATAGTCAGAAAGGTTATCGTGAAACTTAAGCGGATGGTTCGCCAGAACAAATTCATGTAGACCCGTCGATCCTCGCTTTTCATTCCAAAAGAGCCGTCGCTTTTCTTTTCGGCATCGAGTGAGGAGAGATAGTAGGAACTGGTGTATCTACCGCTTTCCCGTTTGATAACTCTCCAGGTTTCAATTTTGCCCCATTTTTTGTCGATAGCAATCATTGCCTCGGTTGCATTTTCCGGGGGTTCGAGTTTTTTTATCTTGCGCGCGGTTTTTCTGAAAAGGCCCGACATGCCTGACATTTCATAATTCAGACGTCTGCCCAAACGGCTGATGGTTTTTGCTTTTGCGCCAGCTTTGAAATCTTTTACCAGCGCCTGAAATGTTTCCTCTCCGGGTATTTCCGAGGAATTCAAGTCCCAATCCCCGAGTTCTTCAATAACAGTGGGGAACTGTTCACCAGCAATCGAGTTGTCGACGCTTCGAATCAGCATGTCGAAGATGGGGATAAGGAAAGTAATCATTACGAACAGGAACAGGGGCGCGACCAGCAGCAGGGCCGTCTTTTTGCGCTCCCACAGTGCCTTTTTCAGGCTCTCCTTCAATGGAATGCCATCAGCGGTAGTAATCACTTCGTTGTCTGCTTCAGCATTAGCCATTGTATGTTGATCCGTTGTCAGTTTGACCCGGGGCCCGATGTCAGGACCCCGGATCAGGTTGCGAAGATAAAACTAAATCCTAGCCTTTAGCCA
>Ga0255048_10000833_pt1 | contig 22636 bp, 31 predicted proteins | sample JV7_2_2_MG_FD_183619 | JGI IMG/M metagenome (GOLD analysis project Ga0255048, IMG submission 183619) | Seawater microbial communities from Jervis Inlet, British Columbia, Canada - JV7_2_2 | ecosystem: Environmental > Aquatic > Marine > Inlet | place: Canada: British Columbia | collected 2016-10-06
GGCAGGGAGTGCGGCAAGGGATGCGGCAAGTGCGGCATGGAATGCGGCATGGAATGCGGCATGGAGTGCGGCAGGGAGTGCGGCAAGGGATGCGGCAAGTGCGGCATGGAATGCGGCATGGAATGCGGCATGGAATGCGGCAGGGAGTGCGGCAAGGGATGCGGCAAGTGCGGCATGGAATGCGGCATGGAATGCGGCAAGTGCGGCAGGGAATGCGGCAAGTGCGGCAAGGGATGCGGCATGGGATGCGGAACGCCGCGCTCAATCTCGCAAACTAACCAAGATGGTTAAGGAAACACTGTGAAAACAGCACTGGCAATCACGCATGAGGTGGTCAAGTGACCTCCGAGAAATGTGGCATAAAAGGCTGTGGTCGGGTTGGGAAACTAGGCCATAGCATCCTGTACGAAAAGGTCATTGATGAGACCAGCGGCAAGAGAATTAGTCTACCGATCTGCTCAGACTGTTCACGTAAGATAGAAGTCAGGAGGCGTCCACGATGTACCAACAAATCCTCAGTTGCATAGTATTCGGATTACGGCTTGCATGCTTTTGTTTGGCTGCTTTTGTCTTATATATATTCCTGGTGATGCTTTATGTGGTGATGACATGAGAACACTCTACAACTGCACCGAATGCAATCCGGCACCAGAACCACGCAAGAAAAGGCCGGAATGTTTCGACGCTTATGCCAGTGGCAAACTCAGACCTACCTGCCGTTCTTGCCGTCGAATAGAACGACATGCACGAGAAGCCAGGTCGAGAGAATTTGATATTGATGGAATGCTAAGAAGGTGGCCAGCATGAATAACGAAGACAAAATATTCCTTGCTGAGAAAATGGGGTGGTTGCGATGGGAGCATCCAAACCGCACTCACGTGGCCCAATTTGCTCCTCACGCCAGCCTGCACCGTGACGCTAGCAATAGGGTTGAATTTTTTTACGCCGCCAATCAACGACTGAGTAAGCTGTGCAACGACTGGAAGCAAGGCGTATGCGAACTGGCAATCAAGGTACTCCGAGATGAGTGAATATCGCAGTTACAGCGTGAAGTATGTGGAAGAACTTGAGGCAGAAGTAGAGCTACTGAAAGAGCAGCACGAATATACCGGCAGTGCCGCGAGGGATGGAAGCGGTAAAGTGATCACCACATGTCTTGACCGCATTAAGAAGCAAGAAGCAGAAATAGAGAGGCTGATTACACGCCTGACTTGCTTGGACGCATCCAGACACAGATAAGCCAGCGGCGCTTGAGTGCGATCTACCAGACCCATTCACAGACGCTAACGATTGCGAGGCGCTGATTCGGCACCTGAATGAAAACGGCTATTCAGTTCATAACGGTGTGGTATTCAGTACGATAAATATGATGCAGAAATAGAGCGACTGCGTGGTGTGCTTGAAAATATACGGGACCATGCGATAAGCAATGGCGAGGATTGTGCCTATCTAGATGCCAGAGCAGCACTCAAGGAGGCAGAGTGATGAACGATAAGACAGATTTCGAGGTAAATGAGACAGGTACAGTACGTGTGTTGAACCTGAACCAAATGGCCCTGGTGCTGGCACTGAAAGTTATTGATGCCACGATGAAAGAAAGCTGTACCCACGATGAGATGGATCAGGCGCAGCAGGACTTACGTGATTTGAACGAGTTGAGGCGTGAGCTTGGGATGGAATCAGAACTTTCTGAACGTTCTGTACCGACAGAAACTAAATAAAATGGACTCAAACGTATGATAGGCGTAGTCTACAGACAGCGAAAAGGCCGAAACCCATTACAGGATTCAGCCTTTTCTCATCCGGTTAATGCTTACAGGCCACCGGGAGAACCAAGATGATACCACATTATCTGGTACCTCCAACACCCTGTGACCACAACCGGCGGTGTTTTAATCAGTTCGACCGTAAAACAGACTGTTTTGATGGTGGCAAGCGGGTCGGTAAATGCGGGGATAGCAACCCTGCCGGGGTAAACCATGAGATCTCGTTAGAACATCGGCCTACTGGTAAAGCAACCAGTGCCACCTTCAAAGCAGTTTGCCTAACTCAAACCCGACACGATGGTCCCGTGAATAAAAATCAGCCCGATAGTCAGAGTTTTGTTGGTGGTATTAGGACAATAGACGGCAGTGCGCGTAGTCCCGCGCCATTGAAATCAAATAGGATAGCACTACGGGAATTGATCGCGCCCGATACCACCAACCTTTTCTGGCAGAAACCTGGAATAGTCTTGGCAGATGTTAAGTCCAGTAGATCGCAGAGATACAACGGTTTTAGACCCGACCGAACAGCACTTAGAAAGACCTCAAGAGGTTGGTTGCCCTCAGACATAAGACATAAAGACCATGCTGGTTTTGTATTAATGGACATAAGGAACGTTAGAGCCTCTTTCTAAATAGGGGTCTATGATCTTGCTATGAATAATGAACGCATCAACGGTGATTGGGCATGGAAGCCATCAAAGGCAGATAAAATTATTGCTGACGGTGATTTTTATAAGTCGGATAAATGGCGAAGGCTTCGATACACGGTAATCAAGAAATACGAGGGTCGTTGCATGGCTTGTAAATGTAACGATAAGCCCTTGCATGTGGATCACATAAAGCCTCGTTCGATACATCCTGAACTAGAATTATCTTTTAGCAATCTTCAGATTCTTTGCGTGGATTGCAATATAGGAAAATCGAATGTTGACGAAACTGACTGGCGAACCACAGAAGAAAAAAATCCGTGGCAAGCCATAGATGATTTAGATTTGCCGTTTTAATGGAAAAGCTACAGCTATGACTTCTAAATTTTATTTTATCCCAGAGAATTGGCAACTATCAGCCAAACTACTCAAATGGACAAAAGACATGGGTTTGAGTGATAAGCAGATTGCAGAACAGCGAGAACTTATCGGAGACCATCAATATAAGCGAATGATGATGCGCCCTGATGCTTGTTGGCGAAACTGGATAAAAAACGGTATCAAGTGGGAGAACATTACGCCCACTGTGCAGAAGGAATATTCTCGCCCTGCCGAACTAAGTCCAGAACAGCGCAAGATAGATGCTGAGAAAGCCGTAGCACAAATGGATAAATACAGGAGAGGGTGATGAATAAAGCAATTCAAGAATTACCAACATACATTCAAGAAAAAGTAAGTGCTGCCCAAGTACCAATTAAATACACTGCAGCAATCAAAGCATTGGCAGAATGTCGCAATATTGATGAGGCTAAATACTTTGCTGACAAGTCCGATGCATTGGCAGCATGGGCAAAGATTTACCAGCATGATGAAGCTGCGGCCGAAGCAAAGCGACTGAAGTTACACGCATACCGTCGTATGGGTGTTCTTGCACAAGAGATTCAACCCAGAAAGTCGTATGGTGGCACTCACGGTAGTTCGCCTGGTCCTGCGGCACTTCTCAGAAAGATCGGTCTAAAGAAGCATGAGGCGTCATCAGCAACTGCACTTTCAAGGTTGCCGTCTAAGGAGTTTCATAAAGAGGTTGCGCTTGCCCGTCCTCATGCACCGAGTTTCTTTGTAAACACGCTCAGTACTGCATCAGAGGGTTGGTTGACTATTAGTACACCCAATGGGCAATCAGGCGGCACGATGGCGGCCTTTAGGTGCTTTTGTCGTAAAGCTGATCCGAAGAAAATAGCCAAGTCGTTGCACAAGGGAGAGTTACAAAGAGCGCGTGAAATGATAACCGAAATCATTGAGTGGGCAGATACCTTTGACCAATATCTTCCAAAGGAATGATGATGTATCACAACAGCACCGAAAGCACACAGCCAGAACTAGCCGAGTATCGAGCAGCAGCGGCAAGTCAGGAGGTTAAAGTGTTGGCAGCCTTTCTGGAAAACCCTAGCGCTCCAGCAACGCCCAGCATGGTTCTGTCGTGGGTGTTCAATGGTAGTGTTCCCATCACATCCGTAAGACGCGCCCTGACTAACCTCACGAACTCTGGCGACCTTGTGAAGACTGAATTTCAAGTTGCCGGGCCGTATGGAAGACCGGAGTTCATCTGGGAACTAGCCGACAAGTACAAGCAGCAGGAGATGTTCTGATGGAAGCCTTTTTCACCAAGATGCCGAACGCCTCATTTATTCCTGCGAGCGAGGACGATGCTGAACTGCTATCAAAGGTCAAGGTAGGTGAGACTGTACGGCTAACACTGGTCAGACCACGCAACATAAAGTTCCACAAGAAATTCTTCGCGTTAATTAACCTGGCGTTCGACTACTGGGAACCACCCAAACACGGTGAAGGTTCTGCATGGTCTGAGAAAATGCCCATTGAACGCAACGTAGAGCGATTCAGAAAGGACGTAACGATACTTGCCGGATACTATGACGCGACATACCGACTCAATGGCGATGTACGCTTAGAGGCCAAATCAATCAGTTTCGGCAGTATGTCAGAGGATGATTTTGAGAAACTATACAGCAAGGTCATTGACGTAATTATCAATCGAGTTTGTACGCAATACACTGAGTATCAACTGCGAAAACAGGTTGAGGATATGGTGCTGGATTTTGTGTGACAGAACAATGATGAGGGCAAGTCAATGATAGATACTAGCGAGTGGAGCAGACCTGATGCACCTCTTTTGGAGGATATGATAAAGGTCAATAATGAGTGTTATGAATCCGCGCTTAAGGAGGCGTATTCTGCTGGGGCGAATGACTTGTTTGATGACCTGATGGTGGAAATAAAGGACGGTAAGTTGCAAGTTTATTCATCCGCATCATTTGATGATTATGCGGTAGTGCCACTGGAAAAATTAAGCGGGGAAGATATGGTACCGCTCAAAGATTGGACGAACGAGACTCAATGAGAAAGCGTTACGGCAGAAAGACTGACGCTAACCAAAAGGATATTGTGCGAGCCTTGAGAAAGTGTGGTCGTATTGTTTTCGAGATTGAGGAACCTTTCGATTTGTTGATTGACAATATCGGGGAGTGGGTGGTTATGGAAGTGAAGAACCCTGAAACACACGCAAGGCAGAAGGGCGGCAGCAAAATGACCAAGAAGCAACTTGACATTCTTGAGACTTTATCGGCAAAGGTTCTGGTAGCAGAAACGGTGGATGAGGCACTGAATCTGGTCATTAAGAGATATTGATGAGTCAGAGTCTAATGCAATATTGGGAACGAAAGCACAATGAATCGTGGATTGCCCGATGGCACCGCCTTACGGATAATAGTCCGAAAGACAGCCTCAAGGCCACAAAGCATCTGAATTGTGGTGCTATAGGTATGGGCAGAATGATAGGTAGTGATGCCTGCACGAAAAGCAGTCAGGAGTTCAAGAATAATGAACAAGGCTGATAAATCCCGCATGCAAGCCATCAAGGATTCAGGGTGTATCTGCTGCTTACTCGCTACAGGTAAGACCCAAGCCCCAGACGTACACCATCTTACGGCAGGCGGGCGCAGAGATGGTCACCAGGCGACTATCGGACTGTGCCCATTTCATCATCGTGGACTATTGAACGGCGTGTCAAAACAGATGATGTCAGGACTTGTCGGACCCAGTTATGCATGGGGGCGGCGAGGTTTTCAGCAACATTTCGGCACGGATGAACAGTTATTGAAGATTCAGAACATGATATTGGAACGATTTACTGAATTGCCGTGGCATGATTATGCAGTGCCGTACCTTGTTGTACGTGAGGCCAAACAGATGTGGGCTACCAGATAAGCAAAAATACTGTATTATGTCAGTATGTCAACAAACCAACACAATTATGGACGGGGAAGCAATCACTGCACAGCTAATATGCAATCGTATCTACGCGATTACGGTTGACGGGCTGCTGTGTGAACTGGAGCGCATCTGTGAAGAATATCCTGATACTGACGTTGATTCTGATAGCGTCATCAGCCCTTGCACTACCGCCGTATGACGTAACCGTCACATTTTCGGCCCCTGCGGGCGGTGGTGCCCCGGACGGATTCAACTTCTACGTCGATGATTGTGCCGTTACAGGTCCAATTGCTGCGCCTGTTGGCTCGGTGGTTTCGGGTCAAACCTTTCCCGCGCTGATAACAGCAGACGGGACTTATCAGATGTGCGTGAGGGCATTCAATACAGCGGGTGAGAATCCAGATCCGGGACAGGTGGCAAATGTGACCATCAATGACCTGCCTATTCCTGGCCCCATCCAAAATTTAGGCATTATTGTGACCTGCCCTACGAGTAATTGTGTTGTCGAAGTCGTTATCAATTAGACGATGCAAAACATTCCTATGCAATTGGGAAGGGCATGATAAATATTGTCCGGTTTGTGGTCGTAACATGTTTACTGATGTTGTCGAGTACCGCATTGGCGGCAACAGCGGAACTTACATGGCAGGCGCCGACTCAGAACGTAGACGGATCAGCGTACAGCAATCCGTCTCATTATACGGTACACGTTGGCTGTCAGAGTCCGGGACCACCGTACAACGAGCAAATAATAGACAACATTCCGCACACCGTCACGAATCTGACAGTGAGCGCGCTACCAGAGGGTGGAACATGTTACTTTGTTGTAACCGCAACATCCCTGATTCCAGAAACAAGTCAGTATTCCAATGAGGCAGTCAAGCAATTTGGTACACTTCAGCCTCCCGGTCCAGTCACGACCACGGACATTACGTGGCAAGAAAGTGAGCCTCCTGTAATGGCAGCACCAGTCGTAGAATCTGTTTCTTCCGATGGCAATGTGGAAAGTGGTGGCAATTCCATACCTTTCCCATCAGGTATCGGTTCGGATGAATTATTAATTATGATTCTCGGTGTACGCGCCGAAACCGTTGATGCCCATTCCGGCTGGACCTCTTTTGGCACTTCTGCCGGTTCGCTCACGCAAATGCGGGTTTTCTGGAAAGCGTCTGCGAGCGAAACAGGATCACAAACGGTTTCTTTTTCGGGTAATCCTTCGTGGTCGGGTGCTATCTATCGCATTTCGGGTGCTGCTGATCCCTCTGTCACCCCGCCCACTGTCACCCTGGACTATCTGGATTCGGATAGCGATACAAAGTCACCACCGGACCACGACGCAGGATCGTCAAAAGACTATCTATGGATTTCAGCTTTTGTTCATCGTGACGGCGGGACTATATCGTCTTATCCACACGCGGGCGGCAACCTATACGAGGATGCAAACGCTTTCCCTGCGGTTTCTGGATACGTTTACAAGCAGGCAACACAACAGACCGAAACTCCGGGAGACTTTGTAACAAGCCACTCTGCCGATTGGTCTACATGTACCATAGCAGTACATCCGACTGGTGGTGCAACAGAAGAACATTTCTTATTGACTTTAGGGGCAGGAACTTAACATGGTTGACAATGTAGCTGCGAATACTTCGGACTCAGGCGGCGCAACATTTGCCACTGATGATGTCTCCACCGTTCATTACCCGATTGGCAAGATTGCCTATGGTGCGCTGAACTCCGTAACGCTTGCATCAAGCGGGACTGGAACTGATGACGCTGGAACACAGAGGGTCACGCTTGCCACTGACATAAATTTGCCAACGGGTCCGGTGACGAATGCGGGTACGTTTGCTGTCCAGGTTGATGGCGCCGCCTTAACTGCGTTGCAATTGATAGATGACCCTGTATTTGCTGACAATGCGGCATTCACGCTAGCCACATCAAAGACGATGGTTGCTGGTGGCGTGTATCAGAACGGTACACCAGGAACCCTCGCAGACAACGATGCCGGCGCAATCCTGCTAAATAGTACTGCAGGCCAGATGGTTGAACTGATGGCGAGTTCTGCAGCAATCGGTGTTGTAGATCTTGGTGCGAACAATGACGTAACTGCCACACTAGATGCTGAAACCACCAAGGTCATTGGGTCCGTTATCTCAGCGGCTGCTGCAACTGGCGGTATGTCGTTCACACAGCTTGGCATTGCTGCTGCTGATAATGACGTTGTTATCAAGGCGAGTGCCGCAACGGTTTATTTCATATCCATTCAATCGCTTGATGCCACGCCGGTATATCTGAAACTGTTTAACCTTGCGAGTTTCACGCCAGGAACATCAAGCGCATCAATGCAGTTTATGTGCCCAGCCAACTCAACGGCGGCCAATGGCGCTGGTGTTGTCCTGAACTTTGGGGCACAGGGCATTCAGTTTGATACCGGACTCTGTGCGCTCATTGCAACGGGGTTCGCTCTTGCTGATAATACTGCTGTGAGTGCAAACGAGGTCATCGTACAAATCGGGTGGGAATGATATGTTTCATATAACCACGTTAATTTTTATGACATTCTGGACTGGCGCCGATGAACCATCTGCCGGCGGCAGGGTCATGTCGAGTCTTGCATCCAGTGGTGGACTAGCCCATAAGGGTGGAATAGCAGGTAAGGGCGGTGGGTTAGCAGGATGATGGACTACACAATAGATGACGTAATCAATATACCGTTTACGACGCGAGCATTTGCCACCGGCGTACCAACAGTATTAACCGGCGCACAAACAGTAGAGATATACGAAGACGCCAGCATTACCCCAATTGTGGAGGGGGCCAGTAAACTTGTTCTGACCATCGACCTGAATAGTATAGTTGGCTTCAATATGGCTACCGCAACCCTTTCAGCGGCAAACGGGTTTGAGGTTGGCAAGCATTACACGCTAATCATCAAGACGGGTACGGTAGGTGGAGTTTCGGTAGTTGGTGAGGTAGTTGGTGAGTTTACTGTCGGATTCCATGCCGCAACCGTTGACCTGGCTAACGCTACTGATGGACTTGGCGCGCTATCTACTGACATTGGAACGGCTCAAGCTGACCTCAATACAATCACTGGAACTGCCGGTGTTCTCATAGGTACAGATGCAGCTAACGTCACTGAAATCTCTGATGCTGTCTGGGATGAAGCCACAAGCGCTCATGCTATAGCGGGTAGTTTTGGTAAGTCTGCCGCTGATGTTCTGGTGGACACCGCTGACATCCAACCCAACTACGCAACTGAGGCGAAACAGGACACCGCACAGACAGACTTGAACACAATCACCGGAACAGCGGGCGTTCTCATAGGCACAGATGCGGCCAACGTGACAGAGATTAGTGATGCGGTTTGGGACGAGGTATTAACGGGTGGAAACCATAATATCGCCACCTCCGCTGGTCGCAGACTCAGAGCACTGAACGACTTCGGGCAGTATGAAGGTGGAGCCGTTTGGTATGACGATGTAAACGGAGCGGCAGGAGCGACTGACTTTGAAAACGGCACCGTCAACAATCCGTGTTCGGCGGAAGCTGATGTAGTTACCCTGCTGGCGAGCCTGGGATTGACCACGGTCCATTGCGCACCGGGCAGCACCTATGTTATGGCGTCCACCTATAATAATAATGTTTTCGAGGGTGAAAACTGGACACTACAACTGGCGAGTCAGGATGTTGCCGGAACAGTCATTATAGGCGCGGCGGTATCTGGTATTGCGACTGGCGTCGGCACAACTCAGCAGTTCAAAGGTTGCATCATGGGTGCGACCTCGATAATCAAGGGTACTCACTACATAAATTGCGGGTTTAGTGGTACGCAGACGCTAACCGAGGCTGGTGATATATTTTTCGACCAGTGTCACTCCGCTGTAGCGGGTACAGGCAGTGTTACCTTCGACTTTGGTGCAGCCCTTAATTCCTCAAATCTGAACGTAAGACACCATTCAGGCGGATGGACTATAGCCAATATGGGCGCGGGTACAGGAACCTATAGCGCGTCATTTGAGGGCGATGGGCAGATAGTGTGGGCGGCATCGTGTAGTGCCACAAGTAACGCAAGCATACGTGGTAACTGGAAGATAACCGATAATGCTAGTGGAGCCGTAACAGAGACTCTGGACGATAACCAAGTTGGTGTTGACCAGATTGGAACCGCTGGTGCTGGATTGACCAATCTCGGTGGAAGTAGCAACGACTGGAATACGGTAGTTCCTGACGCTGCTGGTGTTGCGCCAACTGCTGCCGAGGTTGTAAACGAGTGGGAGACTCAATCTCAGGCAGACCCAACGGGATTCCATGTCAACGTATTGGAGGTTAGCGGTACAGCCGAAGACCTACCGACCGCAACGGCATTAGCGGTTGTGGATGCCAATGTTGATACGATGGTTGCAGGGCTTGTGACTGGTGCATTTGAAGGAACTCCCACTACTACGGTTATGCAGACCAACCTGGCCGAGGCGACAGATGATCATTACAACGGTGCTGTGCTTATCATCACATCAGGCAACGGACTAGACCAAAGAACAGATATTACTGATTATGCGGGTGCAACCGGAACGCTGACTGTAACAGCGGTGGCAACTGCTCCGGTGGCAACGGATACATTCAAGATAGTCTGACATGGCATATTTAGATGCTGTATCAAGGATGGGGCTAGAAGGTAGTCCCGCCCGTCAATACGCAGGCTTTGCTGCAGCAGCATCAGCGGCAATCACAGGCGGTATAACCGAGGCACAAGCGGTTGCTGGTGGTGAAACCTTTACAGCAGAATTGACCGCTGACACGTATCTCGCTGCGGGAACAGGTCCAATAGGGTCCATAGCTAATACTCAAGCCCTTATTGATGGGATTGTGAGCGCACAGGGCGAGGCGGCAGGATGGAATGCTGTGAGGTCAAGTATTGCCGTAACTGACATCACACGAACATCCGACACAGTAGCCACATTGACCCTGCCGGCCCTTGCTTACTCGATAACCGCTGACGAAACACTGACCTGGACGATCCCGGCAGAGGCGGTGGCGGGCTCTGACGCTATTGTTGGTGCTCCGACGATCACCATTACGAACGCTGCTGAAGCAGTGCCGGAGGTTACGGGTGGTGGATGGGCAGCACTCAACTGGTACGACGGATACCGACAGAAAAAGCGTAGAAGGGAGAAAAGGCGAGATGAAATCCTTGAGGAAATCGAGGAAATCAGGGATGAGACAGACGCTGAAATAGCCCAACTACTGCATAAACAGATTGAGGTCGATGCCAGGGAGACTGAATTAGCTGAACTCGAGGCTATGGTCCAGTCGAGCTATACCAGAAAACAGGCTGAAAAGGCCGCTGAATACAACCAAAAGGTAGCAAAGGCATATGTAAGGGCAGCAGCACAGGCTAGTTTCTCTGCTGTTGAGGCATTTGAACGTGAGATGGAACAACTGCGCGAGGAAGAAGAGTTCCTGTTCCTGGCAATAGCACTACTGCAATGATCATATCCGTACCACATTCAGGCACTCGTTCGCTCAGAGAGCATCTTAAGGTTGATGGTTACTGGCACTGGGGACTAAATGACACAGACATAAATTCATTCACAGGTCATGCCGACATACCCATACGAAACCCTGTAGATATAGCACGGTCATGGGATGCCAGATATCCCACTGAAGAACATAAGGGCGCTGATAATATGCTGCAGCGCATGGACAGTATGATGGCATTCATTAACGACCACCCGGACCATAAGCTATGGCGATGTGAAGACCTGACAACCAATATCGGCAAGGGACCAGACAAAACAAATGAACCAACAGAACGAACAGAGGCGCTGAAATTATGGCTGTCTGGTGCTAATATGGCATTCTATGAACAGCACTATCCTGACCTACAGAGGCAAATCTAATGGCTGACCAGGTAGAAATACAACTGCCAAAAACCCGCTTCTCTGAGGGCACTAACTTCACAGCACTGGTAAAGTTCAGAGACAGAGCAACACTGGCAGCCTCAACACCAACAACAATTCATTACCGTGTCGATGACCTCACATCCAGCACAAAGATTACAGACTGGACATCAGTATCAGCAGCAGCCAACGTCAGCATTGCCCTTAGTTCAACTGAGAACTCCATACAAGGACACTCAAACCGGGTAGAACGCAAACAACTACTGGTAAAGGCAGACAGTGGACTAAGCACTCAAGCAATGGGTCAAGTCGTATGGCAGGTGATAAACCACTACGGAATAGGCACCTGAAATGAGGCTGTTTAAGGCTAATTTATTGTTAATGAAATCAACAGCATAGGACTTGACTTAAGTGGCTAAAAGTGGAGGACAACCCGGCAACAAGAATACATTCAAGGGTAACGAGTGGTCGAAGTCCTTAAAGCGAGCTATGGCGCGACTTGCCGCAGCAGATGGTGAAGACAGGGTTTCATGGCGCAGAGGTCTTGATAAGGCAGCAGACAAGGTAGTTGCAGCAGCATGTGAAGGTCAGAAGGATGCATGGCAGGAAATAGCCAACCGTATCGAGGGCAAGCCCAGACAAGGTGTTGACCTGGATGCCAATGTTGATGTCAATGCCAGAATAGAGAAGATCGTCAATGAGATAGTCGATTAAGTGCGTGGCAGAACCCTCAACACCAAGACAGCCAGGGTGTTTGTGCCATTATTGGAGCCGGCCAGATACAAGGGCGCTCATGGTGGCAGGGGAAGTGGCAAGTCACATTTCTTTGCTGAACGATTGGTAGTCGATAGTTGCAATGAACCTGGAGACAATGCCGGCGAAGGACTCAGGTCTGTCTGTATTCGTGAGGTACAAAAGGATTTAGCCCAGTCAGCCAAACTGCTTATCGAGCAGAAGATGTCGAAACTCGGTGTTGGTGAGAGTGATGGGTTCAAGATATTTCGTGACCACATCCAGACTCCAGGTGATGGGATAATCATCTTCAAGGGCATGAACGATTACACCGCTGACTCCATAAAGAGCCTGGAGAATTTTAAGAGGGGTTGGTGGGAGGAATCACAAACCGCGACATCCCACAGTTTGAAGCTGTACAGGCCCACATTCCGGGCAGATGGTTCGGAGCGTTGGTTCTCATGGAATCCACGCAGAAAGACTGACCCTGTTGATATGTTGCTGCGCGGTCCTGAAAAACCTACTGGTGCTGTGGTCATTGAATCGAACTGGAACAACAACCCATTCAAGCCGGCAGAGCAGGAACAAGAGCGTAAAGACACACTGAGAACCGATCCTGACCAATATCCTCATATTTGGGACGGTCACTATGTAAGTCTCATTGAGGGAGCCTATTACGGGAAGTGCTTAACCGAGGCACGGCAGGCCAATCGTATTGGCAATGTTGCTGCTGACCCATTGATGACTTATCACGCATTCTTCGATATTGGTGGAACAGGTGCCAAGGCTGATGCTGTGGCTATATGGATAGCGCAGTTCATCGGTAAGGAAATACGAGCACTGAACTACTACGAGGCAGTCAGCCAGCCACTTGCAACACACCTGACATGGATGCGTGAGGAAGGATACAAGCCTGGAAACACCAAGATATGGCTACCGCACGATGGAACCCAGGGCGACAAGGTGTTCGATGTTAGCTATGAATCTGCTATACGTGCCGCACAGTACGAGGTTGAGGTAGTTCCGAACCAGGGCAAGGGCGCGGCTAAGATGCGGGTTGAGTCAGGCCGGCGATACTTCCCAAGCATCTGGTTCAATGAGGCTACGACATCTGGTGGTGTTGATGCTTTGGGTTGGTATCACGAGAAGAAGGACGAGAACAGAGACATAGGATTAGGCCCAGAACACGACTGGTCGAGTCATGGTTCAGATGCCTTCGGCTTGATGTGTGTGGCTGCAGAGCAGATAATGACCGGAACGTCAATTATAGACAACCCATACAAGGGGTTTGAAAGTGGATACGCAGCATAATGGCTGACATGAGAAAGACGGCAAACAAGGACCTGCTGGTTAAAATACGTGGCAGGTACACCATCATGTTCGATGCAGACCATGAGAACCGATTGCAGGGCATGCAGGACCTGAAGTTTGCCCTCATTCCTGGTTGGCAGTGGGAAGACAACATGAAGCAGGAGCGTGGTCTACGTCCCTGTTATGAGTTCAACAAATTAAGACCCTACGGCAAGCGCATCATCAACGAGATGAGAGCTAACAGGCCACAGGGTAAAGTCCGTGCTGTTGAGGGCGGCGATGTTGAAACCGCTGAAATCAATGAGGGACTTGTCAGGAATATCTGGAATGTATCCGATGGCGATACGATCATTGACTACGCTGCTGAGTATCAAATTAACGCAGGGTATGGTGCATGGCGTGTTGATACTGAATATGCCGATGACAGCATGTTCGAGCAGGACATCTGCATCAAGTCGATTGAGAACCCGTTTTGTTTGTACTGGGACCCATCAGCAAAGGACTCGTTAAAGCGTGATGCTGAAGACTGGATACTGACTGAAAAAGTATCACACAGGGCATTCGAGGCTAAGTACGGCACAAAGGCCCAAAAGAGTAACTTCGAAGATGCGCTCGAGTTTGATGATGATGAGGACTGGCAAGACGATGACACGGTGCGTGTTGGTGAATATTGGTACAAACAACCTTACAAGAAAGAACTCTGGAAAGTACAGATGGATGATGATGTACTGGTGGTTGATTCCGAATCGGATGAAGCGCGGGGCATTCCAAAGAAGGCAATCATTGACCGTCGTGAGGTAATGACCAACAAGATTATGTGGTGTGTTGTCTCTGGCAGTGCAATCCTCGAAGGTCCATCTGAATGGGCTGGCAGCCACTTTCCGTTCGTGGTGGTGTTCGGTGATTACGTTGTTATTGATGGCAGACCGTACTGGTGGGGCTTGCCACGCTTTGCAAAAGATGCGCAACGCTCATACAACATCAGTCGTACAGCCATTGAGGAAACCATAGCTCAAGCACCCAAGTCGGTATTCTGGGCAACACCAGACCAAGCTAAGGGATTGACAGATCAGTGGGCAACAGCACACAAGAAGAACCTGCCATACATGCTCTATAACCCTGATGTGAAGGCGCCCGGACCACCAGCACGAATGGGTGGTGCTGATATTCCCATTGCACTTATGCAGCAAGCAGCGATTGACTCTGAAGACTTGAAGGAGGTCATTGGACTACCTGATGCCTCGATGGGTCGCAGTGGTGATGAGAAGTCAGGACGGGCTATTTACGCAAGACAACAGCAGGGACAGATAGCAACCTTCAACTTTCCTGATAACCAGGCAAAGGGCATTGGCAGGACATTTGAAATCATCATTGACCTGATTCCTGAGGTTTATGATACAGAACGGGAACTGCGTGTACTGGGTTCTGATGGTTCTGAAAGCTATGTTGAAGTGAACAAGGTGGTGTTCGATCCTGTTGAAAACCGGGCTGTACGTGTGAACGATTTGGCACAGGGCAAGTATGACTATGTGATTACATCAGGTCCGAGTTTCAGCACATTACGACAAGAGGCGGCAGAAACTTACATGTCACTCACACAAGGTATGCCTGAACTGATGGGTGTTGCCGGCGACTTGATTATGAAGTCAATGGACTTGCCTTATGCTGAAGACATTGCCGACAGGTTGAAGACACTGCTGCCACCACATATCCAGCAGATGATTGACAAGGACCAGGATATCCCGCCAGAAGTGCAGCAAATGATGCAGCAGGCAGAGCAAGCTATGGCCCAGGTGCAGGAATTTGGGTCATTGGTTCAAGCAGCGGCTCAAGAACTTGAAGAAGAGAAGTCTGTCAGTGAGCAGAAGAAGGCAGAGATTCGTACAGAACTTGCCCAACTTAAGCAGGCAGAGGCTGAGTTCAATGCTCGAATAGCGCAGGAAATGTCCAAACTTGTGAAAGAAGGCGCCAACCTGACGCAGAAAGAGGCCAATCTTGTGGTCAAGGGTGCCGAGGTCAAAGAGGCATCTGTTGCTGCTGGTGTATCGCTCGAGCAGCGTGAGACAGGTGCAATGGAGCTATCTGTCAAGGTTGATGACGTCCTTTCGCAGTTTATGACACAGGCAGACCAGGCTATTGGTGTGATGCGGCAACAGGCTGATGATGCTGACATTAAGATTAACCGCAAGGTGATTGGCGGAAAAACCTCTCGTGAGGGTGGTAGACTCACCGCAGAGGTAGAATTTGATGATGGCAGCATGAAGAGTATCAGTGCTGTCAGAGACAAAGGTGATTTAAGAATAGTTCCTGACTCCGAGGAATAATCGGAGGTTAAAATTCGCCGGGAGGCGCAACACTTGAGGGTGTATCCAGATGGCAGAGGTAGATGAAGGGTATGTAGCAACAGACCCGAATTTTGGTGCAGACGCGAGTTCGGAAACGGCTGATGAACCTGTAGAGGTGGATGCCAAAGCAGCAGAGGCAGAACCGGAACCGGAAAGCGAAGGTGACTCACCACCACCCGACGAGCAAAACGTCGAGGAAAAAAGCGATACGTTTCAAAAGCGTATAGATAAGCTGACTGGAAGTTTCAGGGAATCTGAAAGAGAGGGTGATGCACTACGGCAGGAGGGGTTGGCTAAGGATAAGCGAATAGCTGAACTGGAACAGCAAGCCGAGCCGCAGCAACAAGCAAAAACCCTTGCAGACTTTGAATATGATGAAGACAAGTACCGGGCCTATGTGTTTGATGAGGCGCGTTCAATTGCTGAGAAAGCAGCAAAGCGTGTGCTACAGGAACAGCAAACGGCAGTCCGGGTTGATGAAGTCACAGAGAAGTTTGCACAAAGAGAGAAAGACTTTGCCAAAACTGTTGATGACTATCTTGAGGTAACTCGAGACAAGAGTCTTAAAATCAGCGAATCGATGGCAGGGGAAATACGTAATCTCGACATAGGTCCACAAATGGCCTATCACCTGGCTAACAACCCGGATGAGTCAAGACGTATATCCAAACTGTCAGACCGTGAAGTTGTGCGGGAAATGCAGTTGCTTGAGACAACTATGCGTTCCGAGATGGCAAAGGCAAGCAAGAAGGTCAGTGATGCACCGCCGCCGCCGGCAAAGATTCAGGGAAGGGAACCCGGAATGAAGACGGCGACTACCGATCCACGTTCGGACAAGATGTCGGACAAGGAATGGTTCGCAGCGGAAGACAAAAGAAATGCAAAACTGAGAGGTTAGCCAATGGCTAGTACTACAATTCTCACGCCAACCATGATTACTCGGAAGGCATTGGACGTTCTGCACCAGAAGTTGAATTTTGTTGGTAACGTCAATCGCCAGTACGATGATCGGTTTGCTGAGACAGGTGCCAAGATCGGAACCAGTCTTAATATTCGGATGCCTCCGAAGTACGTCGTTAAGACCGGTGCCAGTATCTCGCACCAGGACCACACTGAAAGGTCAACTCCGTTGACGGTCAGCAGTCAGTACCATGTAGACGTTTCGTTTACTACGGTCGAACTGACGATGGACCTGGATGACTTTTCTGACCGTGTGATTGACCCGGCAATGGCTCAGTTGGCCGCGAAGATTGAGGGTGATGCTTTTGCTGTCGCCTACAAACTCGTGAACAACTACACCAATGCCAGTACCGACGCTTTGATGACTTACAAGGCTTTCCAGCAGGGTGGTGCGAACATCACCAACCAACTGGGACCACTGTCACAGCGTTGTGCTTGTCTATCTCCTGACTCACAGGTTGAATTTAATGATGCCGTTAAGGGTCTTTTTCAATCCCAGGAGAACATTCGCAAGCAATACCGTGAAGGTATGATGGGTCGTACGGGTGGTTTCGATGTGTATGAAAATACACTTGTTCCAAGTCACACCACGGGTTCATTTGCTGGTTCTGCGCTTACAAACGGCACAGCATTGGGAACGGCAACGACTACTGCAAACACCTGGGTATCCCAGACCGACCTGTCAGTTGATGGTGCTACATCGACCACCAACCTGACTGCCGGTGACATTATTACAATGTCCGGTGTTTACGATGTCCACCCCGAGACCAAGACCACTCGTGGAAAACTCAAATCGTTCGTTGTTCAGACTGCGGTCACGCTTACGACTGCTGCAACGGCATACACAGTAACGGTCAAACCCGGATTCATTTATGGGTCTGGAAACGCTTACCAGAACTGTGCATTGAGTGGTGTTTCTGATACGGACGGACTGACCTGTACCCTGATTGGTGCAGTGTCCAGTGGCTTCGGTCAGGACTTGCAATTCCACAAGGATGCGTTCGTGTTCGCGACTGCTGACCTTGAGGATGTATCACGTTATGGTGCCTGGGGTGCTCGCGCCCAGAAAGACGGCATCAGTATGCGTGTAGCAAGGCAGTACACGATTGCGGATGATTCTGTTCCGTGTCGTATTGATGTGTTGTGGGGATTTGCGGGTTTGTACCCGGAACTCGCCAATCGGCACATGTATGAATTGGACCTGCTCTGAGGTTGATTCTGGGGGGCCTCTTCGGGGGTCCCCTTTTTTTTGGAAGGTTGCATGAAAAAGAAAGACAAGAAGGAAATCCCCCACGTTTACGTAGCTACGCCCGCTTATGATGGCAAGGTCGATTGTGATTTTGCCTCATCACTGGCTAATGCTGCGTTCGGTTGTGCTGTACTTGGTGTGAGAATGACGGCAGCAACGATGGGCAACAGTTGCTTTATTGACCTGTCACGCAACATGTTCGTGAGGATATTCCTTGAAGAACACAAAGACTGTACGCACCTGTTCTTTGTTGACAGTGACCTGAAGTTCGAAACACGGGCACTGCCTGAACTGGTACGAAACTGCACCCCGGAACGTCCTGTTGTTGCTGGTGCTTATAGGCGCAGGAATGCAGATGTTGAAGACTATCCTATCGTGTGGTCGCCACATCCTGAAATGAAGGGTGAGAACGGTGAGGATACTTTGTGGCTCGATGAGGATGATTGGCTACAGGCAGACAGGGTTGCTACTGGTTTTCTGTGTATACGCCGCGAGATTCTTGAGGAAATGGCAGCAGATGCCCAAAAGGTGGTGGTGCAGAACCAGGCGCCTATTCCACGATTGTTCTATACCTACATTGACGATGAGGGCCGCTTTGTTGGTGAGGACTTTGCATGGTGTACAGACTACGTAAAACGCTATAACAAGAAAATCAGCGTGTGGACTGACTTTGACTTTGAGCACGGCAAATTGCCTTGTAACTATGCCAAGTGGCTACGTCGTGAGGTTGAGAAATTCAAATGGAACCGGGAGAACCCGGAACCGAAATTAGGGCAAAAGCGCAGGGGTGTGGCGTAATGGAATTATTGATTGGGTGCGGAAACCAACGCAAGAAACAGGTCACTATTCCCGATATACCAAAGCAGTGGACTGAGCTTGTGACGTTGGATATTGATGAATCATGCAATCCAACCTACTGCCATGACCTGACCAACCTGCCGCTACCGTTCGATGACAATATGTTCGATGAAATACATGCCTATGAGGTTCTCGAGCATACCGGTGCGCAGGGTGACTGGAAATTCTTCTTTAACCAGTTCTACGAGTTCTGGCGCATATTAAAGCCCGGTGGTTATTTGATTGGCACGAGTCCAATGTGGGATTCAATGTGGGCATGGGGTGATCCTGGTCATACACGAATAATCAGTTCAGGTTCTCTGGTGTTCCTGTCGCAGAAAGAATACACCGCACAGGTTGGTAAGAATGCGATGACAGACTATCGTGCCTACTGGGAGGGTGATTTTGACCTGGTTGGCAAGGAGGAATCAGAGGAAACGTTCGGGTTTGTGCTGCAAGCAGTGAAGTGACTGACTTTTTTGATGAGTTGGAAAAGACATCGTCGGCAGAGGATTACTTCGATGAAATGCGCCGCAACTACATGCACCAACCCAACGAGATAAGCCTTGAGACATTCTCGTATTGCAATGCAAGCTGTACCTTTTGTCCTTATCCTGTTCTCGAGCGCAAGGGCGATAGAATGCCTGATGAACTCATTGACCGTGTTATTGGTGAGATGTCTGAGTTCCAGGTGCCGTTCTACTTCTCGCCATTCAAGGTAAACGAACCACTGCTTGACACAAGGCTTGAGAGTATTTGCCAGCGTGTTGATGCCCAGACTATTGCCAGTACCCGGATATTCACCAATGGGGCCGCACTAACGCAGCGTCATATCGACTGGATTGGTTCATTGAGCCGACTACAGCATCTGTGGATCTCGTTGAACTATCACGACCAGGATGAGTATCAGCGGGTTATGGGGATACCGTTCGAGAAGACAGCAAAACGGCTTGATAACCTGCACGGGCAGGGGTTTCCGTATGAGGTGGTGTTGAGTACTGTTGGCTTTCCAAATGAGGTCTTCAGGAATTACTGCTTTGACCGTTGGCCTGAATTTACCTCGGTTGCAATACAAAAGTCTGAATGGTTGGGGTACACTGACTCACAGGTCGATACTGTGCCGGTCACGCCGTGCTCGAGGTGGTTTGATTTATCGGTCATGTCTTCTGGCGTAGTGTCATTGTGCTGTATGGATGGTGAGGGGCAGTTCCCATTGGGAGATATCACCAGGCAGACACTTTTAGAGGTGTATAATTCACCAAACTGGCGACGAAGGAGGGAGCAGATGTTAAGCCGGCAGGCTTATCCTGCTTGTGAAGTCTGCACATACTAGATGTCAATCACAAATTTAGAGGTTATTGATGATGCGTTAAAGGGTCTCAATGTCATATCCGAGGTCGCAACTGCATCAGCAGAACAAGGCAAGTACGTACTGACAAAGCTCAACCAGATGATGGAAATGTGGCGTGAAGACGGCATTTCTGTTGGCTTTTTTCCCCAGTCTGCGACCACAGAGACTTGTCCAGTCCCCGACTATGCTGAACTTGCTGTCATTTCATCCCTGTCCGTTGTGATTGCGCCCAAGTACGGTGCGTCATTATCACCGGAACTGGTAGCGATTATCGACAGGAGCTATACGGCCCTGTTGAGAAAGTCTTTGTCAGAGAAACTGGACAATACCGATATGTCACACCTGCCTATTGGTCAGGGTCATTTTGGCACCCGTTACGACATTACGACTGATAACTAATGGGCAACCTCTTCGACGGGTCCGATGAAGACTTCCAGGTCAATCTTGGCAAGAACTTCAATTCCTTGATGTATGCCAAGAACACAGCCAATGCCGTAGGTGGTGGTATTAAGTCTATGTACGAAGTGCCTACCACGATTGCAACAGGTCTTGCTGGTCAAACTGTTGGCGCACTCGGTGGACTGGCTACCATGAAAGCCCCAGATCGTGATGAGTCCGGTGCTTATATTAAGGGCACTGGTCGAGGTATTGACCATGTCGTGAAGTCGATAGAGGCTGGCGCTGAGAAGATGACAGTGATGCCGAGGTCCGAGGTTGGACAGAATGCACTGGTTGCTGCTGGTGAAGGTATGCAGAAGGTGGGAGATGCTCTATTGCCTGCCCGTGAGTGGCTCGAGGCTAAAGCTGTTGAGATGGGTATCCCGACTGAGGTTGCTGCGGCAATCTGGACAGTTGGTATTGTTGGTGCAGAAACACTAAGTCCAAGCAAGTTTGTGCCAAAGGGTGCGCTGCTGAAGTTTGCAAAAGAGGCTAGTGCATTCAAGGCAAAACTGGCGAAGGACACGGGTGTTGATATTAATGCGCTGGGTCCGATATTTGATGACGTTAAGCCCAATGTACCGCAGAAAGCACTACCCGCATTCAAGACAGATGTAGCGGATAACGCACTACTCGACAGTGAATTTGCTGTAAAAGCACTGGAACCTGACGTAAGAGCACAAGGTGCAGCAGCAGTGGGTGCGGGCAGGGGTGATAAACAGCGCGGATCCATAAAAGTAACGGACGATGATATCAAGGGTGTGAATGCCCTGGAGACTGTTGCGAGCAGGAGTGTACTTACTGACTATCCAACACTGTCACAGGACATCAAGAACCTGTGGGAGATGTTCGATGGTGATCCAAGCAAGGTCCGTGAAAGGATCATGTCTGCTCCGATTACTATGGACGCGCAACAAAAACTGATTACTGAACTGACTACCCTGGTTGATACGCAACCGTCGAAGAAAAGGAGTGCAGCAGAGTACAAGAAAGAGTGGGATGAGTGGCAAGAGGAATGGAAGACAGAAGAATGGACTGATGCCGATCTGGAAGAGTACATAGAATTTCACATAGCAGATGAAGGTTCAGTTGAGGGTGTTGCCAAGTGGGCCGAGGAAATGCTGGATCCACCAAGGTCAGATGTTGTCGATCGCATTAGGAACTGGAAAAACCAACGCGGCTCAGTCAAGACCATAGATGACGATACAAAGGGTGTAAACGCACTCAAGACTGCAGGTGGTAGGGGGGCGGTAGAAAAGATTAGTCCTGCATCGGCTGATGTTGTTGCATCGCAATCCAGAGCAGATGAACTGATGTCGGAGGTATCAAGGCTTGATCGTGTGCTTGATGCCTTTGAGGATGGCATACCGGGGATTGGCAGGAGAGTGCAGACAGGTCAACGTCCTAGTGTTGACGATGTACGCAAAGCACTTGAGTCAAAATCGTTTACTGGCGACATTCCAAATATAAAGATAGATGGTCAGGAGATGAGCATTAGAAACCCCAATGATGCAGTGCGCCTGTATGAGCAAGCACTAAATCAAAGGAATGCAGCAGACAAAGAGTTTGGCGCCGTTATGAATGCTATATCTAGTGGCAAAGAACGGGTCAGTCGCACAGCAGATAACGCACTCAAGCGTGACAAACCATGAAGATTAATTTACCCATCATGTCCTACGAGTTACGCTCAAGCCCAGCGAGTTCATCCCGCCTTGTGAACTGCTTTGCTGAACAACTCCCACCGGACGCTAGAAACCCCGTTGCCATTACCCGTGCTCCTGGTATCAAAGCATGGACAACTGTCGGTAG
>Ga0255048_10000836_pt1 | contig 22594 bp, 39 predicted proteins | sample JV7_2_2_MG_FD_183619 | JGI IMG/M metagenome (GOLD analysis project Ga0255048, IMG submission 183619) | Seawater microbial communities from Jervis Inlet, British Columbia, Canada - JV7_2_2 | ecosystem: Environmental > Aquatic > Marine > Inlet | place: Canada: British Columbia | collected 2016-10-06
ACCCCATCAGGCGTATTATTTTTAATCCCTTTTTCTATCTGGTCCTGGCGCTTACCCTCGTGCCCTAGAGCGTGTACAAATTCACCTTGTTTTTGTGTTTTTTTAGCGTCATAGTAGGTGTCATCTTTGCCTGGGTTACCATCCGTAAACGCCGTAGCTTTATCCTTTCTTATACCATTAGAATCTGTAGAATTTGGTTCTAGGTTTTCGTAAAAATTCGACTCTGCAGAATCTACCCCGCGTATATTCGTGTAGGTCTCGTTAAATTTGTCTGCTACATACTGCCTGTCCTCTATACTGTGGTTTTGGGGATTGGCTATTATGTCTAATTCCTCTGCGTCCATTTGGGAAAGAGACTCTCTAAACGCTGTTTTATCCTGGTATTGATCTAAAGATCTACTAGAGGCTAAATCCCCTACGGCATCCTTTGTTCTGGATGTAGCAAGTTTAGTATTACTATAAATGTCTTTAACATCTTCAATCTCTTGCTTTACCTCTTCTATATCAGTGGGGATGCTGAGATTCATATTGAGGTTTCGTTGCATCAATCTAGCCTGCAGACCACTAGCCATAAATAAACACAATAAAATAACAGTTAAACGTTTCATTTTTCACCTCTTTGTTTTTTTAATTGTGACACAAGCCTTTTACTTTTTTCTAGCTCTTCTTGTGTTTGAGGCGTAAAACCAAGATCTCTAGCTTTTTTTATCAATTTAAACATTTCGTTATCATAAAAACCGTATAAGTCCTCACTAGGATAACGACTTTCTTTCTCGTTATCCCTTAACCTACGATAGATATAGGCTTTGTTGTGTATTGCGATGATATTTCTAGGGTTGTATTTTAGCGATAGGTCACAAAAAAACATGCCTTTTCTAAGATTATTTGTATCAATGTAGTGGGCCTGTAGATTATCCAATAATGTAGCAATAGCTTCTTTTTTTGATAACCTATTCATATACGCACCAGTTAAATAGCCCTCTTTGTTGTCTCTTTTAATAAACGTATCAATATTACCTGCTTTGCCGTCGATTGTGGTTTCTGCGTAAGCCCAGGTGTAATCTGTGCCTTGTAGCGCCACTGCCATATGATTAGGTCCAAGCACTAAAGCAACGGGTACTTTTAACATATCTAGGATTGAATAGTAGTATACCGACATCGTGACACAATCGCCCTCACCAGTATCGATTAAATGATCTAAGTATTTATTTTCTCTAGTGGGGTCCCCATTTTTACTAACGTCATAAACAAGAGGTTTAAACTCGTTCCACTCCCCAGACTCGTACATAAACTTAACTGTCTTTTTAAAATCTACTGTACTTTTGTTCTCCATTAGATACAAGTTGGTTCCTGCCTGCTTAATCTGACTTAGGTAATGATCCACATCGATTTCGGGTCTTAGCACCCTATCGATTAACAATTTACCTTTAACAACGCTGATTTTATGCTCTGGAGTCTTCAAGTAATCTACAACGTCTTGTATTCGCTGATGCTCAGATGCATTTATTATTCCAAAAGAAATAATAATAAAAAAAATAAATCTCATTTGATAAGTTCGTCTACAGATATTCCTAAAGCTGCTGCTATCTCACTTACGATAGATATTCCTGGATTCTTAATCGTCCCAGATTCAATTTTATAAATAGAGGCCTCTGAAACACTTACCTGCTTTGACAAATCAATAACACTCATCTTTTTTTTAAGTCGAACACTCTTTATTTTATCTCCAATATTCACGGGCTTATAATATAGGTAAGTCACATAGTTTTCAAATCTCTATTGATTGTATTATAATGCTTAACTATAATACAGTGATCAATAAAAAAGGAGATAGAATGAAAAAATTATTTAATTCTTGCGAAGAAGCAATACAATTTGGCCTTAACTCAAAGGATACACCTGAAGAGATAGGGATTTTATGCCAAAAATTTATAGATCTCGTCAACCAAGATGTAGCAAATATACAAAAAAATATTAAGCTTTACACAGAAGTCTGTGTCGAATTTCTAAGTCATCAATAAAAAAGAAAGTTGAAAACTGCTGACGGTGGTGGCGGTAGGGTTAGTTCCTATGCGATTTTACCCTCTTTCAAGGAGGATCTCTTTTTTGATGAACAATCTAGCCATACAATAAAGGGAACCTGACCACAAACATCTGAATAAGGAATACCCCTGTATGTGCTTTTATTTCTTGGCCTATTATTTTTATAGGTAACTCTATTCTCCTTTAACATCCATTTATGATTATTGTCTGTGTAAAAACGTCTTAGTTCATCTGTCTTAAATATGATAATTATTTTATCTACCTTTTTCTGATTCCCTTTATCTATAAATAAAACATGATCAGCATCTGTAGTATGTAGCCACCCCTTTCTTAAAGGGCCTATACTTTCGTCAATATTATGATCCTCTTCAAGGAAGAAATACTCATTTTCTAGGTCAAAACTTCTCTTCACCTCTATTCTACCAAGTATAGAACTGTAATAGTCGTGTCCATATCTTTCATTTCTTACATCCATATACTTAATACCATAGAATTTTAAGAAAAACTCTAATTCATCCTCACCCTTTTTACCAAATTCAAAATCTTTTTCAAAATGTACAATACTCATATCTTATTCCCCCAGTTATACCAGCCATCCTGGTCTTCGTTTCGGCTAAATAATTCTATCCGTGGCAATTCACCTACTAGCTGTGTAATTAAATTTCTTACACGCTTAGGCTTTGCACTATGAACGGTTAACGGATCATCTAAGATCTGATGTACACTATTGTTTATTCTTACGGGACTGCCTTTAGTACCAATTAAACACAGCTCGGAGTTAGACCTTGTCCAATTACCTAGCCCAAAAAAATAACCTTCACCATTTTTATTTCTTTTTACCCAATTAAACCCACATGTCGAATATGAAAACCCCCATTTTCCCATAACATCAAAGGCTTCTTCTAGAATTGGAAACGTTACCCAAAGAAATAGGATAGAATTATCAGAACTTATTTTATCTACTGGTATATTTTTAATATCATGCATTGTCATTGTTGAATAATTAAGGCTCTGGTTATGATCTCCCCCTTTATAATAATCCCAAGCAGGATCTGCATAAATAATGTCAAACTTTTTATCAGTGCTATATATATCAATATCAAAGTCGTTTTCTTTTGTTACCTGCTCCTGATATTCCTTTTCTTTAGCTTCTACAGCAGCTAACTTCTCTGTTCGTTTAGCTATCCGAATTACCCCCGATGTTGTTATTTCTTTTTCTTCTTCTATGTATTCCTCAAACGTGTCCTCTGGCATCGTTGCTATTTTTTGCCATTGGCTACTTTGATTATATGTAATACCTAAGTCTTCAAGATTATGAATGCCCCTACTAGCCTGTGAGGAGCATTCATCTTTTCCATATAAACCTGCATATCCCCCTTTATCTTTTGGTATTTCAAGCAATATTTGACCTGCCCTACGTTCAGATCTTAACTTTATCTCGCTAGCTTTTTTAATGATTTCAGGCGATTCTTTTGCTTGAACCATAGCGTACCTATACGCCTCAGCCTTATCCCTTATATTGGCTATCTCATCAATGCTATGACACTCTGCTACAGCGTTTTTCATTGCGTTAAATTTTACTAATTCCATTTAATACACCTTCTTTTTAATTTAGCCAAGCAACCTCCCCCTAAGACTGCTAATAAACCTCTTTATTTTTAGCTTTAATACTTTTAACTTTGTGTATGTGTAGACCGTTGGTTTCATTAATACCCTTTCTTTTTACTTTTGCGTTTCATCGAATATGCTATGGCTAACGCTTGTTTTAACGGTTTACCTGCTCTGCGTTCTGCTGATATGTTCTTTTTTAATGTCTTCTTGTCGGTTCCTTTGTAAAGTGGCATTTAGTACTCCTGTTATATGAATTACGCAAACAACCCATCCTTTTGCATGCGCTTCATCTCATTTTCTACTTTCTTTTCTGTATCTCTTTTACTATCTATATCGTTCTGTTTTCTGTTTTTCTTTGCTTCCCTAGCTTGATCACCTTGCGACATAAAATGACTATTTGTTTTTTTACAGTGTCGGTCTATTTCAGATACAGTAGGTTCACGATTTTCAAATACTCCGCTAACGTCCACACAACGGCCAAAACCATTAAAGCGCATACGCTGATTGCCATAGTACCTAAAAGTATCGGCACTATTACAATACTTGCAATTCGTATTAGAATCCTTCTCATGTATAGTAGTGTATATCTCATATACAGACCTGCAGGTTCTACACTTTCGATCAATCAGCATTGACTACTTGCGCCTTATATATCTTTTTTAAAAAATATTGTTTCATTTCGTGCCTACGCTTTAAATTTGGTTGAACTTCCTTACCGTTTAAAATCTGATAAAACCGTGTTCTGTCTAATTTGAGGAATGTTGCCATCTCGTCGGGTGAACAATTCGACTTATTATATAGCTCTTTTAATTCTTGATCTGGAATTTCAGACTCTACATAACTACTAGATAGAATCTGGTTCATCTGCTTCTCCATTACACTGAAACGCGTCGATAATTCCTGAAAGATTTCGTGTTGTCGTTCGAGCTGTTGCGCTAATAGAAAATTATGACTTTGGTTTTTTATATTATCTATTTCTTGCCTAATCTCTTTGTACAGTTTACTTAGCTGTGCGCTATCTAACTCCCCTTTTATATCTATCTGTTTTTCAAGCGCTTGCATAAAATTGGATTGGTAAAACTTCTCGGACTTTGAAACCTCGCTTTTGACGCAAGTAGCTATACGGCTATCTATGGCGTTGTTTAACGATGACATCTGTTTTGCCATATCCATTTTATACATACTCATTTCAGTTTTTAATTGTTGCTCTATCGGGTGCATTTTTTATATCCTCCTGTTATTTTCTTGCTGTATAGTCTTTTAACGTTGGCCCTCTAGGTCTTGGCCCAAAGACATCGACACCTTTGACTTCTATTTTGTCTAAATGTCTAAGCACGTACTGCAATGCGTCGACGCTGTGATCATCCTTCTTAACAACATCCTCTGAATCCCTTTTGTACTGGTATCTTTTGTGCTGCTTAATCGTGTATTCACAATGCTTAAAGAAGTGTAATCTGTTTTGATGTAGGTATTGATTCACTAGTAGTATATTGGCGTTCTTATCCCCTTTTTGTGCTGGTATTAACCTTAACCCCATAGCTGATAGATCACCCCATATAGAGCCAAAATGATCATCACGCAACATATTGTTTTTCATGTTCGTGTCTGCAATTACTGGTAATGGGCCATATCTATGACACGCACTATATATATCTGCTAGCGTGGCTTTAGGCTTGCGCCATTCATCCCATACAATAACGTCGTTATGTTCCGTTTTGTACACAAAAACAACAGATGAATCACTAGTAACGCCATAATCTAATCCTATAGCTCTGTAGTAGTGTTTGTGTATCTTGATAGGTTCTATGTAGTGATGATCTGCCAATGCGCTATATACTCGGTCTGTTAACCTATCCCACCTACCATATAGGAATCGGGCGCGCTTAGCATCATCGTATGTGTCTAGTAACCTAGTTATATAGTTGTCGGGGAGGTGTTTGGCGTTTTCATCTGTTCTTACTTCACCAATTAAATAAATACCCTTTTTTATTAATGTCTCTGGTTCTGGTTCTATTATCCTATCCTTTATATATCCTTCTGCTGGATTGCCTTCGTGTATTAGTATTGTTTTTGGTAAAACCTTGCCCCTAAGACGGCCTAAGATTTCATCGAATATTAACGAATTGATTTCCTCGGCTTGACTGATATACGCTATATCGTAGGTTGTACTGCGCACCTTTTGTGGGTCATCAAATGCACGTAGCACGATTTTGGAACCATTCTTAAAGTCTATGCATTGCTCGCCCGCTTTGTATTCATATTGCCACGTTGCAGGCGTAAACATGTCGATGATTATTTTTTTGCAACTATCTATTAGTTCCCTGTAGGTAGCTCTACAGATTAGACCGTTTGTTTTTGGGTACTTAAGACAGGCCAACATAATCATTAACGAACAAACAACGCTTTTTCCGCATCCGTAGGCTCCATACATGCAGTATTCTGAATAGTGATCAAGCTTGATTGTTCCATCATCATTCCACATCGCCTCGAAAAACTTAGCCTGCGTGTCGTTTAATTCTAGATTCAACGTAGACCTGCTACAGCGTCTATTTCCTGCTGGTGCTGATATTGTTCTAATACGCTATCCTTTGGCGCTGGTTTCTTTAGACCGTGTATTGGGTCTATATTTAACCTGTAGAAATGCCAGACACGCATTGCAAGCGTAAAGCTAAAGATCAGCACCGATACTATGAACAAGAAAGACAACAGACATCCTATAAGGCACAAATAAAAGGATTGGATAGTCATTATATATCTATAACCTTATCTGTTGATCCTATGGGGTCTGTGTCTTTCTTTTTATTGATGACGATGTTTATATTTGTATCTTTATCTTGCGTGGCGGCTTCCCCCGCCCTATCATCCCATCCCAACATTTGAAAGAACAAACGCTGTGAGCCAGGGTTGTAACGAGATAAACGCAATGTGTTTTGTAGAACCGTGTGTACGTGAGGAAGCATAAGGTCTTGAAGACTTTTATTTACGTTATCTTTGAATGATTGTTTCCACGCGGCTATATGCGTTGATACCGATACCCTAGACTTATTAGTGTACTCACATACTTCATTAATAGACGGCAACGTTTTTGTTTTTCGTTTTTCATCCGCTGCTAAAACACTATAAGCGTGAATTATTTCCATATGCGTTTTCTCAAATTCTGAAAGCCCTAACTTAACTGAAATATCGTCATACTCTTCTTTTGTTATTAGCTTAGATTTTATCGCTGCACGTTTTGCGCGGGCTGCTTTTGGTGCCCTTTTTTTGGCTATCTTTTTACTTTTTGATTCTTTTTTGTCTTTCATTATATTCTGGAACATGTGTGTACACAGAGATTCCCAGCACGAATTAACGCACTTAGTAACAGGTTATACACAGTTTAGTTATACCCAACTAGCAAATCAAAATCATCGACTTTTAATTCTAGAAATTTATAAAAAATATCTTGATCCTTGATAGTTTCGTTCAATTCCTTAGATAAATCATTACAGGCTAAAATATTGGTTTTTGAAGCGTGATAGTAGTCGTTTTCGTCAAAATAAGAAGGCTTTGGAATAAACAATGACATATGCATGACTTATATTCTATTTTTTTAGACTGGTCAAACCTAATTGCGTTAAACCACAACTTAAGTTGAATAAATTCAATGTGTTAAACAGGGGTTAGGGGTTGTGTTGTTATAACATATGTTATATTATATTAAAGTAAGATTAAATAAAGAGGTGAGCAAACAAAGTATTAACAAATAAATAAAAGGATTAAAAGAGATGAACATAACAAATATTAATATAGATGAATTAACTTGCAGCGTAGACGGCTCAAGTCAAGAGATAAGCTACGATTTATTGATAAATATAAGAGATATAAACGATAGCATTGTTGATATATACAGTACAGACTGTGAGGGTACAGTACAACAATGGATTTTTCCATCGATGCCAGACAGATACTTAGTTGCGCTGTGTGATAACACAATTATAAGCGACACAGAAAACAAGTATCACGACAATATAGACCCTTCATGTGAGTTTGATTTTTAAAAAAAAAGGCAAGCCATCGGCCTGCCTATATTTGAGCTAGCTATTTTTTTAGCTTTATTAATTTTAATCTACAATAGTAGAAATTATGTGTCGCTCTTTTTTAATTATATCTACAATAGTAGAAATTAATAGAATTATACACATTTAAAACCCAGGAGTAAAGAGATGAAAACAAAACAAAAAATAAAACAAGAAAACAAGAAATTTTATTTGGAGGTGCTAAGAAATATAGAGATTCAAAAACTAACTTGCCCAGTGCATTATTTTCTAAAAAGCTGATAAAATATATAAAACAGGAGTAAAGAGATGAGCGAGGATAAAGAAGAATTAAGCCCAGAGGGGTACGAAGAACTCAAAAAAGGTATAAGTGACATAATGGGAATTTACGGTCTTGAAAAAACAGACGAGTACACAAAAGACAATGGCAACGATTTTTTGTCTTTTAAATTAAAAGAGGAGTAAACACATGAGCATAGAGGATTATTACGACGGCACACCAGAAGCGTTGTACGCGCGTTATGAGATGAATGAACTATTAAGGAATTTCGAATTACGCCACGCATCAGAACAACCAAAAAAATATTGGAAAATGAGAGACGGGACGCGTATTGAATGGAAAGATATGGATAATAAGCACGTCATTAATACTTACAACCTTATCAACAGACAACTTGAAAGCTTTGTAGTAGATAGCATTCAAAAGCGCATTGAATATAACTTTATTTTTAACGCAAAAAAACAGTTAATTAAACAGATTAAAGAGAGAAATTTATAAAAGACAAATAGGAGTAATAAAGATGGAAATTAAAATAACAGAAAATCAAGTAAATTCCTTAGTATGTGCTAGCGGTACTGGGGAGTTTATTGCAGAACAACTAGGGGGTCATTATGACCGTTTTTATATTATGACCAGCCTAATAGATAAAATATCTATATTTACTGATCTGGAATGGAAGAACATTGATCGTGATGATTATGAAGGTGAAGTACTCAGAAGGGGTAAATTAAAAAAATACGTAGAAAAGAATTTCCCTGATGAAGAGTGCTATTATTTAACGTTTACAGATGAACTTCACATGATTTTGGCTTTAAATTTATATCAAAATAAATCTGGATGTGTACCATTTTTTGATTACAATTGGGATAAAAAATATCCCATGCGTGGCCAAGAGGTGTTCTTTTTACTAATACACAAAAAAGATTATTTAGAAAAATAAAAAGGAGCAAAAGAGATGACTGAAAAAAAAGAGACAGAAGATATAGAGTCGTGTGAGGTATGTAACGAACCTGCAGAAGTGTTTCGGTTCAATGCGAACGGATACAAGGTTTGCGTCGATTGCTTTATTGATGAGCAAATAGAGTTTGATGAAGAAAGAAGCCTTAGAAGATATGAGTAGCGAAAAAGAGTGTCCTTGGCAAATAGGGCACATTAAAAAATTTATAAACAAATTACAATATAGAATACAACAAGCGAAATACGGCTCATCCTTTCCACACTATAGAGATTATGAGGATATTTGGTCGGCTGATTGGCAGGAATCATTAAAAATTGTAAGAGAAATAAATGTAAAATACACTGCACTATACGAAAAATATGTGAATGTGGAAAAGTTCCCACACTTAAGGCCAGAAGGAAAATACCCATCAAAGACAGTCAGAAAACGTCTGGAAAACGCCGTGCATAGATATAATTGTCATTTAATTGAAGAACCTGACGCAGAAAAACTTGATATTATTTGGGATAAATTTGGGGAACAATTTAGCAACTTTGCAGATGTTTATAATAAAGCAAAAAAAATAAATCAAAAAGATGAGTAGCGAATACGAGCAAGAGTATAGAAGATACTTAGAAAGAGTCTTAATAAAATGGGCCTTATCCAGCCTAGAGGCAGAGTTAAGCTTTGACGTTCCAAATTACAGAAAAATGACAAGGGCTCAGCGTCTCTACTGGGCCACAGGGTTTGCCAAACGAAGATTAAAAGGTGATCTCAGCGAATCAGAGACAATTCAGCTTGACGAAAGCCTATACCCTTGGCGCCATGCAATTATCTACGTTATGGCCTTCCTGGGGCCACCAAATTCTAGCAATGACATTTTTTTAAACGAATCTGAGGTTCGATTAGATATTTTGTCCAAAAAAAACAATTTATTCAAGCCAGGTTTTTATTTTGAATAAAGAGATTATTTTTCCCTCTGTTTTGATTGTAATAAATCTTGCAACGAGCATTATTTACCTAAGTGCGGGAAAAGGGTACAAGTCGGTTTACTGGTTGGCCGCGGCAGTGCTTACCTACTGCGTAACATTTGAATAATAAAGGAGTTAAAAATGAACGGAAATAAACTAAAAAGAAAAGAAGCGGCAATGTATATGGGCGTTAAAGGCCCGACAGTAACGCTGTGGAGGCTCAAAGGGAAAATAAAGGGAACGAAACCCCCAAAAAAAAGCTTTTATTTGTATGCCATATCAGATTTAGATGCCCTAAAAAACAAACGCAAAACCCTAAAAGGTTTACGCGAAACAAGAAGGAAAATTAAAGAAGAAATATTTTTTGCTCGAAAAGCTTTAAAACATGTAAATGAAAAAATAAAAGATATGGACGTTATAAGCCATGTCTTGACATTGCGAAGTTAAGTAATTATAATTAGAATTAAGAGGTGATATAAAAATGACAATGATAATCCACGAAAGATCTATGTTCGTTTTGGACTACGAGCGCTTAAAAGATTTAAGAAAAAGATGCGATCTGTCCTGCGTAAAATTGAGCTATTTTTTGGAAAACGACTATGGCTACAGATGCAGTGCGACAAGCTTATATAAGTTAGAAAACTGTTCAAACGACAGTATTCAACAAGTTGACCCAAGGTCTAGGCTAATTGTGTGTTTGGCAGATTTGTACAATGTTGATATTGAAAGTCTATACAAGAAAAACCCATCCTTTAAAAAGGGGGAAGTTTTTAGGGATAGTCTTCCACAACGAAAAGACATCCAGCCTCAAACACGTCACTCAAGTAGTGAGGCTACTTGCGCCTATTCTAAGCACAGTAAGAAAAACGATATAAAGGAGCCGGTGTTCTAACGAGTAAGGGTGTAAAAAAAAATAGAGAGCCACCCAGCGAGAGGACTCTCTAAATTTATCTAAGGATTAACAACATGAATATATCAAAAAATAAACACATTGTCAAATTAGATCCACTTATAATAAAGAAGCGGCTCTTCTACCAAGTTCACAGTATAAAGAAATTTATTGTCCCCATGGGTAGGGGGTGCGAAGGCATAACAGAAACCTACGTCCAGTTGCCGTTTACCCTCACAAAACAAGCCGTAAATTTATTAAAGCTTATCCAACGCTTTGATAAAGCCAAATTTTTTAATACCACCTATATAGAAAAAATTATTAATACTCAGTTGGCAACCTGTGACGAGCTGTCAGGGTTTGAGTTGTCCGATTTTACGACAAATGTCATTGCACACGGTAACGATATTGGAGTTACTATGGGTCGGCCTATTTTCGAGAAATTAAAAGAAAAGAAAGGAGTTGAGAGACATGTAAATGCAGCAGTAAAAACAATTTTAAGCGACAGGATATGTGATCTAAGCTGGGCATCTGGCGATGCCCAGCAGTACAACTCATAACTCCCTGTCAAGAAATAAAAAACAAGGAATACAAAATGAATAATACAACAATAACAAAACAAAAAGAAACCAAGAACCCCGTTAAGTATTTTTGGAAATTAGCAGAGAAGGAAGTGTCGGGATGGCATTCTATTGATGACGCCCTCGCCAACAACGGAGAGATATTTAATAAGCTAACGTCTTGGACTAAGTTTCATTTGGACCAGGAGTTTAAGGGTGACGCAGTTTTATTCAGATTAAACTTTCACTCGGATATTAACGAGGTTTACGACTCAATTCAAGAGGCATACGACAGCGTAGCTGGTGAATATGAACCCTCCCGCTATACCCACGAGCTAAGTAGTTTTGATAGTGATCTTGCAAAAGAAATATCAAACGAAATTTCGTGCCACTTCAAAAACCGTACTGGCGATAAATGCGACATTAAACCAGAAATACAAAATACAATAATTGAAAACGTTGGTGGAAGTATTTTTTGCACGATGCAACACGACAAAAAATATATTGAGTTTTTACTACCTATCTGCGCCTACAACCTCGTTCTAAAACACGTATGCCCTGATCGTAGAAGGTTGCAACTTCTTTGGAATGTGTGGCTGTATAACGCAGTAGTTGAAACGTTCAGAGAGCATATACGAACCCTATACACCCTCGATTTAATCAATGTTAATCCATCCGAATGTGCTACTATTTTTTAGCAAATTAACGCAATTAGACAAAATAAAAGGAGATAGAAATGACAGCATTAACAACAACAAACGAAATAGCGTCTCTAGACGTAAACAACATGGCTATAAAAGAGGCGAAGAGACTGTTTTGTCCGACTGCTACAGATGCAGACATGATTTATTTTTTGCGGTTGTGCATTGAATACAACCTAAACCCGCTAATTAAAGAAATTCACTGCATAAAATATAAATCAAAAAACGGCGAGGATAGGCCCGCATCGGTAATATTGGCAAAAGAGGCATTTCTTAAACGTGCCGCTTCAAACCCCAAGTATTTAGGGCATGAGGCATGGACTGAAAAAGAGCCTAGCACAGGTGAATTGGTAGGGAAAGCATTAGTTCGTGTTAAGGGATACCCCGAACCGATCAAAACAACGTGTTATTTTTCTGAGTTTTCTACTGGCAGAAACTTATGGTCATCCAAACCTAGGGTGATGATAGCTAAGTGCGCTTTGGTTGCTGCGCTGAGGGAAGCTTTTCCTGAACAGTTTTCAGGTCTTTACGATCAGGCAGAATTTGAGCAGGAAACTGACTCTGATTCAAACCATGAGCCAAAACCTAAGCCAAATCCAAGAAAATTTAAACACAGCTCGGAAGTAGGCAATCTAAAGTTAAAACCGTTGGAGGACAAGCCACAAATCAAGGCAATACAAGAAAAGGCAAAAGCCGAGTCTAGGCTGCTACTAGAGCCAAAGCCTCCACTTTTGTATTCAGATGTTCCAGATTCAGAAAAAACCAAGTACAACGATGCTGTTAGCCTTCTACAGTGCCAAACTACTGCTGAGAGACTAAAAGAGATTGTCCCAGGGCTTAGGGATTCGTTTACAGATGAGGCGGTTAGGGATAATTTTAGAGCTTTCGCAAATGATTTATTCGTGTTTATGGGTGGAAAAACAGGGTAAAAATGTTAAGCTTGTTTTGCTTTATTCCTATGCATATGAGTAGAGCAACCCTTGTTTCAGCAGCTGGGGGAGGCTGCTGGAATGTCTAAAAAGCAATATCTTCGTAATCGGCTGTGTGATATACACACGTCAGAATCTTTTAAAGCGCTTACATACCGTGAGCGTTTTATTTTCGATGATATTTATATCAGATTACGGACAAAACCATGTAAAATTGTCATCCAAAAACAAATATTTACTGTCGAAAAAGGCACGTTTATAGTGACGTTGCGAACGATGTCAGATCGAATATCTATCAACAAAACGGCCATCGAAAGATCCTTAAAAAAGTTTGATAAATTAGGACTATTTCACGTCGAAAAACTAATAAAATTCAACAAGGTTTATGGCCATGTGGTTTACAAAAGTGGGACACCGATTGGTAAAAAAGTGGGACACCAAAATAGTGTAACAAATAAACAAGCTAGAACGCATTCCCAAGCACAAGATTTACAAAAAGATGGATTATTAGTGTTCCCAAAATTAGCAAGTGAGACAGTAAAACACCGAAAAGTGGGACACTAACATGTATATAAGGAATATTAAAAGTGTATTAGATAATAAAAGTGATATTAACCTCTTATTGAGACATGGAGGTTCGTTTTATTTAAGTTTAGGCAAGCTAAGGTTAAAGGGGGAGTAGGAGTAAAAAGTTATGAAAACAAGCGAAGGTGAAATTTTTGAATTTTCTGGATTATTTATGAAAAAAGAGACGCTTAAAAAAAGCTATTTAGATATTGTTGATTTTTATTACAAAAGCGCTATGCCAGGAAAGCGCCCATTACAAAATATTGAATCGATAAAGCGAACAATCGACGATAATTTTTTGAAAATTAAAGGCATAGAAAAATTATGTCTCTACCGTGGTTGGGTGGAAGAGTCCAAAAAAGACCCTAACCTACTTCCAGTTTGGAATAGTCTACTTAAAAAAAATATGATCGAAAAGCACGAAAAAAAGAAGTTTGGGGTAGGATATAATTTTTACAAGGCAATAAATACACAGCAAAACTACGACGCAATACCGACCAAAACAGAACAATCAGAAGATGATAAAAAAGAGGAGGAGTTATTTAATAAGACCGCCAAATACTGGGATTATCTAATCGCTAACAATCGCCCAGAGGCCGATAGAATCCTTGAGGAGGCAAATATTAAAGCCGCAATGATAAGTCGTAGCCCGATGAAAAAAATTGTTGATTCAGCGTCCGATAAAGGCTCTCTATCATCTCAGAAAATAATTATGTCTTTTGTTCAGATAATTTTGCAGGCAGATAAGACGCATTTAGCGGCAATCAAAAGTGGTGATTTTCGAGTGACAGATTTTGATGAATTGAAAAAACAGGAGGCTAAAAATGCGACGATTTTTTAAGTGGTTAAAGGCGCAATTAGTACCAAGAAAAAGTAAGAAAAAAACATTGATTTTTTTAGGCATGAAACTCGCTAATAATGGTAGTATTATTAGAAGTCGAAAATGACAGTAAAAGAAAAAAATATCGTAAAAAAAACAACAGATTTAAGCGATTACCTTGAAACGATGATGTTGATGTTGGAGCCAAATTTACGAGGGCAGTATGTGAGGGAGTTTAAATTCCACCCTAAACGAAAATGGAGATTTGACTTTGCTTTCCCAGCGGCTATGGTGGCAGTTGAAGCTGATGGCGGTGAGTATTGCCAGAACGGTGGTAGACACGCAAATGCGTCTGACTACGAAAAAATTAACCAAGCCACGATTCTAGGTTGGCGCGTGTTGAGATTCAGAGGCTCGACGATTAAAAATAACCCCTATGAAGTTGTGCAACAAATAAAATTTATGGTGGTGAACTCATGAATCAGCCAGATTACAAAAAGGACTTTTATAACGTAAATTGTCACGTTAAACAAGTTTACGAAGTGGAAGGGCCAGCAAAGTACGCTGATAATGATTGGATGATACGGCCGCTACTGAATCATATCGCCCATATCGAGAGGCATATGCACGATGCGTTTGAATCAATTAAAAATGGTAGTTATTTGGATAGTTTCGATGTCTTGCGTCAAATCGAGGAGGATTTGAGCCATGCGATTTTGCGGAGCAGCATGGTGTTTGAGAAATGTATATTTCTGGCAGATCCGATCGCCTCTTCTCTAAAAGGATCTGACAAGATTAGCTTTATCAATAAGAACTAATTGCGTTAAAATAGGCAGTGGCTTAGGTTTGATTCATCTCTTTTCCTAAGCCACAAAATCTCCAAAACATTTAATTTTTTTGTATTGAATTATCAGTGGTTTATGCTAACGTAAATATGTAATCGAAAACTGATAAAAAAAGGGATACCGTGAGGCAAGATCGAATTGTTTTGGAGGCAAAGCTAGAGTTCAAGAAAGCGAACTTTAGAGAGTCACTTATCAGCTCGATGTCTGTCTTGCTCAAAGATATACAAGAATGTGAAGACATAGCCAGAAACACCAACAAGAAAATAGACTACAAAAAAGAGGTTGGGATGAGCAAGAAGCCAAAAGCATCTCCAGAAGTTAAAGGGACGGTTATATTTTATGAGGGGTTTTGCGACGAATTGAACAAAGAGACAGAAAGTAAAGCATGCCTGAACTAAATGGAAATGGAAACGGCTTAAACAAAAAAATACGCATAATTTTGGATCGGCAAAAGGATGAATTACTAAGCAAGTACAAGAAACAAGGTGTTTCTGAGGCTCACGTAAACGCTGCAATAGACCTGGCCTACACGATACTGCACGAATTTACTCGAACGATGTCAATAAAATTAGAGCGAGTCGAAAAAAAACAACGGCAATTATACGGCGCTTTAAAATGGGTAATGACATCCCTTTTAACTGCAATGCTCGGCCTAATCGTCACCTTAGCCACTCGCTACATATGAACCGAGAGCAGGTCTACTCCATGATCGAGGGATCAATCTGTTCTGACCCTGAATTGGAGGCGCTGTTAACTGCGAATAATATCTCCAGAAAAGATTTCATTGAACATAACGTCGATCTCAAAGTTAAAAAAATGGGGATAAAGAACTCGTTTATGTCCACCTATTTCTCAGTTCAAAGGTTAGAAAAAGAACTTAAAAAATTCGCCAAAAATATCGTAAAAAAGCTTAAGTCTAAAAAATGAATATCTCGTCGCTTTGGCTATTTCTCATATCTAAATGAATCCAGGTTTTTGTCTTCTTAAAATCCTCTAAACCCCTAAGACCTTGGTCAAAATATAGTTTCTTGTGTTTGATTATATCAGCATAAACTGCAGCTAAATCAAAGTCCTCGATAGAGATATCGATAGCCCGTCCAAATTTATGCTGAGATTTCGACGCGCCTACGTGGCAATTAGCGGGTCTGTACCCGCGGTAATTAGTGCCTGCGATATCAATATAATGCCAAGTATTTATCATAATTGGCTTCTGGAACCGATCCCGAAAAAACTGCGCTAAGTGCGGTAATCTGTCGTCGATATACCATATACTGTGATCCCCCCACTTCTTGTATATTCCACTTGGTATAAATTCTTGAAGCGAAAAATTATTGGTAAGTTTCATTTTACTTTTTTCTGGATGTCTTCCAAAGTTTTATCTATGTCCGTCACTTTTTTGACGTGTCCCTCTAGTTGCTGGATCTGTTTTTCTGAAATTCTAAGGGTTTGCTTGTGCCTCTCAGCTTCTCTTTTTAAGACTGTGCCAATACTCTCTAGAATGGTTGTAACGGCCTCCAATTTGTCTAAAATATCAATTAATTTTTTCGCGTATTTAAAGAATTTAATCATAGTGTCTCCTTGGTTTTTTTTGGGTGTTTTTCTTTAATCCATCTTATTTTCTCCTTCCAGACATCCAGGCCCTGGTGATAGATGAGGTCTAATTGTTCTTTTAGTTCCCCGTATGCAACAATTCTCTCAGAGACAACCGATCCGTTGTGACGTTCTGATGCAAAACTCTCAGCCTCTTTTTCGTTATAGGTTGAGGTGTTTTCTTTTCTATTATCGGACTCATCGAGGGAATATTTTTCGATTGGATAAAAAGCACGACCGCTATCATCTTGCATTATTTCCATATCCCAAGCGTCAAAAAACCTGATCATTGCTGCACCAAAACAAATTCTATAGATCTAATGTAATAGTTCCCACTCGTGCTAGATCCAACTGTTCGCTTAGCTCTTATTTTCCATCTGGCCGAAGCATCTGTTGAGTCAGCGGTAATTCCATTGAGTGGATTTGACCCAATATTAAGTGTCGTGGTGCCTAAGTTGGCTATGTCCCAGTAGTATATAGCTGATCTGGATAGATTGTTAATTATCTGATCGCCAGTGTCAAACAGAGTGCTGTTGTCGTCTTCGGTGATATATAGACGGAAACCATCACCCAAATTTGCACCACCAGATATCTCAAACCTCAAGTATACTTTGTGCGAGCCATCTATAATTGGTTGAGTTGCCCAAATGGTGGGGAAAGTTGCACTATAAACGTTCCAGACCGTGATGCTCATATCTTGTTGAACTGTCGTATTGAAGCTCGTTTGGTTAGCATAAAAACTTATTTTGTCGATCACACTAGTGTAGCTTGCAGCCTTAATATTTATGTTTATTCTGGATGCTGATACAGCCGTGCCTATCTCCATACCCCAACTCGGTTTAGATGCTGTTATAGCGCCTGCTGCTCCTACATAGTATAGGCCGCCAACGGTTAGGGCGCTGAATCCTTCCCTAAAATCGTAAAGAACATTTACTGGATTGCCAGAACTGACGGTTGCCTCGGCGATACCGACAACGGATGTTATACCAGCCTCGTTTGCGCTAGTTGCTTTATATGCTAATCCTCCGTTGACCCGTATACAATCTCCTGCTGTAACGTTCTCGCCCGTGGTCAGTGAAAACGAGTCTATTGGAAGCCCAACGAAACTTGACGCGGTGACTGAATTAAAGGTTACGTCGTAATTAGCGTTGGTAAGATAGGTAACTAATTGCGTCCAGTTAGCGTCCCAGTCGGTGTTATTTATTAGGGCGCCATCCCACATGTTTAAATCGCCTGTGCTTGGTATTGTCATTTTTTATCCTCCTGTAGGGTTTTTTTAGATTCTTCTGTGTAAGATCCGTCTTGGTTTCTTTTTATAGGTGTAAACACTGTTGAACCTGATAAAAATTTAGATGCCGCTTTCATTGCTGAAGGAGTTCTTTTTATAATTTCTCTTTGCCCTAATGGTGACATCAAGGGTAATAAAGGAGGTGCATTAGTCCCTGTTATTGCTCTTATAATATTAGAGATTCCTTGAGCACCTCCTGAACCCCCTCCTTGTCCAGGAAAAATATTAGAAAACTGTTGCTGTGCTCTTAAGTTTTCAGCTCTGTCCAATAATCTTGACTGAGGATCTAATTCATCTAACTTCTCTAATGCTTCACGTACAGGCTGCTCTTGCTGTCTTTTAAATAGCTTTGATGCGTCTTTCGTATCTGTTAAACGTTTCCCTAATACTTTATTAGCTTCTTTTAAAAATTCTTCTTGCTGTTTTCTGCTAGTTTTATATTCATCAATATTTTTTTTAAGTGTGTTAGATGCTTTATTTCTTATTGTTTTTAAAACTTTTTCAACTCTTGAACTAGGCTTATTTATTGCGTCCCACTTAATACTCTCATCAATTCTAGAAATTATATCGTTTATACCTGCTGGTGTAGTATCATTTTTAAGATTATTTAATACCTCTTGAATTACCTTTTTTTCTTTAGAGTTATATTTTGGTTGTTTTCCAATTCTTCTATCTAGTAAAGCTTCTTGTCTTTTAGCAAACGTAGATAAATCAGTTTCTACATCAGATCTTTTAAGAATATTCTTTTCTCTTTTTGCTCTTTGTCCAACTTTAGTCATTTGTCTTGATAATGCATCCTTAGCTGATTGACCAACATCCTCAAAAGTTTCTGTTTTAGTTAATATAGAAGGATCTTGTACTGCCTTTGTTATTGATTTTTGTGGGACTGATGATAAAAATTCTCCTGCTTGTCCTATAGCCTTGCTAACAGGAGCAGATCTTATTCCCTTGCCTAATACCTTACCTAATCCTAAGGTTCCTAAATCTATACCTGCGGCCATTGCTGCATTTTTTAAGGCTTGTAAGTTACTTTCTCCTTCTGTTTTCCCCTCAACAAAACGAGATCCACCTGTTAATGCTGCGGAGCCTAACATACCTATAGGGTTTGTTTTTAGGGCAATTCCTGCGTATGGAGCAACTTTAGAAGCTATATTTATAGCTTTTTGCATTCCTTCTAAATTTTGTGCAGGAGGTTCTCTAAAATCTTGTATTTTTTCGAAAGTAACTGTATCTGAATATACTGGGTATTTTTCTATTATTCTTTCGGCTAATTCTAAATCATCAATTTCTGTATATTCGGGATATTTATTTTTTATTTTTTTTGCAAACTCTTTATAGTTCATGTTTATATTTCCTATATTCCCAATGGGTTTGTATTCGTTATTTTCGTTCCCATAAATACTGAGTCGTAATCTAAATTTTGTTCTTTATTGAGCCTTTCTAATGATTTTTTTATTTCAGCTAAAGAGTTAATTAAGTTCTCTTTAGACATCCCAATATCTAATGCTCCTGCTGCAGACTGTAGAAAATCTAATTCTTTCTCAGATACTTGACCTAATGCTCCTCCTGTCGGGCTTGCATCTCTCATCGCTTGCAGTTGATCAAATCCTAGATTTGCCTTAAGAGTTTTCAATAGACCTTCCATATCTCTAAACTCTTCACTAAATGCTCTGTCAAACTTTTTTAAAAAGGGATTAGTTGTCATTTCTGAACCAACTTTAGTAAAGACTGTATTTCCTTCTTTATCAGTAGTAATTAACTTACCTAAAACATTTTTTAATAGCCTATTATTTTTATTTATAATGTTTTTTCTATAGGCAATTGTTTTGTCTGTTTCTTCTTTTCGTTTTGAAAGTCCCTTACGGTCAATAAAAGCTTCTTTTTTACCCGTTTCAGGGTTTGTAAACTCTTGTTTGAATTGGTCTGGTATTTGATTTAATCTTTCTCCTTTTTTAATCAATGAGACACCTTTAGCTTTTTGATCTCTTATAAAATTGCTATAGCTTTCACCTTTTTTATCTTGTGTTTTTTGTTTTTCAGTTTCTGGCTTATCTCTTAATTGAGCAATTTGTATTTCTTTTAAAATTTCATCAAGTTTATCTTTTTTTATTTGCCGTTCCCTATCCTCTGCTGCCCGCTCTCTTTCTAATCGCTGCTGCTCTAATATAGGTCGTTGCGCGATCTGTTGCTGTATACCTTGAGCCATGGATGTCTTTATATATGGATCTTTTTGTGTCGAGGCTATAGCTAATGCTCCAAGATTCATTAACTGGGATTTACCTATATCCGACCCTGCATATTTCTTAAATGATTCTAGAACACGGCCGCCCATAGATTGTTGAGGAGCCTGCATTTGTTGTTTTTCTATCAGCTCTTCGTTTTGCGACTTAAAATCTACCTGATCGCCATTAATATTTGCACCTCGTGATAACACGCTATCCATTCCTAATTGCGCCTGATTATTTCGACTAAGAGGGTTGTATTGCTTTATAAGTCCTGCAATTTGCTCTACTTCTGATAACGGCTTTTTAAATAACGATGCCATTGACGAAAAATCTAATTTTGCCATAATTCAATCTCCTTCAATTCGATGTTCCAGAAATAGACCCTGGTAATGCCTGGGCTGCCTGTGCCGCGGCTGTTTTTGCTCGTTGCTCTCTGTCTCTTAATGCTTGCCTCAATGCTATTTCTTGTGCGCGACCAGAGAGCGACTCTTGTAGTTGGTTAGATTGCATTTGTTGCATTAAAGCTGACTCTGGCCCTCTAACACCCTGCTGTTGTAAGGCTAACCTTCCTTGTGACATAGCCCTCCTTTGTTCAGGTAATGCTCGTTGCCTAATTAATTGCTGTAATTTGCTTATTTGTGTGGGTGTCCCTGTGGTGGCCCCTCTAAAATCTGCCATTGATTGACCATATTGGTCAGTTGATCTACTCTGACGCGACCTCCCAATTTCTAACTGTTTCTCTAGTGCTGACTGTTTTTGTGACGCTGCGGTTTTAGCGGCATCTGAGGTTCCTTTTCCAGCTAAATATCCAGCTCCAGCCGTCCCAGCTACTGTAGCTATAGCAATCCAAGCCATTAGATTTTCCTCCCTTCTAATGTTTTGTTTGAAAAAACATTCTCTAAAACACACGTTTTATGAAAATCCTCAAACTTCTGTTTATCTTCTATTAATTCATTCTCTCTATTTATCAAAATATCCTCCTCGATTTCTTTTAAGTTAGTCTTATCTGTTATGTGGAAAGTTACCCATACCGTATCTTCTTCAATATAAATAAGCCGCCTTGTGTTAGGTTCTGTTATGCCTGTATATGGTGCTTGCAATTCTTTTACTTTATCGCCGTCGTACACCTGACATTTACCTTTAGATATAACAAATGGATGGTTTGATTTATGTATTCTTGATGTTAATAAAGTCCCTTTTGGCATAAATATTTCACGAATATACATGCCCTCAGTAAACCTATGTGTTAGCTGGCACGTCACAGGGATACCATCTAAAATAGCAACTTCTGCCTCATCAATAACACTATCTCTTTGTTTTTTTTCTAACACGACGCTCAAAGTTATGCCTCCTGATTATTTAGTTGTTTGAGTACAAGTCTGTACCCTCTGAAATTTAATAAACCATTACTATTTACTCTTATGGTTAACCACCTCGCAGTCATATTTATGTGTAATATCTTGTAAGCATCCTCGTCTGTTGTTGTCTTAAAATAGGTCGGATCAAAATAATTTGAATCGAATCCATCCCCCGAAATCGTAAAGCTAACGACTTTAGCTAGGTTCGCGTTGTTGTCTGGGGTGACGATTAAATTGGTGTTGCATACGCCTGAATTTCCGTAATAAAAATGAAGTTCCTTAAAATCCTTGTACTGGTTATCCGCAAGAAGCGCTGGCGTTACAAATTCCGATGTTACGGCCTCTGTTCTGTAAACAGTATCCGCATACATCTGCTCGACAATCCCCGCACCATTTTGTCCCACGTACAATTTGCCGTCGATTAATCCGAATTTATTATAAGTAGGTGAGTATGTGGTTGTTTGGATTCGATAGGTTGTCCAGCCCAGGATTCTAATATCAAAAACATAGATTAAAGAGCCTATTATTAGGTGATATTTATAGTCAAAAAAAGCAGCGTCAACATCCACATTCGTTAAACTATTTCTTAAATCGTCTTTGTTTAATACGGCTGAAAAATTCTCTGTTTTAAGGTTGTCTAGTGACGTTGCTAGGGTGGTGGCGATATTTCCGTTGAATATCCTAATATCGTATTCGCTTGATACGAACATCAATCCCCCAGGCATCCCCGCGTTTTCTGGTATTTTGGCTATAGAAAACCCATCCAAACACCCTATATTTGCGTTTGTCTGCTGTACACTAGTTGCAGTCCCAAGGCTAATTAAATAAATCGCTTTTTCCGAAAAAACAACTATCTGATCATAATCTAGTGCCATCCCTTTTAGAGGGCTGTTATCGTTCCCCTGCCCACTTACATCCGACACACCAATCGTATTATAAATCACCT
>Ga0255048_10000837_pt1 | contig 22585 bp, 27 predicted proteins | sample JV7_2_2_MG_FD_183619 | JGI IMG/M metagenome (GOLD analysis project Ga0255048, IMG submission 183619) | Seawater microbial communities from Jervis Inlet, British Columbia, Canada - JV7_2_2 | ecosystem: Environmental > Aquatic > Marine > Inlet | place: Canada: British Columbia | collected 2016-10-06
ATGAGCCTCGTTATTACGCAAGGCTATAGTGGTTTGCTCTCTATACTGCGCTTCAGTTACATCAGGACTTTTACCAAAAGTATCTTGAATACCAAGTTTAGCGCGGCCAATAACTTGTTCTGTTGCGCTGTCTCCTAGATTATGTCCTCGCATAGAAGCATATTCTGTAATACCGACATTCAAAGTCTCTACAAGATCATAAAGCCAGTTAGTAGCAATTTTCGTTTCTACAGATACTTCTGTTGCTTGAAGCTGAAAGTTCGCATTATAAAATAGACCGGGGCTTTCGATTAAGCCCGCAGTGACTTCTCGATTAAATGTTATCGGAGACATTAAAAGTCTTTTAAACGGAGTATCCGGAAGTCTCTCTAGCCCAAATGCCGGTGCTAAACCCGCCGCTTCGCGCTCTTCACGCGGAGTTGGGCCAGAAAATCCTTCTCTTGTTGCAGCGGCCCCCGTACCTTTAAATATTGGCCGTGTATCGTCCGCGCCTGGATGGACTTCCCTTCCACCACCAGTTTTTGGAAAGGGAGGACTCCCTGGACCACCGCGAGTACTAGATGAAAAATTATCTACATCATCCAAATACTGCTTTGAAAGTCTATTGACATACTTGCTGCCAAATTGCCCTGCTATTCCTCCAAATATGCCTACAATGCCAGTAGACAAAACTACATTCATCATACTTTCTTCGGCTGATCGTGTTGGCTGAGTATCGCTCAAAATCATTTCATCGAGCGTCATAGCCAGGAATGTCGGTGTAGCTGTAGTTTTAAAACCACGTGCAAATCCGATGCCTGTTTTTAACGCTCCAAAGGGAACTGCTACTTGCAAGGGATCGGTTACTGCTCCCGCAAGCGACCCTAGTGCGGTATACCAACCATTAGACTGCATAATCTGTTTAGACAATAACTCTTCACGAATCCTTCTATCAGTTAGATAAACAGATGTTTCTTTGGTTAATCCCACATATTCCAAAGGAAACATGAGAGAATATTTGCCTATTTCAAATGGATCAATATCAGGAGCATCTTCTCCCTCTGCCTGCCTAATAGCCCTATTGTGAGAATCGGAAGCAGCAACGCTGGCAAATATATTATTATGCTTGAACCCTTCCGATATAATCCGCAACGGACTCCATTGATGATCGCGAATCATAACGGAAGACTCGGTTGCGCGGAAAGGCGGCATCCCGGCAGGAGTCGGAGGACTATAATTTAAAGGCGAAGGCTCCCAAGATTCGCCTGGGGCTTCATTATTAAATCTGGATTCAGCCATTTATTAAACTCTTATCCAGTCGGAGGATAGTTTTTTGCGGAAAGTCTTTGATGTTCAAGATGTTGCGAAAGTTTAAGACGCTTTTCTTCGCCAGCTTTTTTAAGATGCATGCGTTTCCAATATTCTTCCCGCGTTTCTCCTGCTCTCTGGGGCTCTTTCTGAGACATTCTGACTTGTATTTCATCATCAACAAATTCAAGGAATGATTCAGGCAGAGAGGAAGCACTCAATATTTCAAGCTCTTCGAGAGTTGCCATTACAAGATAACGGGTTGGATTATCTAATATTTTATTAAAGAGCGCAGCGCCCTCAGGTGTCATGCCTTTGGTTATCTTATTTTGATCTTTAGCAGGCACACTTGCTTTTTTAGTTCTTAAAGGATTTTCCGTAAAAAATATTTTGGAAATATCTTCAAGGTCTGATGGTTTAAGTCCTTTTGTTATCGGAACAAACTTTGCCAGTACAGATTTTGCATCTATATTTTCATTAGCTGCTTCATTTATTTTTGTTTCTGAAGACATAAAGCTGAAAAGTTTTGCATCATTCATTTCAGGGAATATGCCCAAATCAATTAATTCCCTGTGCTGAACAAGATTGGCCTCAGTGTCGGGCGATGACGCAAGTCTCCAGCCACTTCCAGTCAGGAAGTCACGCATAGCATCTTCATCTGAAACAGTGCCCTCAGGAGCCTCCTCAACCTGTTCTCTTGTTCCGCCGCCACCTGGGCCAGCGGGTGTGAACGCGGATGTGAACTCTGCTTCGATATCATCATCGAGAGCTATGATAATCTCATTTGCTCGAGCGCTTGACTTTTCATCGGTTAGGTCTTCGTTTACCGAATAACCCCCAATAAACGATAGAGGGATTTTGCTTTGGTCAGCCTCCCCAACATCAGGCACCTCTTCAAGGACCGTACTGTCGCCAGTATTTGCCCCCCATTTCATTTTGAGAATCTGTGTAATTTCAGATGCTCTATTTTCTATTCTTTCAAACAAGTTGGGATTATTTTCATCGAGCTTCATTGTCTTTTTATATTTATCGGAAAAATGTTTTACTACATTATCTAAAAAAAGAATTTCTTGAACAATGGGAACCTTTTCTCCAAATACTGTTGCGTCTTCAGCAGATTTTCTCAAAACATTGGTTAGCCATTGCGGTGGGCTTTCGTCTTGTGGAAGACTCCATATTAAATTCTCACCAAATCTTTCATAGATAGGAGTGGTCCCTTCTTCTTTGTGCCAAACAAAACGATATTGCTGTTGGTTTTCTTTGCCCTGTTTTGAAATCGGTATTGCTTCGATCTCGCCAGTTCTAATAGCTTCATACAAATCAAAGTCTGTATCTACATCAAACATTACATTGTCTGTAAATAGAGGAGCCAATAATTCGTATATAGCCATCTCAGAAATAAGAGTATTTATGGCCCCACCGGCATGTGGTATATCAGTAACAAATAGTGAACTCGGCTGGGCCTCCAGCGGATAAGGCACTATCTTCTCCGTGCCGCCCACGTTAGTGAAACCAATATTATTTCTTTCCTGAATTATTTCAAAAGCCTGTTGGAATGCTTTGGCTTGGCCATTTTTTGAATATCCATATATCTCCATCAGAGCTTTGGCAGTATTCCGTATTTCTTCCACGACAAATCTAGGTAGCGGTTCATCGGATGGCTTATTGCCTAAGATCGCCACAATGGGCAAAGTGGTAAATTTACCACCCCAAATACCTTCCCAAATTTTTCCAAGTATAGCTTTTTCTGCATCCCATGTACCGTCACCTCGTAGTCTCTTGATATTTACTTCCTCAAAGAAATTAAGTGCACCCTTAGGTGTCCAATTCTGAAGCGCCTCCTGTAGATTAAAATCGATCATCTCTTCCGAGCTACCAAAGTTTGCGTTTCTTGCACTTTCTTCCGCGTTTTCTCTTTTATCAATAGCCCTCCTAGCTTCATTCATCTGGTGCCAATTGGCTTCATACAAAACCCCAAGATTTGCTAGAGACGATATGTTAATTAGATTTGCTAATGATTCATTATTTATCTGTGCTAAAATATTAGGAGGAATCTCGCCGGGCTCTATTGTTTCACCTACATTAGCATCATTAGCAGCATGATCGATAACAGCGGCTTTTAAAAATTGCCCTATGCCACTTACAATCTCAAAACTATTTTCTTGATTGGGCATACCCGCCATATTCATTTGATTTATTATTTGATCGGGTAAGGGAAGGTTTTTAGCCACCAGTTTCAGAATTTCTGAAATACCTCGGTCATCTAAAAACAAGCGGGCCATGTTTGGCTCGCCCGTGATTTCAAGAGCGAGCTGCGTATACACCGTTGCAATGCTTTGTTTTTCTCCTTTTGTTATTGCCATTCCTGTGAGCGACGGAGGTCGATCCATAAGCCTGGTAACATCCGCTTGTGCAGCCTGTAGGGTGTCTTCTGCATTCTTGGCTGTTTGGCGCTTTCCATATGCAGCCTGCAATTCACCCTCGAGTTGCTTCAAGCGATCATTTGCTTTTATATGAATATCTGCATTACTTGGATTGTCCTCCTTCCATGCATTAATTTCTTTTTCTAAGGAGTAATACTGTGTGAGGATTTCCGTAAGGTTTCCTTGCTCAAGAAGGCCTAACCACACGGTAGCCTGTTGTTCTATTTTTAACTCAAATTCAGAATCTATTACTTTTATGTTGTTGTCTTGATTTTCTTTTATTTCTGCTTGTAGAGTGGCTTCGTGGGCCAGCAGTTGTTTCTCATCTTGTCTTAGTAGCTCAGATAACTCAGTCCTTTGATCCGGAGACATATCCTTTGTTAATGGATGATCGCCATCAATTATGGCATCAAAAAACAAAGAACTAGCTGTCTTGGCCTCAGTCCTTAAATTTTCCTGTTCTTCGAAATAGCTAGCTGGTGGAGGTATTTCAGCGCCGCCATAGGGGGCAAAAGACTGAGCAATCTGATCGGTGTAACCTCTTAATTCATGATATCCCAAAGCACGGGGGATCGAAGTATCTAGCTGACTAAATGTGAGATTATATTTTTCCGGGGTCACTAGATTAGCAGTAACGCCGTCTTCTAAGGTCTTAGTAAGTGCATCGATCTCTTGAGATGTTGCCTCAGAAATCTCACCTTCGTTTCTTATATTAGATAGGATTGTGTCTACTTTTGATTTTACATCCTTATCAATATCGGCGCTAAGTTGCTTATCGGCTTGTCGCTTTTGATTTCCCGCAATCTCTTTTCCATACTTACTCACATATTGTTCGGCATACATATTAGCACTTGGGACTAAATCCTCGTCCATGTTCTGGGTTAAGCCAGATTGAAAGGATTTAAATTCTTCTAAAAAATTTTCTAAATTAAATTGATTATTAAGATAAAATGTATTGGCCTGTTCATCGATATGCGTCTGTATGCGATACTCATATGCAGCTATAGCTGAAGCGTTATAAGCGGCATTAAAAACTTTCTCCTCGTCATCATGAAGCTGAAAATCTTTCAATTGATCCTTAGTGAGATTGGAAACATCCCGTGTGCCAGCCTTCGTCCCCTTTATGCCAATTTCTTCAGCAGTCTTATTAAAAAAATGCTGTGATAATTGACCAATTTGATCAGCGGCTTGACTCCATCCTTCTGATAAATTTGCCGAACGGACTATACCAGGGATATTAACCGAGATTTCCGATCTATAGGTTCTATTAACCATTACGTTGTCTTACTTATTGATTTATAAGATTTATACGAAGAGTATCCAGTTTGGGCCGCTTTTCCAAAAGCAGACCATTTTTTGGATTGAGCCTCGGCTTTAGATTGTGCTGCACCAAGTTGATTAACTTGTATTCCAGTAAGTGTATTTGACCGAATAGTTGATAAAGTTCTATCTAATTCTGCCAATGCGAAAGTATCCCTAGCGACTGGTGTTCCGCCAGTACGGGGATTTCTTTGACCTTGTGCTGCACCTTGCGCTATAGACGCCTGTAGTAATTGGCGATGACGCTGCATCTCTGCTGCTTCCTGTTGCAATCCTTGAACTCGAATCGCCTCACGCTGCGCATCGTATTGCTGTCTTTCCAAATCAGCCTGTTTTTGGGCTTCTCCAGCAGCTTTCAATTGGAATCCCATACTAACTGCGCCCATAATCATCGGTAATGCTGCGGCACCCATTAGAAAACCACCTCTTTTTCTATACCAAGTATTGTCAATGGCAATGGCGCATCTTGCGTAATTGTAACTTGGCCTAATTTATCATAGCCCAGAATGAAAAATTCATACGTTCCGGTCTTGGCAACAGGTGCTGCACTCAAATCATCAGTGACCTCATATAAGGGAACAACATTGCTACCAATAGTCCATGTGTAGGAATCAATAACAGCTAGATTGACACGCGCAATACGTTTCAATTCACCTAAAATAGTTCCTATAGATAGAGTGAACTCCACAGGAAGGGTTGTTATCGTCGGAGCAAAATCAAATCCAATATCAACATTGCTGTGCGCCGCAGTAGATGTAATTGCAGCAGAAGCTACAGTATATGTTCCGCCATGAGTCGTATCGACATTATCAAGAATGTCTACGCTTTCCCCCTCAAGATGAGAAAGCCCGGTCCATGCTGTTATCTCCGATCCAGTCTTTGTGATATTGCAATCAAGAGTGCTGGTATAATCTAGTTTTTCTAAATAATAGACAGTAGAAGAATTTATACTTCTCTCGACGCAGAAAAAAATGGCATCTTCCACCTCTGTGATGGATATAAATTTATCACCTGTTTTTGTCTGCCACTTAGACCATCCAGATATACTCTCAGAGCGCATCGTATTGAGTTGAGCAACATCTCCATCAGTATTGATGATGTATAAATATTGTTCAGGATGTTCACTGGAACCAGACAAAACCTCACAATCCTTAGGAGTCCCCATAATTTCAGGAACGAGCTTGGAAAGAGATTCCGATGAATATGCTTGCTCAATGTCTGAAAACAAAAACTCCCTAAGATGCTTTCCTGTTCTATCAACAAATAAAGTCACACCATCCATTTTGCGTGGCGGAACATCGAGACTCCCAAAACTGGTTTGCTCTTGAAAAGCGATATTCGTGGGAGTGAAGGGAACAGCCTCAGTGGTAGGCACAAAAAATTCAGCTTGGTTGGTGAATATTTGCAAGTGCCGAGAAGACACCAAATTCATGATTGAATTTACTTGATCGCTACCAATGGTTTGCTGAAAGCCTTCAGCATCTTGTGCCGTACCAAGACTAAATTTATAAAATGCGCCAATGTGAGAACCAAACAATGTATCGGGAAGAGACTTTGATCCACCAAATATTAATCTCTGTAAGTGAAATCTAGCTGTTCGAGGATAGCCTTTGGCATCATGAAATGCCGGTTCATCCCAATCGGTATCAGCAGTTGTCGATGGCAGAGTTTCCCGTACAGTTCCGGTAAGAACCGTTGCAGAGGTATATCCGGTAACAAGAATCTCTTTTGCCTTATATCGGATAATTTCATTTATATAATCTGTAGTCCAATGTCCGGACGAAAGGGTAAGCGTAACGCCGCTGCCCGTAGTAGCGCTCGGAGTTAGCGTGATGGATTCTTGTGCATATTTGTAATATGGCTGATGAAGCGGAGCGCCGGAAGAATCTTGCTCAAATGTTAAAAGAGACCAAGTAAACGAAGAAGCGCCTGTGCGCTTTAATTCATAAATAGGATGATCTTCGTGAACAACGATCATGGTATCGCCAGCTTGCGCCCATCTCAATTCATCAAGCTGTGCCAAGGTATATGGAACACTAGATGAGATTGTCTGATCGAGAGAGCCGTCTGAACTATACACATCGATACGGCTGGCCTGGAATGCCACTATATATTGCTGGCTTTCAGAAAATACAAACTTCGTCAATCTGGACTTCCCATTGAGGGTGGCCATGTATTTCGTTCCCGGTCTACGGGATACGCCGCCATGCAGTAACGGCCTAAAATTTGTAAGAGTTTCCAGGCCATTTTTATAAGCTGAGATATCGGAACGCATTCTCATTCCAGGGTCGAGTTGCCCCGAAACAAAAGAATTTTGTAATCGTCTAACTTTTGTCATGCACGACCTGCGCCAAGCAGTCTCGATTTAGACAGTCTTGTAACGTCCATTCTTTTAGCGGTCTGACTTTGTGCATCATTGCGCCTAGCTTCTGCCATGAGCAATTTTGCCTCTTGATTAAGGCTCATTGCATATTCAGCATCTCGGGCAAGAGAAAAAGCAAACCGTGAAGCAAGACCAATAATTATTGCGCCCTTGAAGTCAGCAGGCCAATCGTTTTCATCAACACGGTATGTGTAATGCGCAACAACATCATCCGAATCATTGTCTGTATCTGTATAAATTAAATCCTTGAAACGCTCAAAAACGATATCGCTATCTCCGTGCGTAACACGATGCAACATCAAAAGATCAGAGGGAATATCATATCCATAATCCCAGCTTTCGAGGGGAGCGTCTGAACGCTTATTTAAAGAGAATTGTGTTTTAGCCCAATTCCACCGAACACGGCCAATTTCAGAGGCAACATAATTTTCATAAATAACAGAAGCCACATTGGATTCCGTTATACCTTGGGTAAAGGAGGTAATAGTGGAGCCACCAATAGTTACAAGAGCTTCACTGGATATAGTGATATTGCTATCAGCCATGTTGCTTTCCTAAAAAGGACCGGGAGCGCCCTATAAGCGCCCCCGTTCCAATTCGCTAATCGGTGTCTGTTAGACTGATGGCCGTTCCATCTGAGACGTCGACATTGGTTCCATCGTTGGACAAAACCACCATCCACGTAACGGTTGGAGTGGCTGAGTCAACGACAAGAATTACATCGTTGACCTTGAGAACACTAATAGCGTCGTTAAAAAAGCCCGCGCTATCCACCGTAGCCTTAGCATCAGCACCGATATAGTGCCAAAGCGTAAAGCTATTGCCATATGCGAGAGCGGTGAGACTTGTATAAGCAAATGCCATTATCTTACCCCCCTAGCTTTCTTGACATGAAACTTCGATGATACCTTCGGCATCAATCAAAACCGCATTCATCTGCATCTTGTTAACAAACAGATGAGCTTGCTTTTGACCTTGCCAAGTAACATCAAGTTCTACGTCTGCACCAATGGCATGACCCATCGATGACTGATGATAGGCAAATGTTTTGCGAATATTAGACGCAACATCTAGCCCGGAAAATGCGAAGAAGTTGAAACCAAGCCAACTTTTCGCAGTTACACCGTCCAGCCACGGGCCTTCGCCGGGGCCGATATAGTCAAGACTTGCAAACTCTTGCAAATCCATCAGATCGGTCCATTGCTGATAGCCAACAACCCAATAGCGTCCGCCATCTTCCGGTACATCATTATTACCGAGAGTTTCAAACGCCTCGGTTACTTTAGCTTTTGTCAAAGCCGCAGAACCGTGAGCAATCGTGCTGGTAGTGGCATCCATCGCAGTCGTGATAAGCGAGTCAGTCTTGCGACCTAGCGCCCAAGCACCAGAACTAGCAGCCACCATACGTTCATCGATATTGATCCGAAGTTCATCGAGATCATCGACATACTCTGATGCGTACCAGTCCTGAAGGGTCACGTTGACATTGGTGTGGGCCAAATTCATTGGCGTCACATCGCCGCCGCGCGATTTCTGTGACGCAGCGCCCTTGGCGACTTTTTGGAAAGTCGTTTTGTTTGCTACGCCGTTCTTCGTACGAACAGTATTCCGAAGGCGTGAACCCTGCCGTTGATAGGCAAGATGCACATCCGCTTCAAACTGCTCGATGAAGGCAGTAGAGATGGTATTAGCCATTAGGCTTTCTCCTTCTCAGCTTCACCTAGGTCTAACGGTTGTGCTATTTTGCCGTATTCCGGTTATGCCTTTCGGGGCCGGAACGGTTTCAACAGGGCCGCAAACTGACCGTGGCGCTACATGCCCTCAAGCTAGGATGCGTTGAGGGGTGCAGATTCTTGATCGCCGGGGAACGCAGCCTCCCAGGCTGCATTTACCTCGGCTACATATGAAGCTTCGCGCTTGTTGCTATCCCAATAGCGCGGATCACGCTGCATTTGCTTGATTTGTTCTTTCGTTTTTATCTGAACGACATTCATTGGAGAACCCGGAGCATTGATTTGGGTGTTCTTGGTCAAATCGATTATCTCCTCCATCATGGCAACTCCGGAAGCATCGACCAAAAACCCTTCAAGGGATTTTTGTGTTTCCTCACTGAAATTAGCCTTAGAAAAAAGATTAACCGATTTTATGCGTTCAGAAGCATTATCGCCCAGTTTTTTCATTTCTTGTTCGTAATTGGGCAAGGAGTCAATTTGCATCTGAACATAATCTTTTACAGCAGCATCAAATTGCTCTTGGTTTAAACCATTTTGATATGATGTCTCTTTCCACCATTTAAGGAGCGGATCAGATTCATCCATTTGCCACTCAGAGCCTTCCGGCAAATTAAGGCCCTCTGGCATTTCATATTTATATTGATCCGCTGTTTCCGGACGTTGCTCGAGACGTTTGGCCTCTAGCTCGCTGGCAATTTCTGCTCGCGTTTCTGCATTCCATTCCTCAGAGGTTTTGCCGCCACGAGTAATCTCGCCAAGTCGTTTTTCAGTTTCTGAATATGATTTGGCCAGATTCTCTATATTGGCAGAATCAGTATCGGTATTCCAAAATTTTTCAGGCATCCATTCGGGTCGTTCTCCCGAAGAGATATCACCACCACTTCCATCTATATCGGAACTGAATGTGGGTTTTGGAAACTTCATCGTTGTTCCTTTCCTTTTTCCATACGTCGCGCAAGAATGCCGACTAAAAATCTTTGGCCCTCGAGGTGTCGTAATGCCATATCATCAATACCGGGACCAGTCACATTATTTAGTGTGATTGATTTTAAATAGTCCATTAAACTTTCACCGGCAGGTGTTGTAAAAACAGAAGCAACAAGAGCATTTAATTCATTCTCGGATTCCTGAGAACGAACCACTCCATCAAGACCCATTTTATCCGCCGTCTTGGCAGCATCGCGAATATCAATAACGCGATTCCAAGAGGGCTTTGATTTAACGCTCATACAGTTTGTGCCATTTTAGCAATTTGATCCGGCGGAACTCCTTCTGCAACAGCTTGTTCGGCCATACCAGCCATTTGCTGAGTCAGTTCCTGACGGCTCGCATCAGTGCGGACTAATTTTTCCGGAACACCCCATTTTTCAGCAAGGAATTTTCCAATTTCTTCCTGCTCTGCCATAAGATTCGCCATTTGTGGGCCAAAGCGCATGTTCAGCTGCTCAAGCCAGCGATCAACATTCATAATATCCTGCTGTTCCTGGGCTCGGCCTAAAGGTGAGACAGGATGAGCGCGGACTTCGCGACCATTGATTGCAGGTAAACTAATACGGCCACCCTTTTTGAGAATGTACGCAACACGTTTCATTATGGGTTGCGTTTTTTCTGTTTGAATGCGGCCAAATGGTGATCCGGTCTGGCGAGAAAATTCAGCCATACGTTCGCTGATTTCCGTTGCAGAGCGAACAGGTTGTTCAAGACCACCGAGAGGTTGGTCAAACAAAGACAACCTGATCTTATTTTGCAAATCTTCAAGAATGATTTGAGCTACATCAAAGCTGCCGCCGGGAGTAAGTGGACGAATACCAGCACCGCCTGCCGAGACTGGAATCATCGTACCGGATACCATCTGGACAGTATGTGGATTTATGATTGTATCGTCATCATATTGCCACATTCCTACAATCGAGGTTTCCGCATTTTCAAGAATCAGCTCAACAACCAAGTTAGCCACTTTAATATCAGCTAATGCATTGAGCAGGGGGCCTCTTCCATAGACCTCCGAGGAGGATGTAGACCACCTGAAAATTATCCAGGGGCTCGATCCGGCTCCCTCGAATCTATCGCGGACTAAAATATGCTGATGCTCAAGAGAAATAACCCGATAATCGTAAGCCTCGTCTTTAGTGGTTCGCGCACGATCCCGTAAGGTACAGCTAATTACGGTAATCTCTCGATCCGGCGTAGATTTGATATCGTCTTCAATTTCCTTACTCAAATCCGCCCTTGGATAGATTTGAGGAATTTCACTAACTTTTATCTTTCGCGGCCAATACACATGATCGATAGCGGAAAACGGACCACCATCCAAGATCAGTTCCGGCAATGGGACGGCGCGAAATGAAATGAGATTGTCGAGATCGCCCTCCTCACAAAGCAGAGCGCCAGTTCCAACAGCAAGATCAATGTTGGCTTCGTGGTCTTCTTGGTCAAAATTAGAACCATTTTGAATTGTGTCAAAAATATGTTCATTAACCTCATCCAATACGAGGTTCACTTCATTATGCTGATCTTTGGGAATTTCCGAACCAGCGCGCAATTGTGACCAATGTGCAAAATTAGGCGTAGTATAGGATTTAACACGGGATGCAAAATTCTGGGTTGAGTGAACGGCAGTGGAATCAAATATCAAATCACTGCGGCTTTCCCCAACATTTGGCTGATAGAAACCAGCCCTATTAGGTAAGGCCAGATCATAGCAATCCTGCCATCGAGGAAGCCATTTATCACGCCTTCGATGTGCTTTTACATACCGGCGAATAATATTATCTATTTCAGAGGAGCCGGTTGGAACATCGGTTTGTGTCCCAGGAATATAGTTTCCCGCTGGGATCATGCTAGATTTTCCTGACTACCGCCAAGCCCTGAAGATTTTGAATATCCCAGATCACCCGCCGCAGATGCTCGCTGTCTTGAAGTAGCCGCTGCTGCGCGTCGTTTAGCAGACGCAGCTTCTGGACTAAGAGGCTGTGCTACTGAATTGGATGCTTGCCCCGTGCCAGAAACATCGCCTCTTGGGTCCGAAACATCGTCATCACGGCGCGCAATTTCTTCAATTCTGGCTTGATAACCAGGGAATGCTGCTACAGGGTCTGTCGGCGTTGCGGAGGTCGAAAACATTAACTCAGGATTTCTCGATACATAGCGAGGCCCTGCCATTGTATTGGCCTCTTTCCAATCTGGATGTATTGGCGGCGTCGTGCGTCGGGCTCCTGCCTGTGAGTGGGTCGCTGCCTTGCTATAGATAGTACCGGCGACGGGATGATTGGTATAGCTCCAGCCCGAGCCAATTGCTTGCTTGTGTAATTTCTGTCTCGCTGTAAGACCGCTACGCGGTGATGGACCCATAATATATTCTCCTAATTTTTAGGGTTTAGACCCCTAATTTCTCATCCTCAAAACCAATATCAAGCTGGGCAGAGGCTTGTTGGCGCGCAGTGCGGCGTTTTAAGGATTGCGCTTCCGGACTAACTGGCTGTGCCACTGAATCAGATGCAGTCATTGTGCCAGAAACATCACCTCTTGGTGGAGATAGATTGTCGTCAAGACGAACCTTATATGCAGGAGGGCCACCCGTAGGTTTATCTATTCGGCCCAAGAAACTATCCATAGATTGTTGTTGTGAGGGGCTAGGCTTAAAATAATCTTTATTGAAAGATGCGTCTTCCCCTTTTTGATTCAATGCTGCACTAAAGAAACGGCCCAACGCACTCCGATGGTCTTTTCCCTTACCGCCAGCGGAAAATCCTGAACTAGCCGTAGTTCCGAAAGATTTGCCTCCGATTGTACTTTTCCCAAATGGAGGCATTATTCAGTTCCTCCTAGATTTTCATCATCTGGATATCCAAGCATATCGCCTGTTAAAAGGCTTTTGAAGCCGCGCTTGCCACGTGCTTTTTGTTTTTTTTCTTCTTCAGCTATTGCTTCAAGACGCGCTTTCTCAGCAGCGGCTTTTTCTTCTGCTGCCTTTCGGGCGCGCTCTGCCGCACCGCCATCGCCGCCACCTTTGTCTCTACCACCGAAAATACCACCCATTATACAATTTCCTCAAATGCAGGTTTTGCACCTTGTTTAATCATGGCGCGATAAAGTCCATAAGGAGTAAGACAGAAGCCATGAAAACCAATTACATCCTTTAGCATTGATACGCAGGTTCTAATTGCATAGCCATGTGTGACATTATGTTTTTCTGTCCATTGTAGAGCTTTACCTTGTTTTCTACAAAATACAATAAATTTATCGACATCATAGGGCTCTGCGGCACGAACTATACATTGTCCGGGCTGTGGCTCTACAAAAAGCCACTTTTCTAATTCAGGGTCTTTGGCAACAGCCATGACATGCCGAAAGCCTTTTTTTGTCCAAATACGCGCCCAGGCACTCTGTTGTAGATGGCCATAATCCATAAACAGCACATACCAAATCAACGGTGTGCAAAGCGTTGATTCTGAGATCGCCTTATCCTTCCGCCGTTTCTACGATCAAAAATATTCTTTTTTTCGTGAAGAACAATAGGCTCTGCTGGTTTTGGGCCTCGAACAAGGGTTTTGCCTTCACCAGCACCAAGCATCATATACTGAAGCGCATCATGAATATGAGAAGATTTATTTTTGGCAGGCCGCTCCTGATATTGATCCATTGTTCCGGCAAACAGCGCATAGTGATATCCGCTACTGAATCCCTGTATTAACACTTTGCAACTAGGATCGATCAACATTCCAGGCTGGCCGTCAATCATACGATTGAGAACATCCTCTACAGCTTCGATTCTCAAATCCGGATTATTAGAATGTGCAGGTCTGGCCAAAACACCTTCTGCCTTCAAAATGCGGAAAGGTGTGTTTTCATCAGTTTGAGCGCGATGATCTCCGGCAGGATCACCGTAAATTAAAAATTTCACATGCTCGTGCAGTGAAAACTCTCCCATCGCCTGTTTTAATTCTCCGGCAAACCTTTTTGCCCCCATGTTGGTTCTGACAACCTCTTTGAGTATTCTCCACCGTCCGTGAATGCGTTGTGCAAAGGTCGCGGCGGGTGTCAGGCCAAAATCTATACCTATCCAGATATCTGTGTCGGCACTTGCAGTCAGGGGTTCAGCAGCCACGTGAACTTCGCGTCTGAAGCTCGAATAAACAGGCTTGCCGGTAGAATGGTCGCCTAATTCATTTCTAACGTAGACATCTATCCAATCTTTGTCTTTTCCCTGAATAAGACCCGGATAATAGGCGGTATCGAGATTTTTTAAGTTCTCGGCACGGTCATTGATTGCATATGCGATCACTTCGCCTTGTGCATCCCGCTCCTCGACCATTGCGGCAGGCTGTCTGAAAAATTCCCAGTCGGGGGGAGTAACAAGCGTGAGTTTATCGGTTTCAGACAACCAATCGGGTATCGGAGCCTCACCAGCCATGATCGGCCACCAATGTTCCTCACTTGGCGCGTTGGTGTCCATTATAAGCCCGGAGAAGGTGGCACCGCCGTCCTTTATGGCAGGGAAGCGCCGCAATCTCGATGTTGCTGCATCGATGATGGCTTTGGGGACTTCTCTGGCTTCATTAATCCAGGCCATCGTTAGCTCGAGGGACAAAAGTTTTTTGATATCCTCCTGCTTATCAAGGGCAAGAAAAATGACCTCCATTTCGATATCGTTTACCTTGACCATATGAATGAAGGGTGGCGACCACGAAAAATGGCCAAAATCAGACTCGGGAAACCATTCAAGCCATGTTTTTGCCGTTGTGAGCTTCAATTCGGGGAAAGTGTTGCGAATAATGGCGTGTCTGGTGCGTCTAATGCCATTCTCGTCGGGCTGTTGCGCACAAGCGCGCCGAAATAGCTCAATACAGGAGGCTGTTGAGGTGCCGGAACCAATAGGACCGCGTATGCCACGGACGAATTTATCCGACTTCATGTATGCCTTCAGGACTTCTCCATCAGGCTTATAATTAATAGCTACCATTAATGGTATGTCTTGGGATCAAGAATACCGGCATCGACAAGCATCTTGATCTGCTGCTCGGCAACCACCGGCCCCAGAGAGGCAATAATTTTATCACATTCGCGGTCATTGATATGACGATTGGGATAATGCTCCATCTGCACACGCCGAACTGCGCTGCGAAGTCTTTGGAGATCGTGATGGGTTAGAGTGGTTATCCAATCATCCATTAAGTATATCTTCTAGTAGACTTGCGATTGCGCGGCTTTCGGGCTGTACGCGTTCCGCCTTTTCGCCCAGGCTTTGAGCCAGTTTGATTGCGCGGGGTCTTGGCCGTATAGCTTAGCTTGCCTTTGGCCATTAGTTTGGCTTCTTAGAAGATTTACTCGCACTCTTTCGACCACTTGTTCGCCGATTTTTCCTTTTCATTGCATTTTCATGGGCTTTTAGTTCAGCAGCTTTTTGAGCAGCCTTTTTTTGAGCAGCTGGTGTTCCCGCTGTTGCGCCTCGAATGCGTCTAGCAGTCTCAGTATCAGCCCTTTTGGAGGGAGAGGTTTTAGAACCACCCTTTTTACGGGTAGATTTTTTGCGTACAGGGGGAGCCATAATATATTCTCCTATGCTTTCTTGGATTTACGCACACGTTTCTTCTTTTCCGGTGCGGGAGGAGCCATTGCGGCCCGACGAGCCTCTGCTCGATCATGGTAGTCAGATGCAGCTTGAGCCCCACAACTGCATATACCAGAACCTGCATTAATAGAGCAGCCCTTAGTGTGAGCGTATTGCTTGCTAGCCATAAAAATTAACCCTTCTTTCGCCTTGTACGGGATGGTCGCAGATTGACTGCCTTGTGTTTCGGTTTGTGGGGGCCCTTATAATTCTTAGAACGCTTCTTGGCAGCAGTAACAGCAACCTCTTTTGACGAATAGCTCCTACTATCTAAAATTGTACCAGCGTCAGACCCTACACTATCAACATTTACCCATCTGCCAGCACGGCCAGGAACAGAAGGATGGCGACGAGTTACACTCTTCTCATGCGCCATTATTAACCCCTTTCCTTAAAAACAATAACTCTATCAAATTTGAGATAAATAAAGGCATATTTACTGCATCAACCTTTTAGAGAAATTATAGGGATGTTGTACCTTATGTAGTGTAACGCGCCCGACTTTCGGAGGGGGGGTCTGATATGTACACTTTTTCGATATGTCACGCATCTATCCAAGATCGATGGTGATTGCTACAGCGTGCTGGTGCGAAACCTTCTCCGGTGCTTTAAAGCCCGACCGATCAAGAATGTCCTTGCTTGCCTCGAGCCTGACATACTCTGACTTGCCTGATCTACTGAGTTCAGCGACTGCGTGAGCAGCGTCAATGGCGCTTGTACCAACGAGTTCAGCTACCTTCTGGAAGATGTAGGCTTGAACGTGAGGTAATCGCAACGTCCTGCTTGCTGCACTTCTACCACTTTCTCCCTTGGCATATCCTGCTATTTCCGATGCTTTTGTCACGGTCACACGTTTCATCACGCCGTCGTCATCGGGAACGCCATTTACATACGTATCCGCCAGTATTTGTTGCCTTCTTGTAAGGCTGATGTCGGGCAAGCCCGGAACAGGGTGTTTGATCGAGCTTTTAGAGCGTCTCTGCTTTGCCACGAGCGTCCTGTCAGTTAGGGATCAGTGGGTAATTCAATTAGAGCCGTGTAGCGGGAACGATGTCAACCCCCCACACTTATCGTTTTAATATCAATGTCATGCCATTCCACACCGTGGAGCGTGGGAATACTCATTTACACAAATAACGTAAATTGGACACTTTTCAACGTCGAGTCGCTTACGCGTTTGTCATGGGTTTCACCCCTGACTACCCCACAATGAGCATCCGCTCCTTGACCTGGAGAACCGTTGCGTCGGTTCATCTCGCTAGAGTATCGAACGCTGTTCGATGTCGCTATGCGCTCCCATCGCTAAAGCGATTGCAACAAGGGCAACCTTAGAAGCGTTTCGCAAGAGCGAAACCCACTTCTTAGTTTTGCCGGGAGGAATGTTGCATGCTCGAGGCCGTTACGACGACTGAGCTCCGTATCGAACCTGTATCGCGTTACTCGCGTCGACACGAATCAAATGTTTCGTGTCTTTGGCTCGGACTCACGCTCAACAGAACCGAACTCCGCTTCTAGTCGCTTCACTACCTTGGGAGTGTAGGTGTGTGTGTGGAACTTGGCCTGGGCCAACCCTCCGTCGCTCCGTTGTCGCTCCTCCGGGGGGAACCCCTCACGACTGTAAGGAAGAACCCGTTATTTAAATGGGTTGCAAGCAACGCTTTTTAGTAGGGTTTCTCTTTCAAATTCAGTCTTATGCAAATTCAAGGGGTCGGCGCGCTTCACTCACCAATCGATCCTAATCATCCCCTGCGCTTCTTTTTGTCCTGCTTGAATCATTCAAAATGTTCAAGATGCGCAGAGGAAGGATCGCTAGGCTCCTTGCAGCGACCTAAACGTAGTTTACCCCTTGAGTTCGCGTGAGGCGAACCCTGATTGCCCCCTACCAAGTACCACTCACCCACTTCATTGGAGGACTTTGAGAATGGATAAAGTTTGTGCGATGTGCGGCGACATCAGAAATGCCGCTGATACCGAAGCAAGTGAGCATCACCAACTGTGCAATCCTTGCTTGATTGACATCGAGGAAACAATTGACCCAAACGCATATGCTTGTTTCTCATGATCGCATTTTCTTTTGCAACTGCGATAGCAATAATGCTCTGGATCGTCTCACTCCCAACCATTTATGGGGCGATCCGGAGCTTTCTTAAACCTCGAACTCGGAGGAAAACCGATGACTGATGTTAGAGACTACGGCCGCGCAGATATAAACTTCAATGGCAAATTCTGCAAACAGTGCGCCCTGGATAACGGCTGGGTTGAACACTGGTGCAACGATTTCGCTGGACTAGCTGTTGATCCAAGAGCGAGAACAAATTTCTGCGTCAACAAAGAAGAGCAGGAACGCTTATCTAAAGCATCCGTCATCTGCGAAGGATGCGGCCCCACCCAGGTCGATCACACGGGATGGTGCCTCGCAACAGATTGTCTTGAACAACACGGAAAAAGGGAGGATTAGAAAATGGGCTTTGAAATTCTACTAGCTATAGTTTTCCTCGCAGGAGTTGCCGCATTTCCTTTATATGCGCACATCTTCGAAGGTGAAAACAGTCCCAGAAATCTCGCCAGGCTTAGAAAAAAGATGCGAAAGCATCGCAAAAATCGACGCCTGAGAATTGGACAATTGAAATGAAGATCACCGTGATCTTTTTTATTCTGATGGCAGTAGCTGTCGCCATCTCCCACACCATCTCCCACACCATCGCCCTAACGATGTGAGGCCCGTTAGGGAACAGGACATAACACAGAGCTTTTACGATTCATTTTAACACGAACAGAAGGACGAATATCATGCCTAAAGCTAATCAAGCGACGACCCTGAAAACCTCGACGGTCATCAAGCCTGATGGAACGAAGATCGATGCTCCGGCGAAGACGATTCCATATACCATAGGACCAGATATTGAAAAAGGCCTGGAGGCTCGGGGAATCAAGCCATTGGCAGAAACGGACGAGCAAAAGATGAACCGGCTCGTAAACGAGCGGGTTGCCATCGAGATGGCTGCTCAAGCGCAGGATGCTGCAACAGACAGCATGCCTGCTCACGAAGAAACCAAGCGCGAAGAATTTACAGCACAATTACTGGCAGCGATTAAAACGCTGGCTGAGCTTTTCGATATAGACATCGAGCAAGTTCATCCAGATCAACCGCCAGTGCAATATGCGCAAGGAACGCTTCTTCGCGATCTCTGCTATATGATGAACCGCAACATTGAATATAATAAAAGAATGCTGCAACAAAGATCAGAATCGATCAACAAAATGTGCAATCAGCACAGGGGAGATGAGCAATCTGACACCAGCATTCAGAATATGACCATATTCATGCGCGGACTTGAAGATCAACTTGAGCTTTGGACATGCGCTGATGATGCGGCGAAAGAAGCTCATTCCTTCTATACCGGAAATGAATACGGCGTGAATAAACGCGCCGCAATCGATCAAGCGGGAGCTACTGCCGCAGTCTCTGAGGCAAGAAAGATAGCCTCCAGACACCTTGCGGCTAACCCAAAAGCTGAAGCGAATCGCGCTGATAACGAAAAAAAGGCGCTTCTGGCAGAAAATGAACTGCTTCGCAAAGCAGTCTCAGACACCCGCTAGACTAAGCTGAACTACCCGCTGCCGTTCCTTCCCCAAAGGGAGCGGTAGCGGGGCTTTTTCATGTGCTGCGCGTAGTCGATGTACGCTGCTTCGCAGCTAACATCGATCTCGTTTCACTCGCAAAGAAATGAATTGCTGCGCAATACATAAAATGGCGATCAATAGAAGATCGCTACCGGCTGAGTACTCATCCCTGAACAGGATGAGTACCAAGACCGGGAAACCCCGACCCAGTTCGCCCTCATACGCCTCAAAGGAAAAAGGACGTAACAAAATTTTTTTATGAAATTACAGGGAAATGGGAAAATGACAAAAATGAATAAAGCACAGAACGAATATATAGAAATACATCTCTCAATAGCAGCAAATGCCGAATTATCAGCAAACCAACTACTTGCAGATGAGCATTTCATGCTTGCTCTTGAAGCAGATGAAGCCCTTACATCCCTGAGAAAATCCAAATTTGAAACTACACTTTTGTCAGAGGATGAACATGAAAAACTGGAAGCTGCTCATCAAAAAGGAGGCTGAAAAGTGATAACCGATAAAAAATGGACCCCACCATTTGATATGGATAGCCTATTTGGATACCCATATTCACCGGCTCGCGGCAAAACAGACACCAGCGATGAAGCTGCTGAATCCCTCAAAACGCCGACTACATTGCGCAATAAGGCGCTCGAACTTATTACAATTAGTGGCCAAGACGGCTTAACAGCCGATGAAGTTGCCAAACTAATGGGGAAAACAGGGCTGGAGATATTATCTATCAGACCCCGAATTACCGAACTGTCAAAACAGGAGAAAATAGAAGATTCAGGAATCCGACGTTTTAATAGTAGTGGAAAGAGGGCAATAGTATGGCGTGTAAAACATTAAGTTTTAATCTCATGGGACAGCCTGTGCCATGGGCAAGGTCAAGACAATCCGGTAAACGGCACTTCACAAGCAAAAAAGTAAGCGACTATAAAGACGCTTTAAGATGGGCTGCTGTGGGCCAAGAAAGAACCTTCTTCGAAGGCCCTGTACGAGTTGACCTAACTGTTCATATTGGTATTCCCAAAAGTTGGTCAAAAAAGAAACAAAAAGAATGCCATAACTTTCATCCAGGCCGTCCCGATTTAGACAATTATATAAAAATCGTATTGGACGCAATGAATGACATAGTTTGGAACGATGACGCCCAAGTACAAATTATTCATGCGGAGAAATATTATAACAAATTACCTAAAATTGTAGTTTTGATACGGGAGTTATAATGACAAAACACTCGAAAGAAATACCTGATGATTTCTCAATCACAACAGAAATGAGGGAATGGGCGAATGAAAAAACTGGGGAACTTGACATCACAAATGAGACAGAGAAATTTTGCGCCTACTACAGAGCAAACGCAAAAAAGTTCGTCAGATGGGATCAAGCATGGCGAAACTGGCTCCTCAAAGCCGTCGAGTTCCGTAACGCAAACAAGCGATTCCAATCTAGCGATGACAAAAGAAGCAACAGAAGGTCTAACCTTACTGAAGCCGTTCTTACTAGAAAGAACAGATGAAGATCAAAAATGGGTTATGCCTTTCGCAGAAGATTTCAATCCAGATGACCTCGATGTAATGCGTATAAATTGTGAGGTAGCACTGGAAGGAGCGCCTGACGAAACAATCGCACAAGCAATAGATCAGGTATGGGAAACATTATCATGCGAGCCGCTCTCAGTTCATGCTTATCAAGGATATATCGAGGCTCTATCTGATATCCCACGCGATCTTATATGGGATGCTGTTAAGGGCATATTACGCAACTATGTGTATCCAACGCCTCCAAAACCAGCCCATTTCCGAGAACAAGTATCTGAAGAAATGTCCAGCCGCCGCTTGATATTGTTTCGAATCAATATCATGGCAAAACATAAAGAATATATAAAATCCTTAAAGGAGCGTGATAATGCAATTCACAAATAGATTAAATATACCGGAAGCTCTTTGCGAAGCAGTCAAAAACGACCCATATGATGCGGGAGATGTTGACATTACAGTGACGCAATTAATAAGACCTCCGCAACAAGTAGCCCTGCAAAAATATCACCGGGAAAATATTATAGAAGATGTATCGGATCGCATTTATGCTCTTATGGGCCAAGCAATGCATACTATATTACAGCGATCCTCAGTTTCCGGATTTGTGGAAAAAAGAATGTATGCAGAGGTCAATGGATGGATAGTCGGAGGCACCTTTGACGCACTTGTAATTGCAAATCAAGAAAACAATCAAGAAAACAATACTGAGTCTGAATATATCCTTCAAGATTACAAACAGATGTCCATATGGGAAGCCAAATATGGATTAAAACCAGACAAAACCGAACAATTAAACCTGTTACATTATCTAATAAATAATGGAACCCGCAAACTCTGGCTTTCAGACAAAATCACCAAGCCAAATATATCCAAATTAGAAATTATTGGAATTTTTAGAGATTGGTCAAAGCCTCAAGCGCGTCGAGATAAAACATACCCTCAACATCAAGTTGAAAAATTTCCAATTGAAATGTGGTCATCATCTCAACAGGAAAAATTTATTAAAGAACGGGTAGAAGCCCATCAGCAAGCTCAATTTCTCATAGATAAGAAGCACATAAAAAAGCTACCGCAATGTACTGATGATGAAAGATGGGCAAGTGATAAACAATATGCTCTTAAAAAAGAAGGCAGGAAATCTGCCGTCAAAACAGAAAATACCTCAGAAAAACTCTGGGAATGGGCCAAAGAAAAGGGTCTTGTAGACGAAGGCATCCATGATCGAGAGCTCAAAAAAGGATACTCTGTAGAAGTACGTCCCGGAGAAAGCAAGCGATGCATTGACTATTGCAATGTATCAGCCTTCTGCAACCAATTCTCTGGGCCGAACCTGAGGGGTTTTTAAATGAGCTTTAGATGCCAAATATGCTGCGGGCCAACTCTAGTTATCGATTCTCGATGGCATGCAGCTACTGAAACTGTACGTCGGCGTCGACAGTGCCGGATTTGTAATCTTCGACAATCAACCCATGAAACCGTAAGACGACCCATGTTCTCACTTCCAACGGTGCAATTGGAAATGGCTACACCAGTCGTTGAAATCTCTCAGCCACCACCAGAGCTAATATATTGTATGCCGCGCGCTGAACATCCACGGGTACGAGCCGCTCTCAAGTCCGTTCGCCGAAATCGTAAAAAAGATCGCACAAAAGATC
>Ga0255048_10000838_pt1 | contig 22557 bp, 21 predicted proteins | sample JV7_2_2_MG_FD_183619 | JGI IMG/M metagenome (GOLD analysis project Ga0255048, IMG submission 183619) | Seawater microbial communities from Jervis Inlet, British Columbia, Canada - JV7_2_2 | ecosystem: Environmental > Aquatic > Marine > Inlet | place: Canada: British Columbia | collected 2016-10-06
GGATACATTTATCCTCGCGTCCTCTGTGGCCCCGGATTTAACAAGAGCCTGAAACATTGGGAATATTTCTTTTATCTTTGGATGATTCTCCATTCCTTCAACAAAACCGAAAGTCTTGTCAAAATCTACCTCATCCATTTTCTTCATGCCTTTGAGTGGGCCTTTTCTTACTTTCGAGCCCCTTATATGGCCTATTTTTGCCAATGGGAGAGATGTTATACCACCGAAAGCCACATCTATTAATTGCTCTGCTGCTCCGTAATCACTGCCCCTGCCCTCTTCTGTAAGAAATCCCTGTGTGATAGCTGCCCCTACTTCCCCGACTCCTTCATCCACAAGCCTGCTTTTCAGGCCTTGATTAGCCAGTATCTTTCTGGTTTTTGAAGCATTCTTAGCCCCTCGAACAGCTTTCAACATACCAGTGCCTACCCTGCCGGTTGCCAGTAATAAGGGAAGGTCTTCATACATTCTGGTGCCAAGTACTTTTAAAGCTCTTTTCGGGCTATCCCTAAATTCATTGATCAGCTGTTTTATTTCTTCCTTAAATCCAGGCTGTTCCCCTCTTGCTTTCATCAATAATTCGTTCTTGGTTTCCAGTACCCTTTTACCCATTTGAGCGTCAAAAGTAGGTTCGTCCTCAAGTATTCCGGTATCTGTGTATTGCATGATGGTACGGAATATACCGGGTATCTCACCCAGAGTTTTACCGATTAAAGACCTTTCACCTTTTCTTTCCCGCTGCTTTATTTTCCTGTTAGCTATGTTTTGACCCATAGGGGAGGCCCCGCCAAACATACCCATGTCAATTTCTGCCTGCTGTGGTTTTTGTTCTGGTTCAGGTACCGGGTCTTCTCCAAGCTCTTTTTTTGCCAGAATCTCCCCGTATTGTTCCGGGGTTCTCACTCCATCCCATGGGCTTTCTTTCTGCCATTTGCTGAATTCTTTCCCTGTGGTATCATGAATAAGCCCCTGACCTTCAAGTGGTGCGGGTTGTTTTGTGGGTCCAATATCCCTGAACCACGGGTTTTGACTGTTTATTTTTTGGGAATCTCGTTCAGGAGTGCTTTTCTTTTTCCTGCTATAATATTTGCCATCTTCGCTTTGATATATTTCAAAACCTTCCTGTTCCTCACCTTTTTCTGTTTTATGGAAAGTTTCGTGTTTACGTCCTTTTAATATTTGTCCTGTTTTTGGTTCTCTTGAAGGCCAATGACCAGTTGAGTCCGGCCTAATACCGGCATTTATAGCTGATTCGTAATCATAACCCTGTCCTTCCGGGTCAAACTTTTGAGTCCCTTCTTCAGAAGGCTGTAAAACTATTTGCTGTGCGGTGTCCGGGATAGCCGCCTCCAAGTATTGAGATAAAACATCTGGTTTCTGCTCTGGTTGGGCGTTATCCAAATAAGCATCTAATACAGGGTTTGGTGCATCTCCATAAATTTTAGCTACATAATCCTGAGTTTCTTTAAATGGTGGGATTCCTCCATGTTTATCCACGTTCCCCGGACCTGCGTTATAGGCTGCAAGGGCTTTGCTGTAATCCCCTCCATACCTGTCTAACTGCTGTCTTAAATATCGAGCCCCTGCCTCTACATTCTGATTAGGATCGAAAGAATCAGTAACGCCCAATTCTTTAGCTGTACCCGGCATTAATTGCATTAATCCCTGTGCCCCTGCGTGTGAAGTTACATAAGGATTGAAATTAGATTCAGCTTTCATCTGCTTCCTGAAAATACCAGAATCCAAATTGTACTGTTTGGAATATTTCTGAATTAATGGTTCAGGGTCAAAATTTGCTGTATCTAAATACTCATCAAGGATTGAGGCCATTTTCCAGCTCCGATTTTAATTTACTCAGAGCCGCCGATACTCTTGGATCTGACGGGTTCTCGTTTATAGCCTTTAAAACTGCTTGCTGCTGTGGGTTTAATTTATCAATGTGTTCATTAAAAAGTTGGATATTCTGTTGTATTTCCGGGCTAACCTTTCCTGTAGATTTGCTTTCCGGTTGCCATTTCTCAAGAGTTCTTAAAAATTCCTCGGCTGCATACTGTTTCTTCCTGACCCTTTTAGACCTTTCTTCAGAGACTTTACTCCCAATCCCTTCAAGTTCTAACGCTTTTATATTTAATTCCTCAATTATATATCTGGCATTTTCAAGCTGTGATTCAAGAGGAACTGATCCGTCATCAACAGCTTTTAACATATTTACTTCATTACGGTTAAACCCTTTGTACCTGTCTTTATTGGAGTTTGTTTTTTTATCCCTGACCCCTCTCGCGCTAATTTCTTTCAGTCGGTTGCCGTGAAGTATATCCTGCTTTTCCTCGAAGGTCAGTTTTTTGGGTGCTGTTTCTAGTTTATAATACTCATCAGGTGAAATATTTTTGTTTATCAGATATTCTCTTTTCAGATCTTCTTGATAAGTGGGAGAGTCGCGGTCCAGTTTTAAAGCCCTATCCAAAAAACTTTTGTCGTTCGCTTCCTGTTTGTCGGTTTCTTTTTTCAGTTCCTCTCTTTCAGTCTTCTTCCTTTCAGCCTCATCAAAATACAACTGGTCTTTCTTTTCCTTGACTATTTGGGCGTTTTGAGCCAGAATTGCCGCTTTCCGATCCTCCACCATCTTTTCAAAGATACTGGCATACTGCCCGCCAATCTCACCCAGTTGTTGCATGGCACCACCAGCCGCCTGATAGCCGTTTTCTGTGGGGGCCTGTGGTCCGGGTTGGTAACGTGGCTGTGGTAATTGATTAAAAGGCATGTTATCTCCCTATGCTGGCGTTATAGGCTCCGTAGGTGCTCTGTGCATTATCCTTGAGGTTTCCAGCGTATTCACCATATCCCATAGTATTTGAAAGTTCATTTTGATTTCTGTTGTAGGCATTTATGATCGCCTGATCCCGCTTCCAATCATTATACTGCATGAGTGCCAGTTTATGGTTGTCCTGTGCTGTTTGATTAGCCTGGTACTGCCCATAAGCTGAAACCCCTGTTCCTGCTGCTGAAAGTGCGAGTGATCCGGCTGCGATTGCTGCTGGTAATGGCATTAATCCTCCTATTGTAAGGGGTTGTCAATTTGAGTGTTATAGGCCCCTATATCAGCATCATCCACCGGCTTATCTGAAAACCACTGGCTGATACCTCCCCCTCCATTATCTTTGTAATAAAAAGTTCCTGACCCAACAGGATACTCTATTTTAACATATTCATTCTGTTTTGAGAGACCTTCACGAGTATAGGTTCCACTGCCGATTATTTTAATAGCTTTTCCATTGATATTCATGTAAGTGCCGATTTTATCATCAATATCAGCTACATATGTCGGTATTTCCCCAATAGAAACAGGATCCATACCAGAAGTGACCATTTGGTCTGTGACCTCTGACCCTGATTGGATGGCATCATTTAATACCCGCTTGGAATCGGTTTTATCTCCTTCATAATCAGCATCCTTAAGAGGGTCACGAGCAGCTTCATCAAGCTCTTGAAACCTTTTCTGAATCTGTTTTCCGATAGATGTATCATTTTGTCCATCACCATCGGAATCAATCCCGATATTCCTCCATTCCGCATCTGACATATTACCTTTAGGATACAAGGTACTGTAATAATCCTCTGCCTCATCCATACCGGCCTGATTAGAGGTCGCTGGAAGATAATCACCCTGAAGAGTACCATCTTTGTACATCTCCTGAACTTTGGCTCTAAACCCTTCCATGTCCCCGTTAATAATAAAAGGGCTTAAAATATTCTGGATCTTCTGAGGCTGTGTATTGATAAAGTCCTCTGCCTGTCTTGTGGTCTGGAGTTTTTCAGTCTGATCCTTATAGTATTCATCCTGTTCACGATTATAGGCTGTTTCATCTGCATACCTTTCATCTGCTACGTCATCCCTTCCTCTTCCATAAGCTGTTTCATCTGCATACCTTTCATCTGCTACGTCATCCCGTTTGTAACCGTATTTCTTTTCCTCAACCCCTCTGGCTTGATCCATTGCATCCCGATAATAGTCCCTGCCAAGCTGGTTCACATCATTATCCCGAGCTAAATTTGCCTGATTCGTCTGTGCCCTGTTTTTATCCAGCATACGGTTATATCTTGCTGTACCCGGCATTATCCCCTCAGAAGCAAGAGATTCAGAAAAAGACTTGTTATCTGCATAGGATTGATATTTATTAGCCCTATCAGCTCTGTTCCGGGCTGATGTCACATCTGCGGCCTCACCCTCTAATCCTTTGAGCACATTTTCATCATATCTACTCCCCTGCTCCGTCACGTTTGCTGGTTCATCTGAATATGGGTCTTCCGGGTCTTCATCTCCAAAAAAACTAGAGGTAACCGTTTCCACTGACTCGTTCACCCCTTCTGGTTTTTGTATTGGGGCCGGGTTTTCTTCATAAAAAGTGGAAGTTGTATATTCTACCTGATCATCCACCCCTTCTAGTTTTGGCCCTGTTGGAGGACTGACAGATACCCCGTTTAAATCCTCTATCGGGTCCCTATATGCTGGCCTTTCCGTACCGGGTTCAACCCATACCCCGTTTTCATTCGGCTGGTTTGTTGGCTGGTTGTTCGGGTTGACGGTGCTATAATCAGGTACTCCAAGATTAGGAGGTGCAGCCCTTCCCATAGGGGATACCATAGGGTCATCGTACAAACTGTTTGTTTGCTGTGGGACTGTTACATTTCCCAATGGCTGATTATTCTCAGGTGTTGCTCTTACATTATTAGCTACAGGAGCATAAGGATTATTCCGGTAAGAGCTTTTCTTATATCTGTCTTTAATTCCTGCTGGCATTATTAGGTCCTCTCCCTCTGAGTTGATTCCTGTCGGAGTCCTGAATAGCTCCCTTTAGAGGTATAATTAAGGTTTTTAATTCGTTTAATAAAGATGTAATTGCAATGTGATCCATTTTATTCTGTCTCAATAAAGCGTCCATGTGTGGAATGAATTGGAGTACCTGTCTGAAAGTAAGATTGTCGGTAACCAGCTCATCAAAAATAAGGTCAATATCTGCCGCATTAAGAGTTGGATCAGTGTCAGCCGCTGCCTGAATAGCGGAATACAAATCAATGAGGGTTTGTCTATCCCTCTGCTCGATAGTCCCATCTGGAACAGGGAGTAAATCCCCGCTCCCAAAGTTAAGGGCTGATGCTCGTCTTTCAGCGGTTGTAATTGCCATTTACGGGCCTGTAACAATTTCAGTTTTATCAAAGGTTGTCCCATCGTCTGATAAGGTTGATTTGTGATCGATTGTCGTGGCATCATCATTCATTAGATTCCACTGGGTAGCGGTCTGAGTTTTTCGGTTTCTCCAATTCTTGTAAAGCCAATCTATTTTGGCCCCGGTTGATATAGTGGCTCCCGGTGTTCCCTGTGACGGTTCAATGTGTGTGTCAGTGTCCAAAACATCTTTTGCCTCTGCGTTTACTTCTGCTTTCATAGCAGTACTCATTCCACCTAAATCGGTAAGACCTGCACCAGCAGCACCTATCTCTGTGGTATCAACTAAAATAGCATCTGTGCTGGTCTCTATATCGTTTATATTGGTGTTCATTGCATCCAGATCCAGCCCTCCGGCATCACTGATAGGAAGGCCTCCCGCACCATCTACCACTGCATTGGGTAAAGCAGTAAGTGCACCTCTCACACCATCATTTAAATTAAGGCTCGTTAATTGTATCTCAAATTCTAATGGAGCCATATTAACAGCTCCTCCTAGTCCGATAACCACGTAATCAGCAGTAGTAAATAAATCGTTATGAAAATGAAACTCATAATGTCCGGTAGGAAGGTTTGCAACCGTTCCAATCCTGACCTGTGCGGCTGTGGTTGGAGCCTCATAGGTTCCTTCAGTAGTAACGTTTTCATCCACTGCAAGGGCCACCCCGGTTCCATTCCTTTTAACATATCCCCCTGTAATAGAGGATGTTTGATCCAGTGACCCGAGTCCCAACCCTGTGGTCAAGCTGTTATTCTGGATAAACCCAATCAGTATTACACTTGTCTCACCCTTGACAAATTGATGTTTAGCCATTCATTCCTCCATTCATAGCACTGTCAAATTGATAACTTCCCATTCCATCCATTCCAGGACTCATTAATAATCCACTGGAAGGAGCACCCGGAACATGTGTCATCCATCCAATCCCCAATGAAGGCCTGTACATTAAAAAGGGGTCAACAGTAAGTTTTTGATAATCTTGCAATGTTAACGCTCGATTCTTCCATAACACAATATTAGATATCTGGCCAGCGATCCCGTTTGACGTTACATGATTAAGACCAGCTTTAAAAGGGACCCCATCATCTCCATTAACAGTATAGGAACCACTTGGAGAATCATAAGTATCAGCCCTTACACGGTTTGCGTATATTTTTATTCCTGAGCTTGCTGCAGATGCGTCATAAGTCACCATTAACTGAGTCTCCACACCAGTAGTAAGCAATCCTGTAGGAGTACCCCTGCCTATTCTGGTTGAGGTGCTGCCATCCTCAAAAATAAGACATATTATATCCCCGGTTGAATTAAAATAAATCAACCATTCTCTGCTGATTGGTGAGACAACATCATCCTTGGATAAAAGAACCCCCAGAGCACTTAAACTGGTTAATTTGAAATTAATAAACCATGTATACATGTAATCAGTAGAGCCGTCTCCAACGGTGAAATCACTGTCGTTTCCGAAATTTATTCCGTCCCCTGTACCGTCTGCCTCAAATGCCCTTCCATAAGAAGAGTGTACCATTGCCGGATCGCCTATAATTGCAGTAGAATTATGATTATTCCCGCTTACATCATGTATATTTGTAGTTAACGGTTCATAAATAGGCCATGCCCCTACAATATTTTTAGATATACTTCGACTCCGATTAAGAGCTGGAAATTTAGGCTTAACCATGAACATTATTGAACCTCATCCAGTAATGGTATAAGAGCAACGTACATTTCAACCGCATCAGAATGTAAAGCCTGCCCTCCGCTGTTCATTACAACAGGCATGCCGTACCTTAGAATATCCTCCAGCAAACCTATTTCCTGATACTGGACTACTGTTGTTGCATCAGCGGTTAAAATCATATCCCCAACGAATTGAAGCTGTAAAAGAGAATCAGCCAGCGAATCTCCTGCCGTTCCAGTGTAGGCCGCATCTGAGCCTGAAGTACCACCCGGATTGGCATTTGCCGCTGTTCCAGAAGGAGAAGAGGCCCAGTAAATAGAAAGCACCACACCGGAAGCCGGAGCTACTGCATATTCAATTGCAGCAAGAGCCTTGTACCTTCGTGCCCTTGTGGCAGTCAGATCACCCTTTGCCCCCTGCCTTGCTGCAGCATCCGCAAGAGATGTTAAATCAATCTGATGTGTTCTGGCAAGACCTGAAACCGTACTTGAATAGTCCGTAGTATCTGACCATACTGTAGCCGTTCCATCGATTGTATTTATTATATTAGCCATTATTTACCCCTAAACTAAATCCCCAATAATATCATCTATTGCGTTGTTAACATTGTTTTGAACCGCCGTGTCAGTAGCTGACTGAATAGCTGCTACACTTGAATTCTTATTGGCTTCCAGAACAAACCAGATATACTGTGAGGCATCAGGGTTTATAATAGCAACTCTTGCCCAATCTTTTTGTCCATTCGTTCCCACACCATCAATCACCGCTTTGCATTTTACCGCAATCGCAGTAGTCATTTTATTCTGTAAATCAGAATCCTGTCTTAAATCAAATAATTCCTGATATGTTGCCATTTTAATTCCCTTTGTTAATTATTTCTTTCGTGTTCTCTCAAAAATAAAATTCCACCACCATTTAACAATAGAAGTCAACTCCTCCGCTTCATTCGTCTTAACCAGCCTTGTTGTGAGGCTCAGTACACTGTAAAGTCCAGTAATGATTAATGCTATGGTTTCCATTCTTACCTCACTGTTTGACTGTTTGATTCGGGCAACCTTTGATTCCGTCCCGAACCGTTTGTTTTATGAAATCTACGCCAGTTTGAATTTTTCTTAATTTATCGTGAGATTCTTTCTGAGTTGAAAAAATATTATCCTGTGTGCTTTCAAACTTTATAGAGTATTTACTGGCGGTTATCTGATTGTCTACTATTGTTTGCAACAAACCAGTATGTGATTGAACAGCAGTCAACATTGAGTGCATATATTTGACTTGCTTAAGGTCTGCTGGAGTTAAGCTAATAGGTTTAGGAATTAGTTTAAACAACTCCTTTATAACAAAGAATAATATCCCTGCTACTATAGCAGTATCTTTTGTATCTGTAATCCCTAAATCAGCCAGAGTCATCTATCAAGCCTTACCTTTCCACGCTAAAAATAATGTATTTGCCCTGAGAGCGTTTATCTCTGCCCCAAGTATTTTATACTCACTCGGATTCCCTTTGGATGCCGGGTACACTATGGGTGCCGTTGCTGCTGCCATTACAGTTTCCCCTTGAATAAAAGAAACAGATCGTTTGCCTCATCCGATACAAACTCATCTGTAGTGATTATATACTCTGAAGGATTCCCGGTTGATTCCGGGTAAAAAGTGGGCTCAAGGGCTGTCACATCATCCAGGGCTATTATCTGTGAATCATCACCCGGAACTTTAGGGCGGGCGAATACCCGTATTATAGCCCCGGTTGTAAAATACTGAGGAGGGTTGGTAATATTCACTACTCCATCAGACAAGTCGATACCGCTGCTGATAACAATACCCGTGTTTACAACCACAGTCCCTATAACTGCGAAACTCCCCTCAGTAAGTTCAATATTATGAGTAAGCTCTACCCCCGGTGTAAAGTTTTGAGGCGAGTTCGTAATATTGACCGTCCCGTCTGACAACTCAATGTTGTGTGATAAATCTATGCCGGTTTCAAAAGTCATGTCTGATTATAGTTAGGGATCATGGCTGCTATTGATGCGCTGCCACCTGCTTGAATTGCGTTTGAAAGTTGAAAATAAACCCATGCTGCACTTGATATAGTGCGCCCGTTCAGCATTTGAGCCATCGTACCCACTCCGGTGTAATACATGTTCTTAGGGGTTCCATAATAACGATTACCATCCGTACCAGCATACGCGACCTCACCAATTAATGGTTTCATGACAGCGGAAGAACCTTCATCATCCGGGTCAATATCAATTAATGTCTGTAGTAAATAATCAGCTCTGGCAGTAGAATAAGCGTTACCGCTGTTTGCATCAATACCCCATTCTTTATTTATAAGAGATCTTAAAGGTAGTGCCATGATTGTTGTATATCTGTTTAAAGCAGAAATAGCCCTGGCCTGATTCCCTAAAGAAAAAGTTCTTTGATAGTAAGAAGTAAGCAGTGCCCCTGATGCAAAATCATTGGTTAAGGCTGTTTCAAACGTAAGGGTATCAGTTGCAACCACAGTTACTTTCACGTATTCAACAGCTTCAGCCTGCGTTAAATCGATCAGCCAGTAATATTTATTTGCTGTGAAATTACTCCCCTCCGAGGCTGTTACATCAACCCCGGTTGCCCCGGCAGACAGAGCGGCCACCGTGTTACTCGCCTTTGTGTTATCCTCTACCAGATTTGTATTATCCGTCCACTCATCAATCGCGAAATGATCCCATGCTGAATTTAATCTGGTGCCAATCGAAAGAAATTCCGGTCCACCTCTGAAGTCATACACAAACTCGGCATCATCAAAAGTATTTAATGCTTTCGTGTGAGTAATACCAAATCCTTTATGAATAGTAGTGTCCCACCACATATAATTTTCTATGAATATCTGCCCCGCCTCGGTTGTATCCATACCCACCTTAAGGAATTTTGCTCCTGAAAGTGCTGTGGGGGAAGAATTATCCGATACAACTATAAAAGGATCGTCATCAGGAGCTATTATATAAGATGAGTTAGCCATATTAAGATAAGATCCACCATGCAAGGCTGTACCTGAAGGGCTTGTTATAGCTGCCAGTGCCAGAATTGCCATATCAGCCTCTCCAACCACAATAATGAATCTGTGCTTATTCTCAGTTGATGAGGCACCATGATCCTGAATAACATGATCTATATCCCCGGTAGAACTTGTATAAATATGCTTTACAACTGCGCTATCATAACCATCATTTGCGCTTGCGCTGGCAGCTCTTATCTTCACCTGAAGAGTGGAGGCTACATCATCCCATGTCGCATCACCGGTAAAATCAACTGCCGTTATATCATTCGCAACTGCATTGATAGTTATCTTAAACTCCCCGTCTGTAATGGCCGCAATCTCTGCAATAGTATCAAAACTCGTACCCACCCCGGTATAAACTGAAGACAGTCTGGCTACTTTATTGGCACTGCCGCCGCTGGTGATTGACTGATCATCGATTATGAACCAAGCCGGGCCACCTGTAGACTTGGAAACCGGAGTTGATACTGCTGACCGAGTAACCCAATCATGGAAATTCTTTAATATCCCGTTAGCGGAGTCAGTAATAAACCCTCTTCCAGTGCATGTATCCTGTTCGTAATTAAATGCTACCATATTATACTATCTTTAATAAATATCCCTGCATCCCACTGGAAACAATTCTTCCCGAGGCTGAATCTGAAAATATTATTGACATGGCGTGTTCAAGTTTTGGGTCGTGTAAAAGATATTCGTCTGGAGTATAATTCATTAGTTGTCCACCGCTGTTGTTGTTATTGCCGTTATTCCAGAATCAGTGATTAACCCATGATAGAATTGTCCGTTTTGCCCTTCATTGGTAAGTACAAATATGATCATCTGTGACAGTGTAGCGTACTGCGCTGCGGTTCCCTGTGTAACCACACTTGCAGCAGTGGTGAAACTCTTGTCATAAGTCACCCCGTCTGCCCATCTAAATTCTATACTTCCATCCGTTAATACTTTAAATCTGTAATAATTAGTTCCGTCCCCATCCTCGTCAATCACTGTTTCAGCGACTGATACGTCAGGGAAGGTATCTTCAATAATAAATGAGAGGTTTTTAGAGCAGAGGCCCCCGGTGCCCTGCCCAATTCCTTTGTCGGATATAGTCAAATTAGCCGCTGTCACAATGCTGTAACCGCTTCCAGCAGCTTTTGCCAGTTGCATACCGGCATCCGGTATTAAATTGGTGTCATATGTCCGGGTGCCACCTGAACCACCATCATAAGTAAAATCAGCACGATTCACAGAGTAATCCCGTTCAACCGTAAGATCGTTAATAAATTTTAAATAAAGAATATAGTTTGAGGCCCATGCCGGAAGAGTGAGCCCGTAGTTGGTTCTGAAAGGGTCAAAGTCCCCCCACCCGGGTTCCTCATCCACTACACAAAACTGCTTGTTTGTCTTTATCGTAGAAGGGGCTGTGGTTTTAATCTTATAATGCAGGAAGTTTCCGACAGGTACCTGACTGACAAAATCCCCTACTGTAGATGGCTTTATATAAAGCCTGTATTCCTTATCCCTGAGTTCTGCATTTTCAAAATTAACATCTGGACTTGAAACAAATTCTGTTTCCGTCTCAGAAACCTTAAGGGGCCATGCAAGCCCATTCACATAGGGTATTCCATAAACCGGATATTGAAAAGCACCCATAAGCACGTAATAGTCAAATTCCATCAGGAAACTGCCATCCTCAACAGAGTATTTATGAGTGGTATGAAAAGGCTCTATAACCTCCGATAAATCAGTTGAAGTGTTGATATCGGTGTCTATAGTACTGATTTCAATTTCAACCACATGAGTACTTTTGTTTACAATCGCGCCTCTGGATTCATTCCCGAAAGTAACCAGTAATTGAGAAAGGCTGTTCGTTGCATAAGTGAATTTACTCCAGCCCCTTCTTTGCTCCACGTTAAGCACCCATACATTTGCAGCCCCATCGGAAAGCATTATCTTGCCATTGAGGTAAATAATTGAAACATTAGCTCCTGTAAGTGCTACAGTCTGAGTTCTTAAATTCTTGGATATCTCTATCCCGTTTATGGTGTTGCTCCATACATGGTCAAACCCCATTACCTTGAAATCCCCATGATCGGTAGTAACTGCACAAATCCCAATCCCCGGTATGTGAGCCGCCATATTTTTGTGTTTAATCCCTGTTCGGTGGTCAAGTACTTCGAATTCAAGATTGGGGTTACCGTCCTGTAATCGTCCTGTCTTGCCCTCTTTAAGACCGAATAAATCCTTTTCAAAACTAATCAGCTTGAGTATTTTCTGCCCATCACGATTGGTTTTAACAAACTGGTCAACGTCATACATCTCAGCATAGGGAGTTCCGGCCCAATTCGAGTAATATATATTATCTCCTGAGTCATCATCTAGAGTGGCATCGTTTACATCAGACACGTAGATTCTATTCCTATGATAGGCCCCGGTGTTGGCGGCTGGAAGAGGAATCAGCTCTATTCTTTGGATATCATGTAAACCGCCTAATTCCTCATCCAGACAATTATCAGTAATACTGTAAACCGATCCGGGGTTGCCTGCGGTTACATTTGCATTCCCGACAGGTAAAGAGGTTCCTGTGGCAATTGCTGTAAGGCTCCCGGCCTCAATCTCTGCTTTGGTGATTAAAGCAACTTCATACAGTTCGTCATTAACTCCCGCAGCATCTACGACCTGCTCTACATTATCATAATTTGTGTCCTGATTTACGCTTCTCCATAATCTTATATGAGTCCACAGGTTATCATTATCAAGCTCGGCATCCTGTATCGTGAGAAGTACTTTCTTGGCTGTAATTGTTCCCAGAGCATTTATCAACCGGCCTGATGTGTATCTGTTCGGAGTTGATGCCACCTTGTCAATATTTGATACCTGATAGACCTTTTCAACTCCCCATGTGTATTTCCCTGTGATATTACCAGCTCCTGAAGTAGCTACTGCAAGCAGTACCGGATAGGAAAGGCCCATTGAACGGCCTGTAAAAACACTCCCGCTCCATTCAATAATCTTATTCCCACCGGTATGAAAGATAAACAGTTTATCCCCGTTAAGGAACATATCAGCCTGTGCAGTGCTTGAAACCGTGAATCCTCCGGTAACCACATGAGCAATCAGAACAGGGTCAGCAGGGGTGAGCAGTGCCTGAGAATAAAAGCTGGTTCCCTCCTGAGTAATTACATATTCTTCCGCTCCGATATCCCATGTAACCCCTTCCACAATATCAGTTGAACCTCTTTTGGTAGGGCTAGAAGCTGCTTTGAGAAATTGACTGCCGGACCTGCTTTTCAAATGCCCGGAGGAGGTTATTTCATAATCCTCACATTCCCGCATCTCCCCCGGGAATAATTCAGAGTGTTCCCCGAATGTATTTATACCAATATGTTCACGTATATCAAGGTGAGTTTCATACTCTTTTTTCTGTATCTGCTGTACAGTCATGGAACAAACCAGTTCCCGAGCAATGACCCTCTTGAGGTTTGATTACTTTTCTTTCCCTGTGGAGTGTAGACCTCTTCCAGTTCTGTCCACCAATCCTTCATATAATGTTCGACATCGTCTTTGGTGAAAGGTTTTTTGTTTATATAAGCATCCAGCCATCCAATACAGGCCTGTGCATAATTACCGTGGTAAGTATCAGGGATTGCAAGAGCACCATCACCAGCCGCCCCGGTGGTCAAATCTGAAATAGTTGTAGGTTTGAACCAGTAGAACCACCTGAAAGTATCTGTTCTGTTGGGTGAAGTTGTAAAGGTATATTCCTGATCTATCTCATTAATACGACCTGCTTTGTAAAATTTACGCTCGTTATAATCCTCCAGGTATAACCCGTAATCATTCTGATCATCAGTGTAAACAATATCAGTACCGTATATTCTTGCATCGGTATTTGTAGTTATCCCATGCATTTTTCTAACAGGTGGTGATGTTGGGTAGTCATACGGGCCTTTAAATCCAATCTGGAATTCAGTGGCGAGAAGCGTACCCGCTCCGGTTCCAGTAGTGATAGTTATAGCCTCAGAAGCTGTGTAATCGTCTGCTGCTGCAAGGTTTATAACCCATTTTCTGGTTGTGTTATTGTATGAAATAAGAGTCCCTGAAGTCGCAGATGTTCCACCTACCACAGCCTTACCGATATCCCCGATCACAGCACTGGTATAACCTGCGGAAAGAAACTCTATCTCCATATAGATAGTCATGTTCGTCTCATATTCTCGAAAGGCTATAAGATTCTCAGAGAAAGCCAGTTTCTGGACTGAATCACAGGAAAGAACCAGCTCTTCAGGCCCGACTTTGAAACGGGTTGCCCTGCTCATCAGGGATGATATTTCCTCAAGAGTCATTAACTGCCTGTCTTTCTATTACCCGGCCTTCTGGTGATGTTATTTGCAATAACAAGAGCCGGTTTTTCTACTTTTGGTTTCGCTTCTTCGGGATCCCGAAACCGCCATTTAATACCATCGAAACACTCACATATTTCTTGATTTTCTTCATTATCCGGGATGAGATATTTCCTGCCGCCCTTGATAGGGACTCCGAGATACGTTTTTAATTGGTCTTCTTTTTTATAAGCATTGAGTAATGGTTCACTCTGTGCTTCGCTCTGCCTTGTCCATATTACAATTATTTTCTTTTGCATGGTTCCTCTACGGTTAAAAAGACTCCCCCGATATGAGGGAGTCAGTGTGTTATGCCAATTTACCTTTAAGGAATGCTGTCACCGCTACTGTTGCATCAGGTGCAGCCGTGGAAGGCTGATATGCATACAATGTCACACCTATAGTGGTAGGTGCTGCGGAGATTGTCGCTCCTGTGGTAAGACAATTTGTTCCAAGCACATCCGGGGCAGAGTCATAAGTCTGCCCAAAAGCTGTGTAAGCGGAAACAACACCCCCGGAAATACTTGTCAGTATCAAATCGATATTGACATATACATCAGCGGTGCCCGGTTCTGAGATTGAAAATCCCTGAGTTTTGATTATAGCCATTTTAATTTATCTCCTTTCAACTATATAGTGTTGGTTGTGGTTGCGGTCCAATAGGTGAATCCAGATTCATTAATTCTCGCTGAAGTAGCGGCTACGGTATTATCGATGTCTGTTCTCTGACAGCCCCTTGCTCTCTCTCCAACCATTCCTTTTGAAAAGTCATAGTCAAAGCCTTTTGAGATGTAAGAAGTCTCAGTTATTTCAGCCATAGTTAAATGCCCATTGCCCATTAAGGTAGCTATTTCTGCGGTTCCATCTGCTGTACCGGCTCCTGTGGTTTGTGCCCGTGTTCGGGTATCACCGGATGGTTTATGGTATTTAGCTCTTGACCCTGCGGTTCCAGCAACATCCCATATAGCAGCTCTCTGAGAAACTACAATAAGCATATCCTGATATATACCTTCTGCCCCTGTGATAACCTTATCGATAGTCTTTTCAGTGTGTTTGAAAAGGTCTCGGATAGAGTTGTTGGTGGTTGTTTCAGTAGAGATTTGAAACCACTGTGCATCTGTTAACTTGAGGACCCATTTATAAGCACCATTTCCGGGCACAGGTGCCACGGTTCGAGTCGCTATTAAATGAATACGGTCAAGTGCAGCGAAATCGAAAATATTGGTTGAAGCTAAATTATCGATATCTGCCTGCAGATTGGTTTCTGCTGTGGAATACGTTTCACTCCATGTCACTTTCGATGTGGTAGCATCTGAGTACATATTGGGATGAAGAACGTAAGACACAGGAGCGTTTATCTCAGAAGGATTATCAGCATCCTGCCAGTAGTCAGTATTGACTAATGTTTCGTCTGCCCCTTCAAGAAGTGCTCTTTCAGAATCATAATCAGTTTGCTCAACAAAGAGATCCCCGATTATTACACTGGTGCCTTCAGCGAGTTTATAGAACTTGTTAGTTCGTCCACCAACTGACTTGTCTGAAACCACCATAGCAAATCGCTGTATATTATAATGACAGGTGAAATGTTTGGTAGTTACTTTCTTTTCCTGACCCTCTGCCTTATTAGGCCCCGCTATTACTGCGGTATCCGGTTTCCCGACCCAAAGAGCTGTAGTCCGGTATTCCCCTTCTCGGAATTCATCCCTTACCTTGTTCACAACAGTGGTTGGCATATGCTTTTCACTGGTATGCGGTACGGTTTGGTTATGAGTGGTCCTGTTTGAGAGGTTATCCCATACAGAACTAAGGAGATGCTGTTTAATGTGTTTTCGTTGCCACGACTCGACTCGACCCGGGGCAATTATGGTATTATGTGCCATGTTAGTTTATTCCTTTATCAGTCACGAATATCCCATGAGCTTCCACAACTTCTTAGACATCTTTTCTTTGGGCAGCATATTGCCATCCTTATCATAAAGATCATCCGGTATAGTTGATGGATTGTCTTCAAACCCTTGAATATCTGCTTCTGAATAGTTACGGTATATTGATGATTCCCCGCCTTTCTGAATCTGTGATAGATTTTCAGAGGGCTGGTGTTCCTTGTAGGCAGACTTCCTGCCTTTAGATTCCGCTTCACTAATCAACAGATCAGAATCCTCACCTTTCATAATTTTAAATGCGGTTGATAACCTTACTTCATCCCCTTCCTTTCTGAGTGCCTTAACCTTATCGAACACCTTCCCCAGAGTATTCTGGAAAAGCTCGTCATTATTCTTACCTGCAAGAAAAGAATCTACGTGATTCTTTAAATCAGGTATTTTTGCAAGTGCTTCGAATTGGCTGGCCATTTCAAAACTCTCATTTAATAATTGTTCATTCGCTCTGGTTTTGGCTGTGTACTGCTTTTCGGTCTCTCTTTCCTGCTTTTCGGATTTCCGTTCAGCAAGCATATCGCTAACCTGTTTTTGTAAATCTGTAATGGTTTTATTCTGATTTTTGAATTTGTTCATTACCTGATTCGCAGTATTATCGTCAAGGAATCCCTCTCGACTGATCTCATCGTCTTCCACGGTATCTTCCGATACTTTGGTTTTAGTTTGTCCTTTGGGAACTAAACCGTGTTGTTCTTCAAGGTATTTTAGGGCAACCGGATTACGTGATTTCAAATCTCCCCATATCTTATTGTCACCCTCAATCTGCTTCTCAAGTTTTTCAACCTTTGATTTATATTGAGCGTGTTCAGTGGACAGGTTAGATACAAATTCAGTATCTTTGGTTTTGTTTGAAATATGATTGACAGCATCCTTGTACTTTTTAAGTAACTGCTTCTCGTCTTTCGCCCCTGACAGTTTCATCAGTTCTTCGAGTTCTTTGGATGTTTTCACCTCGGCTTCGTCTTTAGATTCTTCATCTTTCGAATCGTCATCCACTGATTTTTCCTCGGTTTCTTTTCCCGGTTCCAATTTGCCATCTGTATACATATCGTATATATCAAGCTCTTCATCTGTGAGGTTTAATGGATCCCCGGAATTTTCAGATATTTTCTCCCTTTTTAAAATATCAGCCAGCTTTACTGCGTTGGCTTCTGTAAGTTGTGATTCTGTGGTGGTGGTGGTATCAACGATATCCTTCACCACGCCATTTGACTCCGTTTCCCCGCCTTTTACGGTTTCCTCGACTATCTGTGGCTCTGCTTCTAATGTTGCTTCTACCTGCATAAACTCTCCTAACGGCTAAGTTGTCGTAATTGTAATCCTCCCCCACCGGGGGCTAGATTTGATTGCTCTATCGGATTTGCTATTTGCTCATCCAAAGTTATCGAGGTCTGTTCGGCTTCGGCCTGTGCCAAATCCTGTTGACCCTTATCATTTTCTATTTGGAGCCTTTTTTTATCCAGTTCCTGGATATCCATGTCTCCATTGGCTTTTCTCATTTCAGCCTCTTTGGCTGCTGCCTCCTGCTGTTGCATTTGTTGCTGGTCTGCTTGAATAGTTTTATTGGTTTCATACATAAAATCTTTTAAATCCTGATCAGTGTCGCTCATCTTCAGGTAATACATATCCAGATACGCCAGAGTTCTGGGATCCGCATTAGGCCCTGAGAATTGTTTAAGCTGTACTATTTGTTGCATTATCTTGTCGCGTTTGTTGGGGGATTGGATTGAATCCTCAAACTGATAATCGTACATTGCAGTGGTGATATCATTAGCTTTCTTTATCGCACCCCATTTATCCTGAACAGTGGCGTTCATGGTAATCCATTCTGGGTCTTCTTTGTTTGGCTTCTCAATTAACCTGAAAGTCTCTTCAGCCGTAAAGTATTTTCTATCGTAATAACCCCATAATCTGGCTCTCTGGGTAAGGAAATATCGATAGTTCTCAGTCATTCCTACCTGCTGCGTGAAAGCCTGCTCACTTCTTTGTTTATCAAGTATTCCAGATACATTACCGGATTGAGCTATTCCCTGTTGATTAATATTGGAGCTTGAAACATCATCCTGAAAGGTGGATGCCCATGTGATAATATTCTCGTTTCTGTTTGAATTAACTGATTGAGGCAGGTTCGTGATTGCTCCTTCCGGGGTTTCCCCTTTCTTGGTCCAGAAAACCCTGTCGCCTTCTGCATGGTGTTCTTCGAGGTCTTTCCGGCCATCTTCAGTGAATTTGGCAGGATTTCCCAGTATAGCTGTGTTTACTTCGTGCTTTACGTTGAAAAGTTCTTGAGAAAGCATAGCATTTACAAGTTTATTAGGCCCGATTTGGTATTCAAATATCCCATTGGTACTTCCGTTTATTTCCTCGCAAACAAGCTGTTGCAAGGTAAACATGATTTTACCTGTCAGTGGGTTTCTTGGCTGGCAGTGGTAAGGACCGTTAAACAGGAATTCATCATAACTGTACTGGTCGCATACGATAGCCAGATATAAATATTCAATAGGCTGTTTCTGTATTTCATAGGTTGGATGGTCTTTCTTAAATCCTTCCATTGTGTCTTCGTCCGGGTCTTCCCCTATTTCAATCCTGTCCCCTTCCTCATCCATGCCCCACATTTTATTCTTGAGAACCTTGTAGAACCTCTCCGTGACTCTGTATTGCCCGTTTTTCCAAGTATCAGTTTCATGTCGGCGGTTGGCATATCTCTGCTCTGGTTCATAATCGTCAGTTTCATTTTCCTTTAGCTGTACCAGATATTTCCTAATCCTGTTTGCTTTAGTGGGAAAAGCAGAAATAAGATCTCTCATGCTCATCCATGAATCCCTGTCAATAAATTCACAGTCAGACCTCTCTAAAAGGTCAATACTGTTTGGATCCGGGTAAATAGCGAAATCGTTTTGATTCTGAACCATCATACGGGGTTTATTGCCGGGAGTCACTATCATGTAGGATTCCTGCCAACCATCCCCACCGACAAGAGATTTTTCCATTAACCCCTTATCTTTCATTTTTATATTCTGGTGGTAGTGGTGCCAGTTATACCTGGCTTTCAGAACATCTGAGGCATCCTGATCAGTGGGTTCCGTGGGGCTTGCTTTTACATCATATCTATTCAGGAGAAAGGTACCCATGATGGCCCTTAGACTCGGCATACCCTTGTTGAACACTATAGGAGCTTTACCCCTGTCGGACATGTCCTTTTCTTCTTTGGTATCCCAGTGAACACCCTTGCGCCAATTATAGCAGAGTTCCCTCTTTTCGTTGTCACTTGTCCAGTATTCAATTACCGCAAAATGAGAATCAATCAATTCTCTTGGGGATGGTTCTTTGTGCAAACTGCCAATCGAGGCTAATTCGTCCCCGATATCTTCTTCAACGGATAGCACCATGCCTATTATATACAACACTGTATATAGGGGTACAATTTATAGGTGTCGCATTTATCCTAGTTGTTGTCGCATTTGTAACATGGCGAGGGGGAGATTCGAACTCCCGACCCCCAGCTTATGAGGCTGGTGAGCTAACCGACTGCTCTACCTCGCTGCGTGAATTATGAAGCCTCTTATATCTCACCAATAGAAGGAAATACCTGTTGAATATTAATATGAAGGTGTGTGTGTGGGATTGATCTGTTTTTCTCCCACCTTATTACTGTGCTTCGGTGGACTCGGCAACTCTCAGCAGCTCCTTTTTGAGAAAGGTTTCCGGCCATCCTGCAAATGAGAAACCGGGTGCCGAATGGGAGGTTTTTAAGTTTAACCATGCTCTTTTATAGGTGTACTGATTGGTGGTTGTGGTATATTCTGATTAACAATAGGCTTCTTGATTTCTACAATGTTGTATTCGTCTGTGTAATTATCCTTAATAGTCTTTAAAACTTGTTTATAGGCATTGCTTCTCAGGTTGTATCGGTTGCTTCCGTGGAAATTTTCCTCTGATGGTTCGGTGTAGAGGTATTTTATATAAAGCTGCAGCCCTTCCTCTTCCCGTCCAAGATTAGTTATTGCATCAGCCTCACCATAAATAGAATCTACTGAATTTGATTTTTGAAAGGAAACCCTAGACATTCTGTAATCTTCCATCGCACTGTATGAAATCCCCATTAAATAATCAATATGGCTATCAAACGGCTCGTCTCTATGACTAGAGAAATCAAGGGCCTTCTGAAACTCTTCAAGTGCCTGCTCATAAAACTGTTTATTCTGTGTAAAAACTCCCTTGCCATGATAAGCATTGCCTAAATCCATGTGTACCTGTGGGGATGGGTCGGATTTAAGCAGTAACTCCAGATTCCTGTCGTTCTTCTTTTCAAGCATTGCAGGGTCTTCATAGCCGGTATGGTGAATTTCGATATCAGTAACGACTGTTTTCATGTGCAAGATGGATTGGCCTATGGTCTCATGCACCTTGCCATGCCATTTTATGCCGGGGATATTCGGGAATAAACGGGGCTGTGAGATTCTGAGACCTGAAGTCTTGCCCTTTTGTGTCATTATGACATTCAGGTAGTGAACTGTTTTCTTGGTGATATCGCGGCCCTTGTTCAGCTCTGACCTTAAAACGCTTTGAGTCTCTTCCGGTAGTCGGTCATCAGCGTCAAGCATGAGAATCATGTCACAGGTGCATTTAGATTTGGCAAAGTTCCGGGCTTCTGCAAAATCATCTGTCCAAGGGAAAACATCAAATACAATTCCCCCTTTAAAATCCTTAATCCAATTTTCCTTTAACCAAAAAGGCATTGCCCCTACAAAAGACTCTTTAGATTTTCCAGTACGAGAAGTATAATCCCGGTCTGGTTTCGTATCAATAATTACCATCTCATCAGCCCATGCAATCTGTGGGAGCAACTCCTTAAGGTTCTTATCCTCATCCCTAACAATCATACAGACTGAGACTGTTATTGCAGGCTTTAGCCCTTGGTTGGCTACAATACCATCCACTGCATTCTCAAGTTTCTCAAGGCTTTGCTTTACGCCGGTTGGCGTGGTGTAATGCTGTTTTTCCATGTGCTTTGTCAGCAAATCATCGACTGACGGACCGTATATAGTGGCAGGCACAGGGAATATTCCCCTTGGTATTTTGTCTGATATTCTCATATTAATGCCATCCACTGCATTCTCAAGTTTCTCAAGGCTTTGCTTCACACTGTCACCCATCTTTAAATCATGATTTATTAACATTCTGTCTCCTTTTATGTGTTTTATGACCTTCTCGACTGATTCCCTGTCATTGAAACCGTTGTCTCCTTTAAATTCACCTCCAAGTACTTTGGGCCAGTTATCAGGGATTGGGTCACCTTTAATTGTGGCCCATCCGAAATCAATCAAAGAGATTGTGCCATCCAACACCATAAGGTTGTCTGGCTGGATATCATTGTGATTTATATTGTTCTTAGCGAGACCTTTGACGATTCTGTTTAGTTGATATTCCAAATCTTCAGGGGAATTTTCTCTGTTTAAAGGCTCCCCCACATATTTCATAATGATCACACCACTTGTTTCATACTCTTTTCCGCTAAGTTTTCGAATCCAGCGGGTTTCCCTTTCCCACAATCCCCATTCATCGTCAAACTCCTTGTGTATGCACTTCACCACAATACCACGGGCAGGCATAATAGTGACTACTCCGGTACCTGTCTGAATAACTCTGGTAGTTGGTTTGAGTATTTTCATGCTTTTATCATGTACCTCGGGTAACCATCGTGCATTGTGGTGTGAATATGCTGTGGGTCTGGGAATCCGCAGTCTTTGAGGTATCCTAATATATCGTCAAGGTTCTTTAGTTCCTCTACCAAAAACATGCCTCTTGATTCTGCGTGGGCTGTCTGGAAGAATAAATCAGCACCTCTCTCAGCTATAAATCGAAGCATCTTTTTAATCCTTTTAAAGCCGTATTGCTTCACCAACCACATATGACTATTTATCCAGAGATACACATCAGGGTGCCACCAGCTTGGTTCTTCTGGCCTAATAGCTCCTTTAAAGCCTACATTTTCAATTTCCTGATCCCTTCTTATCGCTTCAGCCAAATCTTTAACTGAGTCATCAGCCTCGAAACCATAAACCATATTAGCTGTCTTTGCAATATTGAAAGTAAAATACCCCACATTACACCCAATATCTATGACAATCTTATCTGTAAAATTATAGTGCCGTTGAATAACCTCCCATTCCTCAATACAGTTTGTTTTGTGTACCGGGATATGGGAATACTCAGGGAATGGAATAGGATGGTACAAAGTGCCTGGTGTAAGGCTTGAACCGTCTTTGTAAGTCCTGCCTATTTTACTGATTAGTTCTGGTATGGTCATTCTCTG
>Ga0255048_10000840_pt1 | contig 22536 bp, 20 predicted proteins | sample JV7_2_2_MG_FD_183619 | JGI IMG/M metagenome (GOLD analysis project Ga0255048, IMG submission 183619) | Seawater microbial communities from Jervis Inlet, British Columbia, Canada - JV7_2_2 | ecosystem: Environmental > Aquatic > Marine > Inlet | place: Canada: British Columbia | collected 2016-10-06
CACCTTGCGGGCGCCAAGGCGCTTGGCCAGCATTGCCGAAAGGATATTGGCCTCTTCAGCGTTAGTTACGGCGACAAAAACGTCGGCGCTGTCAATGCTCTCATCGAGCAGCAACTCTTCATCGGCCGCATCACCATGCAGAACAATAGTCTGATCGAGGTCCTCCGAAATCCGTCGCGCCTGCTCGAATCCCCTCTCGATCAACTTGACCTGGTTTGTCTTCTCGAGCACTTGAGCCAGACGAAAGCCGATATTACCGCCGCCGGCAATAACGACTCGACGCACCGGATCATCGAGCTTGCGCATCTCGCTCAGAATCGTTCGGATGTCCTTGCGTGCGGCGATAAAAAACACCTCATCGCCTTCTTCGACAACGGTATCGCCATCAGGAATGATGCCGCTTCCACCACGGTAGATGGCGACGACCCGGCAATCCACGTTCGGAATGTGGTGGGGTAATTCGCTGAGCGGATGTCCGATCAAGGCCCCATCACGATCTGCCCGCGTCGCCACAAGGCGAACTCGCCCTTGCGCAAATTCAAGCACCTGCAGGGCACCCGGGAAATGAACCAGTTGCTCAATGTGCTGCGTGACCAACGCCTCCGGGCTCACGGCAACGTCGACCGGAATCCCTTCATCATGAAACAGCTCAGGCCGATCGGCGTAGGCACTCGCCCTGATTCGAGCAATTTTCGTTGGAATCGAAAACAGCGTGTGGGCAATCTGGCAAGCCAGCATGTTGCTTTCATCGCTGTTGGTCAAAGCGATGATCATGTCGGCGTCCTTGGCGTTCGCACGCTCGAGAACTTCGGGGTAGGCGGCACCACCGACGACCGTTCGCACGTCGAGCCGATCCTGTAGTTCGCGAAGAACCTCGGGATTGAGGTCGATTATCGTGACCTCATTGGCCTCTTCGCGCGCAAGGCTATAGGCAGCCGTTGTACCGACTTGCCCCGCACCCAATATCAGAATATTCATGAAGCTTAAGGCAACTTGCCGCGCCGCTATGTTACATCAGTTCCAGGTTGGCGTAGGCCATAACCAACCACTTCGTTCCGACGCCTTCGAAATTAACCTGGACGCGCGCATGCGTCCCACTGCCCTCACTGTTGAGAACGACGCCTTCGCCAAACTTTCGGTGCCGCACCCGGCGCCCCAGCGAAACACCCTTGATCGTTTCCCGTACGGCCCGCGTCGCATGGGCAACCGGGCGGGCGACTTGCATCTGAGGCCTGATCTCCTCGATAAGCTCCGGTGGAATCTCGCGCAGAAACCGTGACGGCGTCGAATAATTATCCATTCCATGCAGTCGGCGCTGCTCAGCATAACTCAGGTACAGTTGCTGTCGTGCCCGCGTCAGTCCCACGTAGCATAATCGACGCTCCTCTTCGAGGCCGTTCGCATCGTTCAGGGATCGCTGATGCGGGAAAAGCCCGTCTTCCATGCCGCAAAGAAACAGAAGCGGAAACTCAAGACCCTTAGCCGAATGCAAAGTCATGAGCTGTACGCCATCCTCAAACTCACCGGCCTGTACTTCGCCCGATTCGAGGACGGCATAAGAAAGAAATTCCATCAATGGCGGCAGCTCAGAATCCTCAGAAACCAATGAATCCCGGGCAGCACTGACAAGCTCCTGTAAATTCTCAACCCGCGCCTCTCCGTTCGTTGTCGTGTCCCTGAGATGGTGTGGAATCAGGCCGCTCTGTGCGACGACATGCTCGACCTGTTCATGGAGCGGCAACGAGCGAGTGCCCGCGTCGAGATCGTCAATGAGCTTCAAGAACGTCCCAAGTGCGTTTGCTGAACGCTTTGGCAACCTGCTCTCGGAGATGACTTCGATTGCTGCACGCCAAAGGCTGACACCTGTGTGCCTGGCGTGTTCGCGAACGACATCGACCGTACGCGCCCCGACGCCGCGCGTCGGTGTGTTGACGACACGCTCAAACGACGGATCATCGTCGCGATTGGCTATCATCCTCAGATAGGCCAGCGCATTCTTGATTTCGGCGCGCTCGAAGAATCTCTGGCCCCCATAGACACGATACGGAATGCCGGCCGCCAATAGTGCCTCCTCAAAGACTCGCGATTGGGCGTTCGACCGATAAAGCACGGCTGCTTCGGATCGCTTGTTTCCTGCTCCGACAAAATCCTGAATCCGGCTGATAACGAATTCAGCCTCATCACGCTCATTAAATGCGCCGTAAAGCTTGATCAGTTCACCTGCAGCAACATCGGTCCATAGATTCTTGCCCATTCGTGCACCGTTATTGGCGATAACGGCATTGGCAGCGTTCAGAATATTGGCCGTTGAACGATAGTTTTGCTCCAGCCTTTGAATCTGTGTGCCGGGGAAATCTTTCTCGAACTGAAGCAGATTCTCAACGCGCGCACCGCGCCAACGATATATCGACTGATCGTCATCGCCGACGACGAAGGGCACCCCACCGCCACCAACGAGCAACCGCAACCACATATACTGAATGGCGTTCGTATCCTGGAATTCGTCGACCAGCAGATGCCGGAATCGGCGCTGGTAGAGATCGCGGATTTCGGCATTATTGCGCATGAGCTCGAGTACGCGCAGCAGCAATTCACCGAAATCAACCAGGGAAGACTGCTCACAAATCTCCTCATAACGCCGGTAGAGGTCGATCATCTGCCGCCGTGTCACATTGCCGTCATCGGCAACGTCCTGCGCTCGGAGACCCTCATCCTTCTGCGCATTAATGAACCACTGCAGCTCCTTTGGTGTCCACTGCCCGTCTTCGAGCCCAAGTGATTTCAGAAGCCTTCGGAGCAGTCGCTGCTGATCGTCCGAATCCATGATCTGAAAGCCCTCGGCAAGACCGGCTTCACGCCAGTGCCGGCGCAACATCCGATGCGCGAGTCCGTGAAACGTCCCGATCCAGAGGTGCCGTGTCGGCATGCCAAGTAGCGCCTCAATCCTGTGGCGCATCTCGTTGGCCGCCTTGTTGGTGAACGTGACCGCCATAACCTCTTGCGGCGCAACGTTCTCAACGCGGATCAACCAGACCACGCGATGCACGAGAACACGGGTCTTGCCGCTGCCGGCCCCGGCCAGAACCAGCGTCGGACACGGCTCGGCGGAAACGGCTGAGCGCTGTGCATCGTTCAGGGAATCGAGGATTTCTGTAACGTCCATGGGCCTGGGGGGCGTTTAACTATCGATATTCTACTGCGCCTGGATTGGCTGCAGCGTCGCTAGCGCTCCCGGGCGGCGGGATTCAGCCTGTCGTGCAAGTAAGCGTAAATCAAAGCCTGATTCAGCGCCGACTGGTTCAGGTTAGCGGCACCGCCGTGACCGCCCTCGATGTTCTCGTAGTAGAGCACATCGTGGCCCTGATTCTGCATCCGCGCGACCATCTTGCGCGCGTGCGCCGGATGCACGCGGTCGTCTCGCGTCGAAGTAAAGAAATAAACCTGAGGGTAATCTGCATCCGGAGAAACGTTTTGGTACGGCGAATACTCACTGATGTAGGCCCAGTCGTCCGGATCGTCCGGATTGCCGTACTCGGCTACCCAGCTCGCCCCGGCCAATAGCCGATGGTAGCGTCGCATGTCGAGCAGAGGCACCGTACAGACGACGGCATTGAAAAGATCCGGGCGCTGGACGAAGACAGCGCCAACGAGCAGGCCACCGTTGCTGCCGCCTCGGATACCGAGAAACTGCGGCGACGTAATTTCGCGGGCGATCAGGTCTTCGGCGACGGCAATGAAATCGTCATAGGCACGCTGCCGGTTCTCCCGGAGTGCAGACTGGTGCCAACTCGGACCGAACTCGCCGCCGCCGCGAATATTGGCGACCACGAAGACACCGCCGCGTGCGAGCCACGCTGTTCCCACCGTAGCCGAATAGGATGGTGTCTCGCTGATCTCGAATCCTCCATAGCCATAAAGCAGCGTCGGATTCCGACCGTCCGCCACAAAATCGCGCGGCTTGACGACAAAATACGGAATCCTGGTGCCATCGGCGGAAGTCACCCTAAGCTGCTCGACGCTCATCCCCTGGGCATCGAAGAAGGCAGGCTGGCTCTTGATTTCCGTGCTCGTCCCGTTCACAGCGTTGGCCTCGAAGAGGGCAGGTGGCGTCAAGAACCCCGTGTAGCTGAAGTAGAACTGGTCGCTCTCGGGTTCCTGGCTGACGATACGGGCTGCCCCGGGCCCCGGCAGGCCCATGGGTTCCCGCCGCCAGCCGGATTCGTCGCGATGAAGCACGAGCAGCCGGCTGACGACATCGTCGAGCACGTTAAGCACGATGGTGCTCCCGGCGCGACTAACACTATCGATTGAAGCCGTTGCCGTCGGTTCGAAGAGGACGTCAATATCCCCATCGCCCGCGACAAGCGCACCGATCGCTGTGGCGACCAGAGAGCCCTGCAGAAACGTCTGCTGGCTACGCTGCCAGTCAGACTTGAGCGCAATGAGAACCTGACCGTCGATCAAACCAACGATCTCGGCATCTTCGGGAAAATTGAAACGGCTCAGCTCCCCGTCACGCAGCAGAAAATACTTGAAGGAATAAAAGCTCGTCGCCTGCCTGACGATGTCGTAATAATCCCGACCATCCCACAGGCGATAGCCGTCAGCCGCGACGTCGGCTACAGCGCCTTCGAACACGGTTTCAGCATCGGCCAATGAGGCACCACGATGCCAGATCTTGACGATCCTTGGATAGCCCGAATCGGTCAGGCTGCGTTCACCGAAGTCCGTGCCGACAAAAATGCTGTCACGATCTCGCCAGCCGAAGTCACTCTTGGCTTCTGCCAGCGAAAAGCCATTTTCGACGAAACGGCGTTCGTGCAGATCAAACTCGCGCACAACTATCGCATCGGCACCACCACGCGATAGCGCAACGAGACAACGATCGTAGTCTGGATAACGGCAGCGGGCACCGCCCCATACCCAGTTCTCACCTTCTTCGGCTGCAAGTTCGTCGAGGTCGATGACGGTTTCCCAGGACGGCTCATCCTCTCGATAGGACTCGACACTTGTGCGACGCCAGAGCCCTCTCACATGCGTGGCGTCGCGCCAGAAGTTGTAGATGAAGCCGGCCATCTGTGATGGCATCGCGATGCGGTCGTCCGAGTTCAGAATGTCGAGATTCTGTTCGTGGATTAACCCGAACAGCGGATGCGCTTCCAGCTGAGCCAATGTCCGCTCGTTATTCTCGCGCGCCCAGGTCAATGCACGCTCACTCTCGACTTCCTCCAGCCAGAGGTATGGGTCTTCCTGAGCCGGAGAAGAATCAGCAAGCATGGCGGCCGTCAAGACAATCGTGAAGCGGGAAAAGTGAAATCTGAGTGCGCGCATTGGCCCAATCCTGGTGTCTTCACATGGGCCAGAGCACAAGAATGTAGTGATCCAGCAAGAGAAACGAGAACAGCGCGGCCAGATAGCTGATCGAGTAATGAAACGTCTTCAGCGCGATACGATTGTCATCAGTCTTTCTCAAAACAGTCGCGTAAAACAGAAAACCTGCTCCCAGAAGCATAGCAGCCGCCAAATAGAGCAGCCCACTCATACCGGTCACATAAGGCAGCAAGGTGGCCAACACGAGAAGGATCGTATAGTAGAAAACGAAGCGCTTAGTTACCGCGACTCCATGCGTCACCGGGAGCATTGGAATCTCGGCCTTCTCATAGTCGGACTTGCGCGCTATCGCCAGTGCCCAGAAATGCGGCGGTGTCCACAGAAAAATGATCAGAAACAACAACAGCGCATAACCATGGACCTCGTTCTGTGCGGCGACCCAACCGAGCACAGGAGGTGCGGCACCGGCAGCACCGCCGATAACGATATTCTGTGGCGTCGTGTGCTTCAGGTAGACGGTATAGATCACAGCGTAACCGATGAGCGCAAGAAACGTCAGAACGGCAGTTAATGCGTTGACCAAAAGAGCCAGCATGCCGATGCCGATGAGCCCGAGCGCCAGCGCAAAAGCCATCGCATCACGCTCGCTGATGCGCCCCATCGGCAACGGGCGCCCACGCGTTCTCGCCATCGCCTCATCGAAGCGGCGGTCGAGTACGTGATTAACAGCAGCACCGGATGCCGCCGCAAGACCGATTCCGAGGCTCGCAAAAATGAGCACATCCCATGACACCATACCGGGTGCGGACAGAAACATGCCGATGACAGCTGTGAAGACGAGCATCTGAACGACGCCCGGCTTGGTCAGCGTGTAGTAGTCGCGCCAGCTCGCACGACTGGATTCAGCCTCTTTGCCAAATTCTTTGGTTAGCATTAATCACCGTCAGCAGCAGGATTGCTGCGATTCCGTTGTGGGCAGCGGCGACCGCCAAGGGCACGCCGAAAAGCACCACACTGATTCCCAGCCCAAGCTGTACCACGAGCGCCGAAAGTACTGCAGCCCCGACCGGCCGGCCGTCAGGATTCACCCACAGACGCCAGGCCAGAAGCCCCAGCAGTATCGTCGCCATGATAGCGCCGAGCCGATGGGCGAAGTGGATGGCGACACGGGCCGGATGGTCCAGCAGACCGCCTTCGTAATCTGGCCCGACAGGCTGGACCAGATCAAAGCCCGCCCCAAAATCAGCAAGTTCCGGCCACCATTGCGTCTGGCAGGTCGGGAAATCCGGGCAAGCAAGCACAGCATAGTTGGCGCTCGTCCAACCGCCGAGAAAGATCTGCGCGGCGAGCACCACCGCAGCCGCCAGACCAAGCACTCTGAGGCTCAGCTTGCCCTGAATCGGGCTCGGCCTGGCAACCGCAAGCCAGAGCAAACAGGCCGCAACACTCATGCCGCCGAGCAAATGCAGAACGACAACCAGCGGCAACAGCTGCAACGTGACCGTCCACATGCCGAGAAGGCCCTGCAGTATCACAAGGCCGAGCAAAACCAGGGGCAGGACCACCGGCTGCCCCGGCTCCCTGCGGCGTGCGATTGCGATGCCGGCGAGTACCAGGCAGATGAATCCAACCCCGGTTGCAAAATAACGATGAATCATCTCGCGCCAGGCCTTGCCGGCCTCGAGCGGTCGCTCTGCCGTCAGCTCGGCGGCCGCGGGATCCGTCGCAATTGCCTCGGAGACGACCAGCCGACCGTAGCAACCTGGCCAGTCAGGGCAACCGAGTCCGGCGTCAGTCAGACGAACCCATGCGCCCATCGTCACGACGACGAGCGCCAAAACGACCCCAACACGTGCCAGATTGATAAACCACTTTTCCATCAGCTTAATTGAGAAGCGTCCCTGTTTCTCCCGCCAGTGCAGGAAAAAGCCAGCCTACCGGGTCGGCCGGACGGCGGGCATTCTACCAGCTCGCCCGCGAATGACATCCGCAGATTTTCTCCGATCAGATACCCGGCTTTGGCCCGGGCCTAAGCGCCTCGAGTGGCACGATGACCTCGCCGTTCTTCCCAGCCTTGCATCGGAGATTGACGCCGAAGGCCTGACCGAAGATCAGCTCAACGGTCAGACTGAGACGCCCCTCGCGCCCTTCTCCCTGGTCCCGCCACAGCGCTTCGACAAAACGATACCAGCGGCCTCGTCCGGTCAAGCCGCGGCGCCGGCCACCTGCTGTGTTCGTCGCACCGCAGGCACGCAGATCCCGGATTGCCCCGCTGAGCTCGGCATAACTGACCCGAAGCCGGTCAACGTCCAGCACGGGCTCTTCAAGCCCGGCGCTGAGTACCAGATTGCCGAGCGTCTCCACGTCAAAAAACGCATGGACGTGAACGGCGTCGTCCGCACTCGCCCAGGCGCGCCTGAGTTCCTTGAGGGAATCGGGTCCAAGCGTCGAGAACACGAGAACACCCGTCTCCGTCAGTACGCGTCTTGCCTCGGCGAACAGCGCTTCGGGCCGCGACCACGGCAAAACCATATTGGCGAACAGCAGCTCAACAGATCGATCGGGAAGGGGTAGGCGCTCGGCGTCTCCCGCTAGCCTCGCGAACTCTCCGGCGACAGATCGCTGGAGCATCTTCCAGCTCGAATCGAGAGCAACGACACGCGCATCGGGGAACTGCTTCGTGAGCTCCGCGGCGCTTTGGCCAAGTGCCGAACCGAGATCGATAAAGGTTCCCGGCCCGACTTTGAGGCAATCGACGCGTTCGAGAAGCCGGCGCCGGGCCTCATCATGAATGAAGCTCGCACTTAAGAAACTGGGGGCCGCCCGGTCAAACCGGAGGCGGCTGCTCGAGGTTTCGGGCAAAGCGAACTGTGCGGCGGGGCGGCCCATGGCCTGGCTCCTCAGCCTGCGGAACGCCCGGCCTGATCTGGTGCCGGCGATGCTGCGAGCCCGAGGCGGGTGAATAGGGCTTCGTCCTCGTTTACTCCCGGATTGTCCGTCGTCAACAGCTTGTCGCCGTAGAAAATGGAGTTGGCCCCGGCCAGAAAACAAAGTGCCTGCAGCTCATCAGTCAATTCGGTGCGCCCGGCCGAGAGCCTGAGCTCCGATTCCGGCATCAGAACTCTTGCCACCGCGATCGTTCGGACGAACTCGAACGCATCGAGATCGGGTGCAATCTCCAGCGGCGTACCCGGAATGGCAACGAGACGATTGATCGGGACGCTGTCAGGATGCTGAGGGAATGTCGCCAGCGTATGCAGAAAATCGATCCGGTCATCGCGGGACTCGCCGAGACCGAGAATGCCGCCGCAACACACTTTGACTCCGGCATCACGCACCTGTGCGAGCGTCTCTAACCGATCAGCATAGGTGCGCGTTGTGACGATTTCCGGGTAGTAGGCTTCGGAGGTATCGAGGTTGTGGTTGTAGTAATCAAGACCTGCTTCCTTCAGGCGCTCCGCCTGACCGTCGTGGAGCATGCCAAGCGTCACACAGGTCTCCAGTCCAAGGCGCTTGACCTCCTCGATCATCTCAATGATCGGATCAAGATCCTTGTCTTTTGGGCCACGCAATGACGCACCCATGCAAAAACGTGTGGCCCCGGCTTCTTTTGCACGACGGGCCGCCTCGCGCACCGCCTCCAGTGGTACCAGTGGATGATCGGCAAGTCCCGTATCGTAGCGCACACTCTGCGGGCAATAAGCACAATCTTCCGGACACCGGCCGGTCTTGATCGACAACAGCGTGGAGACCTGTACCTGATTCGGGTCGAATCGGTGCCGGTGAACCGTTTGCGCGGCGAAGAGCAAATCGTTAAACGGCAATGCGTAAAGAGCGGCCACTTCAGAGCGCTGCCAATCGTTTCGGGTATCCGTGGAATCCGTCCCGGGTTCCGTTTGTTTGAATTCTGTCAACATACTCAAGCTGCCTCCAGCCAATCAAACCTGCCAATATCGAAAGTGTAGAAGCCGTTTCCGACCTGTCAATCCTGTCATGCTCAGAGCCTTGTGTGCATCGCTTCGACGACTCTGTCCGGAGTCCTGTCCGCGCTGCGGCTTCGAATCAGACCTCGGCTTCTGCGGCGACTGTCGTTTGGACTTTCCTCGCATCGAATCTGCATGCCCCCGATGTGGCCTGCCATTACCATGCGGGCCCTGCCCCGGGTCGCTCCGAGACTGGCACATCGATGCCATTCGCTCACCTTACGTCTATGGGCTGCCGCTTGCCCGCTTTCTTCGGGACCTGAAATACCGCGGTCAGCGCCGTCTCGGCCGTGCGCTGGGTCTGCTTCTTGCTGCCGAACTCAAGGCGGCGGCGACCGGGGTCGATGCCATCGTCGGCACACCGCTGCATCAGCGCCGTCTCCGTGCCCGCACTTTTAACCAGGCAGACGAGATTGCCCTTGCGCTCGCCAGCCACCTCAGGCTGCCGCAGCTGGTCTCCGGCATCCAGCGCAAGCTCGATACGCGACCGCAAACTGAGCTCAACCGAAAGAATCGAATAGAGAATCCACTCAGAGCCTTCTCCGTCAGCCGGAATCTCCGCGGCCTGCGGATCGCAGTCGTAGATGACGTCATCACAACAGGCGCAACCGTCAATGCGCTAGCGGATACGCTAAAGTCCGCCGGCGCGCTACGGGTTGAAGCCTGGTCCGTCGCGCGCAGCGTGAGCTTTGATCTGGACCGTGCCTAATCGACGCGAAAAATATATTCGAGTGCAATTCCGACGAAAACCACGCCACCAAACCACGCGTTATTCCAGAACGCCCGAAGACAATCGTCTCGATCACGACGGCGAATAAGGACCAGCTGACGCAGCGCAAGAATGGCGGCAACAACGAGTCCAAGCAGAAACCAAAGTCCAAGCCCGGCGCTTCTTCCGAGCAAGAACAGCCCACTGAGTAAGACAAGCTGCAGTCCGGCGATGATGGCGACATCCATCTCACCGAACAGTATCGCCGTTGAATGAATGCCGAGCTTCAGATCGTCTTCGCGATCCGACATGGCGTATTCAGTGTCGTAAATAACGACCCAGATGAGTGCACAGAGATAGAGCAGCCAGCCCGTTTGTGGAATTTCCCCGGTCTCGGCTGCATAGGCCATCGGCACACCCCAGGCGAATGCGAGCCCGAGTACGAGCTGGGGTGCGGCAATTATTCGCTTCATGAACGGATAGATGATGGTGAGCGCAGCACCGACGATAGCCATCTGCACAGTCAGCGAATTCATTGTCGTCACCAGGCCAAGCGCGATGAGCATGAGACCGACGAAGAGGACCAGTGCTTCGCGCGGAGAGACGTCTCCACTCGCTATCGGTCTGTCCGCCGTACGTTGAACGTGCGGATCCAGGTGGCGATCGGCAAAATCATTGATTACGCATCCGGCTGAACGAAGTACGATCGTGCCGAGGACGAACACCGCGAACACGGTCGGTGACGGCCTGCCACTGCTCGAAATCCATAGCGCCCAGAGTGTCGGCCACAGCAGCAGCCAGATCCCGATTGGCGCATGCAGGCGCATGAGACGCAGATAACACCCAAGCCAATGTCCGAATGCCGATGACCGCACCTGAAGACCCTTGGAATTAGACTTTCGCATACTCGGCATCGGACTTTATCCAGCGGCGAATTAAGGGCCCCACTCGTTCCGGGTGCTCTGCCTCGAGTCGATCTGAGACCGCAACCACAAGTGGCAAGAGGTCAGCATCATGCTGCAAATCGGCCACTTTCAGTTCCTGCAAACCAGTCTGACGGGTTCCCAGCACCTCGCCCGGACCACGCAGCTCAAGATCCTTCTCAGCGATGACGAACCCGTCGGTCGTTTCCCGCATGACCTTGAGCCGCTGGTGCGCCAGCCGACTCAGCCCCGGCTCGTAGAGAAGAACGCAGGTCGAACGTGCCTGCCCACGGCCTACGCGGCCGCGCAGCTGATGCAGTTGAGCGAGACCCATGCGCTCTGCCCCTTCGATGATCATCAATGATGCGTTCGGAACGTCAACACCAACTTCGATGACGGTCGTTGCAACGAGCAGATCGACATGACCGGCTTTAAAGCGCCGCATTGCTTCGTCCTTGGCGTCACTGCGCATACGACCGTGCACCAGCCCGACACGAAGTCCGGGCAGCGCTTCGGACAACTCGGCGAAGAGTGCTTCAGCCGCCTGAGCGTCGATGAACTCGGATTCATCTATCAAGGGGCAGACCCAGTAGGCCTGGGCGCCTGTACGGCAATGATCCAATACTCTTTCCACGAGCGACGGCCGACGGCGGCTCGGCAAGGCGATGGTTTGGACGGGCTCGCGTCCCGCCGGCAGTTCGTCGATGACCGAGCAGTCGAGGTTGGCATAGGCTGTCATCGCCAGAGTTCGCGGGATCGGCGTTGCCGTCATCGTCAATTGGTGCGGCATGCATCCATCGGTTCCGCCCTTCTGCTTCAGGGTCAACCGCTGATGCACGCCGAAGCGATGCTGCTCGTCAACAATGACGAGACCCAGACGCATGAATTGAACCGATTCCTGAAACAGCGCGTGCGTCCCGACGACGATGTGCGTTTGACCGCTCGCAATGTCATCCAGTGCTTGCCGTCGATTCTTGGTCGCAAGCGAACCTGTCAAAAGGGTAAGGTCAAGATGCAATGACTTGAGCCAGGCACCGATCGTTGCCGCATGTTGCTCTGCCAGAATCTCCGTTGGAACCATCAACGCGGCCTGATAATCGGATGTCGCCGCAAGATACATCGCCAGAGCGGCGACGACGGTCTTGCCCGAACCGACATCGCCCTGCAACAACCGGTTCATGGGCAGCTCACGGCCAAGGTCGTCGACGAGTTCCGACACGACCTTCGATTGTGCCGCCGTGAGATCGAATGGCAACGCCATCGAAAAGCGCTCGATTACCGCATCCGTTGCAACGATCGCTGGCGCCCGTTCACTCTCTTGGAGCGAGCGACTCTGTTTCAGGCTCAACCGATGTGCGATCAACTCCTCCAGGGCGATACGACGCTGGCATGGGTGCCGCCGAACCTCCAGATCCTGGGCATCGCTTCCGCTCGGCGGCCGATGCAGGAACTTCAGCGCAGAATTTAGTGTCGGCCATTCTTCGGCCAACAGATCCGAAAAGAAGTCCTCTATTTCCTCTTCGACTGAAAGTGCCTGCGTAATCAAGCGCCTGAGTCGTCCCTGCTGAACACCCTCTGTCGTCGGATAGATTGGCGTCAGCGTCGCTTCGGGTCCGGGGTCGTTAGCACTGATGGAACGGTATTCCGGATGTACGATCTCAAGCCCCGTCGGTCCGGCCCGTACTTCTCCGAAACAGCGCAAAACGGCTCCACGCTGCAGCGCGGCCTGCTGCTGCCTGGAGAAATGAAAGAAGCGCAGCGTGATACTTCCTGTGCCATCGCTCAGACGGCAAAGTAGGGCCCGTCGTCGACCGTAAACGACTTCGCTGAGCGCGATCTCGCCCTCAATCAGCACTTTTTCTGCGGCACGAAGACTGCCGAGCGGCCGCAGCTCGGTCCGATCTTCATAGCGAAGCGGCACGAGGCAGAGCAGATCGCCGATCGTCTCGACACCGAGACGGCCCAATCGCTGCATGACTTGCGGACCAACACCCGTGAGGCTGGCCGCAGAGTCCTCGAGTTTCGCTGCTGCCGAATTTCTCAAACGATCTGACTGCAAGGCAATTGATTCAGCCCTGGAGCACCAAGACTGCATCGATCTCAACCTGAGCGTCCCGGGGCAAGGCGGCAACACCAATCGCTGCCCGCGCAGGAAAGGGCTCAGCAAAATAACCGGTCATGATTTCGTTGATTTCCGCGAACCGGCCAAGATCTGTCAGGTAGACGGTCAGCTTGACGATGTCATCCATCGATCCGCCAGCGGCGCGAGCCACGGCGGCAAGATTGTCTAAGACACGACGAGTCTGAGCCTGGAAATCGCCGGCAACCATGTCTTGAGTTTCCGGGTCGAGGGGGATCTGGCCCGACAGGTATACGGTTGCCCCGGCCCGTACCGCCTGACTGTATGGGCCGATCGCTGCCGGAGCCGCGCTCGTGCTGATCGTGTCTCGAGGCACCATCCGGACGATACTAGCCGATGTTGCGCGTCGCACGGACGACGCCGCGTGTACCGTGAATGCTGCGCATTACCTGGGCCAGATGCTTGCGATTCTTTACCTTGAGCCTGAATGCCAACACCGAGGAATCATCGTCTGAATCGACTCGAACATGTTCGATGTTTGTCCCTGTCGACGAGATCTTGCCGGCGAGTTCAGCGAGCATGCCGACACGGTCCAGCGTACGGACCATAATCTCGGATGAGAACTCCCCCTTGACGCGCGACTTCCAGCTGACCGGAATCCACTTCGACGGGTCGCGGGAATATTCTGCAAGATTGCGGCAGCTTGTCCGGTGAATCACGATACCGCGGCCGCTCGTCATGAAACCGACAATCTCGTCATCCGGAATCGGTGAGCAGCATCTCGCGTAGGTCACGACCAGCCCCTCCGTGCCGGCAATCTCAAGGGGCTTGTGCCCTATCAATGGCTTCGCCTTATCATCGCTGCCCTCGGCCAACATGCCGGCGATGATGGGAGCCAGGCGACGACCGAGACCAATCTCCTCATAGAGTTCGTTGATATCTTCAAAACCAAGCTCTTGGAGCAGCGCCAGTCTTTTCGCCTTGGAGATTCGGCGAAGATTCAGCGAGTGCGGTCGCAGCGCCTGGCTCAGCAGCAAGCGACCGAGGCCGCGCGCCTCGTCTCCCTGCAAGCTCTTGAGAAAACCACGAATCGCATTACGTGCTTTGGCAGTGGTGACAAAATTAACCCAGCTCGGATTGGGGCGCGCACCGCGCGCGGTGAGGATCTCGACGGTTTCACCGTTATGCAGAATCGTCTTCAGCGGTACCAGACGGCGGTCGATCTTCGCCGCCACGCATCGGTTGCCAACGCCCGTGTGGACGGCATAGGCAAAGTCCACCGCTGTGGCACCGCGTGGAAGGCGAAAGATGTCCCCCTTGGGTGTGAAGACATAGACCTTATCCGGAAAGAGATCGATCTTTACTGCTTCGAGAAATTCCTCGGAGTTGCCGGATCCCTGAAGCTCAATCAAATCCGCAAGCCACTTTCGAGCTCTTTCCTCACTGCTGTTGGTTTGCTTCTCCGCTGCCTTATAGACCCAGTTTGCTGCAATCCCCGACTCTGCGACCTCATCCATTTGCTCAGTACGAATCTGCAACTCCAAAGGCACGGCTTTGGGTCCGAAGAGTGTCGTGTGCAGCGACTGATAGCCGTTGACTCGCGGAATCGCGATGTAGTCCTTGAATCGGCCAGGCATCGGTTTATAGAGCTTATGAGCCAAACCCAGAACCCGATAGCAGGTTTCGATGTCATTGACGATCACCCGAACGCCGTAGACATCGACGATGTCGGCCAGATGCAGCTTCTTACGCTGCATTTTCCGATAGATGCTGTAAAGGTGCTTCTCTCTTGCCTGCACCCGGGCTTCAATTTCTGTTTCAACTAATGCCGACTTGAATTTACTGTCAATTTTCTTCAGCAACTGCTTCTGGCTTCCCAGGGCCTTACGCAAGCTGCGCTCCAAAACGCGATAGCGAAACGGAAAGAAGGCCCGAAACCCCAGATTTTCGAGTTCCACCTTCATGCTGTACATGCCGAGGCGATTAGCAATCGGCGCATAAATCTCGAGCGTTTCTCGGGCGATTCTGCGTTGCTTATCCTTGGCCAGGGCATCGATCGTCCGCATGTTGTGCATGCGATCGGCCAGCTTTACGAGTATGACGCGAAGGTCCCGCGCCATCGCCAACAGCATCTTGCGAAAGCTCTCGATCTGCGCCTCCTCGGCGCTGTCGAAATGCAGTTTGTCGAGCTTGCTGACACCGTCGACGAGCAGTGCGACATCTTCGCCGAACTGCTCATGAATCTCGCCCAGCGTACTCTCCGTGTCCTCGACCACATCGTGGAGCAGCGCTGCCTGAATGGTTGCCGAATCGAGCCGGAGCTCCGACAACATTTGTGCGACAGCTACGGGGTGCGTGATATACGGTTCGCCGGTTCGCCTCTGCTGACCTTCATGAAAAAGGGCGCTGTAATCGTAGGCGGCATCGATCGATTTAATCTCGGTCTCGGACAAATAAACACCGAGCTTCTCGCGAAGACTGGAATAGCCATCAATGCGCTTGACGGAGGACGGTCGCGGTTTGTGCGCTTGGGCGACGGGTTCCATCTGACACGCTCACCTTGGGCGTCGCGACCCGGCGAGGTTAACCGCCGAGGTTCATCGGCCTAAGTGCGTTCATGTCCTCCTGCATGCCGCTGACGGCCGATTCCATTTCAAGCAGTTCGTCGAAATGCTGCTCCCGCTCCTCGAGAATGCTCTCCGTTATATACCCTTCGGCGATCTCCCGAAGCGCTACGACCGTGGGCTTGTCATTCTCCCATTCGACCATTGGCTCGGCACCATTGGCCAGCTGTCGGGCACGCTTAGCCGCAACAAGCACCAACTGGAACTTGTTTGGAATATTGGCTTGGCAGTCTTCGACCGTAATTCTGGCCATCCTGGTCCCTCCTTGGGCAGATCCTTCAGTTTACTTGAATCAGTCGTGGCCCGCGAGTATGCGCTCAACCCGGGGGCGCGTTTCAGGCACCTCGCATCGGTGAGCACCCCCTTGGCCTGCAACAATGTCGGCAAGTGCCTGGACCGCTTCCGTGAGGTCCTCGTTAACGATAACGTAATCGAACTCTTCCCAGCGTCGCATATCGCTTACCGAGTCCTTCGATCGGCGCGCGATCGTCGTTTCCGAATCCGTGCCGCGGCTGCACAACCGCCTTTCGAGCTCGGCAACGCTCGGCGGCATGATGAAGATTGTTTTCGCGTCGGGCGCCGCGCTCCTCACTTGCTGCGCGCCCTGCCAGTCAATTTCAAGAATGACCGTCTTGCCGCGTGTACGGAGCGCCTCGACGACAGCTTTACTCGTCCCGTACCAGTTGTCGAACACCTGCGCATGCTCCAGAAAGTCACCGGATTCGATCATTTGGCGGAATTGAATCTCATCGATAAAAAAGTAGTCGACGCCATCGCGCTCCGATACGCGTGCCTGGCGCGTCGTATGCGAGACAGAAAAGATGAGATCCCGCATGCGCTCGCGCAGCGCATGAACAAGCGTCGTCTTGCCGGCACCGGATGGTGCCGCGATGACGATCAGGTCTCCACGATCGCACGCTTCCTCGCTCACTCGATGTTCTGCACCTGTTCTCGCATTTGTTCTATCAGCACTTTCAGATCGACCGCCCGACGAGCCAGTTCGTCGTCCTGGACTTTCGAGGCCAGCGTATTCGCCTCGCGGTTGAGCTCCTGAATCAGGAAGTCAAGGCGGCGCCCGATTGGCTCGGCAAGCTCGAGTACGTCCCGAATCTCGCTCAGATGGGCATTAAGCCGATCGGCCTCCTCGCTGACGTCCGTACGCTGCGCGATGAATGCCAATTCCTGCTCGAGCCGTTCAGGATTGGCCTCGACATCGAGCCTCGTAAGCCGTTCGAGCAACTTGTCACGATACAGCGGCGCAACTTTCTCAAGTTGACCGTCTATGGTCGTCATCAGCACATCGGCTGCGGCCAGCCGCTGACTGAGCATCGCGTTGAGGCGCCCCCCTTCGCGCTCGCGTGCCGACCACAGGGAGTCTAAGGCCTCGCCGAAGCCCGCGAGTGCCGGCTCGATCAACGCCTCTTCATCCCTGGCGTCGTCCTTGAGCACACCGGGCCAGCGTAAGATCTCCGCCGCACTGAACCGGCGCACCTCGGGCCATTCGTCGACCAACCCGGCCTCAAGGCGCCGAAGCGCCGCAAGCTGACCGAAATCGATTTCCGGGTTTCGCTGATCGGCACCAATGGCGGCGACCTTCAACGTGCAATCCACTTTCCCCCGCTTAATCACGTCAGCTGTCAGTTTCCTGAGCCTCGGCTCCAGCGACCGAAAGTCGTCAGGCAGCCTGAATCCCAGATCGAGATAGCGATGATTCACGCTGCGGATCTCCCAGATGAGCTTGCAGGCGCCTACCGGGATCTCGGACGCTGCGAATCCAGTCATGCTCTGCGCCAAGGGGGTGCTCCATTCGTTGATACGGAAATCTGGAGGACGAGAGTCTAAGATATGCCGCTCAGTTAGACGAGGCACAATATGCAGTTCGAGTTTGCCAAGGTCACCCTGACCGGTCACCGCTCGGAGAATCAGGACCGGGTCGAGATCATCGGCGACGATCCGAGTGCCCTCCTGGTCGTGGTTGACGGTATGGGCGGTCACGCTGAGGGCGCAAGAGCATCGGAGGTCACTGTTACCTGTCTGGCCGACCGATTCAGGGATGCCGGGCAGCCTATACTGGACCCGCAGGGTTTTCTGATTGGGGCACTCTCGGCAGCCCATGACGACGTCGTCGCACTCGGCGAAGGCATTACGATGGAGCAACGGCCTCGCGCAACCTGTGCGATCTGCCTGGTTCAGGATGAAAGCATCTTTAGCGCCCATATAGGCGATAGCCGCATTTACCAGCTTCGTGACGGCGCAGTGCTCGATCGCTCACGCGATCACAGTCACGTCGAGCTTCTGCTGCATAAAGGCGTTATCGAGGAAAAAGAAGTCAGCAATCATCCAATGCAGAATTACGTCGAGTGCTGTCTGGGCGGCGACGAGGCTTTGCCCGACATGTGTATTGCGGCGCGCCGACAGGTGACGGCGGGTGATGTGATCCTGGTTTGCTCCGATGGCCTGTGGACCGGCATCAGCAACGACGCCCTGCTATCGCTGATGGGGCCTGATCGGAAACTGGAACAGGTCTTGCTGGAGCTTGCCAAGAGCGCAGTCGAGCGGAATGCACCGAACAGCGATAACACGAGCGCAGCTGCCGTGCGTATCAACGGAGCCGGCACATGAGGCCGAGCGGTCGCAAGCCGGATGAGCTCAGATCTGTGAGCCTGGAACCAGGCTACACGCGCCATGCCGAGGGTTCGGTTCTGGCTTGCTTCGGCGAAACACGAGTGCTTTGCACAGCATCGATCGAGCCGCGGGTGCCGCCCTGGCTTAAGGGACGCGGCACCGGATGGGTCACAGCCGAATACGGAATGCTGCCTCGCGCTACGCACAGCCGCTCCCCTCGTGAAGCGACACGCGGCAAACAGAGTGGGCGAACACTCGAAATCCAGCGCCTGATCGGACGAAGCCTCAGAGCTGTCGTCGATATGCGTGCCCTGGGCGAGAGGACGATTACCATTGATTGCGATGTTCTCCAGGCTGACGGGGGCACACGAACCGCCGCTATCACAGGTGGCTACGTCTCACTTTGGCTAGCGGCACGACGACTCGAGCAAAGCAGGGAAATCAGGTCGATGCCGATTCATGGTCAGGTCGCGGCCGTTTCGGTCGGTATTTTTGCCGGCTCCACCGTTCTGGACCTCGACTATGCCGAAGACTCCGAAGCTGAAACCGACATGAATGTGGTTATGAACGAGGCGGGCGCCTTCATCGAGGTTCAGGGAACCGCGGAGGGTCACGCATTCAAGCGCTCCGAACTCGACCGCTTACTCGATCTCGCTGCCGCCGGTATCCGCCAATTGCTCGATGCGCAACTCAAGGCCCTGGAATGAAGTCCAGTCCAGGCGACGACTGGATTCTCGCGACGACGAATCCCGGCAAACTGGCAGAATTCCGCGATCTCCTCTCAGGCACACCGATCAGCCTTGGTATATTTGACGGGCTTACCGCCGACCCACCAGAAGAGACAGGATTGAGCTTTGTCGAGAATGCGCTGATCAAGGCAAGGCATGCATCGCGCATTAGCGGAAAGCCGGCGATGGCCGATGATTCCGGTCTGTGTGTCGCGGCACTTAACGGGGCACCTGGCGTACGCTCTGCACGCTATGCAGGAGCCGGAGCCTCGGATCGGGACAATCTCGACCGGCTGCTGGTCGATCTTGCGGGCGTCGAGCCGGACCAGCGGCAGGCTGCATTCCATTGCGTGATTGTCGCTCTGGAGGCACCCGAAGATCCGGCACCCGTCATCGCTTCGGGCCAATGGCCGGGACAGATCACGTCAGTACCCAGTGGTGCGCACGGTTTCGGCTACGATCCCGTGTTCTTCGATCCCGCACTCGGAATGACGTCAGCCGAACTCAGCCCGGAAAGAAAAAATGCTGTCAGCCACCGCAGCCGCGCCTGCCTGGAACTGAAACGCTTGCTCAACTTCTAGGCAGACCCATCGGGGCCGTTCTTATGCACATCCCGCTCCGGGTGACTGAAAATCAAGCCTGTTGCACGGCCCTCTTACAGCCAGCATTCGCAAAACTCTCATAAGTATTTGTAATTACTGAAGAAATAGGGTTTGTGTATTTTTTGATCAAAGCGTAAGAAATCGCGTTCCCTTAAGGGATTAGCGTACCGGGATGGTGAATTCTCCACAGACTTATACACAAATTCTGTGGATAAGAAGCGCGCCCGGACGGATCCCGCCCGAAACCTTGAATTTCAAGTCCTTGCCCAGTATTCTCACGCGCCCCGCGCCGGATCCAACCATGAAGGCCGACATTCATCCAGATTACGCCGAGATCAAGATCAGCTGCAGCTGTGGCAACGAGTTCGTCACTCGTTCAACACTCGGCGAAGATCTTCAGGTCGAAGTCTGCTCAGCTTGCCACCCGTTCTATACCGGCAAGCAGAAGATCGTCGATGCCGGCGGCCGGGTCGACAAGTTCCGTCGTCGGTACGGGCGCTCAAAGAGCGACTGAAGAGCCTCGCTTTGCGGGCTGCCGGACTCCACGGTGTCCTCCTATCGTCTGCTATACTGGTCTGCCGCGTCGCCTTAGGGTTGATTCGCGGTTCATCATTCCCGGCCGGAAGATCTACCGGGCCATCGGTCCGGCCAATAGGGGTTCGCTGTGGCCCGGGTACGATGCATGACGACCAAGAGCTATACACTAACTCATCCTGAAACCGGCTCTGAAGTCTCGCTGCCGGTACTGACGCCGGTCGCCGGTCCCCCCGTCATTGATGTCACGGGGATTTATGATCAGACGGGCACATTCACGTTTGATCCCGGGTTCGCTGCCACGGCAAGCTGCAAGAGCACCGTTACCTATGTCGACGGCGAAAACGGAATACTCCAATACCGCGGCTACCCAATCGAGCAACTCGCCGAGCATTCGACCTTTATCGAGGTCGCCTATCTGCTCCTGCACGGCGAACTGCCAACGGAACCCGAGCTGGCTGAATTCGATCATTCGATTCGCACGCATACGATGCTCAATGAATCGCTGCTTCGATTCTTCAACGGCTTTCACCACAATGCACATCCGATGGCCATGGTCTCAGGCGTCGTTGCTTCGATGTCGGCCTTCTACCACGCCAGTACGGACATACGCGAAGCTTACGATCGCGATGTATTTGCCCACCGGATCATTGCCAAGATTCCAACAATCGCAGCGGCTGCCTATAAGCACTCACGCGGTCAGCCTTTCGTCTATCCGCGTAACAACCTCGATTACTGCAGCAATCTGCTCAGAATGTTTTTCTCGGTTCCGTCGAATGACTACGAGGTCGACCCCGTTGCATCACAGGCGCTGGATCTCTTGTTCATACTGCACGCGGATCACGAGCAAAACTGCAGCACATCGACGGTACGCCTCGCGGGTAGCTCGGGCACAAACCCTTACTCGGCGATTGCGGCCGGCATGTCGGCCCTTTGGGGCCCGGCCCACGGTGGCGCGAACGAGGCCGTGATCAACATGCTCGAGGAGATCGGTTCTGCTGATCGAATCGGTCGTTACGTCGACAGGGCCAAGGACAAGGACGATCCTTTCAGGCTCATGGGCTTTGGTCACCGGGTCTACAAGAACCATGATCCGCGTGCGACGATCATTCGTGAAGCGGCGCACCGTGTGCTCGACAAGCTCGGTCGAAACGATACACCCCTGTTTGATCTCGCGCTCAAGCTGGAGGAAATCGCGCTCCAGGACGAGTATTTCATCGAGAAGAACCTGTATCCAAACGTTGATTTCTACTCGGGCATCATTTACCGAGTGCTGGGCATTCCAAGATCGATGTTTACTGTCATGTTTGCGATCGCACGTTGTGTCGGTTGGGTAACGCACTGGCAGGAAATGGTCGCCGATCCTGATACTCGCATCGGCAGGCCGCGCCAGCTTTATCAAGGGCCCGCGATGCGCGACTACCTGTCCATTGACGAGCGCGGCTGACTCAGAAGCATCGCTTCGATCTCGTGCTCTGAGGCCCTCGCCATCGGCTTTTTGTCGATAATCGAGAGCGGCGCCTCGCGGAGGCCGATCTCAGGAAACACGGGTGTCAAAACGACAGCACCGTCTGCCTGGAAGCGGTAGGCCGGTATCTGCATCCGGCGTCCGCCACCAAAACGATAGCGCTGCGCACACGGTGATGGCCGGTGCCCGTGACCCTCGAGCGTGACACTGACTGCGTCGGTGGTGGCGGCGAAAACATGCAGCTCGATCCGGCTTGTACTCGTTGCCGTTCCGGCCAACACCGGTCCGGCCAGACGCGGCGTAAAATCCACCAATTCACGCATCAGCCGCAGTGCCAGACGCCGCAGCTGCCAGAGTCTTTGCCCGTGCCCATTGGGCTCGAAAAGGCGCTGCCGCTCCGCGAGACAGGTCTCGATTTGGGCATTGCTCGGCAAAGCACCGAGGATTGTAACGGATAGCCTTTCGGCGGCTTTACGCTTAGCGAGGCCGTAATCGATGATGCCATGCTCGATCATCAGCCTTGCTGATTCCTGCGCAAGCTGCTCCCGGAGCTTGCTCTGCATGGCTTTCGGCGGGCGTCGGGCCATGGCTTTAGGACTAGTCGAACAAGGACCCGGCGCCCGAGTCCCGTTCCGGTGCCGTCGATAGGGGATCGACCGAGAAGCAACCGGTATCCGGTTCGTACTCGGGCTGGTTTTCCTCAACAAACATCTCAAAGACAGCATCACGATTGCAGTCAGCAGCTATCTCGCCAGTCAACGGATTGATGCGCCGGTCAACGATCCCCGGTGGACGCGGCAAGGCATTGTCCGGCACGCCATTGAGCGCGACTTTCATGAAATCAATCCACGCCGGTATTGCCGTCCGCCCGCCTTGCTCGCTGCCATTCCTGGTACGCCCCAGCTCACGTGTATCGTCATCGAAACCGA
>Ga0255048_10000843_pt1 | contig 22458 bp, 23 predicted proteins | sample JV7_2_2_MG_FD_183619 | JGI IMG/M metagenome (GOLD analysis project Ga0255048, IMG submission 183619) | Seawater microbial communities from Jervis Inlet, British Columbia, Canada - JV7_2_2 | ecosystem: Environmental > Aquatic > Marine > Inlet | place: Canada: British Columbia | collected 2016-10-06
GATGGTTGATGTCTCCGACGGGATCAGTATCGGGCTCGCCTGGCCCCCAAAGATGACCACCATCTGTCCTTTGGGGCCATCGGCGGTGTCACCGATCATGGCTCTGAGGAGCTACTTCCGCGAAGAGGTTGATGCCCATGTCAGAGCAGGAGGGTGCCCTTTGAAATCTGGCGGGGCGAACCCCGAGGCCGCCCGCCCGCTCCACGATCTGAGTGCCGACACAGCCGGGCGGTCAGCAGATCCGGACTCTCCCGAGGGGACTCGCGTTTGACCGATCGTCAACTCATAACCATCACTCTCAACGGTGTCGAGAAACAGGTCCCCGAGGGGGAGCTGATGATCAAAGCTGCCCAAGACGAAGGCACCTATATCCCTCGTTTCTGCTGGCACGAACGGATGAACCCAGTGGGCATGTGCCGGATGTGTCTTGTCGAAATCGAAACGCCTCGTGGTCCTCTGATGGTTACCGCCTGCACCAACAATGTCTCCGATGGCATGGTGATCGACACCGAGAATGCTGAGGTCAAGAAAGCTCAGGAGGCCATCCTCGAGTTTCTCCTGGCCAATCACCCCTTGGACTGCCCGGTCTGCGACAAAGGCGGTGAGTGCCCGCTCCAGGATCAGGCGATGGCCTATGGCCCTGGTGAATCCCGGTTCGTCGAGATAAAACGCACCTATGAGAAGCCGATACCCATCTCGGATCTGGTCCTGCTCGATCGGGAGCGGTGCATTCTTTGTGCCCGATGCACCCGGTTCTCGGAAGAAATTTCCGGTGACCCCCTTATCGAGTTTCAAGATCGTGGCAACCGGACCGAAGTCAACACGTTCCCCGATTTGCCGTTCTCCTCATATTTCTCTGGGAACACAGTTCAGATTTGCCCGGTCGGCGCTCTCACGGCCAGGCCGTATCGCTTCCGCGCCCGACCCTGGGATCTTCAGAAGGTGGAGAGCTCCTCGATGCAGGACACAGCACACCCTCGAATCGAGATCCATGCCAGCGAGAACGAGATCCTTCGCTATATGGGAGTTGACAACGATGCCACCAACCATGGCTGGTTGTCCGATAAAGCACGCTTCGGGTTCGAGCACCTGAGATCAGACGATCGTCTCACCAGTCCTCTCGTCCGACGCGATGGTGACTTGGTCGAGGTCGGATGGTCCGAGGCTCTCGACATCGTGAGCACTCGCTTCGATCTAATCAAAGAAGAGGATGGCGGTGAGGCTCTCGGAGTGATCGGTGGTGCCAACGGGACCAATGAGGACGCTTATGCAATTTCGAAATTTGCCAGGGTCGTCCTCGGCAGCAACAACGTAGATGCCCGGATGGGTGACGCTCTTTCTTCCCATTTCCTCGCTGCCACTGTGGATCGGGCCGTGATCTCAGATGTCGACGAAGCCGACACCATCCTCGTTTGGGGACCAGACCTCAAAGAAGAGCATCCAACGCTATATCTGAGAGTTCGACGAGCCACCCAAGAACTGGGAAAGACGCTGGTGGTGGTTCATCCCCGAGCGACCGGTCTCGATGATCGTGCCAGTTTCAAACTCGAATACAGGCCTGGTGGAGGTTTTCAGCTTCTCGACGAGATCGCAGATGGCCAACACGAGGACCTCTCCCACGCTCTCGCGGCCGACAAGGTCGTGGCATTGGTCGGAATAGCCAGCCACGCCGACGGCCCCGATCTGGCAGAGTCGGTTGCGGCGCTGGTTAGACAGAAGGCCGGCTCCAGCACATTGCTGCCCTTGAATAGTCGATCAAACACGTATGGCGCATTGGACATGGGTCTGGCTCCTGACCTTTTGCCCGGTCGTGTGAATCTCGATTCAGACGGAGGCGCCAACCTCGCCAAGTGGTGGGGTGAGTTCTCCAAGGCTCCTGGCAAAGACACCCATTTGATCCTCGAGGGCCTCGATGCCGGTGATCTCCGAGGCTTGTTGCTCGTCGGTGCCGACCCCGTGCGCGATAGCCTCGATCCGTCACTGGCGTCTCAGGCAATCGAGAACGCTGAATACGTCGTCTCGATCGACATGTTTCTCAATGATTCCAATCGAACCGCCGACGTCGTCTTGCCTGCGGCGGGGTTTGCTGAGAAGAGTGGAACGATCACCAACGTCGAGGGACGTGTTCAGAAACTCAACCAGATCCGGCCGGCACCAGGTCAGGCCCGACCAGATTGGGCGATCGTCGATGACATTGCCACCGCCATGGGATCTTCCATCGGACTGGCTTCGGCCGAGACGATCAATAAGGAGGTCTCTCTGGTAGCCCCAGCCTACGAAGATGTGACCTGGGATCTTCTGGAATGGGAGCAGCGTGACGGTGTCGTCATCCGAAACACGGGAGCACAGGCGATCACCCACATACCGGTGGCGATTGGTGGGTCCGCCACTCCCAGGGCCGAGCTAACGCTCCACGTGGGGCGAACAATGTATGACGATGGGGTGCGGTTGCGTCACTCGCCGTCTCTGCACCGTCTGGCGCTGGGGCCGGTGGCGCACATCAATCCTTCAGATGCCCCCAAGCTTGGAGCCCAGGAAGGCCATCGAGTGCGAGTAGTGACGAGTCAGGGTGAAGGAGAGTTCACCGTCGTTCTCGATGACGGAACACCCTCAGGTGTCGTTTACGTACCTTTCAACCAGGCAGGTGGAGCCAGGCTGGGGACCGATCCGGTAGTCAGAGTGACGGCGGTGTCGACATGAGCTGGCCGGAGTTTGGGATAATTGTCATCAGGGTCCTGCTCACCTTTGTGTTGCTGATGCTGGTCACGGTCATCAACGTCTGGGCCGAACGCAAGATCGTGGCCGACATGCAGAGTCGAATCGGCCCGACGCGGGCCGGACCTTGGGGGATTCTCCAGACAGTGGCCGACGGGTTGAAGTTGTTCTTCAAGGAATCGGTTGTGCCCCGCAAAGTCGAGCTGGGGATGTACTTGCTTGCGCCTTTCCTGGCAGTGATCCCCGCGTTCCTCATCTTCATGATGGTTCCGTGGGGACGGCCATTTACTGTTGGTGGCTATGAGGTCGCTCTTCAGGGTGCCGATCTCAACATTGGGCTGCTTTTCATCCTCGCCATGTCTTCGCTGGCGGTATATGCAGTGGTCCTCGCTGGCTGGTCGTCCGGTTCGAAGTACCCGCTCATTGGTGGGGTTCGTGCCACTGCCCAAGCCATCTCGTATGAGGCCGCCATGGGCCTGGCAATGGTCGCTGTTGTGGTCTACACCGCGACCCAGGGGGACGGCGGCACCCTCTCTCTTGCCGAAATAGTGCAACGACAAGCCGGCACCTGGGTTGGCTTCATTCCGAGATGGAACGTCTTCCCTCAGATTGCAGCCTTTGTGATTTTCATGATTGCGATTGTCGCCGAAACCAACCGAGCTCCCTTTGACCTCGTCGAGGCCGAGCAAGAGCTAGTTGGTGGATTCCACACCGAGTACTCGGGTATGCGGTTCGCCATGTTCTTCCTTGCCGAATATGTGAACATCTTCTCGATGTCGGCCATTGCAGCCACCATCTTCCTGGGTGGCTGGAACGGTCCGACTTTCGAATCCTTCCTTCCCGGCTTCATTTCAGGTTTGCTGCCGACCGTGTGGTTCTTGCTAAAGACCTATCTGATCGTCTTCATGTTCTTCTGGCTCCGGGCCACACTTCCCCGTCTGCGTTATGACCAGTTGATGACACTCGGGTGGAAGCGCCTCATTCCGGCTGCCCTGGCATGGCTGGTCGTTTCGACAGTGGCCATCGGTATCCGTCAATTCGGGACTCCCTGGAGTTAGCCATGGGTTTGATCACAGAACTCCTCAAAGGTCTCAGAGTCACCGGTGGAACGATGCTTCGGACCATCACAGGTAAGGAGGTGGTTACCACCGAGTACCCGAAGGAGATGCGTCAGAAGCCGCAGCGATTCCACGGACGTCACGTCCTGAACCGTTATCCAGACGGTATGGAGAAGTGCATCGGGTGTGAGCTCTGCGCCGGTGCTTGTCCGGCGAACTGCATCCACGTTCGGGGAATGGACAACGACCCGGTCGAGCCGGTGTCTCCAGGGGAGCGGTTCGGGTTTGTCTACGAGATCAACCTGTTGCGCTGCATCTTCTGCGGGCTCTGCGTTGAGGCTTGTCCGACCGAGGCGATCACGATGACTCACCTCTTCGAGATGTCGACCACCAATCGCCAAGACGCCATTTACACCAAGGACACGCTGCTCATGGACGAGCAGGGCAACGTGCCTCACATGTACCCCGACGATCCGCTGGCAGACCAGAAGGAGCTCGACACCGCTGGCGGCTGGGTTCGCGCCACTGCCCCCTCCGGCGTGGCCGCCTATCAAGGGGTGCAGATGTGGCATGGCACGCCTGGGCCAGCTGACTGGGGCGCTGAGCCCACCCAAGATGTCCGCGACGCAAAGTCAACTGTGGAGCCCGGAGATGGTTGAGGCGCTTGTCTTCGTGGTCATGGCTGCAGCGGCAATCGCCGGTGCAGCCACAGTCGTGGTGGCCCGCAATCCGGTGTACTCGGCGATGGGTCTTCTTGGCACCCTCTTTTCGGTAGCTGTGCTCTATGTGCTCCAGCTGGCCCATTTGGTGGCAGCGGTGCAGATCATCGTCTACGCGGGGGCAGTCTTGACTCTGTTCCTGTTCGTGATCATGTTGATCGGTGTTGACAAGTCGGAACAGCGTGATGAGAAGCTGCCCCATCAGCGGACGATCGTCGCCGGACTGGCAATTGCCATTGTTCTGTTTGCCGGAGGCGTCACCTTGTTTGGCGACTTCGATTGGGTGCCGGCTGCGACTGTTATGAATCCCGCCGCTACCAACGGGACAGTCCAGGCTGTAGCGGTGCCTCTATTCACAGATTGGATATTGGCATTCGAGGCAACAGCCCTTCTGCTGACAATCGCAGCTGCCGGTGCCATCGCTCTGGCTCACTATCGCCGGAGGCAGGTTTGATCGACCCGGGCTGGTACATGTCACTCGCCGGGGTCCTCTTCATCATCGGTGCGCTGGGGCTGTTGTTGCGTCGCAACGCCCTGGTGATGTTCATGTGTATCGAGCTGATGCTGAATGCGGTCAATCTCACGTTGATTTCGGCAGGTCGCGCCCTCAACGATCTCAATGGGCAGGTAGCGGTGTTCTTTATCCTGGTGGTGGCCGCGGCGGAGGTAGTGGTCGGTCTCGCCATCATCGTCTCCATTTTCAGGTTGAGATCGACGGCCTCGGTTGACGAGTTGAGCGAGCTCCGAGGATGACGGTTTACTCGCAGAGAGAGAATCGAGATGGTGAGGGGGGAGGGGGGTCGTGATCGAAATGGTCTGGCTCGCCATAGCGGTCCCACTAGCGGGAGCTCTGTTTCTCCACCTCTTCGGGAGGTATCTGAAGGAACCGTTGTCCGGGGTGGTGGCGTCGTTGGCGGTCGGAGCATCGTTCTTCATTGGTCTGACGGCGGCCATCCCGTTCTTCCAGGACGGGGCCCCCGGCGAAACGATTCTTCTGTGGGAGTGGATGCCGGCGATCGGCGCCAACATGGAAATCCTCTGGGATCCGCTGGCGGCAATGATGACACTGATCGTCACCGGCGTTGGCGCTCTGATCCACGTGTTTGCCATCGGATACATGCACGGAGACGAGAGGTACCACCGGTTCTTCGCCATCCTCAATCTCTTCATCGCCTCGATGTTGACCCTGGTATTGGCCGGCAACTACGCCATGTTGTTCCTTGGCTGGGAGCTGGTGGGGCTTTGTTCTTACCTGCTCATCGGCTTCTGGTTCAATCGTCATTCGGCAGCCGCCGCTGCCAAGAAGGCTTTCATCGTCAACCGTATCGGTGACCTGGGGCTGATGGTCGGTCTGATGTTGGTGTTCACGGCGTTCGGGACCCTCTCTTACGCCGGGATCTTTGATCGGGCCGACGCCGAACTGACGACGGGATTGGCCACCGCCATTGCCCTCCTCTTCTTCTTGGGCGCTGCTGGAAAGTCAGCACAGATTCCTCTCTATGTCTGGCTTCCCGACGCCATGGAAGGTCCAACACCGGTGTCGGCTCTTATCCATGCAGCCACCATGGTCACTGCTGGTGTCTATCTGATCGCGCGCTCCGCCGCCATCTACGAACTGGCACCGGCGGCCCAAGTGATAGTGGCCACGGTGGGCGCGATCACGGCCCTTTGGGCGGCGACCATCGCGATTGGGCAGCGGGATATCAAGAAGGTTCTGGCCTACTCGACGGTCTCCCAGCTTGGTTACATGATCCTGGCGGTAGGGACGACCGCTTATGTGGCAGGTCTCTTCCACCTGATGACACACGCCTTCTTCAAAGCACTCTTGTTCCTCGGCGCCGGTTCAGTCATTCACGCAATGAACGACGAGCAAGACATGTACAAAATGGGCGGCCTCTTCAAGAAGATGAAGATCACCGGTGTCACGATGGGAATCGCGACTATTGCGATCGCCGGTATTCCGCCGCTTGGTGGTTTCTGGTCGAAAGACGTGATCCTGGCTGCCGTCTTCGAGAGGGGCGGCTACTTCTCGTTTCTCTGGGTGATCGGCCTGGTGACGGCGCTGATCACAGGCTTCTACATGACCAGACAGTTCATTCTGGTGTTTATGGGCAAACCCCGTTGGGACGAAGGTGTCGAGCCCCATGAGTCCCCACGTGTGATGACGGTGCCTTTGATCACTTTGGCCGTCCTTTCCACTGTGGGCGGTCTGACCAACACTCCAATCAGGCTGAGTCTGGAACACTTTCTCGAGTCTTCATTTGAGACCATTCAGCAGGCCCATCCACCAGACGAGACCTGGCTATTGGTCGTCATTGCCCTGCTCTCGGTGGTTGCCGGAGCGGTCGGTATCGGTGCCGCTTGGGTCAGCTACCGCCGACCACGTGAGGACTGGGAACGTCTAGAGAGTGGTCTCCAACCGGCATGGGGCTGGTGGGAGCAGGCATACAACGTCGACGACTTCTACGGCGCAGCAATTGTCGCGCCGGGAAAGCGCGTTGCCGAAGTAGCGGCGTTCGACGTCGATATCCCCATCATCGATGGTGCGGTGAACGGTGTTGGTCGCCTGGTTCGAGGTGTCGGCGACTGGATACGCCCCCTTCAGACAGGGTATGTCCGTAATTACGGGGCCCTCTTGTTGGCGGGGACCATCGCCGTGGTGGTTTGGCTCACGGTTGGTGGCGCCTGATGTCGCATCGCACGCCTCAGGTAGGACACCCCCCAGGCGGGGCGCATCCCCTCATCTTTGCCGGGGTGTCTTCATGTTGACCTGGTTGATCGCCCTCCCGGTCGTCGCTGCCATCATCGTGGCCCTCGTCCCGCGCAAACGTGAAGAGATTCACCTCCCCCTTGGCATCACTCTCTCGGTGCTTCCCCTCGCCCTCGGTGCCTACATCTTCTACGTGTTCGAACCCACTGCTGAGTTCCAGTTCACCGAACATGCGGTTTGGTACGAGCCATGGGGTATCAGCTGGAGTCTCGGTCTCGACGGTATCTCGATGCCGATGGTGGTGCTCACCGCACTTCTGGTACCGATCGCGCTCGGAGCCTCCACGGGAATCAAGACCCGTCGCAAGGAATTCGTCGCCAACACCTTGCTTTTGGAGGCGGGGATGATCGGTGTGTTCCTCGCCACCGACTTGTTCCTCTTCTTCGTCTTTTTCGAGGTGATCCTCGTTCCGATGTACTTCATCATTGGGATTTGGGGGAGCGACCGTCGCAAGTACGCAGCTATGAAATTCTTCTTGTACACCGCGTTTGGATCGGCGCTGATGCTCGCCGGGATCATCGCCTTGGCTCTGACGCATGCCGAGCAGTTCGGTAGCCCTTCGTTCGCTCTCGCCGACCTGATGACCCTCGAGTTGTCCCAAGGCGCCGAGCGATGGCTGTTTGCCGGTTTCGCTCTGGCCTTTGCGATCAAAGTGCCGTTGTTCCCTCTCCACACCTGGTTGCCCGATGCCCACACCGAAGCACCCACAGCGGGTTCGGTGTTGCTGGCCGGCGTCCTCCTGAAATTGGGGACATACGGGCTGCTGCGCTACAACCTCGGACTTTTCCCCGAAGCGTCGGTCGACGCGGTTTGGATCATGGGCACCCTGGCCGTGATCGGCATCGTTTATGGAGCGGTGGTGGCCATTGTTCAACCTGATCTCAAGAAGCTGGTTGCCTACTCCTCGGTTTCCCACCTTGGGTTCATTGTCTTGGGCACGTTTGCCTTGACCTCAGGTGGGCTGCAGGGGGCTGTCATCCAAAACGTCAACCACGGCCTCACTACCGGAGCTCTGTTCCTGCTGGTCGGAATGATCTACGAACGACGCCACACCAAGCAGATATCGGAGTTCGGGGGCCTGCAAAAGGTGATGCCGATTTACGCCGGGTTCTTCCTCTTCATGATCTTTGCATCGATCGGGCTGCCTGGGCTCAACGGGTTCGTCGGTGAGTTTCTCGTGTTGATCGGCACCTACACGACCCTCCCGGTGCTGGCCATAATCGCTGCTTCCGGTGTAGTCCTTGCCGCCATATACCTGCTCTGGGCCTACGAACGAGTGTTTACCGGGATTCCAGAGAAAGAGGAGAACAAGATCCTCTCCGATCTGTCCCTCCGTGAGATCAGCTTGTTGACACCGTTGGCGATCCTGGTTCTGATCATCGGGCTCTTCCCGAACATCTTGCTGGACAAAATCACACCTTCGACGGAAGGCATTCTCGACTACATAGAGGTGTCAACCGAGTATGAAGTCCCCGCGCCGGGGCGTCTGGGCGATGTGTTCGTAGCCGAAACCGAAGCGGAAGCCATCGCTGGGGTCGACAACTGATGGTGACCCCCGACGTCCAATGGATTGCGATCTTCCCCGAGCTGATCCTTGCTGTGGGTGCGGCGGTTGTTCTCCTGGTCGAAGTTCAATGGAAACCTCCGATCAGCCGACTCGGTCTGATCACTGTCGTCACTTTCGTGCTGGCATTTGTCTTCACCATCCTGCAGTGGGCGCAAGCGGAAGACGCTTTGCGTGTGGGTTTCACCGGTGACCTCGTCGGATTCTCCGGGATGATTCTGATGGACGGTTTCGCTGTCTTTGGTCGATTCGTCCTGATCGGCGTGATGGGCCTGGGTCTTCTCGCCGGGTGGCGATTCATCGAGAGTCTCGGTCGGCGGGGAGCCGAGGCAATTGCCCTGGTCTTGTTGGCGACCACAGGATTCTCGATCATGGTGGCCTCTAACAACCTGGTCTTGATGTTCCTCGGTCTCGAGGTGGGTTCGATTGCTCTTTATGTGTTGGCGGGGATGACCCGACAGAAGACTCGATCAGACGAGGCTGCAATGAAATACTTCCTTCTCGGCTCGTTTGCCTCGGCGATCTTCGTGTACGGCGTCGCCCTCCTCTATGCCGGCACTGGGGAGTTCGAAATCCTTGCCATGCGGGGGTTCTTCTCCGACGTCATAGTCACCACCCCGGCCGTGATCCTGATCGGAATGGGTCTGGTCATCGTGGGTCTCGGGTTCAAGGTTTCGGCCGCTCCATTCCACAATTGGGCCCCCGACGTCTATCAGGGCGCTCCAGCGGGAATCACCGGGTACATGGCCGCAATGGCCAAGATCGCGGGGTTCGCTGCGATCGCTCGCATCCTGATCACGGGACTACCTCAATTCGATCAGAACTGGGCGCCGGTTCTAGCCGGAATAGCGGCTGCTTCGATGCTTGTCGGATCAGTAGTCGCTTTGGTTCAGAGTGATGTGCGGCGTCTTCTGGCCTACTCCGGCATTGCGCATGCCGGGTTCATCATGACCGGAATCGTTGGCGGAGCAACCGAAGGAATGCTGTTCTATGTGACGGTATATGCAATCAAGCTCGTTGGCGCTTTTGCCATCGTGGCCGCAGTCAGTGGCTCCGATTCTTCCGCATCGGACATAGATGAATACCGCGGCCTGGCAAAACGAAGTCCACTGTTGGCGGTCTCCTTCGCGGTGCTCCTGCTTGGGATGGCCGGACTCCCGTTGACTTCGGGCTTTGTGGCCAAATTCGGTGTGTTCACCGAGGCGTGGGCGGGTGGCTATGCATGGTTGGTAATCGTCGGATTGCTCATGTCCGTGGTCACATTTGCCTTCTACCTTCGGGTGATTGTGGTCATGTTCATGGATGAGGCCGAAGGCGACCGTGTGAGCGTGTCTACAGCCTTGCGATGGGCGGTCGGCATTGCCGTCGTCGGGACGATCCTCACTGGCATCGCTCCCGAACCGCTGCTCAAGCTCGCCGCCGATGCGTTCCCTCTCTAGACGTCTCATTCCCGCGGTCGTGGCTGGCGGGCTGCTGGCTACCGGTGCTCTGCCCGCGGTCGCTGCGGAGACCGCCAACTCCGAGTTTGTAATCATCCAACCGGACGATGTTCTCGAAGATGACCTCTATGCGGGTGCCATCAAGGTTGTGGTCGAAGGGGTCATCGATGGTGATTTGATTGCTTTCGCCGGTGAGGAGGTGGTGATCGAGGGGAAGGTCACAGGTTCGGTAATCGCCGTCGCTCCTCGAATAATGGTCAACGGCGAGATTGGAGGTTCGCTGCGTGCGACGGGAAACGACGTCTGGATAGACGGAACCGTCGGACGTGACGTGGTGGTGGCGGCCTTCGACGTTCAGCTGGGTTCAGGGTCCAAGGTGGGGAATGATGTGGTGGTGTGGTCCTGGGAGCTGGCAGCACTGGGCCAAATCGGTGGGGATTTGACCGGGAGTCAGCGGCGTCTCTCAGTCGCCGGTGAAGTCGACGGCGATATCGAAGTCTCGGTGGGTCAAGTGACAGTGGTGGACACGCTGAGCGTGGGGGGAGACTTTGGCTACCGATCCGATCGAGAAGCGCAAGGATTGGACAATGCAACAGTTGTGGGTGCTGTTGTCCACAAGACACCTCTGCCGCCCAATATTCGGGTTCGAGCACTCAAGTTCTTTGGCCGGTTTCTGGTCATCGTGTTCCTGACCATCACTGCGCTCGCCATAGCTTGGGGTTGGCCGCATCGGACGCAGCGAGCCATCCAGTCGGTGAAAGATGCGCCTGCCAAATCATGGGGCAGCGGTGTGCTCGTGATGGCATCTCCCCTGTTTCTGGCTTTGATTGCGGGTTTGGTGGTGGGTTTTGCCCCGGCCGCCGCGAGTTTTCCACTAATGGCAATACTGGGACCGCTGATCCTCGCTGCCCTAGGTTTGGTTCTGGCTCTCAGCGTGGTCGCCGGCATCCCTGCGGTCGGTCGACTCGGGGGCCTCACTTCCAAGCGTCTCGACATCTACGGTGCGCTCTTGGTTGGAGCCGGGCTGACGGGGTTGATCTGGCTGCTGCCAATCGTCGGCTGGCTCGTTCCCCTAGTCGTCCTTCCGCTGGGACTGGGAGGGTGGATGCTCAGTTGGAAGGCTGATCTAGAGGCTCAGGCCCCAGACGGATAGGCGTCGAGTTGCTGCTGCTCTTCAGCGAAGACATCAAAGAGAAAGTCAACACTGACGTTGCCACACTTCTGGCAGACAATTCTTTGCATTCCAGCCAACTTCGACGTCTGCTTTTTGCGATGCCTGCAGTCGATGCGCTCGTGTCGCCCTCGTCTGCTGTTCTTCATGTGACTGCTCCGTCCTGACTGATCCTGTATTGGAGCATCGACCAAATGGCCTCCCCGGCTTGGGGACTAATCCAAGTAATACCAAATGGACTAGTCATCAGAGTTAGCAGTCCTAGAGCTGAGGTATTACTTCGGAGGCGACCAGCTCCACCGATTTGAGGTCGTCGAGAGCGTTTTGCTGCAACATGAAACGGGTGGCGCCTGCTTCACGTCGCTGTCCGATCTGATCAACCACCTCGTCGGGGGTTCCGACGATGAAGCCGGCCTCGCGCCAGCCAACAGAATTTGTGGGCAGGCCACTAAAAGCTGCCCGATGGGCGTCGATGTGGGTTTGCAGGTCGGCGGTATTTCGACCGATTGCAAATGGCAACATCATGGATCTGGTGACTTCTGCTGGGCTGCGACCAATGTCGTCACAAGCTCGATCCAATTCCGCCGACTTCTCCACGAAGAATTCAAGGGTGTCGTATGAGAAGTTCCACTCCGTGGCATGTTTGGCGACGACCTTCAGCGTCTGGCTACCCTTGCCACCCATGATCAGCTTCGGCTGCGTATTGACCGGAGATGGATGGCTCTCGGCATCAATCAACGGGTATTGCGGACCACTGGTTGTACGGGGGTGCCCGGACCAGAGTGCCTCGATGACGGTTGCCCCTTCGTCGAGATGATTCAGACGATCTCGATAGCGGGGGTAGGGGATACCGAACATCTCGTGCTCATGGGGATTCCATCCGGCGCCTATTCCGAGGTCGAGACGCCCACTGGATAAGACGTCCACTGAAGCAGCCATCTTTGCCAATATCGCAGGGTGCCGAAAGGTGATTGAGCACACCATGGGGCCAAACCTGATCCGTGTGGTGCGTTGGGCAAGTGCGGTCAGGGAGGGCCAGAGTGCCAGGGATTCCCTGCGTGGATTGCCGTCAAGTGAGGTCAGATGATCGGAACGAAACAGTCCGTCGTACCCGAGCTGCTCCGCAGCGTCGACGAATCGAAAAAACCGTTCCCATGTCAAATCCTCTTGACCTTCGAGCATCAGACAGATGTCAGTCATTGAGGCTTTCTAATGCCTAGACAGCCTCGACCGCTCGTTGCATGTTGGTCACCATCACGTCCTTTTTGACCAGCCCCGAATGGCGCCATCGCTGATGGAGACCATTTCCTTGAGGGGTAAGCAAGACAAATGTCGGTGTTGACTTGACCTTGAACTTGCCGAAGAGGTCGGGGACCTTCTCGAGATTCGCCTTGACCACAATCGCGTTGTCCACAAATTCCTCTGAGACTTCATTGACGATCCCATCCATCGTCTGACAGGGACCGCAGTTGTATTTCATGAAGTCGACAAGGACCGGTTTGCCCTCGCTGAGCAGCTGCTCGAACTCGGCTGTCGAGCTGATCTGTGCGGCTTTGTGACGACGTTTGAAAATTCCCATACCCATATTCTCGCTTGACAACTTCATTGCATGAAGTCGAACCTGATTGCATCAGGCGACAACCTCGAATCGGTTGTCGGTGTTCCGGCTTATCGTGACGTGAATATGAGTGGGGTAACCGACATCTACGACCGTTCGGTGCGTGATCTGCGGATCTCAGTCACCGACCGCTGCAACTTTCGGTGCACCTACTGCATGCCCAAAGAGGTCTTCGGGCCCGACCACGAGTTCCTGCCCCGCGATCAGCTTCTCACTTTCGAGGAGATCGTGTCCGTTGTCCGAGCCTTCGTCGAGCGAGGTGTCAACAAGGTGCGAATTACCGGTGGAGAGCCGTTGCTGCGCAAAGACATCGTCGACCTGATTGGGATGATCGCGCTTGTCGAGGGTGTCGAAGATCTAACACTCACCACCAACGCCTCGTTGCTTGCCAGAAAGGCTGGGGCGCTGGCCGACGCCGGGTTGGATCGAGTGACAGTGAGTCTCGACGCGATGGACGAACCGACCTTTCAGAAAATGAATGACGTCGGCTTCCCCGTCAACACAGTGTTGGAAGCCATCGAGGTTGCCGTTGAAGTGGGGTTGGGCCCGATCAAAGTCAACTGTGTCGTCCAACGTGGGCTGAACGATCACGCTGTTCTCGACATGGCTTCCCACTTCAAGGGGACCGCCCATATTCCCAGGTTCATCGAATACATGGACGTGGGCAACACCAACGGTTGGCGTCTCGACGATGTGGTATCGGCTGCAGAGATGATCGAGACAATCAATCAGGTCTATCCGCTCGAGCCGGTGCCTCCCAACTATCCCGGGGAGGTGGCCAACCGCTTTCGCTACCTCGACGGTGAAGGTGAAGTTGGAGTCATCGCATCGGTGACTCAGCCGTTTTGCGGTACTTGCACCAGGGCCAGAGTGTCGGCCGAAGGTTCCATGTACACCTGTCTCTTTGCCTCGTCCGGGACCAGTCTCCGCGACGCCATCCGCTCCGGGGTGGATGTCGGTGAGGTGATTTCAGAGGTGTGGGCCAAACGTGACGACCGGTACTCCGAGATTCGCTCCGACGCCACCCCCCGCATCGCAGTACCAGTCGAGATGTCTTACATCGGTGGCTGAATTCGCCAACTTCAGGTAGTAGCGGCCCCCTCATCCATCGCTCAACTATCCGCGTCGACCACCGGCCGCTACCCGGTAGCCAGCCCAGATGAAGGTGACCGCAAGGAGGAGGGAGAAGGCGAATCCACCCGCCTCACCGAGGGCGAGCCCGGTTCCTCCCCAGGCAGCGGCGAATGTTCCAGCCACAATCAGCAGGCTGCCCCAAACGATGCGTCGATTGGTAGTCCAAAAGCGAAACATGCTCACAAACGCGAGAACGATCAGGATGGTGGCGCCCATCCCGCCGCCCATCGCCGCGAACAATCGTGGTCCGAACCCGGTGGCGAACACGTCATGCGGGATGCCGCCGTCGGGGAGTTCCTGCTGGAAAGACACGGTCAGGGTCAGAGTCGTTGATATCGCAGCAAATGCACCGAGGGCGATCGTCATGACGTGACCGGCCCTTTGACCCACCACCAGAAACATCGAACCGAGGGCCAGAAACAAAATATTGAGCACCGCGCCGAACAGGAAGAACGTCCGATAAACGGGCCCAGTCCAGCCGAACGTAACACCGATGAACAGCGCCCAGGTGGCCAGGGCAAACATCGTCATCCCGGTCCCGTAAGCAGCTATGTGGGGGCGCGGCCGATCTCTGTAGTCCCGCCACAGGTCAGCGGCGAACAGCGTTGCAGCCACCGCGGCGATCAGAGCGAGGACCGAATCCATGACACCTAAACCTGTCCGGGGAACACCTGAGCATGCATCGCACGGACTCGTACGTGATTGCCGGGTTCGTAGCTGGGTCGTGGTCCGATCCGGGACCGAACCAATCGCCCACTGGCGAGAGCCAACGTCACCAGTTGATCGTGTCCAAAGAACTCGGAACTGATCACTTCGGCGTTCGGTGTCTCCCCAATCGAGATCTGAACGTCTTCGGGCCGCACCACGACGATAACCCGACCTTTGAGGTCCGTCTTGAATCGACCTACCTCGGACTCCGCATAGCCACGGTGCCCAGTAGATGGAAGAACGTCGGCGTCGCCGAGGAAGTCGGCGATCCAGGGATCCGACGGGTTGGTGTATAGCTCGGCAGGAGCGCCGACTTGAACGACCTGGCCCCGGTACATCACGGCAACCAGATCTGACGTGGCCAGCGCCTCCTCCTGATCGTGCGTGACCAGGACCGCGGTGGTGTTGGACTCGGACAGAATCGAACGTAGCTCTCGACGAACCCGATCCCGCAGGTTGGCGTCAAGGTTGGAGAAGGGCTCATCCAGCAGAATCACGTCGGGATTTGGTGCCAGCGCCCGGGCCAAGGCCACCCGCTGCTGTTGTCCACCGGAGAGTTCATTGGGCATTCGATCGCCAAGACGGTTCAGACCCACCAGGTCGAGCACCTCCTTGACCCGGTGAGAATCAGTCTTCTGATCGATTCCGTATGCAACGTTGGCGTGCACCGTCATGTGTGGGAAAAGGGCATAGTCCTGAAAGACCATTCCCACTTTGCGTTTGTTCGGCTGGACAAACACATCTGGTCCCAGCACGCGTCGGCCCCGGATCTCGACGGTGCCGATTGCCTCTTCGAATCCGGCGATGACCCTCAAGGCGGTGGTCTTGCCACACCCTGACGGTCCCAGCAGCGTAAGAAGGCCCCCTTCCCACACATCAAGGCTGAATTGGTCAAGGGCAATCACGTCGCCATAGGACTTGGTGAGGCCACGGGCCCGGATGGTGAGTCGATCAGTCGCTGAGGTCACGGTATGTCAACGCCAAGAGTGGCACGATCGACACCGCAAGGAGAGCCAGGCCGGCAACGCTAGCCCTGGTGTAGAAACCTTCACCCGTTGAACTCCAGATTCGGATGGCGAGGGTTTCGAATCCGTTTGGCCTCAGGAGCAGGGTGGCCGGCAGTTCTTTCATTACCGAAAGGAACACCAACGCAGATCCGGCGACAAGCCCTGGTCCGGCCAACGGCACGGTGACCCGACGCAGCGTTTGAAACGGACCTCGTCCCAGTCCGCGTGAAGCATCTTCGAGGTCCGGGCTGGCACGGCGCAACGAGTCTTGCGTGGTCGACACAGCCTGTGCCATGAACATCGCGACATAGGTGAGCACCAGCAGAGCAATAGTCTGATAGAGGGGTCGAAGCCATTGGAGGGAGAAGGCAACCACTGCTACTCCAACGGTGATGTGGGGCAACGCGTAAACAGCCCAGGTGCCGGTCTCGGCGGCATTGGAGAACCGTCCCCGCTTCCACGTCGTCACCATGGCAATGGGCAGCGAGGCAGCCGCGGCCAAAACAGCAGCTATGACCGAAACCGATAGTGACCGCGCGATCTCATCCCAGAAGACACCCAGGTCTTGTCCCGCGCTCAGCCCTCTGACCAGCCAGTAGACCAACACGGAAATCGGAACGATCAGAGCCACCATGACGAATGTTCCAAGAAACCCCAGTGTTGCGCCTTTGCCCCAGCCAGTGAGGTTGAGACGACTCCTGCGACGACTCGTTGACTTGAGGTGATATCCGGCCCGGCTCCTGGTGCGTCGCTCGATGAAGAGGATTGCAAGCGCCAGAACCATCAGCACTACCGAAAGGGCGGCAGCGGGCCGACGATCGATCTGGCCCGCATACAAAGTGAAGATGGCTCGGGTGAAGGTGTCGAACCGGAGAAGTGAGACAGCCCCAAAATCGCTGATGGTGTAGAGACCCACCATGAGGCCGGCGGAGACCAGCGCGGGACGAAGCTGACGCAGCGTGATTGTGAAGAAGACTCTGGCGCCGCTGGCACCCAGCCCAGTCGCTGCCTCTTCCGTTGCAGGATCGATCATCCGTAGGGCCGGAGTCACGATGAGGTGAGCCATGGGCGCCAGAAACACCGAAAGAGCTAGCCAGGCTCCGACAAAGCCGTACGGCGTCGGTATCTCGAATCCGAGCCATGTGCTCAGCAACCCTCCTGGACCGGTGGCGCCGATGATGGTCAGAGCCGCCACGTACGAGGGGATCACCAGCGGGAGCGCGGCCAAGATCATCCAAAGCCTTCGTCCCGGTACGTTGGTCCGGTTGGTCAGCCAAGCCGTTGCGGTCCCGATCCCAAGTGCAGTGATCGTCACGGCAACCGTTAGAGCGAGAGTCCCTAAGAACAATTCGACCAGCCGATCGAACGGGATCGGTGTCCCAATTCCCTCGGTGACAACCTGCCATGTCAGGCTGATTGGGGGAATCAGAGCTGGCAGCAGGACGATTGCTGCCGCCGCCCACCATCCTCGGCTGGAGCGTCGCCCCTTTTTTTGGATGTCCTTCTCGGTGGGGACGGTGAGGGGCCCTGCCGTCATTGATCCGCGGTCACTAGACCAGTCCGGCTTCTGCGACCAGACGAGTGGCGTCCTCCAAAACACCGGCAAGCTCTGACAGGTCGACATCGGGAGTTGCGATGTCGTCCATCGACGGAAGCCCGACTGCAGGGTCGATACCTTCGATCAGCGGGAATTCGTAGGTTTCGTCTGCGAAGAAGCTCTGTGCTTCGTCCGAAAGCAAAAACTCGACAAATTGGAGAGCGACGTCTGGCACGTCAGTGTTGGCCAGGATACCGGCACCAGCTGGCATCACCAGCGAACCGACATCTCCTGCCGGTATGAACCAGTTCTCCGCGTCGTCTCCCTCGCCTTCTGCCCGCAGTCTGAGCAGGTAATAGTGATTAACCAGCCCACCATCGATCTCACCCACGTCAGCGGCAGCGACAATTGGGCTGTTCTTTGGGTATTCCTGTGGATCGTTGGCCTCCAGGGCTTGCAGCCATTCGAGCGTGGCGTCTTCGCCCCGCTCCAAGATCATCGCTGATACAAAAGCGAGGAACGAGCCGTTGGTGGGGGCTACCCCGACCTGTCCGACCCATCGCTGATCGGTGACGTCGTCAATCGTAAGGGGGAGCCCGATCGTCGTGTCAATGTTGTAGACAAATGTCCGCACCCGCCCTGAGGTTCCGACCCAACGTCCGTCACGGTCGGCAAACTTGGACTCGACTTTGGAAAGAAGGTCGGCTGGAAGACTGGACATCAGCGCAGCGACGGAGCCAAGTGACGCTGGGTCCTGGGCAAAAAGACGTCGGCGTCGGTCGTGTCGCCTTCCTGGAGGAGTGTGGAGGCAAGCTCGGTCGAGCCGGCGTACCGGACCTCGACGTTGATGCCGGTCTCCTCGGCGAAAATGTCGATCAGCGGTTGGACGAGCTCCTCGCTTCGACCCGAGTAGATGACGAGCGGTCCGTCTGCCTCGCCCGACCCGCAGGCGCCCACTAGCAATGCCGCTATTGCAACCAGCAAGATTGAGCGTTTCATCGTCGATTCTCCAGAGATCGTTAGGTAGCTAACGATCTCTAAAGGTATTAGCACTACCGGGACAGTGCAAACTATTTGCCAAGCGTCTCGAGAAAGTACGCACTCTTTGCCTGGCCGAATGGGTGTGGGTGTTCTTCGGCAAATCCTATGTGCTCTACTGTCAACGGATGCGGCCTGTCACGGTTCAGTTCCTCAAGAACCCCGACGTCATTCATTGGGGTTTCGAGACCTTCTACCTCGGCGAGGACGATTGGGGCCATTGGATGGCAGTCCCCAAAGGGACAGTTCGTTGGAAGGGTGAGCGGGGGTTTCCGCCAACCCGCCAGGACGCAGTGTTCTGTGCTCCGCGTGATGAGTGGTGGCATCTCCACTATGAAGGACCGGGAGCCAGGGAGTATCAGTCGTTCATCGACATCATCTCCCCGATCCGTTGGATTTCGGAGAACCGATACGAAATGGTCGATCTCGATCTCGATGTGGCGCTACATCAAGACGGAACCATCGAGGTGCAGGACGAAGACGAGTTTGAGTTTCATCAGGTTCGGTATGAGTACACCGACGAGATGATCCACGGTGCCGTTGCTGAGACCGCTCGAATTGTCGACGCATTGAAGAATCGAGCTGAGCCATTCTTCGAGGTTGCCCAGCGGTGGCTCTCCGTGCTTTGACAAAGACTTTTTGTGAGCCCGAGGCGTTGCCGGCCAGACTCAACCGACCAGTAAAGGGATTCTGACTTCGTCGGGTGAAAGACCACCGTGGTAGCAGCGAAGACGCTTGTCAAAGCCCTTCGGGAGGAGAACACGATCGTCGGGGGCAAGTAGAAGCCGGTCACCCAACCGGGAGCCGGCCAAAGCGGACAGGTCCGGACCGAGCAGGTCGGACGGGTCGACCAACTTCCCCTCGGTGAGCGATGCCAGGTCGTCCATGAGGTCGGCCTCACCCCACAGGTGCACTCCCCTGGTGTCGCCGGCGAAACGCAACGAATCGAAACGTGGCTCGCGGATCAGGTGTTTCTGATCGTCGCCGAATTCGAGCAGGCCATGGTCTGCCGTGCCCAACAGGGCAGCGTTTCGGGGCAAGGCGGCTGCGATACCTTCCCAGATACTCACAGCGATCTTCACCGCATCGGCGAACTCGTCGCTTGCCAGCCCAAACACGTGGCCGGCGAAGTCAACGTGCGGGACGTAGGTGAAGATGAATCGATTCGGTTCACCCGCCAGCTGAGCGGTAGCGGTGACCAAGTCGTCGATGTCCCAAGCGCCTTCAAATCGGGCACCTCTGTAGAGAGTCCTCGACAACGGTGACCCTGCGAAGTCACCCGGTTGGACTGTGATGGGCTCAGCACCCCCAGCGCGCAGCCGCTCCCAGAGATTCGGCGGCAACAGCACCGATGCGTAGTCGTAGACGACCGGCTCACCGGCCAACGAGACCCATTTGAGAGCATTCACGACCATGTCGAGATCGGGCATCCAGGTTAGGTGGGCAACCTGTCCATGTTGTGAAGGCGCAAGACCGGTGGCAACTGTGGCAAGTGACACGCTTGTAGTGGTGGGAAAAGGGGCATCCAGCTCACCGACTGTGGCTCCAGCGAGCGAAAGTGCTGCCGGGTGGTTGAGTTGAGCCACCCCCAGACCGTCAAACAGGACGAGAACATAGGTTTCAGCATCGGGGACCAACGACGAGTCGGCCAACCCGGGGGACCTTGATTCGCCAGTCATCCTGTGCTCGATTTCGGCAATCAGGTTGACCAACCCCTTGCCGTCGTAAGAAGGAGTTTTTGCCATTGTCAGCAGGGTATATGTCTGACTTCGACCAGGAACCGGCCGTGCGTATACTCGCCCGCGGTCCGGTTTCCAGAGCGATAGAGGCATGAGCGAGTACTTCGAGAGCTATCTGACTGTTGGCGCCTTTGCTGCCCTTGGTGCCGTGCTTGTGCTTGGCATGCTCGGTGTGGCTTCGGTGCTGAGGCCGGTCAAACCCTCCAAGGCCAAGCAAATGACCTACGAATGCGGGGTCGATCCGGTTGGGTCAGGTTGGAGCCAGAGTTACGTCCGCTACTACGTTTTCGGTCTCCTGTTTGTCATCTTCGACGTCGAGGCCGTGTTCATCTTTCCCTGGGCCGTCAAGCTGGAGGACCTTGGGGTGTTCGGTCTTGTCGAGATGCTGATCTTTATCGCGATCCTTCTGCTCGGGTTGGTATATGCAATCCGCAAAGGAGTCCTTACGTGGGAGTAGCTCAGAAGTTCGGAGTCCCCAAGCCGGTCTCCTGGCTCCTCAATTGGTCACGCAAGTACTCGCTGTGGATGTTCCAGTTCGGACTGGCCTGTTGTGCCATCGAGATGATGGCCGCTTCCGGTCCTCGTTATGACTTCATGAGGTTCGGGATCATCCCACTCCCTGCCTCGCCGCGACAGGCTGACCTGATGGTTGTCGCTGGCACCGTCACCGACAAGATGGCCCCGTCAGTCAAGCGTCTTTACGACCAAATGCCTGAGCCGAAGTACGTGATCTCGATGGGATCGTGCGCCAATTGTGGTGGTCCTTACTGGGACTCCTATTCGGTAACCAAAGGTGTTGATCAGCTGATTCCTGTCGATGTCTATGTCCCGGGTTGCCCACCCCGCCCCGAAGCGTTGATGGAAGGGATAGTTCTGCTCCAGCAGAAGATTCAAGGCGAGAACATCAAAGAAAAGTGGAATCAGCGGGACCTGGAGCCTGTCTGATGCGACAACCGTGACCTCGAGCCCGTCTGATACCTCTATCCATCCTTTCCAGGAGTTCGCTGCGTCGGTGGCAGGGATGGTTGGCGGTGAGGCAGAGATCCTGTTCGATACGGTGAAGGTGACGGTCTCCAACGGATCTTGGGGAGACGCCCACTTGGTGGCCCGTGACCAGCTCGACTTAGTGTTTTTCTCGTGGCTGTCTGCCATCGACTGGGTCAACAAGGTGGAGGCTGGCGAATCCCTCAAAGAAGAAGTGGATGAGCGGATTGAGCTGCTCAGCACAGTTGGGGATCTGACCGAGGGGAAACGGGTCACCTTTTCGACGTCGTTGGATGGCGACTCACCCTCAATCGCCAGCTTGGTCGAGGTTTATGCCGGTGCCAATTGGCACGAACGCGAAGCTGCCGAGATGTTTGGGATCGATTTCGTCGGCCACCCCGACTTGACCAACATCTATTTGCCTGATCGCTTCGTCGGCAATCCACTCCGCAAGAGTTATCCCCTCCTCAGCCGTGAAGTGAAGCCCTGGCCGGGCACTGTTGACGTAGAGGCCATGCCTTCGACCGAGAATCCGGAGGCCTGATGGTCGTTGATCAGGACGCCATACGGCACCTCAGCGAAGTCCAGGTCTCGGTGGAACTCGAAACCGAAGACATGACACTCAATATCGGTCCCCAGCATCCGTCCACCCATGGGGTGCTTCGTCTGGTTGCCCGCGTGGATGGTGAGCGCGCCTATGACGTCAAACCTGTCGTTGGGTACATGCATCGCGGATATGAGAAGTTGTCCGAGGTACGCACCTATCCCCAGATCACAGCCCTCATCAACCGTATCGATTGGGTTTCGGGCTACGCCAATGAGGTCCCGTTCATGGTGGCAGCCGAGAAGCTGATGGAGGTCGAGGTTCCTGAGCGTGCTCAGTACATCCGGCTGATCCTCACCGAGATGGCGCGGATCTCCTCCCATCTGATATTCATGGCGTCTTACCCCTTGGAACTAGGTGCAGCCACCCCCCTCTTCTTCGCTCTGCGCGAACGGGAAAGAGTTCTCGATCTGCTCGAAGGTGTGACCGGGGGTCGGTTCCATCCCAACTTCAATCGAATTGGAGGCGTCAAGCCCAATGCGGGTTCGGGGCCCACCACCCGAAAGACACCTCAAGATCTTCCGGCCGGATTCCTCACCGCGACCCAGGAGGCCATGAGCCACGTACTGGCAGTCTGCGACGAGATCGAAACTCTTGTTGCCGGAAACGAGATCATCCTGGCCCGAACCAAAGGCATAGGCATCCTTCCACCC
>Ga0255048_10000844_pt1 | contig 22457 bp, 37 predicted proteins | sample JV7_2_2_MG_FD_183619 | JGI IMG/M metagenome (GOLD analysis project Ga0255048, IMG submission 183619) | Seawater microbial communities from Jervis Inlet, British Columbia, Canada - JV7_2_2 | ecosystem: Environmental > Aquatic > Marine > Inlet | place: Canada: British Columbia | collected 2016-10-06
GGCACATTAACAAAATACTAGGAAAATATGAACCAGCCTATAAAAAGAAAAAGTCGTACGAATAATCCGATTGCAAAACTCCTACCAACGTTTATACATAAACGTTTTAAAGATTTAACTAAATACACGCGGAAATTGAAACATGGCAAGAAGTTACGGCTATATCTACAAGAAAAGGACCCAGATTAAGAGGCCGGGACGTCATGCCAAAAGCTATTCCAAGCGTCTCCCCCACAGAAAACGCTCACGAGGCCAAGGTTAATTTTCCCTAGGGCTTGACATATATCCTACTAAACCCTATATTACCAATATGAAAGGAAAATGTGATTATTCTTCTTGATAACTTTGTTGCTTTAAGTGAATGCAAGCAACTGATAAAACTATATAAACAATACAAGCATTTAGCTCATCACTGGGCTGGCTCTTATCCAATTGATACTTCAAAAATTACACATTCCTTAATTAAAAAAATATTAAAACAATCAGAAGAGACTGTCCAAAAATACTTTAATACTAAATTTGTGGTAGATTGGGCCGAACTCAAATGGACCGTACACGGCTCTGATCATCCCTTGCATTATGATGGAACTAGTTCTGATACGACTTTAGCTTCTGTAACATATCTTAATAATACTTCTTCAGGTGCAACACTTTTTAAAGAGGGATTACAGGTTATGCCAAAGGAAGGTCGCATGATTATATTTGATGGAAAAAAATACTTACACGGGATGGATACATGTCTAGAAGATCGATATACTATCCCGATATGGTATAAAAAAGGAGAAACTCATGCGGTATGAGTATACAATAACAAAAGAAGGCGGAGAAGCTGAAATAATGAAGGCTATGAGCTGGAAGAAACTATTTAAAAGTCTCTTGCTCAAGTATCCTAAATTCAGTGGCTGGTGTACCTATTTTAATAAGAAGGGACACCTACAAACAAGAGCCTTTAGAGAAGGGAAAGAAACGAGAAAATGAAAAAGAAAATACTTCTAGAAGCAAAAGGGGCCAGCGATAAGCAATGGTCCGTAATGGTTCTGGAACTCAACATCATGAAAAATGCATGGAAAAAATTTGGTGTCACTTTAAGTCTTAAGTCTCCGGACGCAGCGAGAATTATAGCTTGGGGCACTAAGAATTATGATCAAATAAAACATGACAAAGATCATCATCTTTCTAGCTAGTGGAGTATTAATTACATATCCGCTGGATAAAAGCGTTATACCCGACTGTTTTAGTCAGGGTTCTAGGATCGTGGAGAAAATATCCACGTACCAGGGACCCGGGCCTGAACAAGGCTGGTACCTCAATAAATCACGCCATAAGATTCAAGTAGGTGGATTTTATTGTGAATAAACGTACCGATCCCTAGAAGGGAGTTGAAGGAATCGGTAACAAAAGGTGAGAATGTTCTCGTCCTCTACCACATTTTGGACACAATGTCAATTAGGTCTTTTCTTCAGGCTTTATCGTCTTTTCTCTACATGAAAATTTAATATAAACTTTATTAATATTAATATAATCATCTCCCATAACATTATATAGAGTCAGGGTATCATGGGTTCCGGCTCTCATACACTCGGCCCAGTTAAGAAAAGTACTATTTTTCTCATAGGGAACTTGGCATTGATCATACAACGCAGAGCAAATAATGATGCTTAAAACTATAATTTTCATGTTGACAAGGTTCTAGTAAAATCCTATATTATAAATCAATTATGAAGGATAAAGATACTATGTTTAGAAAGCTGGCGAAAGAGATTGCTCTGCATAAATCACAAAACGATTTACTTAAAGAACAATTGAGAATTTGCGAGCAACGTAATAAAATTCTTCATAAATATATTAACAATTATATAGATCAAACCAAAGAAAAGGAAAAGAAAAATGACAGATATAACTAAATATCGAAATGTATCCTTAACACATGAAGTATATGCAAATCTAATCAAGATTTCAAAGACGCTTACACGTGTTCCAGGAGTAAAGGTTTCCATTAGTAAAACAGTGGAAACACTGGCTGAACAAGAAATACAATTGCTCAACGGAAAACTAAAGAAAAAAGAAGAAAAGAAAAAATAAAAATGAGAGGAAAGACATCAGCAAATCACGACGCTATCACAATGCAGCAGCGTACCAAAGAACCGGAAGAAAATCTTTGGACCGCTGTCCTAACACGGGCGGCTCAAGATGTTTTTACCACCAGTGATTGGGCGGCTACTCAAGCAGCCATAGCATGGTTTAAAAGTAAAAGTAGGGATTTTAGAGAGGTGTGTGAATTAGCAGGAAGAAATCCTCAATACGTTTATAGTAAAATATTACCTAAGATTAATGATAGAGAAAAATATATTAATACCCTAAAAGAAAGACGTCCCTATGCAAAAGGTATGTCTCCTCTTATTTTAAGGAATAGAATTTCAAGAAATAGAAAGGTAAATATAAATGGAAAAGAATATGCTTCAAATAATTTGTCAAACGTGTAACGGAAATGGATATATAAAACACAATGGACTTTATGAAGAAACAATTATACAGTGTCACGATTGTAAAAGTGAAGGAGAGACAAAAAATAATGACTCCAAAATGGCAAAAATTAGTAATGCTTCTAATGGTTCTAAGTATTACAGCTGTCCTCATAACTAGTTGTTCTGAGTTTGCACTCTTAGCAAGCGGGAGTTCTTTGGCCATTAGTCAAAATACGTATGCTAAAGTGTATAATGGTGTAGATGTATTAACAATTATGAATACAGAAAAAAGTATGAAGAGACACGTTTACGACAACGCCAAGAAAGCATGGGCAGAAACAAAAGAAGGAAAGAAATATATTTATGACCAATCAATCGACCTCTTTAAAAATAAATAATGGTCTCCCGATGGGTGGGACCGAACTCCAATCACAATTAATTTATTCACGACTTAACCCTAAGTTACTGAAAAATAAGAATATTATTCTCTCTGTCTGTGATCCCAAAAGATTAAAAAAAGATGAAATAAATATTATTTGGCAACAGCTAAGTTATGACCAACAAAATATTCAACGAATGAAGGACAGAAAATTTGTTGATAATGTAGACTGGTTTGTTTTTAATTCTCACTGGTCCTTCACTGAATTTAGAAGACGATTTGGTTGTCCTGAATATAAATCAAGAGTTATACAAAACTGTATTGCTCCTTTCCCTTTTAAAATTAAAAAACCAAAAGATAAAATAAAACTTATTTATACTTCTACACCCTGGCGTGGACTCGCAGTCCTAGTCAGAGCGATTGAAATATTAAATGAAACTAGAAAAGATTTTGAAGTAGATATTTATTCTTCTACTGAAATTTATGGAGAAGGATTCGCCGAATCTATGGGAACTAAATTTGAACCAGTCTTTGCAAGATGTAAGGAGATTTCTAACATTAATTTTAAAGGTTATGCACCCAATGATCAGGTACGAGGTGCATTAATGAATGCTCATATATTTGCATATCCTTCAGTATTTGAAGAGACCTCTTGCATTGCAGCCATCGAGGCATTAGCTGCCGGTTGTCGAGTAGTCACCACTAACTATGGTGCTCTTCCAGAAACCTGTGGATCTTTTGCACGTTATGTTGAGTTTGAAACTGATGCTGGACGTTTGATTGAAAATTATGCCAGCGCTCTCAATGAGGAAATGGACATGATTTATAGTCAAGAAACCAAACAAGATTTAGATTTACAAATTAATCATTACAACACGCGTTGGTCAGTCATTCAACGAATCAAACAATGGGAGGCTTTTCTTGGACAAGCAGACGCTAATAGCGGATAAGCCTACCGTCTATGTCGCGATGCCCTGCTTTGATGTGGTGCAACGTGATACCTGTGTTTCTTTAATGAAACTCTTTGGTGAGTTTCGTAAAGTCGGAATCAGTAGTCAATTTAATGTGGTGAAATCTTCCTTAATAAATTACGCTAGGAATCTAGCAACCTGTGGATTTCTTGCTAGCAAGTGTGATCACATGCTCTTTGTTGATTCAGATGTTGAGTTTGAACCGGAAGCAGTCTTACGCATGTTAGTGGTTCAAAAAGATATTGTCTGTACTCCCTATCGAATTAAATTACAAGATACTACACAGGTCAGATATGCTGTTGATTATCCTGACAGAGACAAAATAGAAATGCTCCCGGGTGGGATTATAGAAGTAGAGCAAGGGCCCGCAGGACTCATGGTGATTCACCGTCGAGTTTTTGATAAACTGATGAAGGTTCATCCTGAAATGCATATCAAGCACACCGGCGCTCTCACTAAAGAAATGAATAGTAAATATTTATATAACTTTTGGGATACAACCTTTAATCCCAAGATAGGATTATGGAAAGGTGAGGATTTAGCCTTTTGTGATCTTGCTCGAAGTGTAGGATTTAAAATTTATGCCAATACAGAATCCACGATGATTCATCATGGAACTTTTGGCTGGGAAGGAAAATTTGGTGACAGTATCGACAAAAAATGATAAAGTCCTAACCATGGACGAAGATATTAAATTAAATAAAGTTTACCAAGATGTATTTAAATTGGCGATGACACTTTCTGAAAAGTATCCTCAGCAGGTTGTTGCCTCTACTTATATGGCTATTGCTATGCGATTGTATCGTACGGCGTTGGCTGAAGAAGAGTATGGACGTCTCATGAGATTTATTATGGATACTCCAGTAGAGCCTTTCAATACACCAACCTATCATTAATGACTGAAGAAGAGAAAGCATACATCGCCGGACTATTCGACGGTGAGGGGTGTGTAACCTGTAAGCAAAGGAAAACTAAACGCAAGGACCGAGGAGATAAGATCTATAACCAGTGGTACATCCGCTGTGAGATTGCCATGACCGATCGCGGTGTGATCGAGTGGCTCCATCGAACCCTAGGCTTTGGCTGGTGGAAAGAAAAGAAATATAATAATCGACCTGGAAATTATAAAAGACAATGGCGCTGGTGCTGTGGTTACCGAGACGCATTGATCTTTGCTAAGTTACTCTGGCCTTACGCACAGATTAAACTTCATCATTTAGAAAAGATCATTGATCATTACGAACCGTTGGCCCCACCCCCTGAACCTAACGTGGTGGACCTGGCTGAGTATCGTCATAAAAAAGTGATGGCTTATGAGTGAGACTTTAAGATCCGATCGTAATGACTTTCCGGAACGCTACCATGAGCATGCCATCGAGGACCTGGTGTGGGATAAACCTAATAGCCTTGGGACTCCTGAGCTAGAAAAATTAAAAAAAAGTATTTTAGAAAAAGGAATGATTTACCCGATTGTCATTCGACCGAAGGATAAGGATAAACCTGAGGTTATGAATGTTCAGGTGGGCAGGCAGCGAATATGGATTGCCAAGGAGCTGGGCTATACGCACATCTCGACTTATCATTCTGACTTTGAAGACATTAACTTTGGGAATAGATTACAATGGAAAAAATAAAAAAAGATAATTATGAGGCTACGGCAGAATGCATCGTGACCGAACAGGTCTCGGCTCCTGAGATTGTAGAGTTGTTTAAAGATAAAAAATTTTATAAATGGTATCAACTTAATTATATGCCTTTAAGTGTTGACCCTGACAATCATGAGTATGAATGAGTGGAACGTGTATTATGGCTGAAATGAGAGAGGACCGAGCACCGGTGAAATGGAATAAAAAATTTAATTATGTCCGGGGTCCGAGAACCACGGTCCAAGGCTCACGGACCTACGAGGTTGGTGGCCGAAATCTCCCGAGTGTAACGACTATCCTTGCAAAGACCAAGGATCAGGAATATATCGAGCGATGGAAAAAAAGAGTCGGATATGAAAAAGCAGACTACATCAAGAATTATAGTAGCAAGCGTGGCACTGCCATGCATAAGTTCATTGAGAAACACCTCGAAGGTACTGGGTATGATGACCTTACTGAGATTGGACGGGAGGCGAAGCCCATGGCACAAAAGATTATTGAGGTGGGTCTTGCACCGATGGAAGAAATTTGGGGCTCGGAGGTAACACTTTACTACCCGGACCTCTATGCAGGGTCCACGGACCTAGTGGGTATGTACAATGGGAGACAAACTCTCATTGATTTCAAACAGTCAAATCGCCCAAAGCAGCGTGAGTGGGTAACAGATTACTTTTTGCAAGTAGCAGCATACTGCATGGCTCATGACTATCTTTATGATACACGAATTGAGCAAGCAATCATAATGATATGTACCCCAGATTGCTATTACCAAGAATATAAGGTAGAAGGATTAAACCTAAGACAACATAAATACGATTTTATGGAAAGAATGGATAAATATTATGACCAATCACATCAACAACCCGTTCTATAAAGCATTAGAACTTAAGTATGCAGCCGAGGTAGAAGATGCCAAAGCCAAGATAACCTTATACTTTAGTAATCCTCAAGGGGTAGCTGATCACTCAGGTATTACTGAAGAGTTGGATAAATTACTACATAAGATGTCATCAGCGATGGAAAGGGTATATCAACTCCGTCAACACTTTGGTCCTCAATCTGTTAAAGATGTCAAAACTAAGGCAGATGATGGCGAAACTAAGGCAGAAACCGTACCTAAAACGTCCTCTATATAGTATTCTACAAGAAAATATTTTTTTATTTTTTTTATTTTCAAATATTTTTGGTTCTTTGGTACAAATAGATTATTATCATTGGTATATATAATTAATTGTGTACCATAAATAATTTTACTGTACCAAATATATGGTACAATATTCAAATAATACAATAAAATAGGCGATTCTAGCGCTTTATGATTTTATTTATTTTTGGTACACACATACTACTTATAGTAAGGGTGTAGTTATGATAGGGTGAGGTATGGAAAGCTCAGTTAAAATAATAGACAACTTTCTTCCGAAAGAAGAATTTCAAGCAATTCAACAACGGATGTGTAGTGATACTTTTCCGTGGTATTATAATGATCGCATCAGTAGTCCTCAAGATCCCAAAGAATACTTCTCTTTTTTCCATACTTTTTATGCAAACCATGAGCCTAGAAGTAAGGCATTCTATTTATTGGGTAATCTATTAAATAAAATAAATTGTAAGGGAATTGTAAGAGTAAAAGGTAACCTACAGTTAGGTCAGAGTAAAAAAAGACAAAATAAAATGCACATAGACTATAAATTTAAGCATAAAGGGTGTATCCTTTATTTAAATGCTAATAATGGCGAAACGCATTTTAAAAAAACAAAAGTGATGCCTAAAGAAAATAGACTTGTTTTTTTTGATCCGAGTGAAGAGCATAGTAGTACAGTTTGTAGTGATGCGAAAAGAAGAATTACAATAATTTTTAATTACTTTTAGAATATGGCTAAAAAAAGAAAACAGAGTGTCTCTCATGACCCTCCATCTATACCCTACCAAAAGTATCGGGTACATTGGATTGATATACTATCCGATTCAGGATGGGCAGAAGAAAAAGAATTTAATAGAATGAAACTAACTCATCCTATTAATGAAGGTTGGTTATATTCTAAAGATAGAGATGCTATTAAATTATTTGCTTCCTATGATAGAGACGATGATGGATCTCTTACATTTGGTGATAGAACCATGATTCCCCTAGCTTGTGTTAAGAAGATGATAAGGCTTAAGTAATGGATGAAGCGGAGTTTCCTGGAGGTGTTGACTGGTTAAGTGAAGAGAAGTATAACATGTTAAAGGAGAAAACAATGGCTACAAAGAAAAAAGCAAAGAAAAAAATTAAAAAGAAAAAAAGAAAATCTAAAAAGAAAAAGAAAAAATAGTTATGTGGCCTCAGAGTCAGTGGCTTCAACTTTTTCTGGTGGTTCTAGCGCTTTCACTTCTTTGGTGGGTGATGGTGGCGGCTCCTCTACTTCACCTTCGATTTGTTGGGCTTTAAGAATTGGTGCGTAATCCTCTAAAATCTGTTTCATTTTGGCCTCTAGTTCACCTTCTGACATATCTTCTAATTTTCCTGTTTTTATTATCTTTTGTTCTATATATAATCCCGCTGCTTTTCCTCGCATATTTTCCGCGTTGGCGGCTGCAGAAAAAGAGCCTCTCTTTAACGCCGCGTCTCTAATCTTTGCAAGTTCTGTGATATGACGTTCGTATGTTACTTCGAATCTTCGAAGTCTTTCTTCTCTTAATTCTCCTAAATATTTTACAACCAATGGGAAGTATCTTGGATTCTGTAATCTAGAAGCCATTGGTCTTGCATTGTCTTTGGAATAGCCAGCGTCGATACAGGCCTGATGCCCCGTCGTACGCCCTTCATTATATACAAGCATTTCGCAGAATCTCATCTGCATTTCAGTTAATCTTTTAGGTACACCCATAATAAGGTCCTGTCCGGTTTGTGGTGGAGGGACAGGACCATTGACAATATAGGCCAACTAAAGTAATATGTCAATATGAAGAAAGATGACTTGACTAAAGCCCAACGTGATCTGGTAGATCACATTGAAGCTGAAACCGAAACTATTCTCATTAAGGGTATAGGGATAAATTCCCCTGAAATGAAGGCTACTAATTTAAAGCTAGCGGAGATGCGTAAAGAACTTGATAGAGTTAAATTAGAAAACAATAATTTATATACTAGAGTGGCTGATGCACTTGAAGTTAATGAGTATCATCAGAGACTTAATGGTAAATTACAGGTGAGAATTGCTGAACTAGAGGATGACAATCAAAGAATATCTAAACAAATTGAAGATCAATTAGACAGAGCTCGAAAGGCAGGACTTTAATGCTGATAGGTAGAGAAATGTTTAATGCGCTGGCTCAGTTCATGGATCCGATTAAAGGGAGTGAAATTTGTAGATTAGCACGAGTAAGTGTTGAAATGCCAAACAAAGAGTTGTATGATGTTAAAGAATTTATTCTGGCTGAAAATAAGATTATCGGCGCACGAGAAACCCACCGTTTAATTATTAGAGTACAACCTGAAGTGGCTGCCCCTGGAGATGTAATGAAAAAAGTAGGGGATGTAGTCATGAAGTAATTGGCTCAAAAGTAAGATGACACCAGAAAGAAAATTATGGCATGAGCTTAAAAGAAATACACCTCAAATTACATGGACAAGGCTTGAAAATTTTGCTGGAGTTGGTACTCCTGATCTATTGGGGTATGCTAATTCTGGGCACTTTTTTACTGTTGAGTTAAAGGTCACAAAAGCCAATAAGATTCGATTCTCTCCCCACCAAATATCATTTCATATCACACATCCCAAGAATACATTTATCTTAGTAAAGGCCCTTGGTCCTTGTACCATGAAACTTTTTCCAGGATCCCTGATCCAGGAACTAGTGAAGGAAGGCTATGCTTGTGAGTCCGGGGTCCAGGGTCCCTGGTCCACGGTGCTTGAGCCTCTGCTTGCTTGTTGATTATGTGTTGGACCTGCTTGTTGATTGCTTGTGTGTATGTGCTTGCTTGTTTTTTGTTTTTTTCTTGGATCCATCGTAAACGCTAAGCTGTTGGACCGGTGAAGGTCTTCAGGCTTAATGTTTTTTGTATTGAATTTCTTTGACATCTTTGTTCCAACAGGCGCGACAGCTGCCGCACTTCATACCTTGTTCAGGGGCCGGGCAGACATAGACGCCAGCTCGGGGCTTCGTCACGACGGTCGACCAATGAGTCCAGGCCTGACCCGGGACTGTATCATTCTTTGCATTCGATAGTCTAATAATTAAATTTGGTGGAATTGTGGAGCCCGGAAGCGGCAGGTATTGTCTCTCCTGTGTTGGCAGCCAGTGACTGGTCTCCGGCGTGCTTGCGCATACTTCGAATATTTTCCGGAGATGGTCCGCGCTCTGCAGGTCCCCTGAGTCGTGCCAGCGGAAGTGCTTCTTGCCCTTGATCAGTGTTGCCATGGCCTTGGTCCAGGATCCATGGTTCAAGCTCTTCAGGCGACGCTCCAGCGCTGCCTTCTGTATTGGCATTATATATCGATTCTTTAAAGCATAGCATCCATGGCACGGGGTGCCCGGAACCAGGGCCAGCTTAGCTCCTGTCTGGCAGGCTGCGGCCGGAATACTATAGGCGCCTTCAGGCATCTTGCCTGGTGCGCTCAGTCCTCCGGTGATCTTGCTTGCTTCTTTCTTTAACATATCATTTAATATCCTATTTGTGCTTGTTTGTCAATTCTTGCTTGCTTGTTTTTTTTTGCTTGTTTTTTTTTAACTCTGGCCGGGCGCGCCTGCCGGCGCGCTCAGCATTTAATTGTTTGAATGTTTTGTTAATCAAGGAGGACCATATATTCTTTAGCAAAGTACTGTCTGAAAAAATTGATTCCATTACGTACTTTTTGCCATTGATCCTGGTTATCACTGAAGCCAGGTTTTTGTTTAGTCGCGACGTCTAAATGCTCCGCGGCTAAATTTAATTCAATAGTTTTATCATATATAACCGCCGCGAATTCCGGCAGTTCAATTGATTGACCACTGAACGGGTTCTGTCTTGTTACCATCTCCGTGCTCATCTCACCTGCCGTTAAATCATATGGCAGTTTTAGTTTTTTGTTTTTGTACTCTATTTTCATTTTGCCGCCTCTTTTATATTTTCCATGTCTTTTTTAACGAGTCGCAATATTTCTTCCATTGCATCTGCTATTCTTTTTAATTGTTTTTCATTCATAGTCTTAACCTTATCATTTAAAATCCTACGAGTCAAGCCTGTGTGTGCTTGTTCGTCTGGACATAATCTTTATTTTTTTTGACCCAAGATCCGCTGGCTAATATTCATCCCCAGGGCAGATCTCGGCTCAAGTTTGGCCAAGCTAAAAGCAAAGGTTCCGCATGGATTTTCAGTTGCATTTAGCTAGCAAACCATTTTAACTTGACCCCAGATCCAAGCCCCCAATTACAATCGGTCTAGTACAAATCTTTGCTAGACACATTAGAGCAATCCGCCTTGGATCTGGGCTCAAGTTTAAAACCAGCCGAGCCAAAAACCTAAACTAATATAGGCAATACTCATTACTATTAAAAAGATGTTAAATTGCATAATTTCTTTCTAGCTCAAGCGATTAAGACGCAATTAATTGAGTTTAACCGCTTGAACTTTTTATTCTTTTATCATCCAACGCTAGTAGCATTTTATCTTAAAGAATTACTATCATATATAATCCTATTGACTATTGATGTCAATAGGTATAAAACTTTATTTTTAACTTAAATCGAAAGGACAAAATGCGTATCAGATTAAATTCAGAATATAGAAACAAGATAGCAAATCGTATGCGAGTACATCTTGAACAAGAGGACACGCAAGAAAAAGAGGCATTTTTTAAAGCAAGAGAAGAAATGAAACCTTTACAAGATATAACTTGGAAACTTGCTGAACAAATCGTAAGCCGACACTATACACCAGAAGATATTAAAATGGCTTATCATTTACAAAACAAGTTTGAAAATGTGGACACTATTGCAAAAGACAGTTGCTTTCATTTTGGGTATCAAGGACAAGTCGAGGATAGAGATAATAATGACAAACCAATAATGAAAGACAAATACATTGAAAGTCATTTTGACTTTAAATTAAATGGCAATATCAATGGTCAAGAAAATAGTAGACAAAACGATTTTGCTTATGCCATGTATCGTGATGAGTTGAAAGGTAGAGAAAATTGTAATCCAGATATAAACATTGAACAAAAGGGAAATCAATCAAATCCACATTGGACAAAGGTTGATGACGCAAATGAAAAATATCTTGGCATGAATGGTGGCGATAAAAACCAAACATCATTTTCAAAAGAATGGAACAATGATTATGTTCTTGATTTAATTGGTCGAGAATATTGCCGAGATAGGTCTATTGCTTGTAATAAAGAGGAATATGATACCTTGATGTTTTGGCAATCTAAAAAAGGTCAATTAATAACTTGCCACGAAAAATGGATTGACAGCATTTTAAATCAGATGAAAGAAATTAAACTTGGTTTAAAAGGTTATAGATATTTAGATGAGGGTTTAGAACTTGCAACTGAACTTGGTTTAAATATTAATGACGCAGAAATAATCAGAACCAACTCTACTGGCTTGGTCATTTACAATCCGAAAAATCTTGCTGACAGAATAAAAGGTATGAAGAATAAAAGCATATCAAGAGAACAGAAAATAGCTTTACGCAAGGCATACGACACGCAACAACAAGCTAACTAATAGCTTTACATTTAAGGGATAATATGTCATTATCCCTTATGTTTAATTTAATCGAAAGTAATAAAAAGTTCAAAATCAAATACACTAAAAGTGATGGCGAAACAGTTAGACGTTTCGGCATTATTACTGATAGCTGTCGTGGATTTGGGAATAGAGCGAAAGACAGCAAACCTTTTTTGCATTATTGGGATTTAGATAAAAAAGGATATAGATACGCAACCAATTGGGAGATACTATGAAAGAAGAACGAAGAATAGTTGATGATAACTTACCTAAATGGCTCGGCTCTAGATTTTTGAGTGCAGTTCATTACATATGGCAAGTGAAAGACAAAGGCAAAGAAGAAACAATGAAGAGAGTTGATAATGTTTGGAGTAGTGGACAATTCACAGATGAAGAAATGTCTTGGATAATGCTCATCTTAATTATTCCTAAAGCACATCACTTAATCAAGAACTCAGATGAGTGGAGAAACTTTCAAGCGATGAAGAGTGAGAGTGTGCATTAATGAGCCAACTCAAATATTGCCAAGGTCCTAAGTGTCATACGTATGATACTAAGGATAGGAAACGCGGACCTAAAGATAATAAGAGGAATGAAACAAGAAGAAGATCAAGCTTCTATTATCTTGATGGTAACTGTTGCTCAATGCAATGTATGTATGATTGGTTTAATGTATATGGGCAACGAGCCTTGGACCATTTCGGTCGAGTAACTCAGCCTAGAGTATTGAGCGCGGATAATGCTTGGGTTAACAGACGTGATTGGCGACGTGATAATGATGATCAGTACTATGCTTACAATCATGTGACCGAGGAACGCAGACCAATAACAGCACAACAATATAATGATGACAGCAACCTTGATGATCAAGGCAGATTGAATTTGTCTACAAGTTAAACTAATCAAGGCGCCGCTTCGCGGCGCCTTGGTCGCGGGACCACGATCCAATAGAGGTACCAGCCCCGATCTCAAACTCCAACAGCAGCAACGACCCCAACCCCCCTAAACGAAAAAAGGGGTCCCACTACTTTTGGGTGAATTGCTTGATTTAGAGTGTCATAGCTGTTAAATACATTTTGGGACTCCTATATGAACTTAAATAATATAAATATTTCAGAATTACCTGCGGATGTCCGAAAAACCTACAAAAGGTACCAGGTAATGCATGCCGAAAAAAAAATACAAAATTTAGCCAAGACGGATTTTTTATCTTTCGTGAAGTGTGTATGGCCTGAATTTATTGAGGGGCCCCATCACAGGCACGTTGCAGAAAAATTTAATAAATTAGCCAACGGCGAAATAAAAAGATTAATTATTAATATGCCACCCCGGCATACAAAATCAGAATTTGCTTCTTATTTACTACCCTCCTGGATGGTGGGACGAAATCCAAAATTAAAAATTATTCAAGTTACCCACACCGGAGAATTAGCTATTAGATTTGGTCGTAAGGCAAAACATTTAATTGATTCTCAAGAATATTCTAAAATTTTTAAAACCCGATTACAGGAAGATAGCAAAGCCGCTGGGAGGTGGGAAACAGCACAAGGCGGCGAGTACTTCGCTGCTGGAGTCGGCGGTGCAATCACCGGACGGGGTGCTGACTTATTAATCATTGACGATCCACACTCGGAACAAGATGCGTTATCTCCGAGTTCCTTGGAGAATGCATATGATTGGTATACTTCAGGACCACGACAACGTCTTCAACCTGGTGCTTCAATCGTTTTAGTTATGACAAGATGGAGTACAAAAGATTTAACGGGGATGTTATTACGACATCAAAAAGAAGTTAAAGGAGATCAGTGGGAATTGGTAGAATTTCCTGCCATTTTAGGCGATGGCACAGAAGAAGAGGAATCAGTTTGGCCAGAATATTGGAAGATGGAAGAATTACAAAAAGTCAAAGCGACTCTTCCGGTTGGAAAATGGAATGCTCAATGGATGCAGAATCCAACTTCCGAAGAAGGAGCAATTATAAAGCGAGAATGGTGGCGTCCTTGGAAGAAAGACTGGATTCCTGAGCTCCACTATGTTATTCAATCTTATGATACGGCCTTCTTAAAGAAGGAAACAGCCGATTATTCTGCGATTACCACGTGGGGTGTTTTTTATCCAGCGACAGAGATGCCGGGAAATTTAATTTTGTTGGATGCTTATAAGGGTCGGTTAGAATTTCCTGATTTAAGACGAAAAGCTCTGGAACATTATAAATATTGGAATCCTGAAATGGTACTAATTGAATCTAAAGCGTCTGGATTACCTTTGACTTACGAACTTCGTCAAATGGACATTCCAGTTGTGAATTTCACACCGAGTAAAGGTAATGATAAACACGTGAGAGTTAATTCAATTGCACCACTTTTTGAAAGTGGGGTTATTTGGGCTCCAGAAACAAAATTTGCGGAAGAAGTGATAGAAGAATGTGCTGCATTCCCGTTTGGGGACCATGATGATTTAGTGGATAGCACTACGCAAGCTTTAATGCGCTTCAGACAGGGAGGATTTCTTCCTCATCCTGAAGATTATGTAGATGAAAAAAGGTCACAAGAGAAACGGAATTATTATTAATGAGAAAAGAACTTTTTAACGAAATATTTGGTCTAATGAAAAAATTAGACATTCCTCTTAACCTTGGAACTCGAACTAATGTGAAAAGATTACCTGCTGTGCAAGATATGACTAATCAGGTGCTTAGTGAAGGACGTTTACAAAATTACGTTGATGAAAAAGGTGTTGATTTGGTATTAAAACTTTTTGCACGAGATGGTGCTTATATTCCTCATCTTAATGATCTAGAAGGAAAACAGTTTTTATCAAATTTGAAAACTTTTGATAAAATCAAAAACCCACCAACGCCTAAAAGTGCAGAAGTTCATTTATTTTCTAAATTACCAGGTGATCCAATCACTCCAGAAGCATTCACTGGTCAAAAAGCCCGTGACCAAGCAATGTTTTCATCTGCCATTTTAAAACAAAGCATGAATTTATCCAAAATTGACCAAGATCTAGCAAAAAAATTAAATTTGGATATGTCCAAGATTTCTGATTTTGAGAAATTACAAGTATGGAAAGATAAACATGGAGTACCGGATTTTACTAAAGACGAAGGTGTTGGATCCTTATTTAAAACAATAAGTAAGGACCCTGTTGCCGATGTTGGAAAGATAATGGATAATCTTGAAAAAGAAGGTAAATCCCTTGTTGACCAAATGACAAAAATTACTGATCTGGCTTATAAAATGTCTCCTGAGGGTATAGCGGCTGCAGAAGCGGCAAGGAAATCTTTACTTAAAAGAATGAGCGAAGGTAAAGGTTTTGCCGGTGGTGTTTTTGGTAAAAGAAATGATGGATATTTTAGGGCCTTGGTCCGTCCATTTTTGCTCAAAGAACATGAAGCTGGAAGAATTAAACTGGCGGACAATACTTTAGGTTCTCTTAAAAATAGCAACGATATTAAATCCGGTGGAGGAAACGATTTTATGTATCCGGATCCGGTTAGAATTTTCAGACACCATTATGGCGATGATGCCTTTGACTTGATCCCTGATCAAGAGGTGTTTGGTATGGGCCCTTCTGGTTATGGCCCAACACGAGATAGAATTAACGAAGTGATGATTAAAGCCGGGATTAAACCGACCACGGTCCAAGGACCAGGAACCCCGGGCGGTTATCTAACCAAAGGGGAATACCAAGCCAAGCTCGATGAGCTTGATGAGGTGAGAGGTTATATCAAAAATAAAGAAGGCCGATTTGGAGATATGTCGGAAACAGAAATTGCAGAAGAATTTGCTGATCTTGATCAAAAAGGAGCTTCTATCAAAAGGGCGATGGAAATAGATCATCCCAAACCAAAAAAAGACCGACCCAGTATTCGTATCATAAAAAATTTCGAAAGAGATCTGACAGATATTGAATTAGCGCAAGAAGGTTATAACCTTCAAGAAATTCAAATTCTCATGAGAGCTCAACAAGTGATGAAAAAGGAAGGACAGAATCCTGATGACGCACTTGCCTGGGTCCGTGGTCAAATGGCGGATGATGCTGGCGTCGAGTTTGAAGAATTCATGCCCGACTTTGACTGGGGCGACTTCCCAGGAAAATATTCCACAGGCGGTGGCGTAGGCTCCATGTTTAGGAGAGTTTGATGGCCTCTAACAAAGACACCACTTTAAAATTAATCCGGCAATATGAAGCTCTTGTTGAAAGAGGTTTGGCACAAGGAGATTTAAGTAAAACCCCTAGCTTTGCTACATGGGTGGAAAAGAAACACGGCCGTTCCGCTATGAGACTTGCGCAGACCGTTATCCATGAATTTCCTCAAGAATTTTCTACGCCCAAGATAGCGGAAGCTAGAGATACTTTACTTAAAACATTAATTGCAGAAGCTAATCAAGGTGAAAAATTTGTAGAGCTGAACACTCTTTTAGACAAAGTGAATGTGGTTGAAGGAGGAAGAGTCAGAGGAGGACTTTTTGATAAAAATTCTCCTTTACTTCATACCAAAGAAGATAAAGTTAGAATGGCCTTTGATAATATCGTGGAGGCGGATGAAATTATAGAATGGCCTAAAAAATCTACGAAGAATCTTAAATATGCTAAAACCCCTTTAATGGCCATGATTGGAGAACGAACAGGAGTTTCAGGTCCTCAATATATGGATGCAGTTTTAGCAAAAGGAAAATTAAGAGATAGTAATTTTTCAAAATTCAATATTTATAAACCCAAACATATTTATGATAAGGAACTTGTAAGAATTGCGGGCAACACCGGGGTTATAGAGTCCGGCAAACCTTTTTCTGAAATTATGGCAGACGCTAAGTATAGAGCGGGAGGGGGAGTTCAATGGAGTAAGGCACAAGGGGTTCGTCCCGATCCTGCTGAGACTATTAATAATTTTGCGCTAAGACACTGGGACCATCATAAAAAACATCAAACCGGAAACTCTCAAATAGAATTTTTTTGGAACAAGAAAAAAAATGCGAAGGGTAAACCTTTGGCGGTGGATTGGGAAACCGTTCCTAAAAATAAAAGAGGATTTAAATCCTTAAAAGGAAGCCAGGTATTTTTTAGATACAAAAACGAGAACTGGGGTATTGATAAATTAAGAAGGGAAGGAAGACAGTCTAAATTATTTAAAGAAGTTTATGCTGCTAAACAGGAGTATAATAAACTTTTAGCTAAATCAGTCCCTGATCCTAACAACCCTAATAAGAAGATATCTTTCGAAACACTAATGAAAAGAACCTATAAAAAAGGTTATGATACATTAGGAAATATTTATGCCGTAGATCACGAAAAATTAGTTGCCGACAAACCTTTTAATGCTTTAAGAGTAGCGAGCCGAAGATTAAATGATCAGTTAAGTTATATTGCTCATCATGCGAAGCAAAAGAATTTTAAAAAGATTTTAACGAATGCTTTAGATCTTACTCAGTTAGATGATCCATTAAGAGCTGGGCAAGAGTTAGCGGAAGAGGTTTTGGTGGAAGGTTATAAAAGTCCCTTAACTGGACCCCAAGAATTAGCTCAAACAGTTTTAAAAAAAGACGTAGATAAGTTAAGTCGACCCATGGCTAATCAATTAGTTAATTTGTTTTCTGTTTCTACCAATGAGGAACTTGTAAGACCCATTCTAGACGCGGCAAATTTACCAGGAGCTAAAATTTGTGGTGTTGTTTTTGGACAAGGAAAAAGATTTGGCACTGCTGCCGGAGGTCCTCCCGGAGGATGTCCTGATGAAATGGCTCAGGCTTTAAATGAAAATCCAGATGAAGTTTTTAAAAAAGTAGCAGAATCTAAACAAAAAGGAGGAGCTTTAGGTCGAGCTTCTAATTGGGCAAAAAATATTTTAACTAAAGTTCCTAAAGGCGGAAGACTCGGCGCTATTCTCACTGGTGCGGGAGCCGTGGGCGCTGGTACGTGGGCCATGATGGGTGGAGCGAAGGCTGAAGAACCCGGGACCACGGAACTCGAAGCTCAAGACATCACGATCGATCAACCCGAAAGCATGATGTACAACGCAACCGAAGGAAACTTCGTCAATGCCGAGGGAGAACGAGAAACTCAACCGGGAATGTTGAACTGGATTGCCGACAATCCAACCAAATCAAGTTTGGCAGCGATGCCTCTCGCGATGGGAGCAGGTTTCGGATTAGAGAAGCTCTCATCAAAATTTGGAAACGAATCCGTAGCCAGAAGCGGATTAAAATCAGCAGGAAGATATTTAACAGGATGGAAAGCATTAATTCCAGCCATGATGATTCCTCATGCGCTCCATGAGTATAAGGCAGGCTATGACCTTCCAGAAATGGTAACCAATCCCATCAATGCGTTATGGGCATTAGGGATTAGAGGAGAAAAGGATTTAAAATTAGTAAAAGAGTATTATGATGATATGAAAAAAGTAGGTCGTCGAGGATTAGACATGACAACTTTAAAAGGTTTAAAGAGTGTTCAGGGATGGAAAGAATTACCTGGTAATTTTAAAACAGCGATGATGTCACCAGCAGCCAAAGGAACGAATATGGCTTTTGGTACAACCTTTAGAAAACCTTTTGTGGCGACGATGGGTGCTTTAGATGGTATCGCCAAAACTGAAGGAGCTAAAGCCTGGGGAAAAAGAGCGCTCTTACGATCTGCTTTAATTCCAGCGGGCATTTTAGCGGCAACACCAGCAGGATGGTTAACCGCAGGATTCTTAGGAGCAGACTTCCTTTGGGATCAGTATAAAGATTACCGAGATGGAAATGTTCGAATTGATGAAATGAGAGCTCGAGGAGCCATTTCAGAAGATGAAGCCGATAACTATCGATCGTTAATTCTTCAAGGCAGCATTCCTTTCGGAATGGGCAATCGAATGTTCGGTCCTGACACCATGAAAATTGGGGGACAGGATTTAGATCCAACCCAACAACGAGAATTGTTAAAGGGCATGGAAGCGCAACTTGATGAGTGGCAAGCGGGAGATATGGAAAGACGTGCGAAACACAGAGAAGATGATTTTACCTTCAGTGAAGGTGGAAGAGTGGGCATGAAGTTTGGTGGAGAAATGGATCGAAGAACATTCTTAAAATGGTTAGGGGCTCTAGCAGCGGGTGCGACGGGTATCTTGAAAGGTAAAAGTAAAGATATCGTTAAGCCTCTCGTCAAAGATGCAACCAAAGCTATTCCAGCAAAATTTATCGGTGTTGAGGGAATGCCGGCGTGGTTCCCAAGAGTAGTGGCTAAGATTAAAGCCCACGGTAAACTGATCGAGATGGCAGACAAGCATTATGTTCAAGGAGATATTTATGAAATGGTCATTCCAACCAAAGTGCCTAAATTTGACATGGTAGGGGGAAAACAGAAAATGTCTGGTTTTGAAACGGTGCAGAAAAAAGTCATCATGGAAGATAATCCATTAACAGGAGAAATTGAACTTAGTTGGAAAGTGGAAGATTTCGATGGGGAGATGACCAGACAGATTAACTTTAAACCGGGAGAAGCCGGTTATCAGAAATTTGGAGTAGATGATGCTGAAGCGGCTGCTCAGGGTATGACAGAATTTCACAGAGTTAAAGTGGAAGAACCCGAATTTAGTTATGGCAATCCGGATCAAGCTAATCCGTATCGTGAAGAGTTTGAGTATAGAGATATCTTTACTCAAGGAGATGAGGTTGTTGATGGTTTAGAAGCTTTGACAAAATCAAAACAGATGATAGCCAAAGATGGTACCGTTTTTAATATTAAAGAATATGACCCTAGCGACAAAGTTGTTGATGAAGCTTTTCAAAAGAAAATCTATAAAGACATTGAAGGTGAGGAAGCTGTTATACCAGAACCTAAGCATTCAGGGATTGATCACCAAGGAAATGTTTATGGAGAAGAAGAATATTTAGAAATTATTGGCGGAGACATTCCTGAGCACTTGAAGAAAAAAGCTAAAGGAGGAGTCATAGAAACGGGAAACATAGCAAGAGAACCTGGATTGGTTCCTCCATTATCAGGACCAACACCACAAGGTGAAGGCATTGTAGGGTTGTTTTCTAATCCCAAACAAGTTAACATGAGATCATAGGAATATTATGGCAGAAATGGATAAACCGTTACCCAATGTAACGGAAAAAGTACACTTAGAATCCCCTGAAGAAACGATTATTGAACAAACCGAAAAAGTAAAAGAAGTCAATGACGAGGGTATTGAAGTTGTTCAAAACGAAGATGGCAGCGCGGATATCGAATTTGAACCTGGTAAAGTTAATCAGGCGGATGGGGAAGATCATACAGCTAATCTAGCGGATCTTCTTCCTGATGATGTCTTAGGACGTTTAGGTTCGAGACTTTTCCAAGAATACGAAGATTACCGTGTAGCCAGAAAAGATTGGGAACAAACGTATGTGACCGGTCTGGATTTATTAGGATTCAAATATCAACAACGAAGTGAACCCTTTCAGGGAGCTTCGGGTGCTACGCATCCGGTGTTAGCTGAAGCGGTTACCCAATTTCAAGCAACTGCATACAAAGAACTCTTACCTTCTGATGGTCCTGTCAGAACTCAAATTTTAGGCGTCTCGACAAGAGATAAAGAAGATCAAGCAACTCGGGTTAAAGATTACATGAATTATCAAATCATGAATGAAATGCCAGAGTACGAAGATGAGTTTGATCAAATGTTATTTTATTTACCCCTAGCGGGCTCGGCTTTTAAAAAAGTTTATTATGATGACATGATGGGACGAGCGGTTTCCAAATTTGTTCAAGCCGATGATTTAATTGTCCCTTATAGCGCAACCTCTTTAGACGAGGCGGAATGTGTGGTTCAAAGAATGTATATGTCCCATAACGAGATTAGAAAATCTCAAGTCTCCGGATTTTATTCTGATATTGAGTTAGGGCAACCAACCATTCAAACCGATCGAATACATGAAGAGGAACGAAAACTAGAAGGAAGCCGAAAAACATATAACCAATTTAGCGATCAAACTTACACTATTTTAGAATTTCATATTAATTTAGATCTTGAAGGATTCGAAGATATTAATCCTGAAGATGGAGAACCCACAGGAATTAAACTTCCTTACATTGTAACAATGGAATCGGGTGGAAGAAAAATTTTAGCGATTCGAAGAAACTATCAACCTAACGATCCACTCAAATCAAAGATCCAATACTACGTCCATTTTAAATTTCTGCCTGGACTTGGTTTCTATGGCTTTGGTTTGATACATATGATTGGCGGCTTGAGCAGAACTGCTACAGTCGCTCTCCGCCAATTACTTGATGCAGGAACTTTATCGAATCTTCCTGCTGGATTTAAGATGAGAGGGATTCGGGTTAGAGATGACGCGGCTCCTTTACAACCAGGTGAATTTAGAGATGTGGATGCACCGGGTGGAAATTTAAAAGATGCATTTTATCCGTTGCCTTATAAAGAACCTTCTCAAACGTTGCTCCAATTAATGGGTATCGTGGTTCAAGCAGGTCAACGATTTGCTTCGATTGCAGATATGCAAGTGGGAGATGGAAATCAAAACGCTGCAGTGGGTACAACGGTTGCTCTTTTGGAAAGAGGTTCCAGAGTGATGAGTGCGATTCACAAAAGAATCTATAATGCCCTTAAACAAGAATTTAAATTACTTTCAGGAATCTTTTCACAGTATTTGCCAGCGGAATATCCTTATGATGTTGTCGGTGGTCAACGAATGGTTAAGCAAACGGACTTTGATGACCGAGTGGATATTGTTCCCGTTGCGGATCCCAATATTTTTTCGATGACCCAGAGAGTCACGTTAGCTCAAACAGAATTACAATTGGCAATGTCCAATCCTCAAATGCATAATCTTTATATGTCTTATCGTAAAATGTATGAAGCATTAGGTATTAAAAATATCGATCAGCTTTTACCTCCTCCGCCTCCGCCTCAACCCAAAGATCCGGCGTTGGAACATATTGATGCGATGGGTATGAAACCTTTTCAAGCTTATCCTAAACAGGACCACAGAGCTCATATCACGGCTCATATGAATTTTATGGCAACGAATTTTGTACGAAACAATCCACCGATCATGGCTTCTTTAGAAAAGAATATATTCGAGCACATTAGTCTTATGGCTCAAGAACATGTCGAACTAGAATTTGCTCAACAAATTACGCAAATGAAACAGGCCCAAGCTCAAGGAGCTGGCGGTCCACAGATGCAGCAACAGATGCAAGAATTGAATTTACAAATGGAAGCTCGTAAAGCGGTTTTAATTGCTGAGTTTACTGAAGAGTTTATGGCTCTCGAAAAACAAATCACATCCATGTTGGATAGTGAT
>Ga0255048_10000845_pt1 | contig 22441 bp, 20 predicted proteins | sample JV7_2_2_MG_FD_183619 | JGI IMG/M metagenome (GOLD analysis project Ga0255048, IMG submission 183619) | Seawater microbial communities from Jervis Inlet, British Columbia, Canada - JV7_2_2 | ecosystem: Environmental > Aquatic > Marine > Inlet | place: Canada: British Columbia | collected 2016-10-06
TGCTGACGCCACTTTCGGTTCGAACATGCAAGTTATCCACAGGATATTCCCCCTCTCTCCACAGATCCATACACAACATAATGTACTTGACCTGAAGTGAAAACACATTATATTGTGTCTCAGGTTTTTTATTCACCTTAGACAAATAAATAAAGCTGGCTGGTTAAATCCAATCCATAACTAGTACAAATACTTGAATTCGATAGTTATAAATTACATTAACTATCAACGGGAAAGAAATAGCCGGCTGACATGAACGCGGATTGTATCCGAATAAACCATCTGGAAATCACGGACCGGAAATAAATGCAAAATATTGAATCACCCTTAACCGAGACAGCCGCCGCAACCGTTGAAACGGTGCCTGCTGTCTCCGACAGCGGCGCCAGGTCGCTCGGCAGCAACTACAACGTCGTTCGCCGCAACGGCAAATTGACCAGTTTTGACAAGGACAAGATCGCCATCGCCATGACCAAAGCATTCCTGGCTGTCGAAGGTGGCCAGGCGGCAGCGTCCGGGCGAGTCCACGAAACCGTCGAGCAGCTGACCGAACTCGTGGTAAAAACCCTGACCCGGCGCAAGCCCGATGGGGGCACTTTCCAGATCGAGGACATCCAGGACCAGGTCGAGCTGGCGCTGATGCGCAACGGTGAGCAAAAGATTGCACGCTCCTACGTGCTGTATCGCGAGGAGCGCTCATCGGCGCGCGCGCAGAGCAAGCTCGACGCCCCGCAACAGGTGAGTGAAGACGACCGTGTCGATCTCAACGTCAAGCTCGCCGACGGCACTACCGCGCCACTCGATACGCAGCGCCTGCAAACGGTTATCAACGAGGCCTGCGCCGGGCTGGAAAGCGTCAGCGCCGACAAGGTCAACGCCGAAACGATCAGGAACCTGTTCGATGGCGTGGCGCTCAAGGACGTCAGCCCGACCGCGGTAATGAGCGCGCGCGGCATGATCGATCGCGAACCCGAGTATTCGCAGGTCGCCGCACGCCTGCTGCTCGACGCGTTACGCGCCGAGTCGCTCGCCTTCATCGGCGACGGCGCACCCATGGCGACCTTCGGCGAAATGTCCGATCGCTATGGCGAATACTTCGGCAATTACCTGCACAAGGCGGCCGAGCTCGAGTTGCTCGACCGCGAACTGCTCAAGTTCGACCTGCAGCAACTGGGCCAGGCGCTCAAACCGGAGCGTGATCACCAGTTCACTTACCTCGGCCTGCAAACCTTGTACGACCGTTACTTCATCCATTTTCACGATGTGCGCTTCGAGCTGCCGCAGGCATTTTACATGCGCGTGGCGATGGGGCTGGCGATCAACGAGGTACAGCGCGAGGCGCGCGCCATAGAGTTCTACAACCTGCTGTCGTCTTTCGATTTCATGAGCAGCACGCCGACGCTGTTCAACTCGGGAACCTTGCGACCGCAGCTTTCCAGCTGCTACCTGACCACGGTACCGGACGACCTCGACGGTATCTTCAGCGCCATCAAGGACGACGCCATGCTGTCCAAGTTTGCCGGCGGGCTCGGTAACGACTGGACCCGGGTGCGCGGCATGGGTTCGCATATCAAGGGTACCAACGGCAAATCGCAGGGCGTGGTGCCGTTCCTCAAGGTCGCCAACGACACCGCGGTCGCGGTCAACCAGGGCGGCAAGCGCAAGGGCGCGATGTGCGCCTACCTGGAAACCTGGCATCTCGATATCGAGGATTTTCTCGACCTGCGTAAAAACACAGGTGAAGAACGGCGCCGCACGCACGACATGAATACCGCCAACTGGATTCCGGACCTGTTCATGAAGCGGGTTGCCGAGGAAGGCCAGTGGACGTTGTTCTCACCTTGCGAAGTGCCCGAATTACACGATTTGTACGGCGCTGAATTCGAAACCGCCTTCGAGGCCCACGAGGCCCGGGCGGATCGCGGTGAAATCAAGAATTTCCGCCGCATCAAGGCGATGGACCTGTGGCGCAAGATGCTCGGTATGCTGTTCGAAACCGGCCATCCGTGGATTACCTTCAAGGATCCCTGCAATATCCGCTCGCCGCAACTGCACAGCGGGGTCGTGCACTCGTCCAACCTGTGCACCGAGATCACGCTGAACACATCGGATAATGAAATCGCGGTCTGCAACCTCGGCTCGGTCAACCTGCCGCAGCACGTCGATGAAAACGGATTGAACCTCGAGAAACTCGAAAGAACCATCAATACCGCGATGCGCATGCTCGACAATGTCATCGATTACAATTACTACAGCGTACCGCAGGCGCGCGCCTCCAACCTGCGCCATCGCCCGGTCGGGCTCGGCATCATGGGCTTCCAGGACGCGCTCTACAAGCAGCACATTCCCTATGCCTCGGAAAGCGCAATCGAGTTTGCCGATGAATCGATGGAAGCGGTCAGCTATTACACGATCCAGGCATCGACCCACCTCGCCGAGGAACGCGGCAGCTATTCCAGCTACCAGGGATCGCTGTGGAGCCAGGGCGTACTACCGATCGATTCGGTCGCCAGGCTGCGCGAAGTACGCGGCGACTACCTGCAGCAGGACGAAACCTCGCGCATGAACTGGGATAGCCTGCGCCAACGCGTCACCAGCATCGGCATGCGTAATTCGAACACCATGGCGATTGCGCCGACCGCGACCATTTCCAATATCTGCGGCGTCAGCCAGTCGATCGAGCCGATTTACCAGAACCTGTTCGTCAAGTCGAACCTGTCCGGCGAGTTCACCGTAATCAATCCCTACCTGGTCGATGACCTCAAGCAACAGGGCCTGTGGGACGAGGTCATGGTCAATGATCTCAAGTACTACGACGGCAGCGTACAGAGCATTGATCGCGTGCCCGACAACCTGAAATCGATTTACGCGACGGCCTTCGAGGTCGATTCGCGCTGGCTGGTCGAGGCCGCGTCGCGGCGTCAGAAATGGATCGACCAGGGCCAGTCGCTCAACCTTTACATGGCCGAGCCTTCCGGCAAGAAGCTCGATAATCTGTACAAACTGGCCTGGGTACGCGGTCTGAAGACGACTTATTACCTGCGCTCGCTGGGTGCGACCGCGGTCGAGAAATCGACGACCGAAGCCCCGCAGCAGATGGCCGAACCCGAGCCCAAGGTTTGCTCGATCCTCGATCCGGATTGTGAAGCATGCCAGTAACAAGCAGTAGCTACAAAAACAGGAGTCACACATGTTGAATTGGGATGAACCTCTAAACTCGATAGCGCCGAGCAAACCCGAAGCGGTCATCGGCGCGAACGTTATCGATGCGGCCAGTGTCGGAGCGCCAGTGATCGGCGAGCCACCCGCAGCTGACCTGGGCGCAAAGCCGGCCAGTGAAAAGCACGTTGAACCCGCGGCTCCGGTCGCACCGACACCGGCTTCGGCGAAACCGATCAATCCCGAGGACAAGCGGGTCGTCAACGGTCTCACCGATATCAACCAGCTGGCGCCGTTCAAGTATCCCTGGGCCTGGGAGTATTTTCTCAACGCCAACAAGAACCACTGGACGCCGCTCGACATCAACATGACCCAGGACGTGCACGACTACCAGCACAAGCTGACGCTGGAAGAACGTCACGTCTATGAAAACGTGTTGTCCTACCTGACCACGTCGGACATCCTCGCGATGCGCAATATCGGGCTCGCGGTGATGGAGAAGATGTCGGCGCCGGAATTGCAGATTTACCAGGCGCGCCAGGTCTATGAAGAAGCCGTGCATACCTGGACTTACCAGCACTGTATCGAAAGCCTCGGCCTCGACCAGGGCGAAATCTACAACCGCTACCGCGTGGTGCCGGAAATTCACCACAAGATCCAGATGTGCAACCGCCGTCTCGCCTCGGTATTGCGTGCGGACATCGACCTGAACGATCGCGACGAACTGGAAAACTTCGTCATGGCCTACACCTTCTTCGCCGGCGTCTTCGAAGGCGTCTGGTTTTACAACGGCTTCAGCCCGATTTTCGCGCTGCAACGCCGCGGCCTGATGAAGGGCACCTCGGAGCAATTGCAATACATCATGCGCGACGAAGTGCTGCACGCATCTTTCGGCATCCGCGTCTGCAGGCAGATCATGCTCGAGGAGAACCTCAAGCTCGACCCGAAGAAAATCCAGCAAATGTGGGAAGAAGCCGAGGCCGCGGAAATGCAGTATGCGAAGTTCCTGTTGCCCGATCCGATCCTCGGTTACAGCGCCGACGATCACATCGCGCAATTTCGCTTCATCGCCAACCGCCGCGCCAACAAGTTGAGCCACGCTATCCCGTTCCCGGGCGCTGAAAACGCGCTGCCGTGGCTGGATGAACAGGCGAACCTGAAAAAGGAGAAAAACTTTTTTGAAACCCGCGTCACCGAGTACCAGACGGGAGGCGCACTGAACTGGGATTAATCATATCGCGGTCAGTTTTACCGAATTAGTGTTACACGCGCTCTTCGGTTGTAACCTTGGGCCAGGTGTCGGGGATATCCCATATCCCCTTACCTGGCCTTTTTTATTGTCGCTTCGCCGCGGCCGGGTTTTTGGGGCCCTCCCAGGAATACAAGGTTCAGACAGCTTGCTGTAATGTGGCCTGGCGTCATTTTCAGCGCTGAGTCGAGACAAAAGTTTCCCTGGCTGCTGTCTTCGATTGTATTGGTCACTGCGAACAGTGGATTAGCGATAGCGAAACTGGCCTTCCCAGCGGCCTGCACGATAGTCGATCTCGACGATGGGCGGGACCATGCGCGCGGCCGGACCCGTGGCAAGGTCACGCCCCGCCGGGTGATTCAGCGCGAACTCGTTCGGATCACAAACTGCCGAGGCGACAGGATGGAACGCGATTGCGAGGCGGTCGTCGACACGGGTCGTGGCAAAGTCCGCGCGCTGGTGAAACAGCACCCGCTTTTTGACGACACAGGAGAAGTACAGTTGTAATTCGACGATCAAGGCCTGCCCGCGTCTGTCCAGTTCGCGCTCGGCGCGCTCGGTCCAGCGCAGCTCCAGCGGGCGTCGATTGATTTGCAGCGCCTGACGATAGCGGTAACGGTTCAGCCATCGGTCGAGAACGCGCAGCGGATTATCGATCGAAAAATAACTGGCCTGTAGATTCAATATCGACATGCTGCGGGCCTCCCTGGGCGCCTACCACTCACCTGTCGTCGGCATCGAAATCCAGGGTTCCGCGGGCGTTAGCGAGTCACCTTTTTGCAACAGCTCGATGGAGATATTATCGGGCGAGCGGAAAAACGCCATGTGCCCGTCGCGCGGTGGCACGTTGATGGTGATACCGGCATCGAGCATTTTCTGGCATACCGCGTAAACATCGTCGACCTCGTAAGCCAGGTGCCCGAAATTACGCCCGCCCTGGTAGACTTCATCATCCCAGTTGTAGGTCAGCTCCAGTTCCGGCGAACGTTCGGCCTCGACCTGTCCGAGATCGCGCGGGGCAGCCAGGTAAACCAGCGTAAACTGCCCCTCCTCGCTTTCGTAGCGACCGGTTTCAACCAGGCCCAGCAGGTCGCGGTAAAATTCGAGTGAGGCTTCCAGATCGTGCACGCGCACCATGGTATGCAGGTATTTCATCAATCATTCCGGCGGTTTGAACAGGGGCTGATTATGACATAGCCGATTGACGCTGGTAAGGCGCGCCGGAATTCACTAACATCGGTGCAAACCATTTGCATAACGCCATGAAATTCAATCCGAACGTACTCGATTGCGCGCCCGCGCCCATTGCCGAAGCCTGGTCCTGGGTCCGCGACCCGCTATCCGCCAACCTCATCGACATGTGCCAGGCGGTGCCGGCGCACTTGCCTCCACAAAGCCTAAGGGACTACCTTGGTGACGCGATCAAGGATGGCCAGGGCGCGACCTATACCGACATTAGCGGCATTCCCCCGCTACGAGAGGCACTCGCGCAGAATATCAGCGAACGCTACCAGGGCGCGGTCACGGCCGAAGACATTCTGATTACCGCTGGCTGTAACCAGGCGTTTTGCTCGGTCGTCGACAGCCTGTGCCAGGCCGGCGACGAGGTTATCGTGCCGCTGCCCTGCTACTTCAACCACCAGATGTGGTTAACCACGCGCGGCGTGATTCCGCGCTACCTGTCGTTCAACGCCGAAACCGCGATGCCCGACCCCGACGAGGCGCGCGGCCTGATCGGCGAGCGCACGCGCGCGCTGCTGCTGGTCACTCCGAACAATCCCAGCGGCGCGATTTACAGCCCCGAGTGCGTCGAGCAGTTTTTCGAGCTCGCGCGCGAACACGGACTCGCCCTGATCATCGATGAAACCTATCGCGACTTCATCGATATCGAACTTACGCCCCATGGGCTGTTTGCGCGCGACGACTGGCGCGACACGCTGGTTCACCTGTACAGCTTTTCCAAGGTCTTCAGCCTCACCGGGTTTCGCACCGGCGCCGTTGCCTGCGGCCAGCCCCTGCTCGAGCAACTCAGCAAGGTGCAGGACTGCACCGCGATCTGCGCGCCGCACGCCGGTCAACTCGCCGCGGTTTACGGCCTGAAAAACCTGCACGACTGGAAACTGGAAAAGTCGCAGGAGCTGGCGCAGCGCGCGATCCTGATCCGGCAAGCCTTCGAGCATCCCGACCTGAACTACCGCCTCATCAGTGCCGGCGCTTATTTCGCCTATGTCCAGCATCCTTTTGACGAACCGGCGCGTGACGTGGTGCGGCGCATGGTGCAGGAGCACGAACTGCTGTGCCTGCCGGGCAGTTATTTCGGCCAGGACCAGGAGCAGTTTATCCGCCTGGCATTCGCCAACGTGCACGAACGCCATTTCGACGACGTCATCGAACGACTGATAGCAAGCCAACGATAGCGAGGACTTCAACATGAGTAAGCCAATCCACGGCGCCTGCCTCTGCGGCAGGGTCCAGTACCAGGTCACCGGGCCATTCGATATGTTCTACCTGTGCCATTGCAGCCAGTGCCGCCATTCCACCGGAACGGCGCATGCCGCCAATATCTTCACGACCGAGGACCGTCTCGAGTGGCTCGCAGGCGAAGACCTGGTGAAGCGCTACATACCGGATCAGGAGGGCGTCATATCCAAGGCTTTCTGCACCCATTGCGGCTCGCTGGTACCCTACACCAGCCTCAAGAGCGGCCGCCTCATCATCCCCGCGGGATCGTTGAACGAACCTCCCGGCATCGAGCCGAATGACAACATCTTCTGGCGCGATCGCGCCGACTGGTACGATGCCGGCGTCGCCGCGGAGCACGTGGAGCAATTCCCCGAAGACTGAACCTTAGCGCGCGGACACAGTCTCAAGCTGATAACGAATAATTAACCTGCAGATTGCACCAGTCGGTCTCGGACCTTGTTATAACCAATTGAATCGGCGGAAAAGGATGTTTTTTCGGGCAAAGTCAAAAACTCAACTTGTCACCGGCCCGAGCCCTATCCCAGCCCTGACTTGTCCAGATACGCCTGAACTTGGTCTTCCCTCAAGCCATAGCTTAAGCTATGGCTTTCAGTCCAGACCGGCGTTCAGCCGCATCTGTCCTGCGCCGGTATGCCGTATCACAGCCCCCGGGATACTGGTACAACATGCAGGTTAAGGGGTCAGCATGAGACGCATCGCTATCCTGCTGCTGGTCTTTACCGGCAGTTTGCAGGCCGCCGACCCCGAAATCGAATTCCTCAACGACACTGAATCCGCGTTCGAACTGGGCGGCAGTCGTATCGTCGTCGAGATTCGTGACAGCGTACTGCGCGGCAAGAAAGACATGCTACTCGACTGGGTCGTCTATTCCGCCGAAACCGTGGTCCAGTACTACGGCCGTTTCCCTGTCGACAATCTGCACATCAATGTACAGGTTGCCGGCGGCTATGCCGTCCGCTTCGGCCAGGCGTTCGGTGGCGAATCACCCTTTGTCCGCGTTGTCGTCGGCGAACACGTCACGACCGAGGCTTTGCGCAGGGACTGGATCATGGTGCACGAAATGGTGCACCTCGCGATGGCCGACGTGCCGGAGGAGAATCGCTGGTGGCTGGAAGGCCTGTCGACCTACGTGGAGTCGATCGCGCGCGCGCAAACCCAGCACCTCAGCGAAGAATTTATCTGGCGCAACTTCATCGAGCGCATGCCCCAGGGCCTGCCGAAAAACGGCGATCGCGGCCTCGACCAGACCCCGACCTGGGGTCGCACCTACTGGGGTGGCGCGATGTTCTGCCTGCTCGCCGACATCGAAATTCGCAAGCTCACCAACAACCGCAAAAGTCTGCAGGACGCTCTGCGCGGCGTTCTCGAAAGCGGTTACTCGATGCAGGCCAGCGCAACTCCGATGCAGATTTTCGAGTCAGCCGACCGCGCCACCGGGGTCGCGGTGCTGGTGCCCATGTATCAGCAAATGAAAGGGGACCCTTTCCCGGTCGATCTCGATAAACTGTGGCGCGAACTCGGCATAGGCGTCGAAGACGACGCCATCGTCTACGACGACGATGCCCCGTTCGCAGAAATCCGCAAGTCCTTGCTCAAAGGCTAGCCCGCATTTGTCACCAACGGGTCTACGATGCAGAACTATTCAAAGGGAAGCATCCGCAAACTAGTCGACAAAATCCAGCAGGCGACACCAGGCGGCGAGCTTCTGCTCGAAGTTCATAGCGGCGTTGGCGGGGCTGGTAGAGGGCATTTGCAGTAATTCGATCGAGGGTGATATCTGCGGCAACACCAGTTTGCGGAAGTAGTTTGCCGAGGTCGCGCCGTTACAGGCCACAACCCTGACCCCGGGATATTCTTCGAGCAAGACGGGGATGTCGTTAGCCTCGACCGAATCGCGCGCGATGCTGGAGTCGAGACTGCCGGGTCGATAACAGCGCCTCAGAGTATCCCACAGAATCACGGGCGCCGCGCTGATCTGCGCGATTCGTTGTACATAATCGGCGCTGGCATCGATGCTAAATAATTCGGCCATGATCGCCCAGAAGGCGTTGCGCGGATGCGCGTAATACTGCACCGCGTCGAGCGAGGCCACGCCCGGCATGCTGCCGAGAATCAGGATTCGGGGACGTTCACCGATAACCGGCGCAAACGACTGAACCCGGACCACGCGGGCCCTACTTCTTCATCTGGTCGAAGAATTCGAGGTTGGTTTTACTGGATTGCATGCGGCCGAGAACGAATTCCATCGCCTCGATCTCATCCATGGCATGCAGGAACTTGCGCAGAATCCAGACCTTTTGCAGTTCTTCCTGGTTGATCAGCAACTCTTCGCGACGGGTGCCGGAGCGGTTGATGTTGATCGCCGGGAAGACGCGTTTTTCGGCGATGCGGCGATCGAGATGAATCTCCATGTTGCCGGTGCCCTTGAATTCCTCGTAAATGACTTCGTCCATCTTCGAACCGGTTTCGACCAACGCGGTCGCCAGGATCGTCAGACTGCCGCCTTCCTCGATGTTACGCGCCGCGCCGAAGAAACGCTTCGGACGATGCAGCGCATGCGCGTCGACACCACCGGTCAACACCTTGCCCGAGGATGGGATGGTGGTGTTGTAGGCGCGCGCCAGGCGCGTGATCGAATCCAGCAATATGACGACGTCACGCTTGTGCTCGACCAGTCGCTTGGCTTTCTCGATGACCATTTCGGCAACCTGAACGTGACGGCTGGCGGGTTCATCGAAGGTCGAAGCAACTACTTCGCCCTTGACCATGCGCTCCATTTCGGTTACCTCTTCCGGGCGCTCATCGATCAAAAGTACGATCAGGTAGCATTCCGGGTGATTGCTGGCGATGCTCTGTGCGATGTTCTGCAGCATCAGCGTCTTACCCGCTTTCGGCGGTGAAACCACCAGGCCGCGTTGCCCCTTACCGATGGGCGACACCAGGTCGATGATACGTGCGGTGATATCTTCAGTGCTGCCGTTGCCGCGTTCGAGGCTCATGCGGATGTTCGGGTGCAAGGGCGTCAGGTTTTCAAACAGCACCTTGTGCTTGACGTTTTCCGGCAGGTCGAAATTGATCTGGTCGACCTTGAGCAGCGCAAAGTAGCGCTCGTTATCCTTGGGCGGCCGGATCTTACCGCTGACGGTATCGCCGGTGCGCAGGTTGAAACGCCGGATCTGGCTTGGCGACACGTAAATATCGTCGGGTCCCGCCAGGTAGGAGCTGTCCGCGGAACGCAGGAAACCGAACCCGTCCTGCAGGATTTCCAGTACGCCTTCGCTGAAGATATCCTCGCCTTTCTTGGCCTGCGACTTGAGGATGCTAAAGATGATGTCCTGGCGGCGCATGCGCGCCGTGTGGTCACCACCCATGGATTTCAACGTCTCGATCAGGTCAGGGACGGAATGTTGCTTCAGCTCGTTAAGATTCATATTCGGGAGGCACTGTGGCAGGGTTGGGGGGTCTAAAGACGTAAGAACGGCCTGTGGGTATTATCGGGAAATGTTATTTGGTTTTTTGTTCAGGAGCGCCGAGGAGATTCGGCGACGACTTAAATGAGGTTAGCACAGTAATTCAGGGTCGTCTACCTCAATCAACGACCCTTTTTTATCCGTTTTGCGGCGTCCGCACGACTGCGGGGATGCAGGAGGTAGAGCAACGCATGGAGCAGTTGCCGAGCAGGAAATCGGTGAGCGATGCGGGCTAGATATTACTGTCGAGAAACGCGGTGAGCTGGGATTTCGACAATGCGCCTACCTTGGTCGCCTCGACCGCCCCGCCCTTGAACAGCATCAGTGTCGGAATGCCGCGGATTCCATACTTGGGAGGCGTATTGGAATTGTCGTCGATGTTGAGCTTGGCAACCGTGAGTCGACCGTCATACTCATCGGCGATTTCCTCGAGTATGGGCGCAATCATCTTGCAGGGGCCACACCATTCCGCCCAGTAATCGACGAGTACAGGATTTTCCGCCTGCAATACATCAGATTCGAAACTCTCATCTGAGAGGTAAACGATTTTATCACTCACACGTTTCTCCAGCCCCATGGCTTCATCAAGTAGACCGACAATTTAGTCGCATCAGAATTAACTGTCAATAATGCCGAACCCAATGCGGTTACGCGAGCACGATTTCCTGATATGGGGACGAAATCCGGTATATTCAAATGGCAGCGCAGGTTTTGATTCAATTTGCTACCATAGCCGCCCACAACATCTAAACAGAGAGAATTTGCAATAGCATGGGCCAACAACATTTAACCGAGCAACGCTTCAGCTCACTCGAGCTCGATCAGCGCTTGCTGAGTGCGCTGGACAAACAGGAATTCCAACTATGCACTCCGATTCAGGCCCAGGCCTTGCCACTGCTGCTCGAAGGGAAGGACGTTTCCGGCCAGGCGCAGACAGGAACCGGCAAGACACTGGCGTTCCTGCTAGCCTGCGCGCAACGCATACTGCATTCCGACGCGCCAGCGACGACACCCGGAAAACCGAGGGTGCTGATACTGGCGCCGACGCGCGAACTGGCAATACAGATTCACAAGGATGCGGTAATGCTGCTCGAGGATCTGCCGCTGAAACTCGCGATCTGCTATGGCGGCAAGGCTTACGAACAACAGAAACGCCAGTTTGACGAACCGGTCGATATCCTTATCGGCACCCCGGGACGCATCATCGATTTCTTCAAGCAGAACCTGTACAACCTCAAATCCATCGAGGTCATGATCCTGGACGAAGCGGATCGCATGTTTGACATGGGTTTTATCGCGGATGTACGTTACATGCTGCGGCGCCTGCCGCCACCCGAACAGCGCCTCAACATGCTGTTTTCGGCGACCATGGCGCAAAAGGTCATGGAACTGGCCTACGAACACATGAACGAGCCGCAGCTGATCAAGATCGACGCCGACTCACCCGCGGTAGATCGCATCGAACAAAGCGTCTACCACCCGGCCAACCGTGAAAAAATTCCCCTGCTGCTGGGTTTGTTCAAAACTCTGCAACCGCAGCGCAGTATCATTTTCGCCAACACCAAGTACGCCACCATCCGCATCTGGGAATACCTGCAGGGCAACGGCCTGTCGGCGGCGATCATTTCCGGCGATATCCATCAAAACAAGCGCGAATCGCTGTTGAAGCGATTTCACGATGGCGAATTTTCGATCCTGGTCGCCACCGATGTCGCCTCTCGCGGTCTGCACATTCCGGACGTCACCCACGTATTCAATTACGATTTACCCGAACTGGGTGAAGATTACGTGCATCGCATCGGGCGTACCGCGCGTGTCGGCAAGTCGGGCACCGCGATCAGTTTCGCCTGCGAGCAATACGCGATGAACCTGATCGATATCGAGTCCTATACGCGCCTCGCCATCCCGACGGTCTCGATCAGTAACGAATTACTGATTAAGCCGAATCCCCCGGTAAAAATGAAAGGTGGACGGCTCAAGCCCAGCGGCGGTAAAAATTCCCAGCGCTCAGGCAATCGACCCGGCAACCGTCCCGGTGGCGGCAGGGGCGCGCCACGCAGACGTCACCAGCAAAACAAAAAAGCCGTATGAACAAACAAAGAAACCTCTTACTTCTGGGCGGCAGCGGGTTCATTGGTAAGCACCTCGCCTTCGTCCTCGCCAACCGCGGCTGGCACGTCACCGTGCCAAGCCGGCGCCCGCATCGCCACCGTGCGTTACTGGTGCATCCCAATATCCGCCTTGTGGAAGACAATGTTATCGACCCGGCCAACCTGAAGGCGCTGTGCGTGGGCCAACAGGTCGCTATCAACCTGGTCGGGATCCTGCATGAGAGGCGTAAGGGTGACTTCCGCCGTTACCACGTCGATTTCATCAAGTCGGTAGTGGAATCCTGCAGCGAAACCGGTATAAAGCGCCTGTTACACGTCAGCGCGCTCGGCGCCGACCAGGCCACCGGCACCAGCGCTTATCTGCGCTCCAAGGGCGAAGCCGAGAACCTGTTGCACACCTTTGGCCAGCGCGGCCTCGACGTCACCAGCTTTCAGCCGTCGGTAGTGTTCGGCAAGGATGACGATTTCCTCAACCGCTTCGCCGGCATACTGCGCTGGTACGCCGGCTATTTTCCACTCGCCTGCCCCGACAGCAAGCTGGCGCCGGTCTACGTCGGCGACCTGGTCGCGAAAATCGCCGCCAGCATCGACGACCGCGATAGCTTTTCAAAGCGCTACACGGTTTGCGGCCCCGAGGTCTTTACGCTGCGGCAAATTCTCGAACTGATCATCACCACCCTGAACCTGCCGGTGCGGGTCATGCCACTGGGCAAGGGGATGTCGCGCCTGCAGGCCTTAATCCTGCAAAACCTGCCGGGCAAGCTGTTTACCCTGGACAACTATCGGTCACTGCAAACCGATAACATCTGCACGCAGGGCGATCTCTGCGAGACCAGCCTGCGGCAATACGTCAAAGGCTTGCCTGACATGTTCGGCAACAAACGCAGCTACGACCGTTTCCGCAAGGACTACACGCAAAGCGCAAGCCCGGAGGAAAATTCGTGAAGTGCTACCGTGTCGGCGGTTGCGTACGCGACCGCCTGCTCGGACTACCTACCAACGATATCGACTGGGTCGTCACCGGCGCGACACCACAACAGATGCTCGCCGCCGGTTACAAATCCATCGGCAGGGATTTCCCGGTCTTCCTCCACCCCGAGAGCCGGCAGGAATACGCGCTCGCCCGCAGCGAACGCAAAACCGGGCCTGGCTACCGTGGATTCGAAGTTAGCGCCGATCCGACGACCACCATCGAAGAGGATTTGTTGCGGCGTGATTTAACCATCAACGCGATCGCCGAAGACGAACAGGGCAACATCATCGATCCCTACGGGGGGCGGCAGGATATCGAGGCACGCTGCCTGCGCCATGTCTCGCCGGCTTTCGCCGAAGACCCGGTAAGGGTGCTGCGCATCGCTCGCTTCGCGGCCCGCTTTCACCGGCTCGGCTTCCACATCGCCGAGGAAACCTGCGCGCTTATCCGCGAAATCGGTGAATCCGGCGAGCTCGAAGCACTGGTCGCCGAACGCGTGTGGTCCGAGCTTTCGCGTGCGCTTGACGAAAACGATCCCTCCGTTTTTTTCACCAGCCTGCGCAACTGTGATGTTCTGGTACGTCTATTCCCCGAGATCGACGCGCTTTTCGGAGTGCCCCAGAATACGAAGTATCACCCCGAATTCGATACCGGTGTACACCTGATGATGGCGTTACAGGCGAGCGCCGCGCTCGGCCACGATAATGAAATCCGCTTTGCCGTGCTCATGCATGACCTTGGCAAGGCAACCACGCCGGCCGATATTCTCCCCAGCCACCACGGCCATGAAGGGCGTGGTGTGAAACCGGTCAAGGCATTTTGCAAGCGCTGGCGGGTGCCGCGCGCGCATACCGAACTGGCGGTGATTACGACCGAACTTCACCTGTTGGCGCATCGCGCCATGGAGTTGAGGGCCTCGACCCTGTTAAAGCTGTTTACCCGCGCGGACAGCCTGCGAAAGCCCGGGCGTTTCGTGAAAATGCTGGAAGCCTGCCGCGCGGACCTTCGCGGTCGCATCGGTAGCGAGGATGACAGCTACCCACAGGCCGGGTTCCTGACAGGGCTGAGTGACAAGCTGCGGGAAATGGATATCAGCGCAATCCAGCAGCAGGGTTTGAGCGGCAAAGCCATGGGACAGGCGATTCACGAAGCGAGACTGTCTGTGATCAAGCAGGAAAAGTGCTCAGTCTGAAAAAATCGACGCCAGGCGGCCATCTACGCTGCGGAATAAACGTCGCAGCGGTGTAAAGTAAAGCGCTATGCCGGCAACGGAGCCCCCGCCATTTGCGACCACATCACCCCACTCCGCAAAACGATACCCGGTTTGACTCTGCAACAGCTCGAGCAGCATGCCGTAAGCAATCAGGGCGGCGAGAGTCCAGGCCAGCATCACTCGATCGCGCGCCAACAGGCTGAACCAGCCCGCCAGCAGGAAATAGGTGAGCAGGTGCGAGAACTTGTCGTTGACACCTGTATCGGGCACCGGCATCAAGGATACCGCAGCGACCGCAACCAGCATCATCGTGCCGAGCGCATACCAGATACGGATCAGTTTCAGGGGGTTTGCTTTCGATATCACGGCCGCTTCAGACGGTGGCATTGGCAAAAAGCCTCAGTACAGCACCAGTAGTATCACCAGTCCGAGCAGAACCCGGTAAATGACAAACGGCAACATGCCGGTGCGCTCCACCAGGCGCAGGAAATAGTGAATACAAAGCCCGGCGCTGAGCGCCGATAACAATATCCCAAGCGACAGTTCGCCCCAGCCGATCGGACTGACCTCGGTGAACATGCGCACCGTCTGCAGAACCCCGCTGGCGAAGATCACCGGCATCGCCAGCAGAAACGAAAAGCGCGCCGCCGCCTTGCGCGTCAGGCCGAGGAACAATCCCACGGTAATCGTAATGCCGGAACGCGAGGTTCCGGGAATGAGCGCGAGCACCTGGAACCAGCCTATCAGGAAGACGTCATTGAGTTTCAGCGAGTATTCGTCGCGTTCACGAGCCCCTTTAAGGTCGGCCAGCCACAACAACACACCGAAGGCAATGGACGCGGTTGCGATAATCCAGGGCGATCGCAGGTTATCCTCGATCACTCCCTGCAACAGAAAACCGAATATGATCGCCGGTAGCGTGGCGATGATCACCCACCAGGCCAGTAAACTGTCCTGATCCGCTTTTCCGCCACCAATATTACGCAACCAGGCGCGCAGCATGCGTTGCACCTCCAGGCGAAAATAGTACAACACGGCAAGCAGCGATCCGAAATGTACCGCCACGTCAAAAACCAGTCCCTGGTCCGGCCAGCCCAGCATCCGCGGCAGCAACACCAGGTGCGCCGAGCTCGAAATCGGCAGGAATTCGGTTAAGCCCTGGATCACGGCGAGGATGAAAACGTGCAGGTTATCCATAGGCGCGGCCACGCTGCAATGCAGGCATTTCCAGCTCGAGATCTTTTTGTAGCGCCAACACCTTGAACTTCTCTCCCATTTCATGCGGCAGGCTGAGCTTTGCCACCTGCTGCGATATCGCCAGTTGCGCCATTGGCTCACTATCCGCAGCGCGCCGTTGCGCCTCGTCCAGCAAACCGTTGGCCAGCAGAAAATGGCCCTGTTCGATCAAACCCGTGATATCGAAACCGCTCGCTTCGGCGGCATCCGCGCAGGCGTCGAAATCGACGAAGGCGGTAATGTCCTGCAGGCCCGGGTAAACAAACGGGTCGGCGTGAGCCCGATGCCGGTAGTAACAGGTCAGGGTGCCGCGCCTGCGTTCGGCATGGTAGTACTGTGCCTGCTCATAACCATAGTCGATGATCAGCACCACTGCATGCCGGCAACTCTGCGCCAAAGCCGACAACCAGGGCCGGTAATTCAGGTTCAGTTCACTGCAGTAGTCCCGTGGCAATGCCCCGAACCCGCTTTCCATGCGACGCATCTCGATACTGCGCATCGCGTCGAGCGTGACGGCTTGCGCTTCGAGCGGCAGCCACGCAAATCGCTGCGCCTGGTAGCCGACCCCGAGTTCGACCCAGTCGTCCTGCTTTGAGAGCATGTGAACCGGCATGGCGTCGAGCACTTCGTTGGCCAGCACGATACCATCAAAGTCGTGCGGCAGCCGGTCCAGCCATTCGATTTTGTGAAACAGTTCCGCAGAAAGTCGTTCGCGCAAGCCTTGCTGCTGGCGTTGCCTGAGGTCGGCGCTCAGGTCGAGAATCCGGTAACGCGAAAGCGCCGGCAGGGACTCCAGCATCTGCGCACACAACTTGCCGCTGCCAGCGCCGAATTCGAGAACTTCCGCCGCGCAGCCCTGCGCGACCAGGTCACCCGCCTGGCGCGCCAGGCAATAACCGAACAGCGGCGATATCTCCGGGGCGGTAACAAAATCGCCCTGCGCGCCAAACTTGGGCAGGGATGCGGAATAGTATCCGAGCCCGGGCTCGTACAGCGCCATCTGCATGTACTCGTCGAAACCGATGACACCGCCGCGTTGCTCGATGCGCTCGACGATCACCTTCAGCAGGCGCGTGCTGTGCCGAATGGCGGCATCGTCCGGCACCGGCAAATCCAGACCCAGGGGACTATCCTCGGATGCCATTTTCAGAATAAAGAGGCGTAGTCATTGCGAGGAGCGCCAGCGACGAAGCAATCCCCAAACTCCAGGAGATTGCTTCGCTACAGCCAAAGCATTCGCTGCGCTCATGGGCTGGGCCCCGCTCGCAACGACGGGCTTTCTCCTGGTTCAAGTTCTTCAAGAGGATGATATGATGGCACTTTGTCACTTTTGCTTGCTTGATGTCGTTATCAGAAAAATCTGCGTTGGTCACCGGAGCGGCTAATCGCCTGGGCGCGCAGATCGCCCGCACTCTACATCAAAACGGTGCAAATCTCATTATTCATTACCGCAACTCCGCCGCGGCGGCGCAGGTGCTTGCGCAGGAGTTGAATCAGACACGCGCGAGCTCGGCGGTGACGATTGCAGCCGACCTGGCAGCGGACGGCGACATCGATCGACTCGCCGAACAGGCTTGCGCCAGCTTCGGAGGATTGCACCTGCTGGTCAACAACGCCTCCAGCTACTACCCGACGCGCTTTGGCGATATTGACCAGCGTAGCTGGGACGAACTGATCGCGAGCAACTACAAGGCGCCGTTATTCCTGGCACAGGCTTGTTATCCTGCACTGAAGCAGGCCCATGGCTGTATCGTCAACATGGTCGATATCTATGCCTCGCGCCCACTCGCCGAACACAGCGTTTACTGCAGCGCAAAGGCCGCCAACCAGATGCTGGTCAAATCGCTGGCGCTGGAGCTTGCGCCCGAAGTTCGCGTCAACGGCATCGCGCCGGGCGCTATGCTGTGGCCGGAGAAAGCGGACCACGACGACGCGCGGCGCCAGGCGCTGCTCGATGAGGTGCCGTTAAAACGCCTGGGCGGTCCCCAGGTCATCGCCGACACCGTGCTATTCCTCGCCACCAACGACTACATCACCGGTGAAGTGATTCGTGTCGACGGCGGGCGCCTTTTATGTTGAGCGAAAGTAAATGAGTAAGTTCTGGAGCAAGATCGTCAACGAGCTCGACCCCTACGTGCCGGGCGAACAACCGCAGGATCAGCAATACATCAAGCTCAATACCAACGAGAGCCCCTACCCGCCTTCACCTGCCGTGGCACAGGCGTTGGCCGATTTCGACTGCGCTGATCTGCGCCGCTACCCCGACCCGGAAAGCAGCCGCCTGGTCAAGGCGCTGGCCGGGTATCACGGCCTGACACCGCCACAGGTATTCGTCGGCAACGGTTCCGACGAGGTGCTGGCGCACGCCTTCCAGGCGCTGCTGCAAAAACCGGCGCCGATCCTGTTCCCCGACATTAGCTACAGTTTTTACCCGGTCTACTGCGGTCTTTACCGCATCGAATTCGAAACCGTTGCACTCGACGCGTCGTTTTGTATCGATGTAAATGATTACCAACCCGGCAATGGCGGCATCATTATCCCCAACCCGAATGCGCCCACCGGTATCGCCCTCGAAATCGGTGCGATCAAGCGGTTGCTGGAGCGCAACCGCGAATCGGTGGTGATCATCGATGAAGCCTATGTCGATTTCGGCGCCGAATCCGCAACCCGGCTGGTGACAGACCACGATAACCTGCTGGTGGTGCAAACCTTCTCCAAGTCGCGCAATCTCGCCGGATTGCGGCTCGGCGCCGCCTTCGGCCACGAGGCACTGATCGAGGCATTGCAACGCATCAAGAATTCGTTCAACTCCTATCCCGTAGACAGTCTGGCGAGCGCCTGTGCTATTGCATCGCTCAACGACGAGGCATACTTTGAGCAGTGCCGCCGGCAAATTATTGCGAGCCGCGCGCATTTGAGCGAATCCCTCGCCGCGCTCGGTTTCGAAGTGTTCCCGTCGAGCAGCAATTTCGTCTTCGTCCGCCATGCCGACAGGTCAGCACAGTCGCTTTATCTCGACCTGAAAAGCGCCGGCATTCTGTTGCGCTACTTCGACAAGCCGCGCATCGACAACTGCCTGCGCATCACCGTCGGCAGCGACCCCGAATGCGACGCCCTGCTAAAGGCTTTGAACCGTATTTTGTCTTAAGCGGACTATGCCGACCATTAGTCGGTCGTGAATGTATAGACTTCGCCTAGCGTAACCCAGGTGAAGTGTTCAGATTCGCCATCCGGGTAGATATACCCGCAATCCGGCAAATCGAGTAAAACCGACTGGTAGGTCACGCACAGTTTTTCATCATTGATGTAGTAGTTGCCGGACATCATCGTATCGGGGGTGCGCATGGCAACGCCATCGATACCGTGGAATTGCTGAAAAAACTGTCCCCGGTTATGCGTCGTCCCACGCCATAATCCCTTGTCGACCAGCGCCCGAATTTCAGCATCGCCGAGCGCCGGAGCGTCACCGGGATCGAAGCCGTAGGCGAAACGGGGCATGCCCGCCTTTGCGAAGGAATCAATAATCAACTCGATGTCTTCCGCCCGCCGATAGTAGGCATAGTTGATGCGGTAATACTCCAGGTTGAACCAGGAAACTCGATTCAGTCTGTTCACAACCAGCGGTTTTGCCTTTTCGCGGTCATTCAGGGCACCGTAAACAAGGATTCGATTATGGGTTGCCCGGAATTCATTGGAGTCCACACCGGGTTTGTCTAAATCTTCCAGCGCCTTATCAAACTGATACAGGAAAAAATAGATATGGGCTCGTATTCTGAAGTACTCAATCGGGACACGCTCATGGAGTTTGATTGCCGTCATTATCGATTCAAGCGCCTCCTCGTGCATACCGCCATAGGTCAGGACCTCGGCCAGGTTTGCATGTAGCTCCGGGTTTGCCGGGTCCAGGGTAACCGCCCGCCGTACCGAGGCGATACCGGTGTCGTGGGCACCCGATATCGTCTGGATCAGTCCGAGAATGGCGAGGGCTTCGGGATTTTCCGGGTCCAGTTCGAGAGCCTTGCCTGCCGTCTGGTATACCAGTTTTCTCGAGGCTGCCGCCGGCATGACCTGGCTGGCGTCGAGTTGCCAGTTTACGAGCGCTTCACGCGCGAGCCCGATATGGGCGGCGACAAAACCTGGGTCCAGCGCAATCGCTTTCTGGTACAGTACCAGGGCTTCGTCGTTACGAGATTCAAGTGTATTATTTAATCGCCGGTGCTCGGCGCGCAGAAAAAAATCGTAAGCCTCGAGGTTGCTGGTCCTGCGCTGCGACGGCGCCTTCACATTAGTTTTGAGGTTTACCCCGGCAAGAATCCCGGCAATTATCCGGTCCTGTAGATCAAACACCTTATCGATCTTGTCATCGTATCGCTGTGCCCAGATCTGTTGACCGGTAGCGGCGTCTACCAGCTGCACATTGACACGGATATCGCCAAGTGATCGCCTCACGCTGCCCTGGACGATATAGCGGACCTGCAGTTCTCCGGCAATTTTTCTGACGGGTAAATCGGTATCCGTGTAGATAGAACTCGAATGTCTCGGTATAACGCGCAGCCCCCTGGTATTGTAAAGATCGGTTATCAGATCATCGGTCAGACCGGCCGAGTAAACATCCTGTCCCGGGTTGTTGCTTATGTTCCTGAAAGGCAATATCGCCAATGACGGGATTTTCTCATCGACGACAGGATTAGTTTTCGTCGGTGTATCGACGGCTTCCCTGCCATTACCCTGAACCAGCAGGTAGAGCACAACGACCAGGGCTATCGTTACCGCGCCGAAGCCAAACCACAGTACCGGTACTTTGCCGCGGCCAGCTTTCGGCCGGGTGTCATTTCGCGGGGCCTCGGGAACCGGGGCTTCAATACCCTGCTTGAGATGGACGGCATAGGTGCGCACCGGCCTCGAAATATTCTTCACCGATTTTTCGCCCTGATACTCGAACTCGAAATTCTGCTTTTGCCCGATCGCGTCAAACACGGCACCCGAGATACAAACGTCTCCCGGCGCCGCCAGTCCTTCGAGGCGCGCGGCCACATTGACACCTTCACCGTATATTTCTTCGCCGTCGATAATGACTTCGCCGAGGTTGACACCGATGCGAAACAACACCTGCTGGTTTTCGGGCAGGTGTGAATTGATCTCGGCAATTTTTTTCTGCACCGCGAGCGCGCAATTCAGGGCCGTCGACGCCGTGCTGAAATCCGCCAGCACCGCGTCACCGGCATAATGCACGATGCGCCCATGGTAGTTGACGATCAACTCGGAAATGTTCTTCATGTTCTGGCGCAGCTGGTGGTGGGTGCGATCTTCGTCTTCGCCGGTGAGCCGACTGTAGCCGGCGACATCGGCGTAAAATATGGCGGCCAGCTTGCGTTCGAAATTCTCCCCGGCAGGTTCGCGGGCGGGGAGTTCTTTTTCGTCGGAAACTACCAGCACCTGCGCGATGAGCCGGTAACCGGATTTGGGGATGGTTTCTATAACGCCGGGATTCTTGCTGGTATCGGAAAATGCCTTGCGCAGCTTGGCGATGCTGCCGCTCAGGGCGTCGTAACCGACCACACGGCCCTGCCAGACATTGTCTTCAATTTCCTGGCGGGTAACGACCTGGTTGGGACGCTCAGCCAGGTAAAGCAATAGCTCGAGGCCACGCGGTTCGAGCTTTTTTTCGACCCCGCCACGCGTCATACGGTGCGAACCGACATCGATTTGCCAGCCGTCAATCGAAAATGTGTCGCGATGTTTCAATTTAAGTTATTGATTTTTATAAGATTATATTTTCGTCATAAAAAAAACAGAGTTTTATTACTTATTTCCCTGCGAAATAGGCTTTGATAGCGATCATAGCACGAGGGCTTGTAACGAAATCAAACCTTACAAGCCGAAACCAGATAACGGAGAAACGCGACCATGAAAAGTAAACCGCTGAAATTATTGCTGGGAGGCCTGATTGTTGCATTGAGTATGAACGTCCAGGCCGAATCCCTGCATCAGGCGGTAACCGACCACAATATCGAGTCGGTAAAGCTGCAGTTACAAAACGGTGCCGACATAAACCAGCTGGGACGCAGTTGGTATGAATACGGATCGCCGTTGCACCTGGCGGTCAGGTCCGGCCACCAGGACATCGCCGAGCTCTTAATCGAGAAAGGCGCGGACATCGAGGTCCGCGACCACGGTGATTATACGCCCCTGCATAACGCGGCCTGGAATGGAAACCTGGAAATGGTGAGACTGCTACTGGACGCTGGTGCGAACATAACCGCACGCAGTTACTCGGGCAGCACACCACTGAGCTGCGCCTATAGCAGCAAGCAGCCAGAGGTCATCCAGTTCATTGAATCGAAATTACAGTCGGTCTCGAACTAGTCGAATTCAATCCAAAAATAATATAGAGGAGAAACAGTCATGTTTATCAATAAGCTAACCAGTAACCGGCAAGGGCATTTATCCTGTCTCACGATTGTCCTGCTCGGCTCGATGCTCCTGTCGAGCCCCGCTGCCAGGGCCGACCACGATCATTTTCCGGGCGCGCACGATATTGTCATC
>Ga0255048_10000846_pt1 | contig 22427 bp, 25 predicted proteins | sample JV7_2_2_MG_FD_183619 | JGI IMG/M metagenome (GOLD analysis project Ga0255048, IMG submission 183619) | Seawater microbial communities from Jervis Inlet, British Columbia, Canada - JV7_2_2 | ecosystem: Environmental > Aquatic > Marine > Inlet | place: Canada: British Columbia | collected 2016-10-06
TCTGTGACCTGGCTGCTGCCCTTGGTGTTGAGGCGGGGGTGGTGAAGTTCCGCGCCGAGGTGGGTGGGATCACGCGGGGGGATGTAGAGGCGGGGCTTGAGTATCGGAGGGCGAGGGTGAATAGGGCGATTGATGAGGAGCTGGGGGGTTGACTCGACTTCCCTTATAAGGCAAGCTCTGGGTGTCGCGATGGTGCGGCAGATTGGAGGTTTTGGATGGGAGCACACGTCGAAGAGATCTGGATGACCAGGATTTTCGTCCGCGAGCCGGGCGGCCTCGGCTGGGGCATCCTGAGGTTCTCCGAGGAAGACGCTTTTGTCTCGATCCAGTCGGACTACGGCAACTGGTCGCACGTCTGGCCGAAGCGCCACCTCGGTCGCCCATCGGTCGCGGCCTTCCTCGCCGAAGTCGAGTGCGACTATGCCGGCGACAAGATGCTGGGAGCTGATCGCGACGTCTACGACGAAGAGCGGACCGTAAAATGGATCAAGGAGTGGATCCTTGAGTGTCGGCGGGAAGGCGCCTGGACGGGGGATCGAGCGCGCGAAGAATGGGAACTCCTCGGCCTGTTGGAGGAGCGAGGATTCGACGCTTGGTGCTGGGAGACGTCGATCGACGACGCCTGTGGAATGCGCAGAGAGCGAATCGACCGATCGTTCAAGATGTTCTGGGACCGGATCTGGGAACCGCACATCAGGCCGGAGCTAAGACGCTTTGCGGAGCAAGCGGCATGACCACCTGCCCCCAATGCAGCGGCAGCGGCCAAATACCCACCGGTGCCGACCTCCGCAAGATCCGCCAGGATGCCGGGAAGACACTCGCGCAGATGGGTATGTCCCTGCCGTACCTCAGCCGAGTGGAGGCCGGGAAGCAGCCGGTCAGCCCGCGGGTGCGGGAGTTGTATGAGAGGGTGGGGAACGGGGAACTAACTGAACAGGAGGTGTCCGATGCCTGATGAGGGCGATTGTAGCAGAGTTTTAGGGTGGGGAGACGGCAAAGCCGTCGAACTGACCACGTCGGCGCTGACGCTGGTGGCGCTGGCGTGCGGCGCGGCGCGGGAAACGGGGGCGACACCGGGACAGGTTGAGTCTGCCGTGGACGCGCCTGGGCCGAGCGCGGCCATCCTGGCTTCGCGGCTCGAGGCGATGTGGGCGTGGATGACGACCCCCGGGTCGGCAGACGTGCCGCTCGAGTTCTCTGGGTGGTTTGACGAAGAAGGGAGGGTGAGGTGATGGGGGAGATCTTGATTCGCCTCCTCCGTCTCGCGAACAGCTCGCCGCCGGTCGCCCGGAGAGAAGAATTCTACGCCCTGAAGGACCGCCTGCTCAGGCGTTACGCGACGCGCGACGGCTACCACGTCCAAGAGATCAGGAAGGAATGCTGGGGCTGCGAGGGAAGCGGAAGCTATGGCGATCGCGCCTGCTCGAAATGCGACGGAACCGGGGTGTTCGACCACTTCTTCGTTCGGCTCGAGGTCTACCGCTGGCGCGGATACACTTTTCACCGGCCAGTGGAGCGGCGATGCAGGCCGACCGCAGCGCCCGACATCCGGGGCTACGTCCAACATGCCCAACGCGGCCCCTGGGCAGCCGAGGCCACGCTGTGGCTGTGCCTGCTGGCCGGCGAATGGGGCCTGCTCTCCAGGCTTCTCGTCGGCAGCTGCCGGCCATGTGCGCCGCGTCGCGCGATCGGCCTCCAGCTCCAGAGGCTGTGCTTCTGGCTGCATCTTCGCCGAATCCGCCGGTGCGCAGAATGCGAACGGTGGTCCTGGGGAAGCCGCGGATGCCCGCGCCGGTGTGCAAGCTGCCAGCGCAAATTGTTCTGCCCCGCGACCAGGCCAAGCGAAGAGGTCCTGTTTTGATCGCGCCTAGAAAAGCTTCCGCAAAGCCCGATTACAGGTAATCCCAGCCCGGGGACAATCGAGGGCAGGGACCAAGATGGCACTGGCGGTGGTGCCGAGGGTACGGTCAGCGTGGGAACCGGTGCGCCTCGCCGGTTGGAAGCACAAACGGCGGCACCGGCGGAGGCTAACTTGATGCCTGCCCTGCGCTCCAAGCGTACGCCTACGTCCGTCTCGAATCCGGTCTCTCGGTAGCTTCGCGCTGTCCCGCTGCCTTGGCTGCTCCCGGCTCAGACCGGGAGGGAAGGCGAGGCGTGTGCTAGACTCTCCCAATGCCGCCACGCCGCCGCACAGCTTCGGGCATCCGCCGCGCCCTCGACAAGCACGCGAAAAGGACGGCGGACCTGCGCTACAGCATCGTCGGGTCGCCCGTTGGCTCGGCCCACGTTTTCCACACTCGGCCGGGCTGTGAGTTCGAGGAGCTGGCCACGCTGTCGACCCCCGGGAGGGCGCCACCTCCTGGCCAGGAAGTGCTGGTCGCCTCGCCGGGCGGCGGCTACCGCGACGTCGTGCAGTTCGCCCCGCCCCCGGGCGGCGGCGGCAGTTTCCCAATAAGGAGAGAGACGGTGATTATCTCAGGGCCGGCCGAGGCGCCGGCCGTGCCAGTGGACTGGATCGCGATCGAGAAGCTCAACGGCACCGACGTCAAGATCGGCGAGTATGCCGGCGCGGGCTTCGTCGCCGAGTTGGTGGCGTCCGCAACGCTCAGCGGGGCGAATCAGACGGCGGCGGTGATCGGGCAAAGGACGACGTTGATCACCGGCAGCGAGCTGGTGGCCGACTACAGCGTCGCGATATTCACCACGGACGACGTAGACGGCGTCGACTGGCGCCTGAACGTGATCGATGTCGACACCGGTGGTGTCGACAGTCACACTTTCGTAGCCAAGTTCGCCCAGCCGGGGTCTTCCATCAAGGGTCTCGGCGGGCTCGAGTGGTACGACGGCAAGCTCTACGTCATGGTTTTGCAGCGGGGCACCGGCGGCGGTGGCGAAGGTTCTGCAACGCGGCAAACCGAGCTTTATGAGTGTGAGGCTGATTTATCGGTAGTGACTCTTGTGAGCACGACTGATACCGAAGTTCACGCCAGCGGCAATCGCCACACGACGTGGACCCGGCTGGGAGACGAAGTACACGCTATCCGCCGTAATAGCGGGGGCTCGATCGTTGGAATCGACACAATACCGCTGAACGGCGACCCGGCTACTTTCGGCGACTCGAGGGCGATGGTCGGCACTGAGACGGCGAACAACACTTCGTCCGCGCGCCCGTGGGGTGCCGCGGGCGACGGGACATACACATACTGGTTCGAGTCTGGCACCGGCGCTCAAGACTCCACCTATGCCCGGTTGGCGGCCACCGGCAGCGCGGCCAGCCTCGCCTGGCCTTCGGGCTATACCGACCGAAGCAACCTCGGCTTCAAACTCGCCCCCGGTGGCGGCTACGGGTGCTGGGGCTGGCAAAGCGTCCTCGACGTGTTCGGCCCGGTCGGGCACCTGGCGGCCGACGCCGATGGCGCCTTCCCGATCGGGGTGTCGCCCGCGCCGATCGTGTTCCCTGGCGCGGGCATGAACCCACACTTGATGCTCGCGAAGTAGCCCGAAGGAGCCGCGGCATGAACGAGGCAAGTGAGCGGGCCAGCCGCATCGTCGCGCTACTGAACGAGGCGTTCGGGCTGGATCCGGAGGCACTCTCCGCTCTCCACCGCTCCCGAGTACCCTGCAACGAGGCGCTGGCAAGGCATCCGGCGATTCAGGTTAGGCGGCACGATAAAGGCTACGACGTGGGCCTGGTCGGGCTCCTGAACGGACTGAGCGGCGTGGACGCCGAGGGGCGCGGCGCGGTCGCGGCGATCGTCGATATCGACGTAACGCCACACAGGCTCCTCGGCTTCGAGGTGTTGGATCGTTCCGTGTTATAGTCCCAGCCGATGGCTATCGCGATCCCAGTAATCACCACCGCGCTCGACGTGCCCGTCGGCGACACGGTGCATAACTACGGGGTGATCGCCGGTGGCGGGACGCCGCCCCTGGTCACTTACCGAATCCACAACAATTTCGGCGGTGGTGGCCCGGTTGACGACAGTCGCAACTGGCAGTGGATCATCGAGGCGCGGATCTCCGGGGCCACGGAGTGGGAGGTGAGGGGGATCGCCGCGCTCACCAACGGGACGTTCAAGGTGCGGCAGACTGCCGAGAACTCGCTGCCGGTGTCGCGGGGCTGGGTAACCCTCGGAACCGGGATCGCGCTCCCGCTGGCCGACCTGGTCGACGGCGAGTACCACGAATTCGAGATCCAGCCCCAGCCCCCGGCAACCGGGCCGGAACTGGTGATCGAGTGGCGACTCTCCTTGGCGCTGGCGACGGCGATCACGGTTGGCGATTCCGCCATCGTCCCCCAGGGCATCCGGCGCGGCGTCGGCAGGGGCGAGGTCACCGGCGTGGTCGACCGCTCAGGCTCGATCGGTGCGACCGGGCTGGATCAGCTCGACGTGCCGGACTACAACTTCGTGCACCTCGGCGCGCCGCACTCAGAGCTTGTTCAGGCGATCACGCTGGATGCCAACGACAGCGCCCCGGCGGCCCTTGGAGCCGGCGAAGAGTACCCCTTCTATCTCGCGACGAGCACGGCTGGGCTCGCCATCGTCAAGGGCCTGCTGAAGACCGCGCCCCTGGTCTACCCGGACGACTGGCCGGCCCTCACGGGCGACGACACGGCTATCGCCTACGGGCAGCGGCACTTTTCAAACAATCTGATCGTCGTGGAGCTGCCGGCCGCTGAGCCCGACTTCTACCACGCCAACGTCGTCGGCACCGATGCGATCATCGGCAACACCGGCGGCCCGGTCCTGGTCGGCACCGAGCGGCAGGACACCACCACGCCGAACACTGTGCCGCTGGGGAGCGATGGCACGTACTCGATATGGGTGCTGCCCGACCAAACCTTCGCCGTTACGACAGACGGCAGCCGTCCGCTGCCGACCGCGCTCCTGCTCTGGGAAATCACCATGGTGGCCGGCGTCGAGACGGCGCGCGTGGACCGGCGGCGGTGGGTGGGTGCGTCGCACATGATCCAGCTCCGGTTCGAGGCGCCGCAGGATCTCGAAGAGGTCGCGTGGTGCAACGGGACGAATCGAGGGCTCTGGGTGCGCCCGGAGTCCGTGCGTGCGTTTCTCGAGCAGGCGCCACCCAACATGACCCTGCCGCCAGGATCAGGCGAGCTCGCGTTCGACCTGCTTGTTGTTGAAGATGGCGTCGCCGAGGTGTCGCTTTTCACCTCTTCGCCGTCGCCCGACCGTCGCCCAAAGTTCGCGTTTGGCGACTCGAATCAGTCGGCCTGGGGGTTGCCAGAGGTGCTCTACATTCCACCGGGCGCGATGCTCGTTTCCCGCGCCCACCGAACGTTCGACCAGGGAGATCCGCGATGGGCGAATGTGTGCCTCATCGCGGATGAAGACTGATGGCATCAATCTCAAGCCGGCACGGCACGACTCTGCCGCCCAGCCCCAAAGCGGGCGACCTCTTTATGCACGTCGGCGCCACGGAACCATGGGCTTTTTGCGGAACCGATGGGCTCTGGACGGCTCTCGGGCCTATTGATTTTGATCCGTCGATCAAGCTGGTAACGGCAAATTACACCACGCTACCCACCGACAGCTTCGTAATTGCCGATGCGACGAGCGGTGATATCCTGATCACGCTCGCGCTCGGGTCGACGGTTTTCAAGCCGGTCTCGGTGAAACGCAACGCAACGGACGTGTCGACGAACGCGATTGCGGTTCAGGGCGACGGAGGCACGGAGCTTATCGACGGCGTGGTGTCGTGGGCGCTGCCGACCCATTCGTCACCGCCGGGCAATGCGCTTGGGTTCGTGTGGAAAACTGATCGCTGGCATCTTTTCTAGGAGACGAAGATGGCGCTTATATTAAATCCGTGGCCGTTTGACCACAGAATGCTTGGCTCCTGGATCGGCGGCGTAAAGCAAATAATCGCTGGTGATGTTGTCCTTGGCGGCGCCGGTGCGGCAGATGTCTGGTCGGGCGGCGGCATTGTCGACTGGACGCCTTCGGGCGTCGTCACGCTCGAATCGACATCAGGCAACGACCTGCCGGCGGGGACGGGCATTGGCAGTGTCCTACTGACCGGGAGCGATGCAGGTTCAGGGCAGGTCGCGGTGGTGGTCTACCCCCTGAATGGCACCACGCCGGTAATCACGACGGAACAGTTCAAGGGACCCTTGCTTGAGCTGTCCGGCGTTACTGCCGGCAGTGGCGGCGATGAATATGCAACCAGCCTTGCGGCGGGCGATATAACGGCGAAGATTGGCGGCGTGGTGGCGGGGGCCATTCGCCAGGGCGAAAATGCCGCGACTTTTGCGGCGCTTAGAAGCCCATTTATGCCGGGTGGCGGTATTGCTACGTCCGTACTGCTTGACCTGGTCGTCAGCGTTGCACCGGCGACCGCAGGCAAAGGGCTTGTGAAAGTCCAGCTCTATAGCAAAAGCGGTTCTGCGCCACCACTACCTGTGGGTCCAACTCTGGCGTTTGAAACGGAAAGCGCATCGTCCGCAGCTGTCTCTTTGCCGACGACACTAGCCTCTGAGGGGATTCTTTTTGCTCGAGCGGTTACAACCAAGGCGGTACAGGTGTTCGTGTCGATCTCTGCGGTCGCCTATGGTCCGTTGACCCCGTAGCGTCCCGGGCGCAAAGCCGCCGCAGCTCGACCTCTTGCTCAACCAGGTTGGCGATTAGGCCCTTGAGCTCGAGCCTTTCGAGCTTCGCCATCTCTCGCCGACCGGCGTCGGTGAAGTGGAGGCCCGAGCCCCCGATCAGCTGATCAGCTTCGGTCTCGTACCGCTTCTGCGCCCGCCACTGCTTCGCGTAGCAGCGAGCGCAGAGCTTTCTGCCCTTGCGGGGTGGGCGGGAGCAGCGGGTGCAGGTCACGAAGTTATCCGGTCCTCGGTGATCTCCCAACCCCCTCGAAATCGCTGCTCGAAGAACGCGCGCGCCGCCTTGGCTGCCCCCGCTTCCGTGTCAAAGCGGTATGTCCAGTCGCCGACCCTGTAGCCTGTCCAGTCGGTGCCATCGGGCCGTTCCAGCATGGTTCGCGTCACCTTCTTCTCGATTCGAATCTCGAGCCCGGACACGGTCGGCGGTATTCGCGGCCCACTCATCGAACCGCCGCCCATGGAAAGATTGTCGATCTTCAGGTGCGCGTAGTAGTGGATTGCGCCGATCGCACCTACGAAGCTCGACGTTACCAGGCGCACGCCCCGCTCGCTGCCGCGCGCCGCGGCCGTCCACTCCGCGAAGTCGTCTTTATACTCGAAACCTACACCGGTTTCCGGCCGGAAGATTACGCCCTCCAGGTCGCTGGCTTCGGCGGTCGAGTATCGACCCCATTCGCTGCTCGCGAAATCTTTGCCACTCGCTCTTGCCGACATCGCCCGGCCGCGAGCCTGGTAGCTCCCGCGCCGCTCCGCCTTCAGCTTTGCCTTTGCGCGAACGGCGTTCGCCCGCTCAAGGTCCGCAGCGGTCGGCTCGGGCACTGGCTCCCACCCGTCTTCGTATTCGTCGCCGGTGAGGCCGGTAAGCGCTGGTATCAGCGCGTTCCAAAGATCCTCCGGCCAGATGAAACACTCGCGGCCCGATGGCTTGTGGCGCACTCCTATGACTCCGCCGAGCCCCCCGCTTATGGCGCCCAGCTCCGAATCATCATCACCGCTGACGGTGCAGTCGGCGTAATAGAACGTGGTAAACCACCCCATGCGCACCGGCAGAGCGACCTCGAAAGTCTTGCGGTCGGCGGGCTTCTTCTGTCTTTTCGCCGCCATGGCCCGCCCTGGGCCGGTGCTCACGGCCGCCCCTTCAGATACCAGTGCCGCGTCTTGGTCGCGAGGTCCTCCCGCCCCTCGACGTAGCCCGCCGCCTCGAGCTTCCTCATGTACCCGCCAACAGAGGAGACCCCCACGCCGAGCGCGTGGGCCAGGTCGGCCGCAGTCTGCCCGTCCTGCTGCATCAAGGCCTGCACGGCACGCGCGGCGCCAGCAGTCACCTTGCCGCGGATCTCGTCGAGCAGTACCTGCTGGGCCGCCGTGGCCTTGGCAGCCTGCTTGGTGGCGGTCGCCACCGCCTTCTCCGTCGCCGCTTCAGCTTCCTGGACGCTCGCGTCATGCGCAAGCGCAAGCAGGGGCACTACCGGCCCCTCGCCCATGAGAAAGAAGCCCCTGAACCACCATGACGTCCAGCCTGGACCCAGCACCTCGGTAATCTTGGCGACCTCGACGCCGGCGGCAGACATCTCCAGGTAGGAGGAGAGCACGAAGAACGCCGAGCCGAAGCAGCCAGCCGACCACGCCAGCAGAAAGCAGCGGACGAGCCAGTGCAGGCGGCAAGATGCCCCGAGAAGGGCGGCCAGCGCCATGGAGTTCCCAAAGTTCCCAGCGACCGCCATCCCGACGCCGGGACCCGTGACGTACCACCAGTTGTCGCCGGGGTCCGCCCCTTTGGCGTATTGGAAGGCGCTGGCGGCCACCGGGATCATGGTGAAGAGCGAGACCGTCGCCATCACCATGAATCTATTCGGGAGCTTCTGGAATAGCTTTTTCATCTTTGGCTTTCATGAGGTTTCCGAGCTTGGTTCTGACGTATTGCGCCATGGACATGCCTTCCCTTGCCGCCTCGGCCACAAGGAAAGCGTGCAGGTCGTCGCTGACCATGAAGTTCAGCGACTTGTTGTTCCCGAGCGGGCGAGGGGGCATCGGCTACTCCTCGGCGTCGAGCCGAGCGAGGAGTTCCCGAACCTCGGAGACAGGCTGCCGTGTCAGCTCGGCGATAACGGCCGCGTGGTCCCGGTCCTGCCCGCTGATCTCATCTCCTTGCGCGGCCCAATCGCGCAGCTTGCGCATTTCTTCAAGTTGGCTGCGGTCGCGAAGATCGGCCTCGAAGCCCTCTTTCACCTCCGCCCAGTTGACGTAGAGTTGCACGGCCTCTTTGATCTGCGCCGCCACGTCTCGCTTCTTGTTGTTGTGCCACTCCATCGCCAGCTTTTCGACGTCTTCGGGGATCTCGACCTCTCCGCGCGCTATGACCTTGACCAGCATGTCGTCTCCTTTCGCGCCAACCCGGCGCCGTGATTAAGCTACTATAATAGTACGATTATAGTTGCACGTCAAGGGGCGATCCGGTATTGTTTGAGAATGAAGATCGAGACGGGGAATGCCTGATTACCAAATCCTAGCCGCCGACTTCCGCGCCACCCTCGCCGCCGCCAACGGCCAGGCCGCGCTGATCGCCACCTCTCCGCCGTACCCCAGCGGCGCCAGGACCTGCTACGGGCAGCTCAAATGGCAGGACTATCAGGACCTCGGCGACGCCGTCAAAGCCGCGCTCTTGCCCGGCGGCCACTGCCTGCTGAACCTGTCCGCGCCGGTTCGCCAAATGCGGGACGGCCACGGGACGGAGCGCGATCCGATGCCGTTCCGAGTGCTCTTGGACTGGATCGACCGGGTTGGACTGACGGCGCCGGACACGCTCGCATTTGGCCGACAGGGCTGGCCGGGAATCTTCCCCGGGCGCTTCCGGTGCGACTGGGAGCCATTGCTCTGGTTTCGGAGGCCGGGCACGCCCCTGCCGATCCATGTTGACCGCCTGTGGGTGCCGACCGACTCCTACCGCTCTCCTTGTTCGGGGCGCGAACCGGGCGGCGAAATAGTCCGCACGAAAGAGCGCCGGACGGTCGAGGCGGGGCGCAACCCCGGCACCTATTGGGGCTATGGGCCCGTGGGCGGCCAGCAGACCGGCGACCTCGACCTCGAAGCCCAGGGCCACCCCGCACGATGGCCCTACAAGCTCGCCGCCGACATCGTGGCGTGCTTCTCCGGCGTCGGCGACCTCGTGATAGACCCGTTCCTCGGCGGCGGCACGACGCTGTGCACTGCCTGTGATGGTGACCGGCGATTCCTCGGCGGTGACCTGTCGCCTGAGTGGGCGCTCAAGTCGGCGGAGTTGGCGAAGCGGCGGTACTCTCAGCAGTCGCTTTTTGGGCGGTAGCTTCAGAAGATCGCGAGCTTCGCGATCACGATCGTAAGCGGACGGGGGTTGCCGTTGTCATCGCGGGTCGTGACGTGCCGGACGATGTGGCACCAGGCGTTCGAGAGGGTCGCGTCGCTGCGCCCGCGGAGGGTGTCGTAGGCGGCGGGGTCGACGTTGGCGCCCGTCGCCGACAGGCGCAAGGGTGAGCCCGAACGCAGCACGGGCGAGGTTGACGGGAGCACGAAGACGAGCTCCGGCGCCGCGGCGAGGCGCTGGAGAATGCAGGCGACCTCGGCGGCTTGCGTGGGATCCTCGACGCCGAAGTCGAAATCCTTTATCTCGAGCCCGGGGGCGAACGCGTCGCCCTCGTTGATACACCACCCCTCGATCGGCTCGGTGTCGAGCGCGGTCACCTCTGGCTGGCAGACCTCTGGGATCGGAGAGTGGCCCCCCTCCACCGTGGACGTGCTGGGGAGCAGCTTCCCGGCGGCGTCTTTTACTGTTACGAGGTTGCTGTGGGTGCCATTGCCGCGGGGTTTGTAGACGTGGACGGTCGTCTCGAACACCCGGCCGACGGGAACCGGCTCGGTAGTCACCGTCTCGTCGGGGTACTGCCAAAGCGCCGGCCCAGTGTTGGCCGCGCGCACGTAGCCCTGCTGCTTCTCGGTTTTGTGCGAGAGGAAGCCCGCCGGCAGCACCGGTTCGACCCTGATTGCCACCGGTGGGTCAGATGGCACCAGCGCGAGCCGGGCTTGAGCAGCCCGGATCCGGTCGTTGTTCTCGAAGTAGACTCCGCCGGAGCTGCCCGGCTTCGGAACGGCCAGCGCCGCGGCGAGATCGCCCGAGTCGAAGTAGAAGTCGGGCTGGGCTGGATCGTAGGCGGTACCCGCCTCGCTTTCGCCGCCTGACCAGAAGGGCCAGGTGAGGCCCGCCAGGGAGGCGACGCCGAGATCGCTGCCAAGCAGGCCCGCTGGCCAGTGGCTGTCCGTGTCCGGATCGAAAGGCGGGTTTGGCCCGACGAAGAGCATCTCCGCTGTTCCCGGCACGGGCTCGCCGTTGCCGCGAAGGTACTGAGAGGGCACCACTGGTGCGGTATCCCACGGCGCCGTCGCCGTGCCGCGCACCTTGAGCGGCGCCTTGCCCATGTCCCACCGGCCGACGAATTGCTCGACGAGTAGCTCGCGGCCATGCCAGCCGAGCGGGCGGCCGACGTCGGGATCCGGCGGCCCGGCGATGGCTTCGACCTGGATGAGCTCGTCGCGCCAGTAGCGCTTCTCCTCGATCTGCGCCGGCACCAACTGCGGCGATGGCCAAGCGTACATCAAGGCGCCATCGTCTATCACGACCACGTCGTCGAAAAAGAAATTGCCCGGCACCCCTGGGAATGAGTTGTAGGTGTAGGGTAGCCCGTCGGGAGTGCCGCCTCCGTCTGCTCTGTACCGCGCCACCTCGGGAACTTTCATTCCCCAGGTAACCGTCCGCTCGAGAACAAGGCAGCCCTCTTGGTAGGTCTTGGTAACCCACACCTCACCGGTGATCATCTCGACCGGCGGCAAGAAGCCACTCGCCGGGGCGCCGACGGTCGCGCTGATCGTGCCCGCGCCACTCTGGACCCAGCGCGCCACGGGCATGGCGTAGAGCTCGCGCGTTTGAGAGGCGCGCTCGGTGACCGACGTCAAGCCATCGCCTTCCGCCGGCGGCCGGGGTGTGCGACCCTTCACGAGGTAGGCTTCCTTCACCGGCGGCACGGCGGTGATGGCCGCGTCGAGTTCCTCGAGCTCGAAGTGCTTGAAGTCGATCTCCGCAACCGGCGGCTCGTCGACCGGCGCCATGTGGACAACCACGATCGTGCCGTTTGGGGCGACGGTGAGATAGTGGCCGGTGGACGCTGCCAGCTCGCGGCAGAAAGGGACCGCCTCTCGGCAGCCGAGCAGGAGGTGGGCGGTGAGCGACCACCCGAACTGTGGATCGATCGCTATGTCGCTCGCGCTAAAGCCAACGAGGAGCTGAAGGACATCGGAGAGGATCTCGCCGTGGTGTTTTTCGACGCCCCCGAGCTTTTCGTAGACGATCCGCTTGCCGGCGAGCCGGTGCAGGCGATCCCTGATGTCGACGGCCTGGGCGCCGGCGCCGACCGGCTGGGTGCTCGGGGGCACCGCGGACCCGCCGGTGAGAAGCGGGTAGAGAGTCGGCGCTCCGCCTATCTCCACTTCGTTCCACACGTCGACGGCTTCGCCAACCGGCGGCGAGCCGCCCCCGGGCATGATGAAGCCAGGCCATCCCACCGTCACGCCGTCCGGCTTGATGCCTACCCACCCGGGAACCTGCTGCCAGTTCGCGCTCGAGCTTTCGGGCTCGAGCACGACCTCGACGCCGTCCTCGGAGATCTCGCCCTCGTAGCCGACCTGAACGCCGCCCGACGTCACTCCCAGGCGGGTATGCACCGGCACTGCACTCGGGGCAAGGCCGATGGGCGCCTGGCCCGCCGCGCCCAGCGTCTCGGTTTTGAAGAGCGCCCGGCCCGGATAACCGGTAACGGAGTCGACGCTATGGCGGAAGTGTGCCGTTTCGCCCACGGGTCGACCGGAAACTTCCGTCTTGAAGCGGACGCTGGCGAGGATGACCGCGTTGCCCATTTGGCGACTCTACCATAGCGTGGTACAGTCGGAGGACGGAGGTTCTTTATGCCACTCATCGCACTCGCCCTTGCCCTTCTCCTCTTGGTCGCCGGCCCGGCCGCGGCGCAGTCCACGACCGCGGCCACGGCGCTGTCCGAGATCCCTCTCGACGTCGCCGACTTCGCTTATCCCTGCACGGCGGGAGAGGTGCCAACCTGCGTCGACAAGGGCGTCGCGGGGTTCCAGTTCGACCTTCAGGCGGGTGGTGGTGGCGGGAACGGAGACGACATACAGCGATACGACGCCGCCCAGCTCAGGGGCGGCGTGGATCCCGATGATGAGTTCCCATCACCCCTGCTCCAGCAGGTAGCAAACGACAGGGCTTATACGCTCGGCTACGACGCTAGCGTCGACAAGTGCGCAGGCGGCCAGTATCTCGTCAAAGACAATGTGGACCCGGCGGGCACGGTCACCTTCAAGGCCGTGTGGTTTTCCCGCGGAGCCACGACCGGCACGGCTCGCTGGTACATCAACCAGAATTCCGGGCAGGCTGCGCTCAACGCGTCTCGCACGGAGCATTTCGCGGTTGCAGATACGACGGCAGGCACTGTCGACACCGCGGTCGCTACGGCGTGGACAGCGACCGTTGCGGCTCTAGGGTGGGCGGCCGGTGAGCATGTGAAGTTTCGCCTCTGCCGCGACGCTGACGGCGACACCATGGTTGGGCTGGCGCAGCTTGAACTCTTCGCCATGGAAGTGCCGGGGGTATGATGAGAGCGCTCTTCCTTGTCGCGCTCGTTTTGACAACACCGGAGGCGGTGCTCGCTCAGGGGTCACGAAACTTCGTGCCTGGCGAGGGGTATGGCGAAATCGCTTCGGCAGTGGTTACCGCGGCACCTTTGACTATGGCGTGCTGGATGCATGCGGATACAACTGTTTTGCAGTATGCGATTTCCATCGGGATCAATTTGAGCATTGCCAATGATTATTTCCAGATTCTGGGCACGGTGGGACCGGAGCAGATAGTTGCCCAGGCTGCCGGGGCCGGGTTTGGAACCGCTTTCTCGTCGAACAACTGGACGGCTGGGCAGTGGCATTATGTGGGCGGGGCGTTCCATTCAGCTTCGTCGAGGTTCGCATACCTGGATGGCGTCAGAGGGCCGGAAAACACGTCTGCGCAGACCCCTGCGATAGGAGGCTTCCAGGCGACTCGAATCGCGCGCAGCGCGACGGAGCCGATATGGCACACTACGGATGCTCAGTTCGCAGGCTGTACGATCTGGGACGAGGCGCTGGACCAGGTCGAAATGAACGCCCTGTCTATCGGCTACTTGCCCGAAATCGTCCATCCGTCTGGCATCGTTCGCAACTTCAGGATGCAAGAACCGGTCAAAACCGACGCTCTGGTTGACGCCTCCGGCAACGGCGATATGCCAGTTTTTGACTTCTCAGCTGGTGGGAAAGAGCCGGACCCGGTAGCCGATGCCCCGCCGATTTTTTACCCGTAGGGGGACCCGATGATTCTAAGAACCACCTTGGCTCTTCTGGCCGCGCTTGCCTCCTCGGCAGTCCTGGCAGAGCCGATCGTCTATTGCGACCCAGTGAGCCAGTACGTCACCCAGTACCAGAAGGCCGGGGACGCAAGCATAGTAACGCCCGGCCCAAACCTCTTGGTCGAGCCCCCGGGGCTTGACGCCGACAATCTTGTCGATGCCAGGAACCGGCCCGTCATCAGCCCGCGCGACTGGATTTGCGACACCGGCGACGTCAGGGAGATGACCCAGGGCGAGAAGGACACGAGGGACGCTGACCAGGAGGCCGCGGACGACGAGGCTTCTCTCGGCCTTGGGGATCGCATATGCCTTACCGGTAACGTGCAGGACATCTCGGGGACCGAAGCCAGTCCTGTACGCGTCGTCTGGACGGTCGGATCTCCGAACAGGGCCCGCACCTATGAGCCTGTGAACGGCGCCCGGCTGCGAGTGCTGAAGAAAGGCGCCTACGACGTGGACGTGTCGCTGATCACCGGCACCGACCTCGGCCTCTACCGGATCACCGTCGTCCGTACCAACGGAAGCGTCAACAAGGCGCACGCCCAGGGCGGGTCGCTGAGCCGGAAAATCAACCTCGACGCCAACGACGTAGTCGCCATCGACGTGTTCGGCCCGTCCGGCGCCCCAGCGGCGCCCCTGCTCTCCGGGCTCGGCGAGTGGTGCCTGATGCTGGCGAATCCGCGCTGAATGCGGTAGAATCGGAGCGGGCCGCGGACGTCACCGCGGCCCGAGCCTAACGACCACAGGAAAAGGAGATTCCTCATGGCCACTGAACCGAAGGATACCACGCCCGTCGCGAAGCTGGCGAAACTACGGGAGCGCAACAAAGAGGTTGTGGACTGGCCAGGCTTCAGCGTCTACTTCTGCGTCGGCCGCTATGCCGGCTTCGGCACGAAGCGCGATGCGAATATCTACCGGATCACTCTTGGGTGGGTCGTGATCGGGCTCGCGGCTTGCGACCTTGAGCGGTTCTGGGGCGCCGTGGCGCAGAAGCTTCAGCGTGACGGGCTTGTGCCTGGCGGGGAGGAGCCATGACCACGCCCATTGGAGTCACCGCCGAGATGCTGACCAACCGCAAACAGGTGCTGAGCGTGTACGGCCGCGAGTCGCTGGACAAAATCACGGGCGCGCTGCGCATCGTCGCCGAGAAGAAAGGGCTCGACGCGTTTAAGCTGGCTGTCGATGAGTCGCTGCGCGCCGGGCGGGAAGGGAAGGTGATGGCGGCGCTTCAGCTTGCGGCGGCGGCTTGCGAGATTGCGGAAGCCGCTCAGGCGTCGGATTCGTAGTCAAACGGCTCAGGCGCGGTCCGCAGCTCGAGCGTAGCGTGCCACTCGCCGGGCCTGCTCCGCTGGCCCTCGCTGAAGTCACCCAAGACCTCGACGCGCAGCAGGAGCCAGGCCCAAGCGTGTAGGTAGAGGTCGGCGTGGGCGGTCAGGCCATCCGTGATGATCTCCCGCGAGTCGTCGGTTATCGACGTCAAGCTGAACTCCGTGGGCCCGGGAGCGCCCGCCGCGTACGTCAGCTCGGCGACGAGTACCCCGGCGGCGGTGCGCACTTCGACGATGGGCACGAAGTAGCCGCCGGTGCGCTGCCCGGCTGAGCCTGCGATCTCATGGGGCGTGGTGTACGTGACGCGGCCGTCGAAGATCCGCCAGGTGGTCAGCGTCGGCCACGGGAACCAGATCAAGGGCAGGCCATGGGCGCCGCTGGCAGCCACCGACCGGTAGTGCCGAGCGGTACCTTCGTCGAGCTGAAGGGCGTCGAGCGAGAAACTGGTTCGGTGTGCGGCCTGGTCAGGAGCCCGCGGCGAAGGCGCCGCGTCGTGAACGGTAACGCCGAGGCCGCTGCTCACAACGGAAGAGGTGGCCGCGTGCGCAAACTCGAGCTGGGCGAAAAGGATGTCGAGGTCCGTGTTGACCTCTCGGCCGGCGAGCCAGACGGGGATGTTCGATCTGAACATCTCCCAGTCGTAGAGCCCTTTCTGTACTGGCATCAGTCAAGCTCCAGGTGGACCGGCTCTTCCATTTTACCCTTCAGGCGCCTGACCGCGCCCTCGAGCTTGCCGAGTCGGCTTTCCGTGCCGGCCGGGGCCGCCCGGTCACCGGAGGCGGGCGCGTGGTCGCGCGGGATGTTGATGCCGTCGAGGCGCCGGCTCAAGTCGGCGAGGCCGTCGCGGGCGCCCCCGATGTCTTGCTTCAGGCCCATCGTCACATCCTATCAGCCGAAGACCTCTTGCCTTTTGGCGTCGACTTCCTTGAGCTCGCGAAGGAGCCCTCGGATCTCGCCGCGCAAGGCGCTGACGGCGGATCTGCCCACCTGGGCGGCGTCCGCAATTGCCGAACCCATGGCCGGGGCAGCGCGGGCCGCTTCGGCGAGATCCTGCTTCAGTTCGTCGACCTCGTCTCCCAGGCTGTCCAGCTCGTCGCCGGCGCCGGAGAGACCTCTTTCGAAATCAGCAAGGGTGTCCAGGAGCACGTCCGCCACGAAGTCGCGCAAGTTGCGGAGGGCCTCCTGGGCGGCCTCGGCGCCTTCGCCGAGCTCTTCGGTGCCGGCCGTCACCCTCTCGACCTCATCCGCGAGCTCTCCGTAGCGCTTGAGCTGCTCGGGCGATGCCACCGCGGCCAAGGCTTCGCCCAAGGCTTCAAGGCTGGCCGAATCGGCGCCAGCGGCGACCATGGCCTCGATCACGGCGACGAACGCCTCGAGCCCGTCCTGGTTCTTGCCTGTCGCCTCAGACAGCTTCAGGACGTCAGCGGCGATGGTGGCGAACGTCCCCTCATCCTTGGCCTCTTTCAGGCGCGTCAGGAGATCCGGCAAAACCGCGGCGATGCCTGCCACCCCAGCCTGAACAATCGGCAGGGACCCCGCCAAGGAGTCTAGGGACGTGCCGGCGCTGTCGAGGGCCTGTTGCCCCTCGCCGAACGCTTCGGCGATCTGGCGGGCGCCCTCGGCGGCTGACGGGGCATTCGCGGCGATCTCCCCAGCGGCTTCGCCGGCGTCGCCCATGCCCGTGGCGGCGGACTCTGCCTTCTCTCCGAGGTCGCCAAGTGCCTCGGCGGCGGGCTCTGCCTCTTCCTTGACGTGGCGGATCTCGATCTCGCCGGCGGCATTCGTGACAACCTCAATGGCCGCCGAAGCCTGGTCCGCCTTGGCGGCGACGTCGCCGAGCCCGGCCGCGGCGTCCGAGGAGCCCGACGCGGCGCCGGCGAGGCCAGCGGACAGCTGGGCGATTTGCTCGTGCAGCTTGTCGATCGTTTCCGTCGACGCCGCACCTTCGCCGAGGCGATTGAGGGAGAGCCCGAGCTGGTCAGCGGCAGCGCCAGCTCCACCGAGCGACGAGCCGGCGGTGAGCCCGAGCGCCTCGAAGTCGAGTTTCAGCTCCTGCACCACTTGGCGATTCACATTGCCGTTGCGGACGGCCTCCTGGAACCCTGCGATTTGGCTGCGGATCCAGATCCGATTGGCTTCTGAGAGTCCGTCGATCTGCGACCGGAAGCCTTCGGTATCGAGAAGGCCCATGATCGCCCCGGCGGCCTGAACGCTGGCGCCGACGGCGTCGAAACCGTCTGCCAGGTCGGTGGCGCCCAGCTTGAGGTTGCTGAGCTCTTGCATGAGCGCCTGCGTCTCTTCCCCGGTCCGGGGTGTGCCGAGGTCGGCAAGCTGCCTCCGGATCTCCTTGATTCGGGCCTCTGTGCCGCCGGTGTCGGCCCCGGGGAAGGCGCCGCTCAGGAGTTCCTGGAACGCCTTGCTCGCCGCCTTTTGGGCTTCGAGCCGCTCCTTGAGCTGTTTCTTGACCTCTTCCGTGTGCTCTTTCTCAAGCTCTATGGCTTTGGCGACCCGTTTCTCGTCGAGCTTGATAACGTCGTCGACCGCCTTCCTGACGAGCTCGACGCGCTTCTTCCCCTCGGCTTCGTAGATCTCGATGATCTTCTCAGACGCCTCTTGCTCGGCCTCCTCTCGGCCCTTGCCTTCCGCGATCGATTCCTCGAACTCTTCGCGGATCTCCTCGATCTTGTCCGCGGTCTCAGCTTCCAGCTGAACCAGCTTCTCGCTCAGTTCTTCCTGGGCCTTGAGTCGCTGCTCGGCGGTGAGGTTCGACTTGGCGAGCTGCTCGTCGAGCGCTGCGCCGACGTCCGCGGCCAGTTCCACCTCGAGGGCCGCGAGCTTCAGCGCGAGCGCTTCGCTATCCGCCAGCCGCTGGCCCGCAGCCTCCTTGGCGTCTGCTGTCAAATCCTCGAAGGCGTCGGCGCGCTCGTCGGCGGCTTCAAGCTCGAGGCGCAACTCCTCCCGCAGCAGGTCCCGCAGTAGCGCCTTCCGGGTCTCGGCGGACGCCTGGTCGAGCTCTTCACGGAAGCGGGCGCGGCTCTCGGCTGCTTGCTTGAGCGTCATGCCCAGCTCGGCGTCTTCGCGTTCGAGCTTCGCGGTCGTAAGCTCGGCGATCCGGACCCGCTCGTCGGCGGCCTCCATCTCAAGGCGCACTTGCTCTTTGAGGTTCTTCCCCTGGGCCTTGAGCAGCCGCAGATTCAACACCTCGATCGCGTCAGCGACTTCTTTCTGCGCGATCTTGACTGGCTCGGCGTCGAGATCAAGGGTGATTTTTTTCTTCTCGAGGTCTTCCAGGATCTTGAGAAGCGAACCCAAGGGATCCATCACGGCCTCTACCGGCCCGACGTCAATCGAGGAGAGGTCGAGATCCGCAATCTGGACCAGAAGCCCGAAAAAGCTCTTTAAGGGGGCCAGCGCGACATCGACAGTGGACGTCAGGGTCTTGAAGGCAACCACCAAGGCGCCCGAGAGAATTCTGGCCACCTCTATCCCGGCCGGCGCGATCCGCACCAGTTCGTCTCCGAGCTGGATCAGATCTCCCACCATGGCAGCGAGCGCCGCCTCGGTCTTGGGTGAGGACTCAATGATGTCCGTCAGGCGCTGAAGGAAAGGCTTGAGCGCGTCGTCGTTCAGCTCGATGATCCGCCGCTGCGCCAACTGGGCGGCGGTCTGAAGGCGGCCGATGTTGGCCGCGAGCGTCTCAGAGGCGGCTTGAACCTCGCTCCCGGCGAGACCCCGGACCGCCTTCGCGATTGCAGGGAGCGCGTCCTCTGAGAGCACCTTGCCAGCCTTGACCATGCTGAGGAAGGACGCCGTCGTCTCGCCCATGGCCTTGGCGACGGCCGGCACGATCCCTGGGATCTGATCGCCCAATTGTCTGCGCAATTCCTCTAGAGTGAGAATTCCCTTACTCGCTATTTGAGATAAAGCAAGGAATGTAAGTTGTATTCTCTGCTGGCTGAGATTCAGAACACGGCCAGCCTCTGCCACGGCGACGAACACATCCTCGACATCGCGCTGGCTCAGCTCGAGCTCTTTGGTCGCCGCAACGAGCTGGGCGTAGTCTTTGCCGACCGCAACAATCGAGAGGCCGAGTCGCTTCGACGTCTGGAGCACAAGGCTCTGCGCCCGGTCGTATTGCGCGGTCGTGTCGGTGACGGCGCGAAGGGTGTTCTCGACGGAGTCGAAGGCGTTCTTGACGTCGATGCCGGCCTTGACGAACTCGGTCATCTTCCGGATCGCGATCCCGACGCCCAGCGCAGCTATGGCGGCCCGGAGAACGTTGAATTTCGATGCCAGGCCCGAGATGCCCGGGCCTGTCGACTTCAGCTCGTTGAGCGCCCCGCGGGCAGCCCGGGCCTGCCTTGTGACGGCGGCGAGCCGCTTGCGGGCTGCCTCGAACGAGGACGTGTCGATCTTCCCGGCGCTGCGAAGCTCGCGGAGCTCTTTGTCCAGCGACTCAACCGCACGCTCGATCCGCGCGAAACCGCCGACTGTCTTCTCGACCTGCTCGAGGAGGATCGCTATTCTGGCTTCCTGGTCTGCCATATTGCCTCAAGCGGAACGGGCCGATGCCCCTCGGCACCGGCCCGTGGTACCGGGTCGATCTCGGCGGTCTACGCGAAAAGAGTCTCGACGTCCGTCTGCGCCGTGATCCTGAGCTGCGGGTTGCTGTCGTCGGGGTGGCCGGTCAAGCTGAGCGAGCGGGTGTCGTCCGCGGCGCCCGCGAGCGCCTTGAACGAAGAGCCGTCGGCGTACCGGCCCAGGGGGATCGACATCACGAAATTGAACTGCGTCCTTGACGCCCCGGCCCCGTCGATGATCTGGTCGTGCCGCGCCTCAACCAACAGGGCGACCTCGGAGTCGTCGTGCAGGTTCATGTCGTGCCGTTCGTGGATCCAGTCGATGGTTGCCTCGATAGCCACGGTGTTCGTGCCGGAGAGCTTGTGCGTCCCGGCGGCGGCGCGGCAAGTGCCGCCCTCGCTGGTAGTGAGCGCGCTAGTGCTGGTCACTGTGACGTCGACGAGCCCCGCAACTTTGGTCCCGTCGACCGTTAGGCAGGTGGCCGAGGTCGTGAATGAGGGCTGCGCCGGCCGAACCTTCGTCAGCTCCGTAGCGGGGTTCGCGTAGCTCGTCTCGTCGGCGACCGTCACGTCGCCATCGTCCGGGAAGGCGATTTGGAACTTCATGTCCGCGGTGCCGATCGGCGGCCCGCCGATACCGCCGTCGTCGAGGACGACCTCGGTCCACTGTGGCCGACCCTCGAGATTGAGCCCCGCTGGAACGTCGAAAGTGGTGGCTCCCGCAGGCGTGGCCCCGAAAGCGGCCTTGCACGTCACAACCACGTTCGGCGTGACGCCAGTTACGGCCGTTACGAGGATATGCAGATCCTTGTTGGGCAGGGCGTTGTTTGTGGCGTTCAGCCACCCTCTGATCAGCGGCACGTTCGCGGGCGACCCAGCCTCCGAGGAGCCAAGGTCGTAGAAGCGCGCCTCGAGCGCGGCCGGGGTGAAAGTTACCGTGGCCTCTTCGGCTTGTGGGAAATTGAAGACCACCTGCGAGAAGCCGACAGGGTGCCAGTATTCCGGCACGCCGTTGGTCTTGTCGAAGTAGACGGTTGCGAACCTGCCGCTCACGTCGATGTCCGTCTCATCGGCGCCGAGCACCTGGGTCCACGCGGCGGCGTCGCCGGCGATCAGAACCGGGGTGGCCACGGCGCCGAAGTGCAGCCCGAGCGCCTTCAGGACGAATGGGCTGAGAGCGAACGGTACCGCCAGAGGCCCACCCGCCGGCAAAGAAGTCCTGGCGCCGGCAGCGTTGCCGGGCAGTCCGATCATTCTCGCGGAGAGGTCGGCGCGCCCGATCGAATGCACCAGGCTGATGTCGTCGGCGTCAACAAAGGAATCGATCGCCGCCGGGACCATGTGCGAAACCGCGAGCTGGGCGGCGGTGTGGACGCCGAGCCCGAGCACGCTCCTTTGAGGATTGAATGTCTCTGCCATGTGCTACTCCTTCGTCAGCTCGGAAAAAGGGATGCCGGTCTCGCTGCCGGAGAAGAAAGCGAAACCATCCTCGACTCGCTCGATCCGCTTTCGCTTGAGCCACTGCGCCGCGCCGGCGCTTGTCCATTGCACAAGGTCCCCGGCGGCGAATTCGGTGGTGGAATCTTCGGCATAGGAGGCCTCGGCCGCCGCGAGCAGCTTCTCGGCAGAGCCGGGCCGAAGTTCCGATTCTTCCAGATCGCGCTCGAGCTCCTCGCCTGGCACTTGGACAAGCCACTTGCCAGGCTTGCCTTTGGTGATCATGCCGGTCTTCCCGTCGGCAAGCAGCACGGCGTTTCCTTGCGCGAGCCCAACCTTCCACAGCAAGGGCGTCCGCTTCAGCTGTTTCTCGAGCTTCGGGCTGATGCGAACAGCCCGCGGCTCGCCAGCCTTGAAGCGGCCGAGCCCGGGGACTGCGAGCACGTTGCCGCTCCCGGGCAAAAGGGTGATCGTTCTTTCTTGCATGGCCTCCTCAGCAATCTTCGAAAGGGATTTTGTAAATAGATACGAACGTCGCGACCAGTTGCCCGCAGCGCTTGCCTTTGCCGTCGAGGAATTCCGTGTAGGTGGTCGGCCACTGCTCCACCAAGGCTCGGGCTATAGGGACATTCAGCGCCGCGCCGCCAGACGCTGTCGGCCAGCCCGGGTCGTCGCTCCACGTCAAAGATTCATTCGTCCTGACCGCGGCATCCCAGATCTGCTCGAGGTCTTCTATGCCAGCCTCTGCGACCTTCCGCGTCTCACTAGTTTCCCGGTAGAAACAGTCTGTGGCGATGCCCAAGAGGCGTACGTGGTTGCCGATCTTGAACTGGGTCGCGTCTATGCCGATTGCGTAGACGGCGCTCGAGCGATTGGCGGGCCAGGTGCGCGGCGCCTGGGTGAGCAAGCGGACGTTGCCTCCGTGGAACGTGATCGCCGCTGCGTCGAGACGCCAGTGAGTGAGCCAGGTATCAAGAG
>Ga0255048_10000847_pt1 | contig 22424 bp, 20 predicted proteins | sample JV7_2_2_MG_FD_183619 | JGI IMG/M metagenome (GOLD analysis project Ga0255048, IMG submission 183619) | Seawater microbial communities from Jervis Inlet, British Columbia, Canada - JV7_2_2 | ecosystem: Environmental > Aquatic > Marine > Inlet | place: Canada: British Columbia | collected 2016-10-06
CAGACTGTTCTCTGCACCCTCGAGGTTGTCGTCCTCACGGGTCTCAGCATCGGTCGCCCATTCATCGTCATAGTTGCATAGCGAGTCGTTGCCAGGATCCTTGCCATCACCGGGAGGGTTCGCCGCCCCACCAGAAGCAACGTCACCAAGACATTCGAGCTCCCAATGCCAGATGTCGACCATACCGGTCGAGTTCTCACCGAACTCGTCGTCTGCACCCATGTGCGGGCCACCCGTATCAACTTGGAACATCCACGAAGGCGAAGCCGAGAGATGCGGGTCGTCAGGGTTGTAGTCATAGTCGTCAACAACGGTGAACAGCGAGTAAACGAACTCGCCATCGTGCGCCATCTTGATCGTGACATCCCTACTCTCAACCGGGTCGTCTGCCCGATCAACGATCGGCTCAAGCGTGATCGCCAGACCAGGAATCATGTCCCAATCCGAAGGATCACCATCAACCGTGATCGCCGCAACCGGCGCATCCAACGAACGTGATGCTTCCTCTGCTGTGCCTGCCACGAGGTTGACTTGGATCCATCCCTGGTTGGCGGACTGGACATGGGTCGAGTCGTCCCAACCGTCAGGTCCGAAGTCTGCATCCCAGTACGCAAGAGCGAGCAGTGTTGATTCACCTGCAGTGAACTGTGCATCCCCTGCATCTCCGGTCTGGAGCGGACGTGAAGTCTCGAAATACCACACGCCGGGTTCGCCTACGATCGGGTTGGTATGCATCCAATGGCCGAGCAGACTGTTCTCTGCACCCTCGAGGTTGTCGTCCTCACGGGTCTCAGCATCGGTCGCCCATTCATCGTCATAGTTGCATAGCGAGTCGTTGCCAGGATCCTTGCCATCACCGGGAGGATTCGCCGACCCACCAGCAGCAACGTCACCAAGACATTCGGGTTCCCAATGCCAGATGTCGACCATACCGGTCGTATTCTCACCCTTCTCGTCGTCTGCACCCATGTGTGGGCCACCCGTATCAACGGGGAACATCCACGAAGGTGAACCCGTGAAATGCGGATCGTCAGGGTTGTAGTCATAGTCGTCAACAACGGTGAACAGCGAGTAGACAAACTCGCCATCGTGCGCCATTTTGATCGTGACGTGCTTGTTTTCAAGGTTGTCGTCCGCCCGATCAACAATCGGCTCAAGCGTGATCGCCAGACCAGGAATCATGTCCCAATCCGAAGGATCACCATCAACCGTGATCGCCGCAACCGGCGCATCCAACGAACGCAATGCTTCCTCTGCTGTGCCTGCCACAAGGTTGACTTGGATCCATCCTTGGTTGGATGACTGGACATGGGTCGAGTCGTCCCAACCGTCAGGTCCGAAGTCTGCATCCCAGTACGCAAGAGCGAGCAGTGTTGATTCACCTGCGGTGAACTGTGCATCGCCTGCATCTCCGGTCTGGAGCGGACGTGAAGTCTCGAAATACCACACGCCGGGTTCGCCCACGATCGGGTTGGTATGCATCCAATGGCCGAGCAGACTGTTCTCTGCACCCTCGAGGTTGTCGTCCTCACGGGTCTCAGCATCGGTCGCCCATTCATCGTCATAGTTGCATAGCGAGTCGTTGCCAGGATCCTTGCCATCACCGGGAGGATTCGCCGACCCACCAGCAGCAACGTCACCAAGACATTCGGGTTCCCAATGCCAGATGTCGACCATACCGGTCGTATTCTCACCCTTCTCGTCGTCTGCACCCATGTGTGGGCCACCCGTATCAACGGGGAACATCCACGAAGGTGAACCCGTGAAATGCGGATCGTCAGGGTTGTAGTCATAGTCGTCAACAACGGTGAACAGCGAGTAGACAAACTCGCCATCGTGCGCCATTTTGATCGTGACGTGCTTGTTTTCAAGGTTGTCGTCCGCCCGATCAACAATCGGCTCAAGCGTGATCGCCAGACCAGGAATCATGTCCCAATCCGAAGGATCACCATCAACCGTGATCGCCGCAACCGGCGCATCCAACGAACGCAATGCTTCCTCTGCTGTGCCTGCCACAAGGTTGACTTGGATCCATCCTTGGTTGGATGACTGGACATGGGTCGAGTCGTCCCAACCGTCAGGTCCGAAGTCTGCATCCCAGTACGCAAGAGCGAGCAGTGTTGATTCACCTGCGGTGAACTGTGCATCGCCTGCATCTCCGGTCTGGAGCGGACGTGAAGTCTCGAAATACCACACGCCGGGTTCGCCCACGATCGGGTTGGTATGCATCCAATGGCCGAGCAGACTGTTCTCTGCACCCTCGAGGTTGTCGTCCTCACGGGTCTCAGCATCGGTCGCCCATTCATCGTCATAGTTGCATGTGGCGTCGTTTCCGGGGTCCTTTCCGTCGCCCTGGGGGTTGACCCGTCCACCTTGCGCTACGTCTCCAAGACATTCGAGTTCCCAGTGCCAGATGTCGACCATACCGGTCGAGTTCTCACCAAACTCGTCGTCTGCACCCATGTGTGGGCCACCCGTATCAACAGGGAACATCCACGAAGGTGAAGCCGAGAGATGCGGATCGTCAGGGTTGTAGTCATAGTCGTCAACAACGGTGAACAACGAGTAGACAAACTCGCCATCGTGCGCCATCTGGATCGTGACATCCTTACTCTCAACAGAACCTCCCGCCCGATCAGCGATCGGCTCAAGCGTGAGCGCCAGACCAGGAATCATGTCCCAATCCGAAGGATCACCATCAACCGTGATCGCCGCAACCGGCGCATCCAACGAACGCTCCTCTGGTTGCGGCGGTGCCTCCGTTGTTGTCGTGCCCAGAGTTGTTGTCGTCGTTGGTGGCTGTGTCGTTGTGGTGTCTTCGGTTTCGGAACCGTTGCACGCAGCAGCGACCAGCGCAAACACAAATACGACCACGAGCCATCTGCTCTTCGTCCGCATGTGAGTGACCTCCTCGGTCAATCCGCCACCTTCGTAGTGGCTTCGTTTCTTCACGTGGACAACGTATGGCTTCCCAAACACGTCTTGTAGTGGCGAAAGGACCGTTGGGAGTCTCGTTCGGACCGTTTCTATCGAGCCTTTCGGCTGCTCCACCAGTGACCTTTGACCCTGTCGGGATGATCGGTCAGGTGATCAGTCCGAGACGCATGGCAACGGCGACAGCTTCTGATCGACGCTGGACACCCAACGAGACATAGATCGTCCTGAGCTTCGCCTTAGCCGTGGCCTCGCTCATCGACAGGACTGTGGCGATTTCCGAGTTACTCACACCGTCAGCAAGAAGCTGGAGGATCTTGAGTTGCTCCACAGTCATCTCGCCCACCGGGCCGGAGGCATCGTCGCCGACCATGCGCGCAACCAGGGGACCGCTCACTTCGGCCTGGAAGTAGGACTTTCCTGCGGCAACCATCTCAATGGCCTTCACAAGCTCGTCTTGGCCGACGCTCTTGAGAACGTACCCGGAAGCACCGAGCTCGATCGCCCTGCTCACGTACACCGGGTCTCCGTACATGCTGAGCATGACGACAGCGACGTCCGATTCGAGTTCCGCGATGCGTTCGAGCACATCGAGACCCGTCATTGTCGGCATGCGTACGTCGAGGAGGATCACATCGATGTCGATTCTCCCAATGAGCTCGATGAGCTCGGGTCCGTCGGCTGCGTGTGCAACTATCTCGATGTGGTCCGTGCCTGCCAGGAGCAGCTCGAGGCCCTCTCGGATGATTCGATGATCATCGGTGATGGCGACCCTGATCATCGATCTGCCTCACTGTCAACTGGTACCCAAGCAACGAAGCGGGTGCCTCCGCCCACCGCATCGTCGATAGCGACGCCTCCACCAATGGCCTCGAGTCTGTCCTTGGTCGTAGTGAGCCCAAGTCCCGGTGCACCCAGCGAACCGGCTCCGTCGTCGATCACTTCGAGCATCGTCGTGCCTTTCCCCTCCACAAGGCGCACCGTGACATGATCGGCATGTGCGTGTCGATCAACGTTCGCTAGTGCCTCTCTTGCTGACCGGAACAGTGTGGCTCGGTGAGGGAGCGGAAGTTCCGTGTCCACGTCTGAGGCAAAGTCGATCTCGAGACTCGTCTCGTTCTCCATGACCTCAACCAACTCGGCAAGGGCCAACTCGAGATCGATCTCTACACCGGGTTCGTCTCTTAGTGTCGTGAGCTCGGATCGCAACGTTGCATCGACCTCCCTGACGAGACCATCGAGATTCATCAGCTCCAGATGAACTTCTGAATCCTTGTCAACCATTCCACTGGTCGCCTGGAGTCCGTAGAGGATCCGGTACAGAGGTTGACCGATGTCGTCATGGAGAGCACCAACGATCCTGACACGCTCGTCCTCGCGAATCTCGATGAGTTGACTGATGAGTCGTTGGGATCGTTCTCGTCTTCGCCTTTCAGCGCGGGCGTTCGCCACACCTGCAGCCGCGAGCGCGGAGAGAAGCAGGAAGGCGCCGACACCGAGCGCCAGCCATACGGCATTGCGGATCTCCGTGACGGTATCCACAAGCTTGTCGGCGAGCTCGTACACCTCGAATACGGACTCGATGCCCTGCTCACCGCCGTCGACCGGGACGTAGTACTCGCGCAATTCTCCGAACCCCTGCTCGTACAAGTTCTCAGGGCGGGTGAGGTCAGGCTCCTCATATATGAGGTCTCCGTTGAATGCTGCAACGAGATCAGCTGACATCTCGTACGTGCCACCGATGAGTCGATCCTCATCTGAGAACAGGACGGTGCCAGCGTCGTCCCAGATCTTCACACGCACAACTCCGCGCCCGAGCAACGACCGGTCGACTTCGGTCTGGAGTCTGGAGAGGTCCACCTCAGTCAGGTCGCTATCGGAGTCGAGCGAGCTGGCGATTTCGCGAACGGTGTCTTGGATCGAGTTCGCCTCAGCGTCGAGAAGGTGTCGCTCAACAATGCCGGGGATGACCACTGCAAGAAACATGGCAACGGCTACAGCCGCAAAGGCTGCCACGACCGCAGTTGCACCGACGGGCCCAAGATCCACTCTTCTTCGCTTGCCGGCCTCGAGTGGGACACGTGGTTTCTGCTCACTCTTCGGCAATGACTCCATATGGCGAAGTCTCGCATGATTCGAGCTCCTTCGTTGCTTCCTGAGTTCTCGAAGCACTACGTCGCGTCCCACCGCGCTCAACCGCCATAAACGAGACCATCGACCCGGGAGATCGTGGCGACTATCGAGCCGCAGCATCAGATTTCGGTGTCAACTGCCGGAGCCTGTGAGTGAGACCAGCAAACGAAACACGTCGTGAGCACGTCCCCGGGAGGGCTAGCGACGTTCGGCCAAACAAGTTGCATCCCTTGTGGCACAGAGGATTGCTCGGCTCCGGGGGTGGGACATGAACCCACGACAAACGGATCAACAGTCCCTTCTGGAGGTACGGAATGACTGCGGGTGCAACCGTTGCGTTCACGAAGCTGACGCTATCCCCCCAGCTGTGGCACCCATATGTGCCTTTGTGGGCGGGTGCTCACTCGTCGTTGAGTATCTCGTTGAGGGCGGTTCGGGCCTGACTAGTGAGCATCGGGTTCGTGTCGGTGTAGTACGGGATTGCTACGACAGCCATGTGGAGCGCCCATCCCTTTGCTCGTAGCCAGTCGGGGTATCGGGCACTGCTCGTAGAACGGAAGTCTTCACGGCTGTCTTGATTGAACAGCCACCACGCAGGTAGGTAGTCCGCACTCGGGTCGCCAACGGTGCAGCCTTCCCAGTCGATGACCCCAACGAGGCGACCGTTGCGTGCAATCAGATTGTCGCCCCGGAGGTCGCTGTGGAGCCACGTTGGAGGCCCGTTCCATTCGCCGGCCAATAGGCACGACTCCCAGACCGCAAGCACAGCGCCTCGGTCGATATCGATGGGGAGCTGCTCGACCCACCGCCGTAGGTCTCTGTCGGCTTTCGCCAATCCGAACGCTCGGTAATTGCCGTCTTTCGGTGCTCCCTCCGTTGGGACTTTCCTGAGTGCCACCACGAACTCCCCGAGGGCGGACGCTGCTTCCTGAAGGTCGTGGAGAGTGGATGAGTCCGCTGGCTTGCCCTCAATCCATCCGAGTACCGACCAATGGGATGGGTACGCCTCTGTGGGCGTTCCGACAGCGAGGTAGCTCGGAACCTCAAGAGGAACCTTGGGAGCGAACGTCGGAAGCCAGCGGGCCTCTCGCTGCGGACCCTGTGCGAAGTCTGTGGATCTTGGCAGTCGGACAAGCTTGTCGCCCCCAAGCCGGTACGCCACGTTCACCGTGCCGGAGGATTCGAGCCTCCGCAGCGGAAGCTCCGACCACTGCGGCATCTGGTCGGCCAACAACCGCCGGACGAGAGCAGCGTCGATTGGGAGCTCGTTGTCGTGGAGTGTCACAGCCGGGAGCGTACCGGACGGCTCAGCACCGTCCATATCCGGCAAAACTTTCGGCGATATCCGCGGCCAGGGGCGGGCCCGTACGCTCCGGGTATCATTCGTGGGAGAGCCTTGTCCTCCATAGCCGAGGGCTGTCTGAGACTTGTTAGGGAGGTGAACCATGATTCGGAAGGGAACCCGAATCATCCGACGTACGAAGAAGGTCGGACAGTTTGCAGAAACCGGCAAGGTGACTGCAATCCACGACAAACACAGCTTCGAAGTTCAGTGGGACGACGGTCACGAGAGCATCGTCTCAAGGGATGGAATAACTCCTCTGACCGAAGTGAACCGTCCGCATAAGGACAATTGACGCGAAGCCGCGGAACAATCACCCGCCCGTATGTGCCGTGATGGGCGGGCGCGGTAGCAGGCGGTTAGGTCGTTGTCTTACGATGTGGTGCTTTCTGCTTTGTATGGGTAGGAGGTAGAAGTGGGTGACTGTGCCTACCGATGGGCCATGCACGTGGTCGGCCAACTACGTAAGCGATCGGGCGACCGCTCGCATCTCTAGCTGCTCGACCAGAAGCGCGTGCTCTTTCTGAGACAGTCCAGTGTTGCCATCCGTAGCGACGTTCCCAAGGGCCAGGCGTTCCTCCGTCGTGAGGTCAGGCGACGCCCCCGCCTCGTGTTCAGCGTCCAAGAACATCACAGGTTTCGCGTGGCTCCGGGGGTGGGACTTGAACCCACGACAAACGGATTAACAGACGGATACGACGCTCCAGGCGATGAGGGTGAATCGCCGGAAACCGAGTCGTAGCAAGGGATTGTGGCTTCAGTGGCTTTCGTCGTTTCGCGGTGTTTCTCGTCCTGTCACGGACAAGATACGGACAAGAACCCCTTTCCGGGGTCAAGATCGTTCCCATCTGGCACAACGTTGAGTAATATTGGGTAGAGATGAACACAACAGACCCTGCCGACGAGCTGCGCCAGCTCTATCCACCGATCCTCACCACCGCCCTTGTTGCGGAGATGATGCATTGTACGATCGGGGATGTTCGTGACAAGGTGCACCGCAAGGAGCTCCCCGCAATGCGGTGGGGTCAGCAGTTCCGGTTCTTCCGTGACGAGGTCATTTCGACCATGGTCCCTGTGGATTCGGAGGAGTCCCCCGTGGAGGACGAGGAGCAACCGGAAGAGACACAAGGGGACGAGGCGTGACGGAAGGGATCGACTACGACCGCTGGTACCCCGAGGTGCCTGCGGTGATGGACACCCATCAGCTCGCTGAGCTCCTCAACACCAATGAGCAGATCATCCGTGCCTGGGTCCGGGAAGGACTCATCCCGGCGCATCGCAAGCCTGGTGGTCGCAAGTTCTGGTTCCTGCGCAACGAGGTCTTCGATTGGCTGATCTCGAATCGATACGAACCGCCAGATCAATTGTCGGCCACTAAAGGCGCCCGAACCTCGCTTCGGAACCGCACTGGCATTCCGTGCTCTCCCGCTCCACCGACCCAATCGCTGCTGGGCTAGCGTCGAGCGAGTCATACATGCTGCCGGCGAGAGCGCCTATGGGTGGATCGATATCAACCGAGTGATGCGCAACATGTGCACTCAAGGATCCAACTGGACTGATCAGTACCGGCGACTGAGCGTCACGGAGACTGCCTGTCATCAGTCCAGGAATCCGACCGACCCGAGAAGGGTCTGATGGAATGTGCCGAACGTGCTAGTCCTCGTCTTCGCGGCGGTACTGCCCTTGTTGCTCGTGCTGTGAATGGATGTCCAGCAGGCCCCCCTCACCGAATATGTGGGGGCGCCAGTCACCTATCGACTCATACAACACACACTCGGTTTGCACCTGGATCTCCTGTGGAACGTGAGCAGCGTTGATGTGGGCGCGCACTTGGCCCATTGAGGCGATATCCGCCAGGCTCTTCCACAGCGAGTAATTGCGAATCTGCCGCCGCCGCCAGTCGACGTCCAAAGCGGACGACACCAGACCGCGTGCTCCCTTGTGCACCGTCCGGCGGATTCGCTTGTGGAGCGCCCACACGAGAAGGAAACTCCGTAAGGTCCGGCAATGGAAGGTCGTCACCACAAGATAGTGACCCGACATTCCCTCATCCATGGACAGAAACCCCTACGGCGACCGCAAGCAACCCGAAGCCCGACAACTGCTGTAAACGTCGGGCCACTTTTAGCACCGAGACTCTGCCCCATCCGGCCCAAGTCGTCGGCAGAGCCGATCGAGCAGCGGATGCCAAGACCAGCGCGTTGACAACCGACGCCATGATCAGGGCGGCAACGCTGAACTCAGGAGCGATGAAGAAAAGCCCCAACAGACCTCCCCAGAGCAGCGAGGTTGTCTTCTGGGTTGTGAAGTGAAGGCCGATGTCGCCTCCGTACACGAAGCCGAGCCATCCCGGTGGCATGCGCCCGGCAAGGTATTGGGGTGTCTGCCTGACAATCTGCGGTGTTCTCCCGAACAAATCCAGGGTGCCGAGCAAAGCAAGCGTCACGGCAAACGCGCTCAGTCGCGCTGATCGAGGAACCAACACCTCGAGAGCCGACCCCAGAGAGAAGATGACAAGTCCGAGGAACAGGGCCGACAGCAGGGCACCGACTGTGTATCCGATGAAAAACACCGAGCGCCGGTGCCCCTCAGCCTTTGCGAGCGGTCGGGACACGCCAACCATCGACAGCCCTCAAGGGCTGAACAGCTGCGCGAAGGACCCGGCAACCATGAAGACAGCAATCACCATTCCACACCGACTTGTCGAGACAGGTCTTCCAGCGCGCCGACCGACGAGATCAGGAAACCTTCGGAGACCAAACCCGCTTCGAGCATCACCACGGCGGGCGTTCGAGTAACGCCCACGGCGGAGGCGCTCCACTCACCACCGATGTCCACCGCTAACGGAATGCCAGATTCTCGCATCGCGAATGTGTCGATGAAGGCCTCGATGGCTTGCTCACTTGGGCCGGTCAGGACCAACACGGACGCGGGAATTGCCTCTCGCACCCGCTTCAGTTCCTTGGCGATCTCCAAGCATGACCTACACCCTATGGACAGGACAACCAGCGCAGAGACTGGGCCCTGCGGAAGCGGCTCGAAATCCAACCATGTGTCAACGGGGCGTTGGACAAGATCGTCCAACGGCTCAACGCGGTCCGGACTTCCGAGTTGCGCCGACTCGACCCTTCCGGCAAGCTCACCAAACATCGCGAAGAGCACGATCTGCCCAACAAAGAGGACCAAGAGTGCCAAGGCGAACGCAACTTCCATCAGAATCCCCTCCTCCTCATGTTGGCCGCCAGATGCGCGAACGGGCCGAATCCAAGGCCGGACGCACCAGCGCCCAGCGGAACGCCACGGCCGCCGCTAGAGCAGTGCCACCCGCCATTGGTATCTGCACTGCGGGAGAAGGGGTTGTGGTGTGCGCCCACGCCAACAAGAAGACAGCTGACAAGACCAGCAAGGCGCCAGATCCGATGCTCTGGATGCCCAAAGGCCTATCCATCGATGAACCGAAGCAACCACAAGGCATCTCCACAACCCGAATCCGACCGACAACTCCGAACACCGCGAAAAGCAGACCTACCATTGCTAGCGCGCCTGCACCGGCATGGATCCACCGAGAATTGACGAGAGTCCCGACCGCGATCTCGATGACACCAAACGTCCGCACGAAGTTGGCGCTCACTCCCCGGTTCGACAGCAACTCAGCCATCGCCCGAGCGAGAACGTCCGGTGTTGCGAGTTTCTCGGCACCAGACCAGATCATCACGGAGCCAGCCAGGATCGCTACAACGTGTACCACGGTCGATCCTCTAACCCGACAATGCCGGATGCTCTCGCGAACGCAAGTTGACGACGGAATCGACTTCGAGCGGCAGAATCCGAACAGGCACTGCCGAATCGCCTCCGGATGTCACCACGACGATGTCTCGCGAGACCAGGAATCCATCGGCCGTGTCAAGGACCACTTCCGGATCAACGTGGGGCGGGCCGCCCAGAGTATGCACGGAGTACATATCGATTGGAGTTCCATCAAAGCCCTTCGCCACACCAACGTATGTCGTCCTACCCTCGTCCCAGATGACTGCCCTTCCCACGTCCGAGGCTCCCTTGGTCTCACTCATAGACATCTCCTTCTAGTAGCAAATGTAGGCAGACTGAAACCATCCAGATCCATGCGAGTGTTCGCAACAGTCGCAGTGCCCGTACCCGTCGTAGCAGTGCCACGTGTACCCACCGGGACCGTTCGTGGTATAGCAGTGTTGGAAGGAGATGGTTGGCGTGAACGCTAGGAAGCAGCACCCGTAGGCCGCGTACGCCGGAACTCTCCCGGCAAACAGCAGTGTGGCCGCCGCGAGGCTCGAGACACCGAGACGACCGAAGAAGCGTCTCCTCGTTACGTTTGGCCGAGTTGCCGTTCGCGAATCCTGAGAACCTCTCATTCGCCCCCCTCCCCGATAGTTGAGGCGTGCTCCGGTACAAACCGTCGCCTTGAAAACGACAATAGCGAAGCCACAGACCCCGCGACAGGAAGACTTTTCGCGACTTCAGTTTCTAGTCGGAATACCGCAGCGTCACTGAAGAAGCGTTGCCATCCCACTCCAGTGCCATGCGCCAGCAGCCAGATGCCGGAACGTCGACGTGGCTCGGATAGATCTCGCCGGGACCGGAATCAGCGGCATATGAATATGAAACTGTGTCACCCCCTGCGTCCAATCGCTCTCCAGTGAGTTGCAGAGGAGATCCGTTCCGAGCACGGACTATCCAGAGCACCTTGTTGAACGCACCGTCGGTGCGCTCTCCTGCTCGCAAGGGCTGGACGAAGAGCACTCCAAGAATGGCTCCGTCGGTCGCCACGACGTGCGGACCTTCGGTGAGGCCAGAAGTCAAAGCCCATTCGGGGAGTGGACCCTCGCGTATTGGGGTCGCATCGCACTCGAACTCGCTTCCCGAGGATGGCATGCACCCGCCAAGAGAGAGGGCGAGCACCACGATTGCAACGGACGCCGGACGCGACATACGACCAACCATAGTTGGATCCGAAGGTTGGAATGCCAGAATCTTCGAGTCCACAGGGCGAGCAGACGCGCCAGACTGAACGACGACTCATCCGGCCGACCATCCGCGACAATGGCAAGTGCGGACCAGCACCGCAAAACGCCTCCCTCAGATCCGCCAGATGCGAGGTCTGAGGGCACCCGCTGCGGGTTGGAGGGCTTTTCTACCGCATGCAGCTACAGCGCGGCTACCAACGACAGTCCGAGACACGTGGTGTGCTCCGGCTGGGTCTTGCGCGGTCGTGAGGAGGCACTACCGGATTGTCGATGTGGGTGTCCGGGTGTGGTCACATGGCTGGGCGTAGCACCGGAGCCGGTGGCTCGCGTTCCTGAATCGTCGGCGAGCTATAGGCAATGGCAGCATCGCGCCATGTGGCGGCTGCGCCGAGGACTGCGGGGTCTGTGAGATCGGCTTGTGGTCCGGTGTTCATGCGGGCTTCTGCGTGGTGGGCGACTATTGAGATCCACTGTTGGCGGAGCACCCCGTCAAGGGGTGGGCCACCGAGGGCTTCGAGTACATCCTCGGGCGGGGCGAGTTCAGATGCTGCGACCCGTGCGTTGACGCGGTGCCGGAGCTCTTCGGCGACTGCCGAGTAACGATGAAGCAACGAGCCGTTCTCTTCGAGCCATGCTTGCCGGATGAGCGCCTGCCCGGCAAGGTCGTCATGTTTCGTTTCAAGTACCTGGAGTTGGGCTCCGGCGCCACTGGTTCCCAGGTGATCGGCGATCTCTCGGACCTCGTCAATGGCCGCGCCGAGGGCTACCAGCTCGTCAGTGTGATCGCTAGCGATCGGGCTGCGGCGAATTGTCTCTGCGAGTTCGTCGCGCCATTGGATGAGTTGGCGGTCGGTGGCGGTCTCGACTGAAAGACCCTGGTCGTGAGCAGGCGGCTCAATGACGGACTGGGAGAGCTGGCGAACGAGGGCGTCGATGCGGTCTTCGGTCAGTGGGTCCCCGTGGACATGGGTGCATTCCCCGAGCGGACCGGGTGCATCGTTGATCCACACGTGCGTCTCACCCCGAGAGCGGGATAGCGCCGTGTAGCCGTGTTCGGCTTGCATGCCGGCGTCGGCATATGCGTGGGCGATCTCAAAGGTCTGGCCCTGGGCGGTGTGGATCGTCTGTGCGTAGGCGTGATCGATGTCCCGGTCGAGGTACTGCTTCGGAAGCTCGATGTCTGCCCCGTCGAGATCCCGCCTAAACGAGAGGATGCCGTTCTCTAGAGACACGGCGATGACGCTACCGGTTTGGCCGTTGCGCAGGTCGGAGTGGTTGTACCAGTTGTCCCGAACCACGATCCGGTCCCCTACCTGGAACTCGAGACCCCAACGATTCACGACAGGCTGCCCAACGACGTTCCCGGCCTGTTGCATCCGCACGCGGGCAAGCTGGTTGAGCATCCATACGTCGTCGTGGCGCGACGCGAGCATCCGAACCTGTGGGAGTCCGTGGCGTTCGACGTCGGCCCACCATGTGTCCACCATTGCGGCTTTCGTGGAGTATTCGTCGCGGCCGAGGTGGAGGCGACCTGCTTCTTCGTAGTCTCTGACCGCCGCGCGGACCTGACCGACACGCAGCCGCGAGAGGATCTGTCGGTCTTCGTCAAGGCGCTGCCGTTGGTTGACTTGTACGAGGTCGTCGACGACCTGGTCGCTGGTGGCGACGATGCGGTGGAAGAGGCCGCCGGAATCAACCGACGGGAGCTGGCTAGGGTCGCCGATGAGTACGAGCTTCCCATCACTCTGCTCGACCTGGCTAACAAGCCACGCGAGGTCGGCGGTGGAGACCATCGAGGCTTCGTCCACAATGATGAGCGTGCCCGGCTGCAGTTGGTCGTTGTAGGCGTCTGTGTGGTGGCGGAGCATCGCGATCGTGCCCGTCCAACGCTCCCCCAGATCCTCTGACAGCTTCCGGGCGGCAGCCGCCGACGTGGCGACGCCGATCACAGCGTGACCGTTGGCTTCGACAGCATCGGCATAGGCACCGATCGAGTAGGTCTTGCCCGAACCTCCCGGCCCTACGAGGGCAGGCAGGCGCCCGTCAGAGTCGGCGACATGCCTCATCGCCTCGGCCTGCCCGTCGACCAGGTTCCGTGCGGCGATGGCTTCTTCGAGAACGCTGCGGTTGGCGGTGACCGGCGAGGGTGTCCCGACTGCGCCGAGCACTTGGGCCTCACGATCGAGCTGCAGGCGTGTCGTATATCGCGCCTCTCCGGGCAGAGCACGGAACCGAACGGTTCCGCCTTGCTTGATCCAACCCGGACCCTGGTCGGCAGCGACACTCAACTCCTCAGCCGATAGGAGAACACCTTCGGGGAGGATCAGCCCGGACTCGGCATGAGGCAGAACGGTCAGTATCTGACCGGATCGCTCCGCAGCGTGCAGCATGTCCGTCGTTGCCGTCACCAGTTCGGTCGGATGAGCGCCGTTTGGGAAGACCGATGAGACGTGGACGACGAGATCCCGCTCGGTGAACACGGCCTGGCGGTCCGAGACCCACTCCACGAGACGTCCAGCCGCTTCCTCGACCATCTCGGGTGTCGGCCGGTAGGATGGTTGACCTGTCCCGACGGCGGCACGCACGACGGCCGCGACATCTTCGGGAGCGTCTGCCGCCCCCCGCTGCCAATGGTCCACCACGTCGGCTGTCACGCCGTAGTCCTTCATCTTCCTCGTCACCATGGCTTCCCCGCGGGGATGGACCTTGGGCTGTCGTGTTTCGAGTGCGAACGACTGCCACACGCGTCGATGGGCCTCTCCCCCATGTTCAGCCAGATACCGTTCGACCGCCTCAACGATCTCCGTGCGTCGCGTCGAGAAATGCTGGATCAACTCCGGGGAGAACCCGGCAACGTCGGCCTGCCCGTTAATAACAGGCATCCACTCCACACCGAGCCGTTGCGTCAACTCGTCGCGCAACACCGCTTGGTATGCGACGCCGCCGGCCTTGGCATGGGCATAGGCACGCTTCGCGTCGATCGCCCGCCAACCATCACCCGTCCACACCCGGTTGATCACCACAACATGGGTATGAACCTGCGGATCATTCGCCCGCGACGTGAAATGATCGAACCCGGCTGCTACATACCCCTCCGACTCCAGCGTGCGAGTAGTGAACCGCCGGTTCCCCTGAGCGTCTCGGAATCGAACTCCAAGCCGAGACTGGGAACTTCGCTCCTCCATGTAGCCCAACGCCTCACCAACAGCACGCTGATGCGCCGCCGTCACCTCACCCCGTACATGGTCATCACCGAACGCATACAACAGAGACACCGACTTCGGGGCCGAGAACGTGTGATCGAACGCCGCGACGTTGCCGTGAGTCCTCGCCACCGACATCGCCTCACCGCTCGGTGCTGTGTGGTTCATCAGACCCGTGAACAGCTCCGTGTCGACCGACCCACCGGAACGCAACCCGACACGCCCCAAACCCGAACCCATCCACCGAGAAGGCGACTCGTGACCGGCGTAGTACTCGACCTGCGCCTCCATCCGATCGCCGCGCAGTACCGGGACGTCCTCGCCGACCGAATGGTGAAGCTGCTTGGTGTAGTACCCAGCCTGGAACGCTCCAAGCTTCCCGATCGACTGCACGCTCAAACCCCCGCATCCAGATGATGCAACTGTGTGGGGTCACAACAAGATCGAAATGCGGCAGCCATGAATCGCCGTACCTCGGTCAGCGCAGACGCTGGGTCGCGTTCCGAGATCCGGCGTAACGAGGAAGCACCAGTCGAGTTGTCCGATCCCGAGACGTGCGATGCGTCCAGACTCAGAGAAAGACGACACGAGGGAACCTGGTGTTGGCGTCGGCCTGGGAAGAGGTTCACGAGGTACCACCTCAGTATGATTGTTTTAGGCTTGTTTAGTCTGGAATTGCCTGCTATGATCCATAATGCCATGACTCTTCACAATGAGCAACCCCTCCCATTCGACGGACGTCCAGCGTCACTGCGCGGCGCGGAGCGTCTACTGTCGGCTCAGGAACTCGCCGACTACCTCGAGGTTCCCGTGAAGACGATCTACACCTGGCGACACCGCAACACAGGTCCACGCGGCTTCCGCATTGGCAAGCATCTACGTTTCCAATGGTGCGACGTCGAGAGCTGGCTTGCCGACCTCATCGCCGAGGAGGGCTGAGCGCCGTGGCCCACATCCGGCGACATCCGGTCGATCCCTCCAAGTGGCAGGTCCGCTACATCGACCCCACAAGTAGGGAACGGTCCAAGACGTTCCGGCGCAAGGTCGACGCCGAGAAGTTCCTCATCCACATCGAAGCACAGAAACAACGCGCCGAGTGGGTTGATCCGGAGCTGTCAGCTACACCGCTGGTGGAGTGGGCGCAGCGGTGGCTCCCGACACGCTCACACCTGAAGCCAAAGACGTATGCCGGGTACGAATCGGTTCTGCGATCACACGTACTCCCCCGCTTCGGAACCACCCGCCTTGACCGCATCCACCGCGTCGAGGTTGAAGACTGGATAGCCGAACTCGCCAAGAAGCTCTCGCCATCACGCACCCGCCAGATTCATCAAGCGCTCTCCGCCATGTTGAACTCTGCCGTGGAGTCTCGATACCTCACCGTCAACCCCATACGCGGCATCAAACTCCCCCGCCAGACCCGCCGCGAACAGCTCTACCTGACAGCAGCCCAGGTCAATGCACTCGCCGACGCAACACCGGACCAGTTCCAGACCCTCATGTACGTAATGGCCTACGGCGGCTTGAGATGGGGCGAAGCCGTTGCACTCCGCCAAGAACGTGTCGACGTGCTCAGAGGCCACCTACGGGTCACAGAATCCCTTGCAGACGTCAGCGGCCAGCTCCTCTTCGGCCCCACCAAGAACAACCGCAACCGCACCGTGACCCTGCCGAGCTTCCTCCGCGACCTGCTCAACAACCACATTGTCACCTACGCAAACCCCGGAGCCGAAGGACTCCTCTTCACAGCGTCGAACGGCTCGCCACTACGCAACTCGAACTTCTCGAGGAACGTATGGAAGCCAACCGTTCTCACCGCTGGACTCCCACCAGCGCTGCGGATGCACGACCTCCGGCACACCTCAGTCGCATTGTTGATCAGCAAAGGTGCACACCCCGAAGCAATCAAACGCCACCTCGGGCACTCCTCGATCATGGTGACCATGGACATCTACGGTCACCTATTCCCATCCGAAACGGACAAACTCGCCGATGCTCTCGATGACCTGTACCGCGATTCCGTGACGGACAAACGACGGACAAAACCGGCATTCGGCACTTCGACACAGGAGGGAGAAGGCGCGGAATCCCTTACAGGACAAGGGCTTCTCTCGGCTCCGGGGGTGGGACTTGAACCCACGACAAACGGATTAACAGTCCGTTCCGCCAAAGCCCAAGAACAAAGGGATACACCCAGAAACCCAGTCCCACCAAGGGTTATGAGTGTTCACTAGTTTGCAGCACCTTTCACCAGTTTTCAATGAAACGCGTCCTGAGCGCGTCCTGGCGAACTCACGCAGAACGGCAGACGGCGACACCAACCTCCACCCTTGTGAGGCAACATCTCGCCGACCTGCAGGACATCTACCGCATCGCACTCGTCGGCTTATGAGCCCTACGAGCGGACTCTGGATACCGTTGTGCCTCGATACTTAACATTGGACAACGACCTCTCATACGGGTATGCCTGTTAGCGAGTGTCGCCCCACGTCACCCTGTATCAGGCGGTTTGTCATCAGTTCGTCATCAGACACCAGCGCAACACCGCCAGATGGGACCTCTGACACCCACCACTCTCAGTGGCACATCAAGATCAATCCACCGGTTCAACTCCCCCGCCTGGCGACAATCCCACCCCTCCATCCGCTCCACATCCGTGAACACAGCCACAACAACCTCATCAACGAGACAACAAACATCTCACGACAGTGTTGCGTTCACCCCCTGAGACCGCAGCCCTTTTGCTGTCTCTGATGGCCGAGGTTTGACCATACATATTGCCGGATATGGGCGAGTTGCGTCAGGTGTGTGATTGCACCTCGGCGCATGCCAGAGATTCGCACGCCTGACCTATTTGTCGTCGAGTCGACCCCGAATCGTCTTCTACGGCAGACCGACGTCCGGGAGATCGACGTGAACGGTCGTCACACCATCTGCCGATCCGCGGAGGAAGGTTTGTAGCACCAGCGGGTGTGTGGTTTCGACAACCGCTTCGGTCACCTCGCACATGGTCTCATCGTTGTTGTAGGCAGAGCAATAGCTCTCATCCATGTTGTAGAAGTCGAAGTCGACCCACTCGGCGAAGTCCACGCCGCAAGCGTTGACCGTGGCTGCGGGAATGACACCGTCGTAGCCCAAGGCCAGAGGATTGCTTCCGTAGATGTTGCTCTCGCTGCGAAGCAAGTAGCCGCCGCACGAGTCGCCGGGACCAATGCTGTCACGAGGGATAACCCCGAGAGAGCGGGCGCCGTCACCGGTAACGGTCACTTCCCACGGTCCTTCGACACTGATCACATCGATGCAGGCACTGTCACTCTTGCCTGAGAGTTCGAACGTGAAGTCATCGTACTGAACCCCAACGATACCCGGTGGGTACTCAGCCGGATCACACACCGTTCCATAAAGCGTCTCGTCACCTGGATCGTCCTTGTTGCAGGACGGGTGGGTGGTTTCTGGATCGCTACAGTCGGGCTTGCCCGCTGATACCGGAGCGAGAGCAATCATGGCAAATACAATCGCAATCACGAGGAGAATCGATAGGCGACGCATCAGTACGATGATTGTGTTCGTGTTCCTCATAGGATCTCCAATCCTTCTGTGTCTAGTTCTCGTCGGTCGGGAACCAGAGTCGGCCCATAGATATGTCGTAGTCGCCAAAGATTGAGTCAGTTCCGCCGCCCCCATTCATCGATTGATAGTTTCCAGTTCCGGACACGATGTTCCAGATGCCGTACATCGCCGGCTCGATGACGATGTATTCATCGACGCCAAGGATGAAGGTGCCTGAGTTGTCCTCGCACGTGTAGATGTCCTCCCAACGCAAGAGGACACCCAGCCCGATGGGTTCGGGATCCTCGGTGTAGTCGATGGATCCTGTCGCGCAGATGATTCCAGCCTCGACTGCCGGTCCGGTGGCGATGAAGGTGCCCGTGGAATGGCTCGCGATGAGTTGGACGGAATGGGCGTCGGGTTCCCCGTATACGTCGATGACGTCGGACGCGGAGTACGCATCCTCACAGGGCAGGCCGTTTGCGTCGGGATCGAGATCGGCGGGCTTGTCACGCCACATCCAGTACGCGACGGCTTCGGCGTAGCTGTAGCCCGGTGTTGCGAGTTCCTCACACGAGAGGCCTTCGTCGAGTGTCCCAATCTCAGCGAGGCCAGTTGAGGGCTCCTCGACGGTGGTCGGCGGTGATGACGGCAGGGGATCCGATGGCGGGTTGTCCGGATCGAACGCGGGTCCCGCCCAGACGGCTGCGTGGAAGTCGTTGTCCTCAGGCATCCCGCCGGCCACGGCGATCCCGGCATCGGTCACAACGATCGACATCGCGTAGCCAGAACCAGTCGTGTGGACGCGGTCCCAGATCGATCCGTCCCTTGAGGTCCACAGCGTCACCGGTCCATCCTTCTGATCGGCGAAGCCGTGAGGCCCGGCTGCTACGAACCCCGCATCGAGTGCAGCGACGGAGCTGATAGTTCCGGTCGCGTCGAAGGGCTGATCCGCGGCGTCGATGCGCGTCCAGGAGAGACCGTCGGGTGATTTCCAGATAGCTGGCTGGGTGCCTCCCTCGGTGCCCACGGCGGTGAACCCGTCTGAGCTCCACGCAACGTCCAGCATGAAGACGTCGAGGCCGTTCTCGCTGCCGAACGCGGACGGGTTGGGTTCTACACGCTCCCAAGCATGACCGTCGATCGAGACCCACACCGCGGCAACCAGCTCGCTGTTTTGGTTCTCGGCCTCCCCAACACCGACGATCAACCCGTCAGGATCGACGGCAAGGGCAGAGAACCTAGAGCTAGAGGGCGACGCTGAGGCATCGACGAGATCATCCTCCCACACACGTGTCCAGTTGACACCATCTGCAGAGAGCCACACCGACGAGCGGGTGAAGTAGGCATCGTCGGGGCCCAGCTCACCGATGCTACCCACGGCGACGATTCCGTAGTCTGTGGCGGCAACGTCCATCATCGCGCCGCTTTCGCCAAAGATGTCTGGATCAGCCGAGGTCCTGGTCCAGGAGGTTCCGTCTACCGACGTCCACACGGTCGGGTAAGCAGCACAGGGCGCGGTGTCGTCCTCACAGCCCATTCCAACGGCGACCATGCCGGGTCCTCCCTCAGCAATCCCGTACATGAGCACCGCACCCAATGTCAGCGCGGGATCGTCCTGGGCGAGTCGTGACCAAATGACCCCATCGTCAGATGAGAAGATCACACCGTTCTGGCGGAGATCCTCTTCCCCCGGGTCGAAACCAACCGCGATCAGCCACGACCCGACCTGTGTCATATCGAAGAGCCCGACGACTGGTTGCATCACATCGGCACCGACGCGCTGCCACGAGTCCAATTCGACAACAGGAGATGTCGCCAGCGTCGTGATCACCGATGCCACTGTTGTCGTTGGTTGATCCGTCACGGTCACGTCTTCGCCGCCGAACGGTGCCCGTAGCAGCGCCAGCCCGAATCCGATGACGAGCACCACAGCGAAAGCGAAACCAGCGACGGCCCACCCGGAGCGCGTCTGTGGGCCAGTTCGGCGGGGGACAGGACCAGAACTCGTGCCCAGCCGAACGAGCGCATCCATACGAACAAGTTCCTCGGAGGCGGCGACGGCTTCGACAGACGGATATGGGTTCGCTGCGCGTACCGTGGTCTCAAGTAGAGTCACCTCCTCAGCCTTCATGATCCTGCTCCTGTCGTGTTGGACCCGAGGGTCCTTTCCCTCCCACATGTCCGGCGTGGCGAAGAGCGCTACGGAATCTCTTGAGTGCGGCTCCATAGCGCTGCTCCGCAGCGTGCCGAGAGCAGCCGACGATCATTGCGATTTCGTCGAACGACGCTTCCTCCCACAGCCGCAATAGCACCACCTCACGGTCTCGACTTGTCAGGCGACCAAGCGCTTCAAGCGTTTCCTCTTCCTCGGCGAGTCGGACCACGACGGTCTCAGGAATCGCGGGTGAAACGACAGGCTCAGATCTCACACGGGCTACAAGACGACCCCGACGCCGAACAGAACGTTCATGGTTACGCAGCTCGTTTCGTGCCACACCGAACAGCCATCGACGGCCATCGTTTCCGACCGGCACATCATCAATCCGACGCCACGCCGTCAAGAACACATCCGCGGCCGCCTCTACAGCTTCCTCACGATCCAAGCGACGCAAGAAGAAGGCGAGAACATCAGATTGATGCTCCGAGTACAACACCTCAAACTGCCGCTGTCGACCTGTCATAGCGCCACCGACTCAATCCTGTCACCCCAACATGTCCGAGTCCACCAAAACCACTGGAGAAACACACCAAAACGATATCGCACTACGCCACACAGGAACCAGGAGACCGCCGAAACGACACACATGAGTGGTATGTGAACCCGCACATATCGCGCTCTTCTGCTGTACCTGTGGGTGGTTTCGGGAGGGGTTGAATCGGTTGCACCCTGTCTGCTTCTAGGTCTTCGCGCTGTGTAAGGCTCGAGAACATGAGGAGCAGATCAGGGTGCAGAACAACAGGGTATGGCAACGTGCGTGCGGGCTGGTGCGCACGGTTGTTGAAGGTGTCCGTTTCGACGAAGTTGGGGACGCGATCATCGTGTCGGTCAGACCGAATGCATGGGCACGGGGCCGTTGCGGACGGTGCGGACGTCGATCTCCGGGTTATGACAGCGGCGACGGCCGGCGACGTTGGCGTGGCCTCGATGCAGGCACTACCAGAGTGTTTGTTGAGGCCGATGCTCGGAGAGTCCAGTGTCGTACCCATGGCCCAACGGTCGCTCAGGTTCCGTGGGCGAGACACGACGTGGGCCACACCCGCGACTTCGACGCAATGGCCGCCTGGCTCACGGTGCGAACCTCGAAGAGCGCAACGTGTCAACTGCTACGGGTTGCGTGGCGGACTATCGGGTCGATCATCACCAGAGTCAACGATGATGTTGAAGCTGTTGTGGATCGTCTTGACGGTTTGCGGCGGATCGGGATCGACGAGATCTCCTATAAACGGGGGCACCGGTATCTGATCGTTGTTGTCGACCACGATACCGGGCGTCTCGTCTGGGCCGGGCCCGGTCGTAGCGAGGCGGCTCTCGACATGTTCTTCGACGAACTCGGCGACGAACGAGCTGGGCTGATCACACATGTTTCTGCGGATATGGCCGACTGGATTGCTAAAACCGTGGCTCGACGGGCTCCCAACGCGATCCGCTGCGCCGACCCGTTCCATGTTGTCGCCTGGGCAATCGAGGCTCTCGACGTTGAACGACGTCGAGCCTGGAACCACGCAGCTGGCCGCAGAATCCCAGAGTCTTCTGGCCGGAGGGGACGAACCACCGGCGACTCCCGACAGATCTCCCGATCCCGTTACGCACTGTGGAAGAACCCCGACGACCTCAACCCACGCCAACGCCAACAGCTCGACTGGATAGCCAAGACCGACCCGAAACTGTGGCGAGCCTATCTCCTCAAAGAAGGACTCCGCTATGTGTTCGCTGTCAAAGGAGAAGAAGGCAAAGTAGCACTCGACCAGTGGTTGTCATGGGCCCGCAGGTCACAACTCCCAGCGTATATCCAACTCGCCAAAAAGGTCACCAGACACCGCGCAGCGATCGACGCCAACCTCGACCACGGTCTATCCCAAGGCCTCATCGAATCGACAAACACCAAGATCCGGTTGCTGACCAGAATCGCGTTCGAGTTTCACGGCCCCCAGCCTCTCATCGCCCTCGCACTCCTCGCCCTCGGCAGCAACCCACCACAACTCCCAGGCCGAAAATGACCCACAGGTACAGCAGAAGAGCGACATATCGAAGCCTCTTTG
>Ga0255048_10000850_pt1 | contig 22357 bp, 23 predicted proteins | sample JV7_2_2_MG_FD_183619 | JGI IMG/M metagenome (GOLD analysis project Ga0255048, IMG submission 183619) | Seawater microbial communities from Jervis Inlet, British Columbia, Canada - JV7_2_2 | ecosystem: Environmental > Aquatic > Marine > Inlet | place: Canada: British Columbia | collected 2016-10-06
CGTGGATCTCTCGATCATCATCGTTAACTATCGTTCCTGGGGACACCTGCAAACGGCCTTCGATGCGCTTCTGCCCGAATTCCCGTTCGGCGAGTGGGAGATTATAGTCGTTGATAACGAATCAGATACCGATTTGTTCAATGAATTCAAGTCGAGATTTGACAAAATTACGTTCATCGCCAATACCGTCAACAGCGGCTTCGCATTCGGCGCAAATCTCGGCGCCGCGCAAGCGCAAGGCGAGCAGCTGATATTCATGAATCCGGACGTCATCGTCGACCGCGGCGATATCGTGGCTCTCATGGACGAAAAAAGACGGCTTGGCGATGTCGCGCTGCTTACGCCGAGGCAGGTCGATTCAAAGGGGCGGACACAGAAGCTATATGATTCTTTCCCCGATCTCCTGAACCACTTCAGAATCGTAAAGGGGGTGCTTCGCATGTTACGGCCTGAGAGATATCCGAACCCGAGGGCGGATATCAAGACGGTTATCTATCCGGACTGGGTTGGCGGATCTTTCCTGCTGGTTAGTCGCAGTGACTTCGACGCTATCGGTGGCTGGTCCGAGGATTACTGGTTGTATGCCGAAGATACGGACCTCAGCCGGCGGGCGCGCGACCTCGGTCTAAGAGCAGCCTGCACACCAGCGGTCACGATCGTTCATACACATGGCGGCTCGAGCCGGCACAGTGAAAGCGTTACCGCGCTCAGCAAGCTGGAAGTCATCATTTCGAAAAACGTGTTTGCAGAGAGGAACAGCAAGGGGCTACGTCGATTTCTCAATCACCTCATCATCGCCCTGCTCAATCTGCCCGTACTGTCGCTGGCAGCCTTGTTGAATGTCGTGACTCTGAGATCAATCAGGGCGCTGCGGCTACGCGGCTACATGTTCTCGGAGCTCGCGCCTTATTATGCGAATGCGCTCAAAACCGGTGTCTGGCAGAGCCCAAGGGCATTGGCGAACAGGACACAGCATTCCTGACCAGAACCTGTCTCAATTATCCTCATGAGCCGCGTTTCTGACGCACTGGTTCGGAGACGCGGCGCGCGCCGCGCCAAATGGCCGTAGCGCATTTGCAAGGCGCGCAACAAAGTATTCCGGGCCAGTGCGTCGAAACCCGGACGGGAAGCGTCTTTGCGGGCTCGCTGCGGCGTCGCTCGTCGCTCGAGTGGAACGACCACACCGCGCTCCTTGCTTCTTGCATCGTATCCCGCAAAGTTCGCTTCGCGGCCATGCGGATTGTTGAGACAGGTTCTAACTGTCGTACTGCGTGTCTATCCACTCGCGATAACTGCCGTCCATCACGGCGCGCCACCATGGTTCGTTGGAGAGTACCCAATCCAGTGTGCTTTCCAGCCCGGACTCGAAATCCGCTTGAGGCGCAAACTTTAGTTCGTTTTCGATCTTGCCGGCGTCGATAGCGTAACGCCAGTCATGTCCGGGCCTGTCTTTTACATAGCTGACCAGGGACTCCGTCGATTCGCCCGATGCAGCCGGACACTCCTTATATATAGCCGACAAGTCAGCGTCGCTCGCGAACCGCCTGTCGATCAGGCTGCAGATCTCCCTGACGATCGAAATGTTGTTTCGCTCGCAGTTGCCGCCGATGTTGTACGTTTCGCCAATCCTGCCTTGCTTTATGACCCGATCGATCCCCCGGCAGTGGTCATCGACATGGAGCCAGTCACGGATATTCGATCCATCGCCATAGACCGGCATTTGCTTCCCGGTCAAAGCATTGACGATCATTAGCGGAATGAGCTTTTCGGGAAATTGATAGGGTCCATAGTTGTTCGAGCAATTGCTGGTCGTGACTTGCAGGCCGTAGGTGTGATGGTAGGAGCGAACAATGTGATCCGACGCCGCTTTGCTCGCTGCATAAGGTGAGTTCGGGGCGTACGGGGTGTCCTCTGTGAACGGCGCAGCGTCCGGGCCCAGCGATCCATAGACCTCATCGGTCGACACATGATGAAAGCGATGAGAGACCGGGGCGTCCTCGTGGCCCAGCCAGACATCACGGACAGCTTCCAGCAGATCATAGGTACCCGTGACGTTGGTGCGTATAAAGGAGCCCGGCTCGTGGATCGAGCGATCGACATGTGACTCGGCCGCAAAATGGACGATCGTGTCCACTTTGTCATCTACGAGTATATTCGTAACGAGCTCGCGATCTCTGATGTCGCCGTGAACGAATCGGTACTCCGGATGAGAGGAGACAGGCTCCAGGCTTGCCTGATTGCCGGCATACGTCAGCGCATCGAGCACGACTATTTTGTCGTCCGGATAGGTCTGCGCCCAGTACTGCACGAAGTTCGCACCGATGAAACCGGCGCCACCGGTCACCAGCAGGCTACTCATAGACCTGCGCTTCCTTCAACGGCAGGCCTGCCTGATCTTTGTCAGACAGTACCGGTTTCTCCCCACCCGGCAGCGGCCAGTCGATGCCGATGTCCGGATCGTCCCACAGTAACGTACGCTCGTGTTCCGGTGCGTAATAGTCAGTGCACTTGTATTCGAACTCGGCAGTCTTGCTAAGTACGAAGAAACCATGCGCGAATCCTGGTGGAATCCAGATCATTTTTCGATTCGCGGCAGACAGAACCTCGCTGGTCCATTTGCCGAAGTCCGGTGAAGACTTTCGAATGTCGACGGCGACATCGAACGCCTCACCCCTGACGACCCGAATCAGTTTTCCCTGTGCCTGCCTGATCTGATAGTGCAGGCCGCGAACGGTGCCGGCCACCGAGCCACTATGGCTATCCTGCACGAAGTTGGCGTCGATGCCTTCCTGCTCGAACAATTTCCGGTGCCAGGTATCCATGAAAAACCCGCGCTGGTCCTCGAACTCCTTTGGCGTGATCAATACCACGCCGGGCAATCGGGTCGGCACGAACTCCATCAGAGTAGTCTATCCTCGAGGACCGACAGCAAGTATTCGCCATAGCCGTTCTTGCCCATCGCCTTCGCGATGTCCCGAACCTGGTCGGCATCGATATAGCCATTGTTGAATGCGATTTCCTCAGGGCAGCTTATCTTCAGGCCCTGGCGGCGTTCGATGATTTCCACGAACTGTGCGGCTTCGAGCAAGGACTCATGGGTGCCGGTATCCAGCCAGGCCGTGCCGCGCCCCATGACTTTCACTCGCAACTCATTCCTCTCCAGATACATGCGATTGAGGTCGGTGATTTCCAGTTCTCCCCTCGCCGATGGCTTCAATTTCTTCGCGAAGTCCACGACCCGGCCGTCGTAAAAATAGAGTCCGGTAACTGCGTATCTCGATTTCGGTTCCGCCGGCTTTTCCTCGATGTCCAGAGCCGTCCCTTCGGCGTCGAAATTGATGACGCCGTAGCGCTCTGGGTCGTTGACGTGATAGGCAAACACCGTTGCACCGTCCAGGTTGTCTAATGCGCTCTTCAGCTGATCGCCAAATCCCTGCCCATAGAAAATATTGTCGCCGAGTATCAATGCGGCGGGCTGACCACTTAGAAAGTCCTCGCCGATCAAGAATGCCTGTGCCAGGCCGTCGGGCGAAGGTTGTACAGCGTAGGTCAGGGAGATGCCCCACTGGCCACCGTCGCCTAGCAGTTTTTCGAATGCCGCCTGATCTTCCGGGGTCGTAATGATCAGAATTTCCCGGACGCCAGCCATCATGAGCGTTGACAGCGGGTAATAGATCATCGGCTTGTCATAGATGGGCATCAGTTGCTTGCTGACCGACAGCGTCAACGGATGTAAACGCGAACCCGTCCCGCCTGCCAGAATGATTCCCTTACGTGCTTTGTCGCTCACATCCTTCCTCTTTGCTGGTTATCATACGACGATTTCGACCTTCGGGACCGGCACGATAAATTTACCGCCGCTGCGCCTGAAATCGGCGGCGCTTTCGATGATTTCCCTGGCGAAGTTCCAGGCAAGTATGACCAGGAAGTCCGGGGGATTTTCCTCAAGCGGCGACCGGTCGACGATCGGGATGCCTGTCCCCGGGGAGAATTTGCCGATCTTCTCCGGCGTGTCATCGACAATGTAGTCGATAGTAGCGCTATTCAGCCGGCAGGCGTTGAGCAGCGTGTTGCCCTTGGCCGACGCACCGAACGCAGCGATTCTCGCACCGTGTTCTTTCAATTGTTGAATTTGATACGTGAATTCATTGGTCAGGTCATCCACTTCCTCCAGCCAGGTTTCGTAACGGGCGAAATCATGAAATCCGCCCTTCTCCTCAGCTCTGACGAACTGGTCGACCGATGGATCGATATCGTGGCTGTCCTCATTTCCGATAAAGACCCTGACCGTTCCGCCATGTATGTCCTGCTTTTCGACGTTGAAAATCTTCATGCCCTCGTTCGCCGCCAGAATCGCGACGGGCTTGATGCCGACATAACTCAGGTGCTCGAAATAGACCGTGTCGAATTCATGATTCGCGATGAAATCGACCAGGTAAGGGAACTCCAGGACCAGCGCGCCCTTTTCATGCAGGCAATGCTTTGCGGCGCTTAAGAATTCGCGAACGTCATCCACGTGGGCGAACACGTTGGTCGCGGTAATCAATTTCGGCCGGCCGTGATCGTCCAGAATCTGCTGTGCGACGTCCTCCGACCAGAATTCATTGACCGTCGTTATGCCGCGCGACTCTGCAATTGCCGCAATGTTTTCAGCCGGATCCACGTTGACGACCTTAACGCCCAGTTCAGACTTGAACTCGTTGAGCAGTGAACCGTCGTTGCCGGCAATATCGACGACGAGGTCGGATGATTTCAGATCGAGTTTGCTGCCGATGTCGCGTGCCATTTCGCGACAATGTTTGATGTAGCCCTGGTTTATCGATGACCGATAAGTGTATTTGGCGAAGAGTTTTCGCGGGTTGACGATAACAGATGTCTGAGACATCGAGCATTCAGTGCAAAACAATACCTGGAGCGGAAATCGATCCATCTCGGTCGCGGCCTCGGCGTCCGGTGCAAGATTATTTGCGAGCGGCATCATGCCGAGATCGAGGTATTTCCGGAGATCTGTGTTACCGCAGATTCGGCACGCTGTATGGCTGCGCGCGTCGCCTCTTCCGTCCAGGTATTCAGACCAGCGGGCAATGTTCAGCGAGGAATCAACCGGGGAGCTGTGGGCCGATTCGTTCATTCGCATGCCTTTCACATTCGGATTACGAAGCTGTGCGTACTCATGCATGCTGCGACGTTCCGAACCAATGTTGAGCAGACCCGTCAGCGGACTCCCAGCCGCATCGAGTATCTGCGGCGCGATCACGTCGACATAGTCCTTGGACGTCCACTTGTCAGTGAACGCGGCATCGTATTCGAATTTATCTGCACCGAAGCTTGTCCTGATGATGAGGTGGTTGGGTATGGTGCTGACCGACGTCTCTCCACCCAGCTTCGTCCAGGCATACAGGTTGAACGGGTGTATCTCGTCAGCCTCCGAATAGTTGCCTTTGTCACCCTTGTATACATAGTCGGTGGATAGATAGACGAGCCGCGTCCGCCGCTTCAGGCAGGCCAGCGCAATATTCGCCGTTCCTATGATGTTGACGTCTACCGCTTCCGTTGGATCGTCTTCAACGTCGCGGTTATTCGTGATCGCGGCTCCGTGAATGATGGTGTCAGGATTGTGGCTCGCGACACAGGCCGATACTGCGTATCGATCCGTGATGTCGAGATCTGCACGGGAAGGAGCAATGATGTCAGGCGCGAGCTTTCTCAGCTCTGACCCCAAGAGGCCCGAACCACCCGTTAACAGTATGCGCAACTCAGATCTCCATGGCGATGTTAGGGTCCGACCGGTATGGTACAGTCCAAATCGCCCCCAACCAAATGACTCAAATGAACTCCGAAAATCTGCTTGCGCGGGAGCATTCCGACCTGGACCCGCGGCTCCGCGAAATGCTGGACGAGTTTCCGAAATTCAGGGAAGAAATCCTTCCGTCGAAGTACTGGGAGGAACTCAACAAGAAAAATCTCAGGCAGATCTCGGAGAGTAGCTATGAGAACTTCAAGCGTACAGTGGCGCGGAACTACTTTACGTTCATCGTGACGCCCTGGAACCAGCAGACGCGATTTCTGATGCGCTCGCTACCGTTCGGGCAGGCCGTCCGCATATTTTTCAGTGCATTTTTCGCACCACGCCACGAGTTGTTCAAGTGGTATCAGTCTATTTATTACAACCTGTTGACGAAGCTGCTATGGGCCTATGTCGAGCGAAACGATCCGGGCGCGTTGCTCGAAACGCTTCGCGAGCCGCTCGAGGGAAACCCGCCGCGAGTGTTTCAGGGCAACCGCCTGATCTCGCAGGACCTGGCCAACTCGTTCCTGGAGTATGTGTCCGTCACGAATTCGGACGTCGACATGTCCGATATCGGCACGATCATGGAACTTGGTTCCGGTTACGGCAGAACCGCATTCGTTTACCTGACGCTGCACCCTGGCTGTCGCTACATACTGGTCGACATCCCGCCCGCCTTGTATATCTGTGAAAAATATCTGACGGATCTTTTCAAAGACAGGAAAATCTTCCCGTTTCGGCCGTTCGAAAGCTACGAGGACGTCAAAGAGGAATATGAGAACGCGGATATTCTGTTTCTGATGCCACACCAGCTCGAACTCCTGCCGGACAAGTCCGTCGATCTCTTTATCAATATTTCATCGCTGCACGAGATGCGAATGGACCAGATTCGTTATTACTTCAAGGTAATGGAGAAGCTGACGGCCGGGTATTTCTATACCAAACAGTGGAAGGAAACGACAATTCCGTATGAAAACGTCGTCATTCGCCAGGCCGACTACCCGGTCGACGAGAACTGGCAGCAAATCTATGCGAGGGAATGTAAAGTACAGGATCTGTTTTTCGAAGCGCTGTACGATCTGTCGTAAATGAGAAAATTACTCAACAAGCTGCTGCTGAAATTCGGCTATCTGATCACCAAGGCACCGAGACTGCTGGCCGAGCAGTCCGTCGACGCCAGCGGCATGCTGCCGCCCGAACTCACGGAAAAAGTCACGATCGGTGATGCTGTCGATACGCCGGATAACGAACTGTTCGAGGTCTTTGCCAGCGATACGAATGTACATAAGTGGCACCACTACTTTGACATCTACACGCGACACTTCGACCCGTACCGATCGACACCGATCAAGATGCTCGAGATCGGCGTATTTCGCGGCGGCTCCTTGCGCATGTGGCAGAAGTTTTTTCATCCCGAGTCAACTATCGTCGGCATCGATATTGACAAGAACTGCCAGCAGTACGAGGTCGCCGACAAGCAGGTGTATGTGCGTATCGGCAGCCAGGCCGATCCGGATTTTCTGGCGGCGGTGAACGAGGAATTCGGCCCCTTCGACATCATTCTCGATGACGGCAGCCACAAGACCTATCATCAGCTGGTCAGCTTTACGTCCTTGTTTCGCGATGCCCTGAAAGACGGCGGCTGTTACATGGTCGAGGACATGCACACCAACTATTGGACCAGCCACGTCGATACGCCGCAATCGTTCATCGAGTTGTCGAAGCAGATGGTGGACATGCTGCACGAGCCCTATCTCGGCCGTAAGGAGATTCACTTCCGCCATAAGCACCCCGAGGCCGTTTCCGAGCTGGCCCTTTCCTATCTCGGGGCAAACCTGAGCGGGATCGCATTTTACGACTCCATTGTTGTCTTCGACAAAAGAACCAAGCATCTGCCAAAATCCGAACAACGGTGAAGTCGGCATCCTCAGGCAAATAGCTAATTTAACGTGAGTACAAGATCCGTGAAATTTCGACATGCAACAAAATGGCTTCTGTCGCCCATCATGCTGAAGATTCGGAGTGGCCCGCTCGAAGGAAGAAAGTGGAAAGCCTCCAGCGGTATTCGATTCATCAAGGGCACGTATGAACCGAAAAATGTCGAGGCGATTCAGAAAACGGTCAGGGAGGACGACGTCGCCTACGATGTAGGCGCTCATGTCGGCTATTTTTCTGTGTTAATGGGTGACATTGTCGGCAGTGGCGGCAAAGTTATTGCGTTCGAGCCCAGGGGCCTGAATCTCGGCTATCTGCAACGGCACGTCTCCGTCAACGATTGCGATAACATCCAGATCGTTTCGAAGGCCGTTGGCGAGCGTTCCGGCCATGCGAAACTCGAGACTCGCACCGGATCTGGCACAGGGTACGTTTCCGATACGGGTGATGAAGAAATTGAAATCACGAGTATTGATGAACTCGTTGAGTCCGGCACACTCCCGCCCCCCACTTTCCTCAAGATAGATGTCGAGGGCGGTGAAATGGCAGTCCTTCGCGGCGCCCGCAAAGTCATCGAGTCACAGCGGCCGCGAATGATCCTCGCTACGCATGGTGACGACATCGATGCCGAATGCCGGGCTTTGCTCAGAGAGTGGAATTACGATATGCAGGATATCGATCACGAATCAGGCACGAAGGAAATGATCGTCACACCGATAACATGACACTCAAAGACGTACAGAAGACATACGAGAAATACGGCAAGGAAGATCCGCTGTATGCCGTGCTGAGTCGCAAGGATGCGAAAGACAATAATTGGGATGTGGACGAGTTCTTCGCCGCAGGCAGGGCAGAGATTACCGAGGCGATGTCGCACCTGTCGAAGCTCGGCGTGAACGTCAACAAGGGTCGGGCAATGGATTTCGGCTGCGGCGTCGGCCGTCTGACGCAGGCGCTATGCGAAGAATTTGAGCGGGCGGTCGGTATCGATATTTCCTACTCGATGGTCGAAAGTGCAGAAAAGCATAATAAGTTCGGCGATCGATGCCAGTACCTTGTAAACACGACGGATGACCTGGCGCAACTGGAGGATGCCGGTTTCGATTTCGTTTACAGTAATATCTCACTGCAACACAGCCCACCGGAAGCATCTTCGAAGTATATTGCCGAGTTCTTCCGCATTTTGCGCCCGGCCGGCGTGGCACTGTTTCAGGTTCCGAGTGGCCCGCGACACAATCCGGGTTCACTGGGCGCCAGGATATACTCGATCAAAAGGGGGCCCTTGCGCAGATTCTGGAAGCGCATCCGCGGCATGCCGCCGGTCGAAATTCACTATATTAATCAATCGATTGTCGAAGGAATTATCGAGGCCAGCGGAGGCCGACTGATCGACGCCACGCAGCAGGGATCGGTGCGCGGCTCGCGCGTCAGCATGTTGTACTGCGCCGTTCGAGATTAGTCAGCTAAGTCGGCGTAAGCGGCGGCGATCAGAGCCGCCGAAGTGCCACGCCCTGTTTTAGTGTCCCAACGCGCATCGTATTCCTTTGTCAAACCTGCCGCCTGCGCTTCCTCGAGACTTTTTCCGTCTTTGATGGCCGCCCGTACTCGGTCACGAACAACCAGCATTATTTCAAGAACGACCTGCACTTCTTCCGCGTTAGATACACTACCATGCCCGGGAATCACTTTTGTGTTCGCATTACAGGACTGAACCAGAAGTCGGGTGGCGTCGATTGTACCGAGAAAACTTCCACCGCTATTCGTATCGATATACGGGTAGGTCGTCGTACGGTAGACGTCACCAGCATGAATTACGTCGGATTCCATGAAATGAATGTACGAGTCACCATTTGTATGCGCGTCCGGCGTTTTGAAAACATGCACGGTCTCGCCGTTGATGTGAAATGACACATCCTCACTGTAAGTGACGAGCGGCGGCTCCTGCTTATATCCGCTGATCTGCATCTGACGGCGCACATTGTCGTGACCGAAAACAAGCGTGCCGATCTTGCCGAAATTCTCGTTGCCGCCGGTGTGATCCGGGTGCATGTGCGTGTTCACGAGAAATCGAATCGGCTTGTCCGACAAGCTGCGGATTGCATCGACGATCCTGTCTGTGAGTACTGCGAATTGATCGTCGATCAGGAACACGCCGTCGTCGCCGATGAACAGGCCGATGTTGCCTCCCAGACCTTCGATGTAATAGACCTGCCCTGCGACCGGATGCACTTTAATATCGACCGCATCGAAGTCCTGAGCGTAAACAGAGAGTCCGGCGAGCATGGCCGAGAGCAGGCCAACCAGTAACCGAGGTTGCGGCTTTTTCATGGTATTGGTCCTGTTATTGATTGTCTTCGGTGATACCCAGGCGCTCATGCATGATGGGGCTGGTCGTGGTGTATTGCAGGTGTACTTTCTTGTCGGGTTCGATTCTTTGCTTGATCGCAAATGCGGCCAACGCTGCTTCGTGAAAACCGCACAAGATCAGCTTCTTCTTCCCGGGATAGAAACTGATATCGCCAATCGCGTATATGCCGGGCTCCGACGTCTCAAACTTTTCCGTATCGACATTTATGGTCTTTCGATTGATATCCAACCCCCAATCCGCGATCGGACCGAGCTTTGGCGCGAGTCCGAAAAACACCAGTACGTGGTCGGATGCAACGCTGACTGCGTCGCCCTCCTTGGGCTGCACCGTGATTGACTTGATTACGCCATTCTCTCCTTCAATCGCGCTGGCTTTGGAATTTTCGATCACGTTCAGTTTCCCGTCAGCCACGAGATTTCTCATCTTGTCGACCGAGGCCGGGACGGCGCGATATTCGTCTCGACGATGCACCAGCGTAATATGGTCTGCAATAGCGACGAGTTCCAACGCCCAGTCCAGCGCCGAGTCACCGCCGCCGAGAATTGCGAGCTTCTTGCCTTTGAATTGACCGGCATCCTGTACTCGATAATGCAGCGACGTGCCCGCGTATTCCTCGGCGCCCGGCACCCTTAACTGTCTCGGCTGAAAGGAGCCAACGCCACCGGCGATGACCACGGCTTTTGCCCGAAACACGGTGCCCGAGTTCGTCTCAACGTGAAATGAGTCGTCATCGTTCCTGCTGACAACCGCGACCTCTTCGCCCAGATGCATGCCGTAATCAAACGGTTCGATCTGTTTTAGCAGGGCCTCGGTAAGCTCCTCGCCCGAACATACGGGAATTGCCGGGATGTCATAAATGGGCTTGTCGGGATAAAGCTCTGTGCATTGCCCGCCCGGTTGACGGATGGAATCGACAAGCTCCGCATTCAGGCCCAGCAACCCCAGTTCGAATACCTGGAAAAGGCCGCAGGGCCCTGCGCCGACGATGACGACATCTGTCTTAATCACTAAAGAGCTCCCTTCTCGATATTACTCAATATTGCTTCACAGTTCGGCTCGCCGAATTCGCACAGGCCTGCCGGAACGCGTTTTCCGCTTCGCTGGGCGAAATTTCCGCAAGCCGTGAGATCGCACAAACGGAAGGCCGCGTATCCTGATTGCCCAGTTGATCATCAGGGTCGGCCTGCCGCCTTTCGGCGGTGATTGCGACGGTGACGGCGAGGCGGGTCAAAATCAGATCGTACAGCACGGCGATCTCATCGTCGTGTAGCCGTCTGACTTCATTGTAGGCCTCGAGAAAACCGGCACAGGCTGCAAGCGGATCGTCTTCGCCTGTTACACCGTACGCAAGTGCAATGGCGACCTCGCAGACCGTGGGCTGATAGCTCATATCACCGAAGTCGATGAGCCCGTTGACGAATGCATCTCCACCTTCATCGACGCCGACCAGAACATTGCCTTCGTTCGCATCGTTGTGAATGACGCTGTGCGGAAGAGCTTTCAGTTTCTCCAGCGTAGTGTCTTCGAAATGGCGCAACACAGCGTCGATTCTTGAAGCCGCATCGCCGTCGACATACTGGGCAAAAGGACGTGCTTTACCTGCACGTGTTAGCTCCCATTTGTGGAGTTGCCTCATCGCGGGGTGCGTAAATGACTCGAGGCCAAGGTCGAGCAGTGCCATCCTGCGACCGAAACTCCGCATCAAGCCGTCTGTATGCGGTGTCACATCCGCCAGCAGGGTTCCGGGACAATACTTGAGCGACCAGACCAGTCGCTTGTCACCCCCAACATCGAATTCGGTGTATGCCTGGCCGGCAGTTGTCGGAATGACTTGTGGCAAGATCAGCTCGGTCGCTTTATCAGACAGGTGCGCCATCGCCGCGCACTGAAGATCCACGCGCTGCGGATCGCAGCCCGCGTGCATGATCTTGAGGATTCGCTTTTCCCCGCTCCCGGTTACCACCAGATAATTATCGTCCAGTTCCCCATACAGCCGGGTGAGATTCGCATCAATCTCATACAGTTGTTTGAGGACCCGTCTGGCCGTGCTTGTACTCGTCATAAATTCACAGCCGGTATTGAGATATCTGGACCTCGGTTCCGTAGTCTGCGTAATCGCCGTCCGTACGTTGGCCGCGGAACTCCGCCCAGTGGATAGGTCGGTATGCAGCAGGACGGGAATCGCTGACGACGCCTGGCAGCGGGGATATTGTGGCGCCCGCAGCAGGGTTGAAGAAAAACGGGATGCTATACCGGTCGCAGTCTTCCATGGCCAGCACTCGATGGGTGGCTGCCTGGTAAGTATCGTTGGACCACACCTGCATCATGTCACCCGTGTTGATAACGAACGCACCTTCGACCGGCGGAATGTTGTGCCAACAACCGTCCCTGTGAACCTGCAGACCGCCGACCGCATCCTGAAGCAAGACAGTCAACGCGCCGGCATCCGTGTGATGATGGACACCCAGACCGGCATCAGGCAACGCATCGAGCTCTGCCATGGCCATTGGGTCCTCTACCGGGTAATAGTTCAATCGGATGAACCCCGTGTGCTCGGGCACGAAATACTCTCTGAGATAATCGCCCGGCAGATCGAGACCGATACAGAAAGCCTCCAGCAAACGCAGCGACAGATCGGTGCATGCTTGCAGATAAGAAAGCATCGCCTCGGGCAATCCATCAATCGAATCGGGCCAACGATTTTCGGATCGGTAAATCGGATCCATCCCCTCGGTCGTAAAGTCGAATACTTCTTTTTTGTCCCGCTGGTTTTTGGTCAACTCGTTATTGTAATAGCCCCAGGGGTTGTCCCTTGATCTGAGAACTGACTCTTTGCTGTCGATGGACTGGCGAAAGAATTTTCGGGTGTTATGCCCGACCTCGTCGATCAGCTCCGCGGCGATATTGTGATTGACGACCTGAAAGAAGCCCCATTCCCTGCAGGCTCGCGCGATATCCTCGATCGGATTGTCGGCCGCCGTATCGAACAAGCCGCCGACATCGATCACCGGAACGGAAGCGCTAACGTCAGTTGTCGATGAAACCGGATGCTTATCCAGATCCTGTGCTTGTCGCTCGCCCAAGTTTCCCCCGCATTGAGAGTATTCCCGAAATCAAATTATGGGCTAACAGTCGTAATCCGCAAGTGAGGCCGTATGCCTCAGGGGTCAAGATCGAGGCCTACGACGATCGGGTCATGATCCGATGCACGATACGGAACGGATGAATCGAAAATAGCGGGGTCACGACCGAAGTTGAGATTGTAATCATGGGCCGGAGACTCGTCGGCATTGATATGCCAATCCATTACGCCGGTGACCTGGCCGACCAGGCTTTGTGATGCAAGTGCATGGTCGAGCGCCCCTGCCTGGCCGGCAAATATGTACGAGTAGCTATCCATTCCGAGGAGGTTCTCGAAAAGATTGTCGTAGCCGGCAGCCTCCAGCGTTGTGACCGGGTCCTCCCTTATATCGGCATTCAGGTCGCCGATAATCAGCACGTCAGGATCTCCGCTTGCAGTCGGGTCGGTCTCCAGCCAATCCCCCATGGCTACAGCCGCAGCGGATCGCGTGGCATTGCAGTTTTTCTGACCGTCGTGTTGATCGGGATCTCCGGTACTGGTGCAGCTCGATCCCTTCGATTTCAGGTGATTGACGGCGACAGTAAGTATTGCACCGTTTGAGTTTTGCGTAAAACTTTGCGCCAGCGTCGGCCGATTTCGGGAATCGTCAAAGCGAGAATCTACTGTCGAATCAAGCACGGCGAATGCGCCGGTCGTGGATACGTTGGCCGGCTTGTACAGGAATCCAACGCGTATGGCATCGGTTCCGATCGTGCCAGTGTCGACGAACGCATACGTGCCGGCGCCTGCTTTCGCGTTCAATCCGTCGACCAGGCTTTGTATCGCATCGCTCGAACTATTCTCCAATTCGATGAGCCCGACAATATCGGCATCCAGCAACAGGAGCGCAGTAATTATTTTCGCGCGCTGACGATCGAACTCCTGCTGGCTTTCGGCGCCCCTGCAGTTGCTGTCGCCTGACGGCCCGCAGATTTTCTGTCCGGTATCGAACGTGGTGAAGAAGTTCAGCAAATTAAAGCTGGCGACCTTCAAAGTGCCGCCGACGGTCGGCGTTCCCATCGGCCGCGCGTTAGCCGGCACCCATGATGGTTCGCTTGTCGGAACCAGTCTGTAGATTTCCTTACCGTAGCCGCCGCTACCGCGGGAAAAGCGAATATTGCCGGTCAGATCTGTTGTCGTATCCCCGATGCGAGAGCTGGACGGAATCAGGTAACGAATCGGATCGGCACTCTGCGTTGACCGACCGTCATCAAGCATGACGCTTCGGGCCGCAATCTGGTCCAGATGTGCAGCATACCCGGCTACGCTCGGTGCACTGGCATTTGTGAACTGAACGAGCCTGCCATTCTGGGACAGCAGGATTTCGCCGTAGCGTTCAAGATTGAACAGACCTGTGACGGTCAACGTCTGTGGAAATTTGACAAGCATGCCTTCAAATTGCTCCAGGTCCGCGATGAGCTCGCCGTCGCTGTTTGCCACAGTTACCGATGCAGGAAGGTTTATTTCCGTTTCCGCAATGATTCCCGCGCCCGCTGCGGTGATTTCAACATTCGAAGCAGTTATCTGAGTTTCCCCGAAATATTCGGTCACGGCACCGTCCACGGTAACCCGGTCGCCGACACTGACGTCAACCGAAGGTGTCGAACCGTCGAACACGAACACGCCGTCGGACGTCGCAGGATCCGCATCGACATTTTCCTCTTGCAGATAAAAGCCGTTGAGATCGCTTTGCAAGTCAGCATCACCGTCCTGAAAGTCCCCCGTGACAATACCGAGCACGGTGACCCTTTGTCCGTCAAGGGGGCTGACGCTTCCGCTACCCTGGACATCGTGAACTGCCGTTATAACAGAGCTGTTTGGTGGCGGCTGAACAACCGCGGTGGTACCACTGCCGCCTCCGCCACATGCGGACAGGAACAAAGCCATCACGACAATCAGGAACGCAGTACGCACGCAGATCCCCCCAGGGGTGCTGATGTTGGACTCGTTTTATATCATGCCCGCCGAACGAGCAAATCGAACACTGAATGATCTAGCGAGATACCTCGGCGAACAAGGACAAGAACTCGAGCCCCTTGCGCAACTGGTGTCGATCGATCGTCTCGGGAATTACGTTCTTGTAATCTGCGATGACCCAGCGAACCTCATGGGCGCTGCAGTAGCCCCACAGGATGCGGCCTATCGGCCAGACGTCGGATTGCGCACCACAATGCGGGCAGGAACGAACGGTCGCCCGGCGTTCGAGGGGAAATGGAATCACATTGTCTGGTATCCCGGTCATGCCCTCCATTAGATAACTCACGGGCCATTTGAGACTGTGACCCGACTCTCAGGGCAACCGCTTTCGCCATACCAGCTGTGGATTCTGTGACCTGCGTTCACATGAGACGGCGTTTTATATTGCCCTGCATCCGGGCAGCTTATCTCTCCAGGACATTGGCAATGACAGCGTTAGTGATGTAAAACCTGCCTCTATAAGCAGAACAACAACGATCGGAGAACAATTATGAATAGCCGACCTTTGATCGCCGCCGTATTCGTCCTGGCTTCCGGCGGCTCGCTTCAAGCTCAGGAATCAGAGATTACCTTTAAATCTATCGAGCTCTCGGATGGCCTTTATATGTTTGAGGGCCAGTTATTCGAGGGTAGAAAAGGATTTGCAGGCGGCAATTTTGCGCTCCTCACGGGAAGCGACGGCATTATTCTGATCGATGATGCAATCGAGCCAATGGCCGAGAAAGTCATCAAGGCCGTCGAGGCGCACACCAAACATCCCGTCGACTACTTGATCAATACGCACGTTCACGGCGATCATATCGGTGGCAATGCAGCATTGTATGAAACCGGCGCAACGATCGTTACACACGACAACATCCGGCATCGCATGGTGGCGGATAACGCTACCAAAGCAGCGTTGCCGGTAGTAACGTTCTCAGATGCTGTTACCTTTCACCTGAACGGTCATACGGCACACGTATTCCACATACCAACCGCCCATACAGATGGCGACGCGGTCGTACACTTTCCGGAGGTCAATATCATCGCTGCGGGAGACATACTTTTTAATGGTATGTATCCGTTCATTGATCTCGACAAGGGTGGCAGCGTCCCCGGGTTTATAGCCGCGCAGGAGATAATCCTGGCTATGTCAGATGAAAATACGAAAATTATTTCCGGTCATGGCCCGTTGGCGAACAAGGCGGACCTGCAGGCTGCACATGACATGCTGGTCGGTGCCCTGGCAAGGGTGAAGTCACTTGTCGATGCCGGCAAGTCCGAAGACGAAATCCTGACTGAGAATCCGCTGGCTTCGTATCACGATGACTGGACGTGGTTTTTCATCAGCTCCGAAATAATGACCCGCACACTTTACCGGTCTCTAACCGAGAATAAGCGATAGGAACTGATCATCGTCGAATCTGCGGCTCCTGGACCCGGTCGCATGGACGGAGGGGCCGTTTATGGCATCGACAAACCTGCACGACAAACAAATTCCCGGCGAATCGGCTGACTACCGGGCCGCCAGAAATGGGCTGCTGGCAGAAGAACAGGCGCTGCGCGAGCAGGTCGAGCGCGTTGCCGCGCTGCGTCGCCAGCTGCCATTGGGAGCTCCACTAACACAGGACTATGAGTTCGAGGAGATCGACCTCTCTGATGGCAGCACTCGCCCGATACACTTCTCGGAGCTGTTCGGTGACAAGGTGGACCTGCTGGTGTACAGCTATATGTACGGACCCGATTGGGAAAATCCCTGTCCGTCCTGTACTTCGTTTATCGACGGCATCCATGCGGTAAGCCGCCATGTTCGGCAACAGGTGGAACTCGTGGTTGTTGGCAAAGCGACGGCGCCGCAACTTTTCGCTATTGCCCGGGAACGCGGCTGGAGGGACTTGCGGCTGTTGTCCTGCGAGAAAAACGACTATGCGAGTGATTACAACGTGCAGCCCGGCGAGACCAGTGAGTCCCTCATGCCTCTCATGAATGTATTTCAGAAGGAAGGCGACAAGATCCACCATTTCTGGGCGTCAGAATTGCTGTGGACGCCGATCGAAGGCGGCCACCCGCGGCATATCGACATCGCCTGGCCACTTTGGGGCCTGCTCGACATGACACGTTCGGGCCGGCACCCCGAGAAGGGGCCGGAACTACGCTACCAGGAAGGCCAAAAGTAAATGGATAAGCAGAAAATTAAAGCTTTCGTCAATGGTACCTGGGATGACTCGATCATCCCTGAGCTCTGCGAGTACATCAAAGTACCGAACAAGTCCCCAATGTTCGATCCCGAGTGGGAAAAACACGGTTACATGGAACAGGCTGTTTCGATGTTCGAAAACTGGTGCCGGCAGCAACCGATCGAGGGCATGCAGATCGAAGTGATACGGCTCGAAGCGCGGACGCCCGTCCTGTTCATCGATATTCCGGGCGCTTCCGACGACGTGGTCCTGCTTTATGGACATTACGACAAGCAACCGGAGTTCACTGGTTGGGACGAGGACCTTGCACCCTGGGAACCGGTCATCAAGGACGGCAAGCTTTATGGCCGGGGAGGCGCCGACGACGGCTATGCCGTGTTCGGCTCCCTGACGGCAATCCGTGCGTTGCAGGAGCAGGGAATCGATCACGCCCATTGCGTCGTACTGATAGAAGGCTGCGAGGAAAGCGGCAGTTTCGACCTGCCCTATTACATCGCCAAGCTCGGTGATCGCATCGGCTCACCGAGCCTGGTTGTCTGTCTTGATGCGGAGTGCGGCAACTACGATCAGTTCTGGTGTACGACATCGCTGCGCGGCAACCTGACCGGCAATCTTCAAGCCGAGGTCCTGACCGAGGGAGTGCACTCCGGTGGCGCCGGCGGTGTTGTGCCATCCAGCTTTCGTGTACTTCGCCAGCTTCTCAGCCAGATCGAGGATGAAACCAGCGGCGAAATACTGCTTGACGAGTTGCATGAGGAGATCCCCGAACAACGCGCGCAGCAAGCGCGGCTGGCCGCAGAGGTTCTTGACACCTCTGTCTATCGCAAATATCCCTGGGCTGTAGCTGACCCTGCGCCGAACGACTCGCCCTACGAACTCCTTCTCAGCAACACCTGGCGTCCCGTGTTGACCGTCACCGGCGCCGACGGCCTCCCCGAACTCGTGAACGCCGGCAATGTGCAATTGCCGGGCACGACCTTGAAGCTTTCTTTTCGATTGCCCCCGACCTGCGATGCCGACAAGGCCGCCGGAGCCGTCAAGAACGCGATTGAAGCAAACATTCCGCCCTTGTCCAATGTTCGGTTCGACATCGATACGATAATGGGTGGATGGAACGCACCCGAGGTCGCACCGTGGCTTGAAACGTCGATGCAAAAGGCGTCTCAGGACTTCTTCGGCGAACCATCAATGTATATGGGAACCGGCGGCACGATTCCCTTCATGGGAATGCTCGGCGAAAAGTTTCCCGAGGCACAATTCCTCGTCACGGGACTATTGGGCCCGAAGTCCAACGCGCACGGCCCAAACGAATTCCTGCATATCGAGACCGGCAAACGCCTGACATGCTGTGTCGCCCAGGTACTCGAGGACCACTTCAACCGGGCTACCGTGTAAACGGCACCAAAACCAACTAACTAGCTTGGCTGCTGTTGTGTGATGCAGTGAATACCGCCGCCGCCGATCGCGATGTCGTTTACGTCGACGGCCGCGATCTTGCGATCGGGAAATGCTGATTGAATCGTATCGACAGCAATGGTGTCGGCTGGAATGCCGTAGCTCGGGAAGACAATGCCGCCGTTCGCAATATAAAAGTTGATGTAGGAACGACAAAAACGTTCGCTCGTCGCGTCGGCATCGTAAGCTTCGGCGATCGAAATGATATCCAGTTTCCTGCCGGCTGCATCCGACGCCTTTTGCAGCGCAGTGAGATTCTCTTGCAGAACACTGCAACGTTCGGGGTCGTCCGGCGAGCCGACCTCGCACAGCACAACACCGGGCCTGACAAAGCAGGCGATGCCATCGATGTGCCCGTCGGTCTCCAGGTCATCGGGATCACCGGGCACCCAGATAACCTTTTCTCCCCCCAGTGAATCGCAGAGAATTTTCTCGGCTTCCGCTTTCGTCAGCCCCGGGTTTCGATTCTCGTTCAGGATGCAGGTCTCGCTGGTCAGAATCGTGCCCTCGCCGTCAACATTGATGCCGCCGCCTTCCATAAATACATTGGAAGTAAAAGTGGCAACGTCCAGGTGCTCGGATAACCGGTGCCCGACAGCGGCGTCGTTTCTAAAATGCGGATATTTTCCGCCCCAGGCTGCAAAGTGATAAATGGAAGCCGCCAGTTCACTACCCTTTTTGACGAAGTTCGGCCCGGAGTCGCGCGCCCAGGAATCATCGAGATCCATTACAAGGTAATCGATATCGTCCCCGCACAAGCCTTGCGCAATTTGCAATGAGCCGGGCGATACAATCATCGTGAGTGGTTCAAAGCGGCGAACCGCCTGCGCCACCTGTGCGAATGCCGTTTGTGTATTGCCGATGTCGTCCCAGATGAAATCGTCCCTGTCCGGCCATTGCATCCAGCAACGCTCGTGCGGTTCCCATTCGGCAGGCATCCTGAATCCTGCTTCTCTGGCAGTTTGAATTCTTTCGACTTGACTCACGTGCCCAGCGTCCGCCCCGAATCGTGATCTGCGTTGAGCGCAGACTACGGCGAACCGATCAGGATTGCACGTTCGAGTGGCTTGTTGCCTCGTCAATTACGGTTATTGTTTGATCTTTACGACGCAGTGCTTACCGGTACTGTTGTAAGGATCACCATTACCTTCCAGGGTTTCATCGATCGCGAGTGAATTGATCTCAACGTCGCCTATCCGCGTCAACCGTATCTTGTTGACGTCCGGAGTATTGCGTTTGACAGCGACATCAATATCAACCGCGGTCTCGGCCAGGTCTGGCTTTTCCACGAGTACTACGGTATCAGTGTAATCATTGTTTCCCATAGCTACATGCTAGGGAATCAAGCTGCCCGCATAAAGGCTGCCGGTCGGAAAATTCCTACCGTTCGTCTGATTGCTGCCGTTTGTCGGCCCGGAGATGCCGTTCGTCGGCTCGGTGCGGCGTACTATTCACACAACTCTGCAACCTTGGCCTCTGTATCGGCCAGCGTTGCTGCGGCTTCTGCTTCTGACAGATATTCCTTCTCGCCGTCTGCGGTAGTCTTGTACAGGTTTGGCGCGCTCATGTAGGAGTCGTAGATTTGTTTGGCCCGTTTGCAGTAATACGCCTCGGCCGCTTCCCGTTCGAGCCGGTCAAACTCCGACTCATTTGGATCGACCATTTTTTTCGGGGTCTTGGCTCCTTCGCCATCGAAGCCTTCTTCATCTTCAAAAACATCGGAAGAGACCCAGACCAGTTCCACACTGATTGCGTCTGCGTGTTCCGGCTTGTCGCTGTAATGAACCTTGCCTTCCTCGTCGAGCCAGGTGTAAATAGTAGTCATCGTGCTGACGTAATGGGTCTCGCCATACACATCGATCCACTTCCAGACGTCGGCGTTCGCCGTAAGGCAAAGGCCGGATGCCAGGACTATAATTGCAGCCAGTTTTTTCATGAGTGCGTCACCGTAGCGAAAGTATGGCTGTTAATGGGCCGAAATCCGTTGACATCCGTCACAGTAATTCCCAGAACTTTGAACTGATTATTGAATTCGCGACTTGTTTCTTTCTTTATTATTCAACGACTTGCATGATATGTATCTCAACATTTGCTGAACTGAACCGGCAAAATTACGGCCTCGCTCTATACTGCATGTCCTGTAATCGCTGGGGTGAAGCCGATCTGAATTGGATTATTCAGACCGGAAAGGGCGACAAGGCAGTCACGGAAACCAGCTTCCGGTGTCGCGACTGTGGGAAGCTTGTGGAAAAGCAGGTGAGGCCACCGGTGCCTGTATTAGGCGGCGCGGCAGGCTATATTTGACGTCGGTGCCTGTTTAATATCTGCGTACAGGACTTAACGGGAGAGCACAATGAACGCAGGCAGTACCGAGTCGCTGCCCACAATCGGCGATCGTGGTCTTTACGACCATTTCATGGAAATCGCCCGCAATCGAATTACTACCCGGCAGTTCAACCCTGATTTTGAAGTGCCAAAAGAGCACTATGAGTTGATCCTGGAAGCGGCCCGCCATGCACCGTCGGGCGCCAATGCCCAACCCTGGCACTATATCGTGGTCCGGGATCCCGCGGTCAAGCAGAAAATCGCTGATTACTTCGTCGAGGAGCAGCGCTTTCGCGCCAGTTTGAAGATGAAATTTCCGACCCCGAATTATGCCGGCATTGCCGGCGCACCCGGACTCATCATCATCGTCGCCGATTTTCGCTATGTAAAAGCGTTTCCGATGCTCAAGGACGACAAGTCTGATCTCAACAAGATGTATATCGAAAACGCGGAACGAATTCTCTTGCAAAGCGTTGCTGCTTCGACGATGTCAGCACATCTGGCAGCCGCTGCCCTCGGCTATAACGTTTGGTGGATAACCGCGATCGGCCAGCAAAAAGCGCAAGAAGCGATGAGGCCGCTACTGAAGGTTCCGGACGAGCTTTCGATACTCGACATCATGTGTTTCGGACCACCGCTGAAGAAGATATACAAACGGTGGAAAAAAACACCGCAGGAAATCACCAATTGGGATGTATTTAATCAAGACAACTTCCTGAGCAGCGAGGAAATCGACACCTGGATCAAGGAGAAACGGCATAAGGTAATGTACAAGGACGCGGCAAAGATCGACTGAGCGTGATAATCGGTACTTGATCAGACAGACACCGTCAGACGATATCGAGATCGAATGACCGATTCGTACCGGATGGCAGTCGTTGAACTGACAGGATAGTGAGGGACCGCAGCCGTTAGCGGACCCTAAAATCAGGCTGATTCGGTAGATTCGAACGTCCGCTTCGCCCCGGAAAACGGACCTTAGCCTGCTGGACTATCTAAGGTCGGCTAACGAACCAAAGCGGACATACAGGTTCTATAGTGCACGGTATGCTATCAACACTTGTGCATGATAATTATTAGTTAGGTGACTGAGCATTTCGAGGGAATCCTGATATGAGCGCATATTTAATCGTCGACATTACTGTACATGATCCTGAGAAATACAAAGAGTATGCGCACCAAGTGCCTGCCTTCATCGAGAAACACGGTGG